>Ga0209579_10000345_pt1 | contig 51978 bp, 46 predicted proteins | sample Coa_R1_2_FD_187152 | JGI IMG/M metagenome (GOLD analysis project Ga0209579, IMG submission 187152) | Surface soil microbial communities from Centralia Pennsylvania, which are recovering from an underground coalmine fire - Coalmine... | ecosystem: Environmental > Terrestrial > Soil >...
GAGGCGTGGAGGCCTGGAATCAACTCCAAACGCAGTTGCGGCAGCTCTCCGCACTCAACAAAGAGCGCGCCCTCGAAGCCGTTCGCATCAAAAAATAGACCACTTTTGCAACAGGCTTTAGTCTAGTGCGCGGTCGTGTTTCGACTGGCAGTCGAACTGCGTTCGAATGTGCTTCGCACTCGCGAGCTTTGCTGGCGACCCTAACGGGATTCGAACCCGTGTTACCGCCGTGAAAGGGCGGTGTCCTAGGCCACTGGACGATAGGGTCTCCAAGGCGCAATAGCCGGTCACTATCGAAAGTTGCGCGCCGGCTTGCAAGGGAAATTCAAGGCCCCAGGGTGTCCGCCAGGAGGGCGGCCGTTCGCGCGGTGGCGCCTTCGTGGGGGGCGAGGACGGCGCGCGCGTTGCCGGCCATGCGCTCCCGCAGGGCGGCGTCGTCAAGGAGCCGGGCGAGGGCGCGTTGAAGTTCGGCGGCGTCGCGGACCTGGATGGCGGCCTGGCGCTCCAGCAGGATGCGGACGACGGCGGCGAAGTTTTCCATGTGCGGGCCGAAGAGGACGGCTTTCCCGGCGGCGATTGCTTCAACGGGGTTCTGGCCCCCGATGGCTTCCAGGCTCTTGCCGACGAAGATTGCCGTGCCGAGGTGGTACCAGTGACGCAGTTCGCCGGTTGTGTCGATGAGGAGGCAATCGGCTTGGGGCGGGGGCGTTTGGGGAGAGATGGTGGTGCGAAGGAGGGGGGTGAGGCCAAGGGAACGGAGGGCGGCAAGGATCTCCGGCGCTCTTTCGACGTGCCGGGGGACGACGATGAAGAACAGATCGGGGATGGTTTTTCGCAGTTCGAGGAAGATTTTCCCGAGGATGGCTTCTTCTCCGGGGTGGGTGCTTCCCGCGAGGAATACGGGCGTTTGAGGGGTGACGCCGAGCGGGGCGAGCAGGTCGCGGAATTCCTGCTCGCGGGAGTCGAGCGCGACGGCGGTGTCGAATTTGATGCTGCCGGCGAGGCGGATTTTTTTTCGGTCGAGGCCGAGGGATTGCCATCGCCCGACGTCCTCGGGTTCCTGGACGCAGACGGCGTCCAGCAATCGGAAGACGGGACCGGTAAGGAATCGGAACCGGCGGAAGCGCCGTTCGGAACGGGGGGAGAGGCGGGCGTTGACGAGGGCGATGCGGATGCCGCGTTTTTTCGCCTGGGAGACGAGGTTTGGCCAGACTTCGGCTTCTACGAGGATGAGCTGGCTGGGACGGATCAGGTCGAGAGAGCGCCTTACGAAGGATGGGAAATCGAGGGGGTTGTAGATGACTTCCATCCAGTCCGGCGCGGAGGAGGCGGCAAGCGCGAAGCCGGTGGAGGTGGTGGTGGAGAGGATGACGTTGAGGGCGGGGGCGGCGGATTTCATCTGGCGGGCGATCTTTTGCGCGATGAGGACTTCCCCCACGCTGACGGCGTGGATCCATATCCACTTCTTCCCGGCGATCCGGCGCCAGACGCGGTCGGAATAGGCGCCGAAGCGCTGGCCGAATTTGTGGCGGTACTTGCCGCGGCGGATCATGCGGGGTATGAAGCCGGGAAGGAGAAAGAGGAGGACGAACGGAAAGAAGAGGTTGTAAAGGAGGAGCACCCGGCGGGTTTCACGCGGGAGGGCGGGCTTTTCCGTGCGAGGGGAGGGCAAGGGCGCGGAGTGCCGGGCCTATTGGGGCGCCCACTGCGCGCTTGTGCCGGAGTAGGCGCAGTAGGTTGACCAGGGGATGGTTTGGACGTGCCAGTCGCAGTAGGTTACGTTGACCTTGTTGCGGTTTCCAAAGGTGCCCATGGCGGAGTTGGCGTAGGTTGCAAGCCCCGTCGGATCAATCGAGGAAGCGCCGGTGGTCACTCCGCTGAAGGTGAGCGATGTGGCGCTGTAATTCTGCGCGGTGGACATGTAGATCAAGGCGCTGGGATAGGTGATCTTGTCCATGCCGCCGCCATAGGTGCCGGTCAGAAGCAGGTTGTTGACGCCGTAACTTAACGGGGAAGTCCCCGATCCCGAGGTCAAAGCCGTGCTCAGGCGCGAGTCAAAGGGCGAACAGAATGTTTTCAGCGAACTGACGTAGGTCGGGTTGAGCAGGCCGACCCAGACGGTCGTGCCGGAGGTGAACATCTGGTTGGAGTTGTCATTGAGATAGGCAAGCGTCGCCACGCCGATCTGCCGAAGGTTGTTGGCATCCTGCGTGGCGCGGCCTCTTTCCTGGACGCCTTGGAAAACGGGCAGGGCGATGGCGGCAAGAATGGCTACGATCGCGATGACGACCAGGAGTTCGATGAGGGTAAATGCGAGGAGTTTTTTCACGAGGCTTTGGGGGTTCGGAAATCCGGGGCAGTTTACATCGTATGGGCGGGGATAACCACTTCTTTTTGATTTCAAACGAGGGTCAGCAGCGCGACTTCGGGGCGGCAGTTGACCCGTATTGCCAGGGGCAGGGTGCCGACTCCGCTGGTGACATAGCCGGGGACGCGGGGACCTTGCACCAGCCCGTAGCGATATTTGTTTCCGAAGGCGGAGGGGACGATGGGCGAGCCGATCCAGGGCAACACGACCTGGCCGCCATGGGTGTGGCCGGAGAGAACCAGGCCCACGCGCGTGTCGGAGAGATATTCGATGCAATCGGGGTTATGCGTGAGGAGGAGTGCAGCATCCCGGGCCGTTACGCCGGAGAGCGCGGCGAATACGTCCTGCCGCTGGGTTACGAAGTCGCCTATGCCAGCCAGGCGCAGGCGCGCGCCCGCGCGTTCCAGCCAGACGCCGCGGTTCGTCAGGTTCACGAAGCCCGCGGCGGCTATCGCTTTGTTTGTCTCGCGGATGCCGGCGCGGGCGTCGTGGTTTCCCGCCACGGCGAAGACTCCGTTGGGAGCGCGCAGGTTTTTGAGGATGGAAAAGCACGGGGCGAGGTATTTTATTCCCATGCCGATGTCCCTATAAATGCGGCCCGCGGTGACGTAGTCGCCGCCCAGGAGGATGACATCCGGGGAGAGGCCGTTCACCACCGAGACGGTGTGCCGTATGTAATCGGCGGGGACCATCTCGCTGTGGTGGAAATCCGCGAGGAAGGCGAGGGACATGCCGCGGAAAGCGGCGGGCAGGTTGGGCAGGGCGACTTCGACGCGGGTGACCCGAAGCCACTTCGCTTCGAACAGGCCATAGATGCTCCCTCCCAGGACGGAGGCGGCGGTCGCCTTGGCCGCGACTGCCAGAAAATGCCGGCGTGTTATCATCCTGCCGGATTGTGCCCCATCCAGGCCGCCATGTCATCTGGAAGCCGCGCGCGCCATTCGAGAGGCGGGTCGGAATCGAGCCGCAGGAGCGCGGAATGCAGCGCCTGGCGGGGCAGGAGCAGGGTGCGCTCCAGTTCCGGCGTCCAGCCCGTTTCGATGAAGCGAAGGTAGCACCCTTCATCCGGGCCGTAGATTTTGTCGCCGACGAGCGGGTGGCCGATGTGCGCGAGATGCACGCGTATCTGGTGCATGCGGCCGGTGAGGGGGATCGCGCGCACGAGGCTGAAGCGGCCGCCGTTTGTGGAGGAGCGGGTGAAGCGTTTCTCCACGGTCACGACGGTCGCGGAGGGCGCTCCATCGGGATGCACCGTTTGTTTCACCCATATCCGGGAGGGGAGATGAAGGCCTTGCCGGGCGAGGGGAGCGTCGATCTCGTAACGGTTTTCGGGCGGCCATCCCGACACGAGCGCGAGGTACTCCTTGTGGAATTGGCGCCGTTCCATCGCCCGGCAGAAGCGGCGGGCGGCGGCGGCGTTCTTCGCGATGAGGACGAGGCCGCTCGTGTCGCGATCCAGGCGGTTGATGATCGACACCTGGCCGCCGTTCACCACTTCGTAGGCGAGCAATTCCTTCAGGTGATTCCAGAGCGTTCCCGTTTCTCCCGGCCTGCTCGGGTGGATCGCAATGTGCGGCGGCTTGTCGACCACGACCCAATCGACGGTTTCCTCTAGGATGGCGCCCTTCATTAAAGCAGACTCTCACCCATGATCCGCTTCCGCAATGTCACCCGCGCCTACGGCTCGCCTCCCGTGCTGGCCGTGAACGACGTTTCGCTGGAGATCGCCAAAAACGAGTTCGTCGCGATAACGGGACCGAGCGGATGCGGCAAGAGCACGCTTATACATCTGCTCGGGGGCCTGGACAAGCCGACCTCGGGGGGGATTTCCGTGGACTCGCTCGCGCTGGAGCGGGCCACGGAGGAGGAACTGACGGCGTACCGGCGGACGCGGCTTGGGATCGTGTTCCAGTTCTTCAATCTGCTGCCGACGATGAGCCTGCTGGAAAACGTGAGCCTCCCGCTGTTGTTGCAGGGAACGCGCCCCGCGGAGGCGGAGGCGATGGCGATGGAGTGGATCGAAAAAGTGGGTCTGGGCGGCAGGGCGCGCCATCTGATCCACCAGTTGAGCGGGGGCGAGTTGCAGCGGACGGCGATCGCCCGCGCGCTGGTGCATAAACCCGGCCTGTTGCTCGCGGACGAGCCGACGGGAAATCTCGATTCCGCGAGCGCGCGGGGGGTCATCGAACTGCTTCAAAAGATTTCTTCTCAGTCGCTGGCAACCATGATACTCGTAACCCACAGCGAGGAAGTCGCCGCGACAGCCGGACGCCGGATATGTATGAAGGACGGGCGCGTAATTGATATTCGATGATACAGGACGCATGAGCAACGAGAAGCAAGAGACTTTGGCAGGGCTGGGTTTGTTTTCGGAGTTTACCCACAGTGAGCTGGAATCCTTCTGTGACCTGACCGACGCAATCCAGGTTCGCAAGGGCGAGCGCATCGTCCGCCAGGATGAGCCGGGCGACTCGATGTTCGTCCTGCTGGAGGGAACCGCCACCGTCGTCCACAGGAAAGACGGCAAGAGCTTCGAACTGGCCCGGCTTGGTCCCGGAGATTTTTTTGGCGAGCTTGCCCTGGTGGATGAAGGGCCTCGCTCGGCGGACGTGGAGGCGCTGGAGGGGTGCACCCTTGTAAAGATATCGCAGGGGGTCATCCGGGCGCTGGCCGGGGTTTACCCGAGCGCCGCTTTCAAGCTGTTGATAGCCGTCGGGCGCGTGCTGGTGGCGCGGATGAGAAAAGGAAATCAGAAGTATATTGATTCGCTGCTCTTGAGCGCCCCCGGCAAAAATTAAGGCGCGGCAGGACTCCGCCCCCCCCTGAACATGTCCCCAGAAGCACAATTCCAGCATACCCTCGCCGGCAGCGCCACCCTCAAGGGCGGTTCGCTGCACACCGGCCATAACGTGACCTTGCGGATAAGCCCCGCCGCGCCCGGCTTCGGCAGGAAATTCAAGCGAATCGATCTGCCGGATGAACCGACCATCGACGCACGCATCGAGAACGTCAAAACCGTGGAGCGTTCCACGACCCTGGCGGAGGGGAACATCAAGGTTCACACCGTCGAGCACGTCATCTCCGCGCTGGCGGGCATGCAGGTGGATAACGCCTTGATCGAGATGGACGCCAACGAGCCGCCAATCGGCGACGGCAGCGCGCAGCCTTTCGTCGAGCTTATCCGCAAAGCCGGCATCGTCATCCAGGACGCGCCGCGCGCTTACTTCGAAGTGCGCGAGCCGGTGCATATCGAGACCAAGGGCGGCTCGCTCCTGACCATCGTCCCGGACGAGAAATTCCGCGTCTCGTGCACACAGGTCGGCCCGGACGGGCGCTTCACCCAGTATTTCAGCACGGAGATAACTCCCGCCATCTACCAGCGGGAAATCGCCCCGGCGCGGACGTTCGTCTATTACGAGGACGTGAAGCCGCTCATGGACAAGGGTCTCATAAAAGGCGGCAGCCTGGAAAACGCGGTCGTCGTGCGCGGCGAATCGGTCCTGAGCAAGGAGCCGTTGCGCTTCACGGACGAATTCGCGCGGCACAAAATACTCGACATCGTGGGCGATCTCGCCCTTTTCGGCAGGCGGCTGAAGGGGCACGTCATCGCCGTCAAACCCGGCCACGGCCCGAATACCGAGATGGCGCGGGCGCTCCAGAAGAGCAGCGCGCGCCTTTCCTCGATGATCCCGCCCGCGGTCGTCCCCAAGGGCGGCGACGTCATGGACGTGAACGATGTCATGAACGTCCTGCCGCACCGCTACCCGTTCCTGATGGTGGACCGCATCGTCGCCATGGAAGGCGAATCGAAATGCACGGGCGTAAAGTGCGTCACCATCAACGAGCCGTTTTTCCAGGGCCACTTCCCCGGCCATCCTGTCATGCCGGGCGTCCTGCAACTGGAGGCGATGGCGCAGGTCGCCAGCTTCATGTTCCTGCGGCAGAGCGGCAACGCCGGGCGCATCGGGTTTTTCATGAGCGCCGACGATGTGAAGTTCCGCAAGATGGTTTTCCCTGGGGACACTCTTTTCATCCACATGGAGATACTCAAGTCGCGGCCTTCGCTCGCGCGCGTCCGGGGCCGTTGCGTCGTCAACAACGAGATCGTCTCCGAGGCGGAATTGATGTTCGGGTTCGGCAACAAATGAGCCGCATCCACCCGACGGCGGTCATCGACGCGAAGGCGGAGATCGGCGCCGGCGCGGAGATCGGCCCGTATTGCGTCATCGAGGCGGGAGTCATACTTGGCGAAGACTGCCAACTCCGAAGCCACGTAACCCTGGCCGGGCCGTCAAAAATCGGGCGCGGCAACCGCTTCTACCCGCACGCCGCCGTCGGCTATCAGACGCAGGATCTGAAATATGCCGGCGAGCCGACCTTCCTTGAGATCGGCGACGGGAATTGCTTCCGCGAATTCGCCACCGTGCATCGCGGCACCGCGCCCGGCGCCGTCACGCGCGTGGGCGGCGGCGGCTCGTTCCTCGCCTACAGCCACATCGCGCACGATTGCACCGTGGGCGATTCCGTCATTTTTTCCAACAACGGCACCATCGCCGGGCACGTCGAAGTCGGCGACCACGCCATCATCGGCGGGCTGACGGCGGTGCATCAATTTTGCAGGATCGGGCGCCACGCCATCACCGGCGGCTGCTCGAAGATCGTGCAGGACGTCCCCCCGTTCATGATAGCCGACGGCAACCCCGCCGAAGTGCGCGGCATAAACAAGGTTGGCATGGAACGCCACGGCTTTTCGGAGGCCGCCGTCCGGCAAATAAAGGAATGCTTCCGGTTCATCTACCGCTCGAAGCTGAATGTAAAGCAAGCCGTCGAGGAAATCCAGGGCAGCCTCGAGCAGAGTCCCGAGATTTCGCAGTTGATCGATTTCCTCAACAGCAGCCAGCGCGGAATCATCCGTTAAACGGGTTTTCCGGGCCAATCCCGGCGAAGCCCGGACAATTACAGAATTGTCATCATTAGGATACCCGTGCGTTCATGTTCGGGAGGCATCCTGCGGGGCGTTGCAAGCCCCTTTGAACGTTTCCAGAGTTTTCCGGAAGGAATAAGCTGCCCCGTGATGCACGTCCTGGTTGTCGAAGACGAAAAGAAGACCGCGTCATTCATCCGCAAAGCCCTCCAGGCGGAGGGGTTCACCGTGGATGTCATATACAACGGGGATGAAGCGGCGCCCTTCGCGGCGGAAACGAGCCTGGACGCGATTGTATTGGACATCATGCTCCCGGGGCGCGACGGCTTGAGCGTTCTGCGCCAGTTGCGCGCCCGCAAGATCACGACGCCCGTCCTTCTGCTGTCCGCGCGCGGAGAGGTGGACGAGCGGGTCGAGGGCCTTGACGCCGGCGCCGACGATTATCTCGCGAAGCCGTTCGTCCTGGCGGAGTTGATCGCCCGCGTGCGCGCTCTCGGGCGGCGGAGCAGAGCCCACATGCCGGTGGAACTGAGGATCGCCAACCTCTCGCTCAACACCTTTACACGGACGGCCCGGCGCGACACGACGGACATCTGCCTCACTTCGCGCGAATACCTTCTGCTGGAATTCCTGATGCGGTCGGTCGGGCGGATTTGCAGCCGTTCGTCCATCCTTGAACAGGTCTGGGGATACACGTTCGATCCCGGAACAAACCTTGTAGACGTCTATATCCGCAGGGTGCGCGAGAAGATCGACTCAGGCCATTCGCCCAAGCTGCTCCACAGCGTAAGGGGCAGCGGTTATGTCATGAAGATCGAGCCATGACCATCCGCGCCCGGCTTACGCTTTGGTATGCGGGCGTGCTCTTCGCTTCCGTCGTCGTCTGCGGCGCGCTTCTCTACCAGGAATTGGTGATCGAGCCGCGGGAAAACGCCAGGCGGCACGAACGCGGAGACAATGACACGCCCCTCCATGACCTTGTGGACAGCATCCTCTACAGCGCGATTCCCGCCGCGGTGCTCGGCCTTGGCGGCGGCTGGCTGCTCGTGCGCAGGGCGCTCGCGCCGGTGGCCGCGCTGACAAAAGCCGCGGAGCGGGTGAACGAAAACAATCTCGGCGTACCACTGCCTCGCAGCGGAAATGGCGATGAATTCGACCGGCTGACCGGAGTGTTCAACGGAATGACGGCGCGGCTGGCCGATTCCTTTCGCCGCATTCGCGAATTCACGCTCCACGCTTCGCACGAACTCAAGACGCCGCTGACGATCATGCGGGGCCAGATCGAGGTCGCCCTAGCCGAAGAATCGATGACCGAGAAGCAGCGCGAACATCTGCGCGACGAACTGGAGGAGATTGACCGGCTCGCCGGCATTGTGGACGGGTTGACGTTGCTGACGAAGGCGGACGCCGGCCTCGTCACCCTGAAGCAAGAGCCTCTCCGGCTCGACGAGTTGCTGCGCGACATCTTCGCGGACGGCCAGGCGCTGGCCGCGCCTTTTGGAATCAGCATCCTGCTTGATCCGTGCGACAAAGCGACCGTGCGCGGGGATAACAACCGGCTGCGGCAACTGTTTCTCAATCTCGTGGACAACGCCGTAAAATATAACGAACCCGGCGGCTCGGTGAACCTCGCGCTGCGGAGCATGCGCAAGTGCTCGGAAGTGAAGATCACCAACACGGGGCCGGGTCTGCCCCCTGAAGCGCTGCCCCGCGTTTTCGACCCCTTCTTTCGCGGGGACGACGCGCACTCGCGTTCCGTCGACGGGACGGGGCTTGGCCTGGCGATCGCGCGCTGGATCGTCGCCGCCCACGGGGGCGTCATCACGATGGCATCGAAACCGGGCGAAACGTCGGTCACAACGGTGTTTCCCCTCGCGGACGACGCATGAAACGGGCCCTGTTCGTTTTGAGTTGCGTCCTGGCTGGATGCGCGGTTTACCGCCCCAAGCCGCTGACGGTCGCCGCGGTGGAAGGGGCGCTCCGTCCGCCGCCCATCGGCGTGCTGCGGATACTGGCCTCGCAAATCCGTCATCCCATCCTGCGCCCCGTCAGGCTCGCGAGAGGCGTTACTCCCGACTCGGCGGCCATCGTCGCCGTTCTGCTCAATCCCACGCTACGCGCGGAACGGGACCGCCGGGGCCTGGCGGTCGCGCAGTTGATGCAAGCGGGCATCCTGCCGAACCCGCAACTCTCGTACAGCAAGGATTTCGTGACAGGGGGCGACACGGCGGGAACGGTGAACGCCTTCGGTTTCGGCGCGACCTGGGACATCACTTCGCTCATCACGCTTTCATCGAAGATCGCCTCGGCGCGCGCCGGCTTGCGTTCGGTCGATCTCGATATCGCGTGGATGGAATGGCAAACCGCGCAAGCCGCCCGCGCCGGCCTTTACCGGGTTGTCGCGCTCCAGGCGGAGACGGAGGCGGCGCGCGATGCGGATCGCGACCTGCGGAATACGGCGAACATGCTGAAAACCGCGGTGGAGCAGCACCAGAAGACCGTCCTGGATCTCGCGGCGGCGGAAGCGACGAGCGGGGACGCCCACGCGACGGCCCTAAGCCTGGAGCAAGACTTCGCCAAACAGATGCTCGCACTCAAGGCGGTCATCGGACTGCCGCCCCACGCGTGGCTGGTCCTACGGCCGGGCCTGCAACTTCCGTCGCGCCTCGCCGCGCCCCCCGAGGAGGAATTGCTCGCCGGTCTCGAAGAACGGCGCCTCGATCTGCTCGGCTTGAAACAAGGCTACCTGAGCCAGGAAGAAACGGTGCGCGCCGCCGTTCTCGCGCAGTTCCCGAAAATCGGCGTCGGGTTCAACAAGGCGAGCGACACCACCAACGTGCACACCACCGGCTTCGGGATCACCCTGGACCTTCCGCTCTTCGACCGCAACCAGGGCAACATCGCGACGGAACTGGCCACGCGCCAAAAACTCTTCGACGAATACGCGGCGCGGCTCTTTGAAGCCCGGTCCGACATCGCGACCGCGCTTGCCGACATCCGTTCCCTGAATGAACAAATCGCCGCCGCGCGCGAAGCCGCGCCCGTCCTCGACCGGCTTGTGAAGACCGCGCAAACCGCTTTGCTGCAGGGGAATGGCGACGTGCTCAGCTATTACGCCGCGCGCGGCAACCTTATCCAAAAGGACATCCAGATCCTCAAGCTGGAGGAGCAGCTCGTCGAAGCCCGGACCGCCCTTGAACTCGCATCGGGACGGTATCTTCCCTCCCCATGAAAAAAACGATTCGAATGATTCTCGCGGCGCTCGCGCTCCTGGTCCTGGCGGTTGCCGGCCGGCGGTTCGCGCACAGGAAACCGGCGGCGGAAGCCGGCGAAGAGTCCGCGCGGAACGAGAGCGTCGCCCATGTCCAGGTCGTTCCCCTGGAACGAAAGACCATCTCGGAAAAGATCGTCCGTTACGGAACGGTCATCGCGCAGCCGGGCAGGATCCATTCCGTTTCGATCGCGTTCGAAACGCGCGTCCGCCACATCCTTGTCGCACCGGGCCAGTTCGTGCGCCCGGGCGATCCGCTCCTGGAGATGATCCCGAGCGCCGCCTCGCAACTCCAGTTTCAGCAGGCGCTGAACGCCTCGGACGCGGCGCGGAAGGATCTCGCGCAGACGCAGGAGCGCTTCAACCTGAAACTGGCGACGAATCAGGAGATGGGAACCGCCCGGAAAAACGCGCGGGACGCCGATCTTCAACTGGCCAGCCTGCGAAAGCAGGGTCTCGGACAGGACGGCCTTATCAGGGCGGAGGCGGCGGGTCTTGCCGCCAAGGTGGACGTTCAGGACGGGCAGATCGTCGCCGCCGGCGGCCCGCTGGTTGAGATCGTCGCCGAGGACGAGATCGAGGTTAAGCTGGGAGTCGAAGCGGAGGATTTGAAGAGTGTGCGGCCGGGGCGGCCCATCGCCTTGTTTCCGGTGGATGACGCGGCGGCAGGCACAGTGGAAGGCACGGTGCGGATCGTCACGGGCCGGGTCGATCCCACGACGAGACTGGTGGACGTCTATGTTTCCCTGCCGAAGGGAATAAAGCTGCTTCTGGATGGATATGTGCGCGGCGAATTCACGCGGTCTTCGCCCGACGTCTTCGTCGTCCCGAGCGCGGCGATCTTGCCGGGGCAGGGCGGATACGGCCTTTTCACGGTGAAGGAGAATCACGCGGTGAGCCACGCCGTCCAGACGGGACTGGAGAATGACCGGGAAACGGAAGTCGCGGCGCCCGGCTTGAAAGAGGGAGACGCCGTCGTGGTGGCGGGCAATTACGAACTCGAGGACGGCATGAGCGTGGAAGTGCAAACCTCCAAATGAATTTCACCGCGTGGGCGCAGGGCCATTCCCGGTCGATCCTCTTCCTGCTGGCGGCCCTGGCGATCGCGGGCGCGGTCAGCAGCCTGTCGCTCCCGGTGGCGCTCTTTCCGCAAGTCAGTTTCCCGAGGGTGCGGATCACCGTGGACGCGGGCGACCGGCCCGCCGAGCAAATGGCGATCGAAGTGACGACGCCGGTGGAAGAAGCGGTGCGGGCGATCCCCGGAGTCCGGAGCGTTCGTTCCACGACGAGCCGCGGCAGCGCGGAGATTTCAGTCAACTTCGATTGGGGCGAGAACATGGTTCTGGCGATGCTCGAGGCGGAGTCGGAGGTGAACAAGATACTCCCGAAGCTCCCGGCGGGCGCATCCTTCGAAGTGGAACGCATGGACCCCACGGTGTTCCCCGTCATCGCGTACAGCCTGACCTCGGAGACGCGCTCGCCGGTCGAACTGCGCGACCTCGCTCTTTATACGTTGAGGCCGGCTCTTTCGACGGTGGAAGGCGTTTCGCGGGTGAATATCCAGGGAGGGGAGATCGAAGAATACCGGGCGGCGGTCGACCTGGAGAAACTGCACTCCTTCCAGATGAGCCTTGCGGACGTGGCCAATGCTCTCGCGGCGTCCAACGTCCTGACCGCGGTGGGGCGCCACGAGCAATACGACAAGCTCTACCTCGTCATCTCCGACACGCGCTACCGGACATTCGAGGAAATCAAGAACACCGTCCTCCGCTCGACGGCCGACGGCGTCGTGCTGTTGAACGATGTCGCCGTTATCGAGCGCTCGACCGAACCCCAGTGGATTCGCGTGACCGCCGACGGACACGACGCGGTGCTGTTGCAAGTCTATCAACAACCGGGCGGGAACACCGTGCGGATAGCCGCCGGGATCAAGGAGAAGCTCGCCCATATCCGCAAGCAGATTCCCGATGGGGTCAAAGTCGCCAACTGGTACGACCAGAGCGACCTGATCACGGCTTCGGCGAACAGCACGCGGGACGCCGTCCTCATCGGCATCGGCCTGGCCGGGCTCGTCCTGCTCACCTTTCTCCGCAACTGGAAGGTGACGCTCATCGCGGCCTTTTCCGTCCCCGCCGTGCTCGCCGCGACCGTGCTGCTGCTGTCCGCTCTCAACATGAGCTTCAACATCATGACGCTCGGAGGCATGGCGGCCGCGGTGGGGCTCATCATCGACGACGCCATCGTCATGGTGGAGCACATCATCCGCCGCCTTCGCGCCAGGGGCGGGGGCGATTCCCGGAGCAGGGTTCTCCGCGCCGCGGCGGAATTCACCAGGCCGCTCGCCGGTTCTTCGGCGGCGACGATCATCATCTTCGCGCCGCTTGCGTTTCTCTCGGGCGTCACCGGGGCGTTCTTCAAGGCGCTTTCCCTCACGATGGCCGCGAGCCTCGTCATCTCCTTCGTCATCGCGTGGCTGGCCGTGCCGATCCTTTCCGCGCACATCCTGACGGAAAAGGATGGCGAGTTCGAGGAAGGCGGCGGCCTGACGCGGCGCGCCCACCGCGGCTACCGGCGTTTGATGCAATGGCTGCTTCCGCGTCCCTGGCTGGCGCTCGCTTTCGTCGTCCCGCTGCTTCTTGGCGGCTGGCTCGCTTTTGAAAACGTCGCGTCCGGTTTCATGCCGACCATGGATGAAGGCGGGTTCATCCTCGATTACATCTCGCCGCCGGGGACTTCGCTGGCCGAGACGGACCGGCTGCTGCGCCAGGTGGAGGACATCCTGCGACAAACCCCGGAGGTCCGCACCTACTCGCGCCGCACGGGTCTTCAGTTGGGCGGCGGAATCACCGAGGCGAACGTCGGGGATTTTTTCGTCCGGCTAAAGCCGCTTCCGCGCAGGAATATCGACGAGGTCATGGATGACGTGCGCACCCGCGTCCAGCATGACGTTCCGGGGCTGGACATCGAGACGGCCCAGCTCATGGAAGACCTCATCGGGGATCTGACCAGCGTGCCGCAACCGATCGAGATCAAGCTCTATTCCGATGACGAAAAGACGCTGGCCGATCTCGCACCGAAGGTCGCCGGCGCGGTTTCAAAGATCAACGGCATGGTGGAAGTGAGGAGCGGCATCGTGCCCGCGGGAGACGCGCTGAACGTAAGGATCGACCGCGTCAAGGCCGCCCTCGAACGGATGGACCCCGACGCGATCACGAAGGCTCTTGACGACTGCCTCAGCGGCAATGTCACCACCTCCATCCAGCGCGGCCCGAAGCTCGTGGGAGTCCGCGTCTGGATTCCAGCGGCGGCGCGAAAGACGATGCGCGACGTGGGGAACCTGCTCCTGCGCGCGCCGGACGGGCATCTCTTCCCGCTCAAGCGGGTCGCCTCCCTCACTCCGGTCACGGGTCAGCCGGAGATCACGCGCGACGACCTGCGCCGCATGGTCGCCGTGACCGCGCGCATCACCGGGCGCGACCTGGGATCGACCGCGCGGGACGTGAAAGCGCTGCTCGACCGGCCCGGCCTGCTGCCGAAGGAAGTCGCCTATACTTTGGGCGGCCTCTACGAACAGCAGCAGATCGCGTTTCGCGGCCTCACGATCATCCTGATCGCCGCCATCGTGCTCGTCTTCCTGCTCCTGATGTTCCTCTACGAAAGTTTCCGGGTCGCGGCCGCCATGCTGCTGACAAGCCTCCTCGCGGTCGCCGGCGTTTATCTCGGGCTGTGGATAACCGGGACGGAATTCAACATCACTTCGCGAATGGGGATGACGATGATCGTCGGCATCGTGACGGAGGTCGCCATTTTCTACTATTCCGAATACCACGACCTGCCGGAAAGCCCCGACCGCTTCATCCTGGCCGGCATCAACCGCATGCGGCCGATCGCCATGACGACGTTTGCCGCCATCCTCGCCCTGCTTCCGCTCGCGCTCGGCATCGGCCAGGGCTCCGCGATGCAGCAGCCCCTGGCCATCGCCATCATCTCCGGTTTGCTCTTCGCGTTCCCTGTCGTGATGATCGTTCTTCCCGCATCCCTTTCCGTCGTCAGCAGAAAACCAACCCCAATGAAAGAACCATCAGAATGAAACAACGCCGCTCCTCCGCCCTTCGCCTGGCATGCGCCGCCGGCGCGTGCATCCTCCACGCCGCCGCTTCCGCCGCGCCGCCATTGACCGCGAGCGATCCGATCCTCATCCCGGATTCGCACGGCAAATTCGATTTCATCGAGATCGATCCGCAAAACGCGCGTCTCTTGACCACGCATACCGGCAACAAAACGCTCGACGTTTTCGACGCGTCCTCCGGGGCGCTCGTCAAGCATTGCCCGACCGGCGCGGCGCAAGGCGTCGCGGTCGATTCGGAGAACGGAAAGTATTACGTGAGCGTCAGCGCGGAACATAAGCTGGTCGCCATTGACGCGAAGTCGCTCGGCGCGACCGGTGAAACGGACTTGTCCGGCCCCGCGGACATCGCGACGTACGATCCTAAAAACGGAATGGCTTACGCATGCCATGACGACTCCACGGAGGTCTGGGTGGTGGACGTCAAAGCGTCGAAGATCGCCGCCACCGTCGCTATCCCAAAGGATCCCGAAGGCATCCTCTACGACGCGAAAACCGACCGCGTTTATCTCAACATCAAGTCCGCCAATACTACGGTCGTCATCGATCCCTCCGCCAACAAAGTCGTTCGGACGTGGGCGCTGGCGCCCGCGTTGAGCCCGCACGGCCTGGCGCTGGACGGCGACTCGGGCCGCCTCTTCGCAGCCGGCGGCAACGGGAAACTGGTGATGGTCGATCCCGGCACGGGCAAGGTTGCCGCCTCGTGCGACATCGCGCCGAAGGTTGACCAGATCGCATTCGACCCCGGGTTGAAGAGAATCTACTGCGCGAGCGGGACGGGCGTGTTATCCGTCGTCCAAGTAAACGGAACGGCGGTGGAATCGCTCGGCTCCGTGCCCACGCACAAAGGCGCCCACTCCGTCGCCGTCGACGCGAAATCCCACGCGGTGTGGATCGCCTACGCGGACGGCGAAAAAAGCTACATCCAAAAATTCAGCCCGCCCAGTCCGTAGGCGGAAGGGCGGCAAATCGGATGGAGAACCGCGATAATAATATCAGGATTGGCACAAACGATGCTTTATTTCCCTGACCCATGAATATTTTGGTCGTAGACGATGAATCCGGTGTCAGAACCGCTCTTTCGACGCTCATTACCCGCGCCAAACATCGGGTTACGACTGCGGTCGACGGCGCCAATGCCCTCGAATGCCTCGCCAAGGAGCAACCTCCGTTCGATTTGATCATAACCGATCACATGATGCCGGGCATGTCCGGCGCTGAATTTGTGCGGCGGCTTCGCGCGGCCTGCTTTCCGGTGAAGGTCATCGTCTTTTCCGCGAATGTGTCTCCGGACGATGAACGCCGATACAATGATCTCGACGTTAAAAAGATGCTCCCAAAACCGTTCGGATTTAAGGAATTGATCGAAATCCTGAATGGTCTGGCGAATCTTTCGGTCAAAGCCCAGGCGTTCTGGCTTACATCGGAAACGGCCGGATAGCAGGTTACATCCGCGCCTGCAGGAACTCGGCGCGCGTTTCTTCCACAGGAAGAGAGCCGACGACGAGATTCGAACTCGTGACCTGCTGATTACGAATCAGCTGCTCTACCAGCTGAGCTACGTCGGCGTTAATGGAAGTCTACGGTACGCCGCCTGAACGGTTTTTCGCAAGGGAAACCTACAGCGTGCGACCGTTTGGCTCGGCGAAGGCCGCCAGCTCGCCCATGATCTCGCGGAACGTCCGGAAATCGACTTGCTGCTGGCCGTCGCTCATCGCCTCGGCGGGGTTGGGATGCACTTCTATAAGGAGCCCGTCGGCGCCCATGGCGAGCGCCCCGCGGCAGAGCATCCGCACGAGGTCGGCGCGTCCGCACCCCTGGCTCGGGTCGATGATGACGGGAAGATGCGATTCCTTTTTCGCGATGGCCACGGCGGCGAGGTCGAGGGTGTTCCGCGTGTAGGTCTCGAAGGTGCGGATGCCGCGTTCGCACAGGAGGACGTTCGGGTTGCCGTTGGTGAGGATGTACTCGGCTGCGAGCAGCCATTCCTCGATCCGTTCGCTCAAACCGCGTTTCAGGAGAATGGGTTTCATCGTCTTCGCGCATTCGACGAGGAGGGCGAAGTTCTGGCTGTTCCGCGCGCCGATTTGCAGGATGTCGGCGGTCTCGGCGACGTGTTCCACGTCCGCTTCGCTCAGGACTTCGGTGATGATCTTCAGCCCCGTTTCTTCCCTCGCCGCGCGGAGCAGGCGCAGGCCTTCTTTGCCAAGGCCCTGGAATTCGTAGGGGGATGTCCTCGGTTTATACGCGCCGCCCCGCAGGACGGTGGCGCCCGCTTCCTTGACGGCGCGCGCGGTGGCGAGAAGCTGTTCCTCCGACTCGACCGAGCACGGCCCGGCCATGACGACCAGCCGCCGCCCGCCGATCTCGACGCCGTCCGCGGAGACGACGGTGTTGGCGGGGTGCGACTCGCGGCTGGCGAGCTTGTAGCGCTTCTGCACCCGCATGACTTGTTCGACCTGCGGGAGGACGTTGAGGGATTCCAGCGCATGATGCGTGCGCTCGTCCCCGATCGCCGCGATGACGGTTTGCGTGGCGCCGTAGATGGGGCGGGGGTCGTACCCCAGCTTGGCCACCTCTTTCATGACTTCGTCGATCTGCTCGCGCGAACTGTTTGGCTTTATGACAATGATCATCGGAAAAAGGGGAAGTGTGCCGCACTTTTTGACGCGCGCAAGCTCCTTTAAAGCGGCCCCGGCGGCCGCGGTTCAATATAAGGCGGCGGATTCTCCAGGGCTCGCGCCTCGCGATACTGTTCGGCGGCTTCGGCGCTTCGCCCGGCGGCTCTCAATCCTTGGGCGTAGAAAATATGGATCGCGATGAGGTTCGGGTCCCAGCCCGCGGCGGCCCGGTACGCCTTGCCGGCCTCGTCGTATTCCTCGATTCCGTTCAACGCGCGCGCAAGGCCCACGAGGATTTGCTCATCCTCGGGAAATAGCTTCAGGGCGTCCCGGTAAGCTTCCGCGGCGCTGTCGAAGAAGAGGAACCGCGCCATCTCGTTTTTCGCGGCACTCCCCAGCGCGCGATTCGCCTCGCCTATATAGAATGGCAGCCACGGGTCTTCCTTTTCGTGTTCCATCCCTTTTTTGGCCAGGGCGATCGATCGCTCGTACTTGGCGTCCCGAAGCGCCGTCCGCGCCTGTTCGGCAAAGCGCTCTCCGGGCAGCGCCGGCAGTCCCAGGATGGCTATGGCTGCGCCGAGGAGGGGAAGCGCGAGCCGGGGCCACGACCACCCGGCGGATTCGGCCTCCGGATTCGCGAGAATTCCGAAGACGACGGCGAGCAGGAGGGCGTTGCCCGGTATGTGCAGATTGAAGTCGAAGATGGAATGGATGAGGCACGCCGCGACCGCGCCGAGCGCGCCGAACAGCACGGCGATCTGGTTGCTGAAAACGCCGCGGCCCGCCAGCAGGGCCGGGAGGCGCCGCGCAGAACGCAGACCGTTCGCGATGTGCGCCCAGAGGAAGAAGACGAGAAGCGCCTCGCCCGCCAGGCCGTATTCGGCCAGGAGTTCCAGGTAGTCGCCGTGCGCGTGGACGGGATCGGTTTGAAGCTGCGGCCTTCGAAAAAGCCTGCCGTAGATGAGATGCGTGCCCGCGCCGGTTCCAAACACGGGCGCGACGCGGAATTGCGAGAGGGCCGCCCCCCAGGTATAGAGCCGCACTTCCTTGGCGAAGAGATGGCTCAACCGGTTTTGAAGCAGGGGGCTGCGCGTCATCAGGGCGGTCGCGCAACCGAGGAACAGCACGAGGCCCAAGCCCGCAATGACAGCCGCTCTCCTGAAATCGCGGCGCTCCCCGCGCCCGATGAACCGGAGGCTGAGCACGGTGAAGATGAGGAGCGAAAAGAGGGTGCTGAGATAACCGCCCCGGCTGCCGCTGATCGCGACGCCAACGTAGCAGCCGAGCGAGAGATAACCCGCGAGCATTTTCGCCCACGACGGCCAGCGGCTCCAGACGGTCGCGCCGAGGCCGAGGACGCCCGCCGTTTCCATGAAGCCCGCGAAATGGTTTGGGCTGATGAACATGCCGCTCGCGCGCCTGTCCATCGCCGGCCGCAGAAATCCGAAGAGCATGAACTCGTTGCCGCGCGCGAATTGTAGCAGGCCGGGAAAGAGCTCAAGCGCCGCGAGCAGCAACAGCCCGCCGATAAGAAGGAGGCGATGCTTCGCGCCAGGGATGTAAAAGGCGGTGAGCAGATAAACACTGAGCGCGCCGAGAAGCGCGAAGAAATCGGGCCTGGCAAGATAGTTGATGGGAGAAAACCACGCCCGCGCCAGGAGATAGCCGGAAAAGAGCAGGGTGGAGAGAAGGCAGGCGGGATTCGCCGCCGTCTTGGGCCGGAAGGCGAGCGAAAGGACGCCCGCCGCGGAGAGGACTCCGTACGCCGGAAGGCTGAACAGAAGCCGCGTGCCTCCGATAAGGCAGTCGATAAGCGCCACCGAAGCCAGCAGCAGAAAGACGAAGGCGCCGTTCATCCTGTCCGAAGGGCGGCGATAACCGCGGAGTCGTCCGAGGAGGCGTTGCCGCCCGAGCGCGCGGCGATCGCGTTGAGGATACGCACGAGAAAATTCTCCGCCGAACGCTCCGGGGCGGGGGTCAGTTCCACCATATCCGCCTGGCCGAGGCGTCCGCCTTCCGGGTTGCTCGCGCCGTACAGGCCGTCGGTGTAGAGCAGCAGCGCGTCCCGTTTTCCCAACTCGCACCCGGTCTCACCCAGCTCGCTGTTCGCATCCAGCCCGAGCGGCGGCGCCAGCGAGGGGATGGATTCCACACCCCCCTCCTCGCGGACGATGAGCAAGGGCGGATGTCCCGCCCCGGAAAAGACTATCTTGCCGGTGTCCGCCCGCAGCGCCACGCACGCCACGGTCATGAACGACTTCCCCTTGAAGATGCCGAAGAATTCCCTGTTCACATAGTCCATGATTTGCGCGGGCGAACTGAACTCGCCCGCCCCATGGCGGAAGAGCAGCTTGGCCACCATGGTGAAAAGCGCGGCGGAGACGCCGTGCCCCGTGGCGTCGGCCATCCAGAGGAGGACGGCGCCATCCGGCAGCCGGGGCCAGTCATACATGTCGCCGCCCACCTGGATCAAAGGCCGGAATCTCGCCGCGAATTCCCACCCCGCAACGACAGGCGGGCGTTGCGGCACGATTGCCTGCTGGGTCAGCCGCGCGGCTTCCAGGTCCAGCTCGTGGTCGCGCCGCCATTTTTCCAGCTCGTCGTTCTGTTCCTCCAGCTTTCGGCGCAAGGCGTGCAATCCCGCGTGCGCCTCGATCCGCGCTTTCAATACGGGAAGATTCACGGGCTTGGTCACGAAATCGTTCGCTCCCGCGCCCAGGGATTCCACCTCGTGCTCGCCGCCCCCGTGCGCGGTCAGGAGGATGATCGGCATCTGGACGGCGTCCGGGACCTCCCGGATGCGCTCGCACACCTCGGCGCCGTTCATGTCGGGCATCTCGTAATCCAAAACCAGAAGGTCCGCCCGCGTTTCAGCGACCTTCCGAAGCGTCTCCGCGCCGTCGCGGCACTCGATGACTTCGTAGCCCGCCTTCGTCAGGAAATGCGAGAGGAGTTGCCGCACAAGGGCGTCGTCGTCGGCTACTAGAATCGTCATTTCCCAAAGAGTAATCCAAGGGCGCGCGCGCAATCGAACCGAAAAAATTTGCGCCGCCGCGGCATTCCGAATACGCATTCCGTGTGGCAAACGTCGTCTTTCTCTGGCACATGCACCAGCCGTACTACGTCAACCCCGTGACACGGACGGCGATGATGCCCTGGGTGCGCATGCATTCCGTCAAGGGTTACCTCGACATGATCTCCGTCATCGAAGATTTCCCGGGCATCCATCCGAACTTCAATCTGACGCCCGTCCTCCTGCTGCAAATAAAGGAACTCGTCGAGGGCAGGATAAAAGATCTCTGGCTCGAATGGTCGAGAAAGCCCGCCGCCGATCTGGAAGAGGACGAGAAATTCGCGTTGCTGGAAAATTTCTTCAAGAGCAATTGGGATAACCTCATCCAGCCCGAACCGCGTTACTGGGAGCTTTTGAACAAGCGCGGGCTGACACTTTATCGCGACGACGTGCGGCGCGGCCTGCGTTACTTCAGCACGCAGGAGTTTCTCGATTTGCAGGTCTGGTACAACCTTGCCTGGTGCGGATACACCGCCTGCCGCCTCTATCCTGAACTACAGGAATTGCGTAAAAAAGGGCGCAACTATACTGAGGAAGAGAAGAATAGGCTTCTTGACATCCATCTGGAGATCATGCGGCTCGTCCTCCGCAAATACGCCGACGCGGAGGCGAGGGGGCAGGCCGAACTGACCACCACCCCTTTCTATCACCCCATCCTTCCGCTCGTTTATGACTCCGCCTTCGCGGAAAGAAGCCTGCCGGGCCGCAAGTTCCCGGATCGTTTCCACTGGCCGCAGGACGCCGCGGCGCACCTGAAGCTGGCCGTGGCGCAACACACGGAACTCTTTGGCAAGGCGCCGCGTGGGCTTTGGCCGTCCGAAGGCTCCATCGCGCCGGAATTGATCCCGCTGATGGAAGAGGCGGGCATCCAATACTTTTGCAGCGACGAGGAGAACCTTTTCAACTCCTTGAAGCGCGACCCCGCCTGTCAGAACCAGGTTGTCGATCACCTCGAACTCTTCCAGGGGTGGCGCGTCCGCTACGACGGCGGGGCGGTCAACGCGCTCTTCCGGGAGAAGCCGCTCTCGGACTTCATCGGGTTCATGGCGGCGAAGAATGAACCCGCCAAAGCCGCCAGTCATCTTCTGCACCACCTGCGGCACATCGCGGGCATGGTGCCGCACGACACGGGCCTCATCCCCCTGATGCTCGACGGCGAGAACGCCTGGGAGACGTTCGCGGACGGGGGCGAAGGCTTTCTGCGCGCGCTCTACGGCGGCATGGAGTCCGACCCCGTCCTGCACAGTTGCACCATAGAAGATCATTTCCGGCGGCATCCGCCCCGGCGCGAGATTACGACCCTCCACACCGGTTCCTGGATCGGGAGCAACTTCGACATCTGGATCGGCGAGGACGAGGAAAACCGCGCCTGGGACCTCCTGGGCGAAACGCGCGCCTTCCTTCAGCGGCAGATCGACTCCGGCGCGCTCGACCCGGAACGCCATGCTTCCGCGATGCGCGAAATCTACGCCGCCGAAGGAAGCGACTGGTTCTGGTGGTACGGGCCGGACTTCAGCAGCGAGAACGACGACCTCTTCGACGAGCTTTTCCGGCAGCACCTGAAGAATGTTTACCTCCTCTGCAACCAGGTGCCGCCCCCGCATCTCGACCGCCCGATCAACCGCGCGAAGACGACGCAAATCTACGAGCCGCCGACGCATCTCCTATCTCCGCGGGTGACTGGACGGTTGACCTCCTATTTCGAATGGATCGGCGCGGGGCAATATACGGCGGGCGGAGAGCAGGGGGCGATGTATCGCTCCGAACGATTGATGGAGAAGATGTTCTTCGGGTTCGACGCGGAGTCGTTCTACCTGCGGATCGATCTGCTGAAGTGGGATCGCGTGGCGCTGGTTCTGACGTTCGCGCAACCGGCCGGGGTCAGTCTGCACACGGGACCGTTGACGCGGGACGGCAAACAGCATTTCACCCTGAAGCGGCCGCACAAGAAAGGATTGACGCGCGACACCCTCGCGGCGGCCGAGATCATCGAGCTGGCTGTTGCGCTGTCGGACCTTGGAGTCGCGAAGGGCGATCCCCTCAGCTTCCGGGTTCAGATTCTCCAGGATGGAATCGAGCGCGAGCTGTACCCCGAAAGCGATCTCGTGAAGCTGACCGTTCCCTCCGGGGAATTTTCGCTCGAGAAGTGGATGGTTTGAAGCGTGCAATGCACTTTTGCCCCGCTCTCGGCTGTAGAGGCGGCTGGCACAGCCTCCTCTACAACTTGGGTTAAGCGCGCCTCAGGTTTGGGCTGCGGCGAATTGGATGGCTATCTCCAGCCCGCGGGGTCGCCGGTTCCGCGCGATGACGGAGCCTTCACAAGCGTCGATGCAATTTTTTACGATGGCCAGGCCAAGGCCCGTGCCGCCCGTCTGCCGCGTGCGGGAAGCATCCACCCGATAGAACGCGTCGAAGATTTTTGGAAGTTCGGCTTCCGGCACGCCGGGGCCTTCATCCGTTACTTTGATCGTCACCATCCCGTTCTCCGCCGACGCCTTCACCATCACCGGAGTTTGCGCGCCGTGGCGGAGGGCGTTGCGCACCAGGTTCGCGAGCGCGCGGATGAGAAGCTCCGGATCGGCGGAAACCTTCAAGCCTCCGGGAACGTCGACGTGAATTTGCGACGATTCGCCGGCCTCGCGCCGCACAGCCTCGCGCGCGGCTTCCAGCACGCTGACCGGCAGCAGGCGGACGGAGGGCGCTCCAAAGGAAGCCTTGGAAAAGGCGAGCAGGTCATTCACCAGGCTCGCGATCTGCGCGGCTTTTTCGCCGGCGGCTTTCGCGTAAGTTTCCTGTTCTTGCCCCGCCCGCTGCTCGAGGATGCCGAGCGCCATCTGAAGGCGGGCGAGCGGGGCGCAGAGCTCATGCGCCACGTCTCCCAGGAATCGCTTCTGATCCTTGACGAAGCCGTCGAGGCGCGCGGCCATCTGGTTTATGGCCTCCGCCAGCAGGCCCAGTTCATCGCGCCTGCGCGTGGAGACGCGCGCGTCGAACCGGCCTTTCGCGATGTTGCGCGTGGCCTCGGTCATCTGCCCGATGGAGCGCGTGATGCCGCGCAGCAGCGGCAGCCAGAAGAGCACCGAAAAGATCACCGCGCCCAGCGCCAGCCGCAGCCACACGGTGAAGTCAAGGATGAGCCCGCCGACGCTGTGGGTGGAGGATTCCACAACCAGCACGGTCCGCAGGGGTTCGCCGGCCTCGGGGTTGTCGATCCGCGCGCTCAGGAGCAACCAGTACTGCGTGGGATTCGAGGTGTGCAGGAACGCCCGCACGGGCTGGCGGAGCCGCGAAGGCGCCAGCCGATGCCGCACCTCCGGCGGCAGATCGCCGATCGCGCCGAGGAGAGGGTTCCCGTCCGCATCGTAAAACGAGAGGCGGACATGGTACGCGCCGCTGAAGCGGTCGATGACGCGATCCCATTCATCGGGGGGGGCCGCGTTGAGTTCGCCGATAATGAGGTCGCGCATCGCGTCGACCCTCTGGCTCGTGTTGCTCGCCAGCACCCAGTCGAGGTTGAAGCGGAACCGCGCGTTGAAGAGGAGGATGAAAACCGTGGCGAGCAGCGCGAGGTTCAGGAAGAACCAGAGCAGTATCTTCGCATAGAGCGGCACGCGCGCGCGCATGGAGACCTCATTCCGCATCCGGGTTTATCAACATGTATCCCACGGCCCGGACGGTGCGGATGAAGCGCGGGTTTTTCGGATCGTCGCCCAGCTTGCGGCGCAACGACCAGATGTGGACGTCAATCGAACGGTCCAACCCGTCGTAGAGGCGTTCGCCGATTGTCTCGATGAGATTTTCGCGCGTCTTCACCCTGCCCCGGCCGCGGGCGAGGGCGGCGAGGAGATCAAATTCCAGGGCCGTGAGTTTCAGGACTTGCTCGCCCAGCGCCGCGACGCGCGCCGAAGGGTGGATGCGCAGCGGGCCGACCACGAGTTCCCCTTCCTCTCCCGGGATCGCCGCCCTCGTGCTCCTACGGCCGACCGCGCGCAGCCGGGCGAGCAATTCGCGGGAGGAGAATGTCTTGGGCAGGTAATCGTCGGCGCCCATTTCGAGGCCGACGATGCGGTCCGTTTCCTCGCCGCGAGCCGTCAGCATGAGGATGGGAACATCCGACCGGCTCCGGATCGTCTTGAGCACTTCGAAACCATCCCGGCCCGGAAGCATCACGTCGAGAATGACCGCGTGGAATCTCTCCTTCAAGGCGCGCTCCGCGCCCGCCGGGCCGTCATGTTCGAAGAAAACCTCGTAACCGAGCGGCTCAAGGTAGTCTTTTATGAGCGCGCATAATTCCTGATCGTCATCGATAACCAGGATTCTCATGCCCTAGGGCGAGGGCTTCAGGAGCGCATCGACGGATTTCTGGAGTTCCAAATGAAGCATGTCGTCCACGGACGCCTTGCGTTTGGCCGCCTCCGCCTTCAATGCGAGGTATTGCCGCGCGGAAATCCCCGCCTTTACGTTCAAGACTTCGGTCGAAGGCATATCCAGCCACGCCTTGCGATCCTTTTTGATCTGGCCATCGCCAACGCCGAACGCCTTCAGTATCCCGGCGGCCATCATCTCATTTCCCAAGGGATTCATATGGACGCCGTCCACGGTAAGGAGATTTCCCGTTTGACCGGGCGCTGCCGTTTCCTTCAAGGCGGCTTGCATATCCGCGTTGACATCCGCGAGCAGGCAATGTTTTTCCGCGGCCAGCGAGCGCAGGTAATCATTGTAAGCCGCAAGCTTTTGGTTAAAGGAGTCGTCGGGGTTTTCGTGGATCATCGTCGAAGTGAGGATCATCACCTTGACGCCTGTCGCCTGCGCGCGCCCCACGATCTGCGCTATGTTGCTTTTGTAGTCCTCCAGTTCGACTCCTTTCACTCCGTGCCAGACGTCGTTGACGCCGCAGCTCAATGTCATCCAGTCCGGCTTTTTTTGAAGCACGTCGCCCTCCAACCTTGCGAGCATGTCCCTGGAGGTGTTGCCGCTGATCCCGGCGGGGATCGCTTTCGCCTTGATGCCGCTCGCCTCCAGGCCGTTGATGACGAGCCGGACATAGCCGCCGGGGTTGTTATATCCATTTTGGGTTATGGAATCGCCCAGGAACGCGATGGATTGGCCGGTCTTGACCGCGATGTCATCGGCGCGGCTTGCGGGCGCGCAAAGAACAGGAGCCATAAACAACAAGCCAAAGGCGCGCTTTATCGCGGAAGGGAGGGATTTTGTGTTCATGAACCGGAAAGAGTCTGGGCTGCGACGGAATATTTTGCGATGCTTTTCCTAATCCGATGCGCGTGGCCGCAAGCCGCGCCGCGAAAGAGAATGGGATACCTATATGAAATGTCTTTCTCTCACCGCGCTATTTCTCACGATTCCGCTCCTCGCCACGGCTGAAATAAAAACCAGGACAATCGACTATAACCAGGGGGGCGTTCCGCTCGAAGGTTATCTTGCGTACGACGACGCAGCCCGAGGGAAACGCCCCGGCGTGCTCGTCATTCACGAATGGGACGGCCTCGGCTCTTATGTAAAGAAGCGCGCCGAACAACTGGCGGGGCTGGGTTACGCGGCGTTCGCCGCCGATATCTATGGCAAGGGCGTCCGGCCTTCCGGCATGAAGGAGTGCGCCGCCGAAGCGGGCAAATACAAGTCGAACCACGCCTTGTTCCTGGCGCGGATCGACGCGGGTTTGAGTGAGTTGAGAAAACAGAGCGAGGTTGATCCCGCGCGCATCGCGGCGATCGGCTACTGTTTCGGCGGGACGGCGGTTCTCGAACTGGCCCGCAGCGGCGCGAACATCGCGGGCGCGGTCAGCTTTCACGGCGGCCTTTCGACATCGGACCCCGCGGCGCCCGGCGCCGTCCAATGTCCCATTCTCGTCCTGACGGGCGCGGACGATCCCAACGCCCCGCCGGAAAGCGTCGCCGCCTTCAAAAACGAGATGCGCAAGGCCGGCGCGGAGGCGCGCGTCATCAGTTATCCCGGCGCCGTCCACGGCTTCACCAACCCCGCGCGCGGCACGGACAATTCAAAAGGGGTCGCCTATAACGAGAAGGCCGACAAGGAATCGTGGGAAGCGATGAAGGAGTTTTTCACCCGAATCTTCAGCCGCTGACGGGGCTGGAGCCTGTCACGCACTTTAAGGGAGGACATCCCCAACCTTCAGAACGATGCCGGGCAGAGTGAAGGTCAAAAAGTCCTTTTCTTATGCTGGAAATCATAGTATTATCAAGCGGTTTGCGCGCAACCAAACCTGCCGAACAGTGTTAGGACCCCTATGAACGAATTTCAACCGATTACCTGGTACGACGATCCTTCCCACTTCCGCAAGGTCTCTCGGAGAGAATTTCTTTATGTGGGCCTTGTCGGCGGACTCGGGTTGACGCTCGGCGACTTCTTCAAACTGCGCGCGGAGGAGGCGTTGCAGGAGGCCAAGGCGAAGGCGCTCATCCACATCTTTCTCCCGGGGGGAATCTCGGCGCATGAATCGTTCGATCCCAAGCCGTTCGCGCCGGTGGAAGTGCGCGGGCCTTTCGGCTCGATACCGACAAAGGTGGACGGCGTCTATTTCAGCGAGTTGATGAAGGAGACGGCGAAGATCGCCGACAAGATCACGATCGTCCGTTCCATGACGCACGGCGAGGCGGCTCACGAGCGGGGCACGCACAATATGTTCACCGGCTACAAGCCGAGCCCCGCGATCCAATATCCGAGCATCGGCAGCGTCGTCTCCCATGAGCTTGGAAGCCGCCAGGACCTCCCTCCCTACGTCTGCATCCCGACGCAGCCGAATCCCTATGCGGGGAGCGGTTACCTCAGCAATGCCTATGGGCCGTTCAGTCTCGGCGGCGACCCCGCCAATGCGAATTTCACCGTGCGGGACCTGACCCTTTCGCCGGATGTCGATCATGAGCGCTTCCAGCAGCGCCAGAATATCCTCGCCGCGGTGGACGCGCATTTCCGGGGTCTGGAAAAATCCGACGCGCTCGATGCGATGGACAGCTTTTACCAGCATGCCTACAGCCTCGTCAGTTCGCCGAAAGCGCGCGAAGCCTTCAACCTGAAAGCCGAGCCCGATTCGCTGAAGGACGAGTATGGCCGCAACTCCGCGGGGATGCGGATGCTGATGGCCAGGCGGCTCGTGGAGGGCGGCGTGCGCTTCGCCTCCATGGTTTACGGGGGGTGGGATCACCACACCAACGTCAAGGGCGGCATCGAGAAGAATCTGCCGCAGTTCGACAAGGCGTACGCGGCGCTCATCCGCGATCTCGACCGGCGCGGCATGCTCGATTCCACGCTTGTCATGGTCACGACCGAATTCGGACGCACCCCAAAGATCAACAAAGACGCCGGGCGCGACCACTGGCCTCGCGTCTTTTCCATCGCGCTCGCGGGCGGCGGCATCAAACGCGGGTCGGTCTATGGTTCTTCCGATCCGACCGGGGCGGAACCGGACGAAAACCCTCTCTCCGTCGAAGACTTCGCGACGACCATTTACAGACAGCTCGGCATCGACGCCTCGAAGAAACTCATGTCGCCCGGAGATCGCCCGATTGACATCGTGCGCGGCGGCCAATTCGTGCCGGAGTTGATAGCCTAGAGCGTGTCATGCACTTTTCGCCCGCGCTCCCCGAGCGGCGTCGTTGTCGTTGCCGAGGCGGCTGTGCCAGCCGCCTGGCATTCGTTTTCCTTTTCCTTTCCGCGGCGCTCCGGGCGGCTTCGCCGGACGTGGAGATGATCTCTCCGCCGGGCGGCCAGCGCGGTTCGGAAGCCGAGTTGACGATAACGGGCAACCGGCTGGCGGACGCCAGGGGGCTGCTTTTCTATGCGCCCGGCATCGACGTGACATCCGTGCAGCCGTCGGGCGACGGGATGCTGAAGGCGAGGGTCAGGATCGCCCCCGATTGCGCGCTGGGCCGGCACGAGCTTCGGCTTTGGACGGCGACGGGCCTCTCCGGCGTGATGCTCTTCCAGGTCGGCCCTTACCCGAATGTCGCGGAAGCGAAGCCGGACAACATCCCCGCGCGTGCGCAACGCGTCGCGATGAACAGCACGGTGAACGGCGTCATCCACGACGACGAGATCGCCTACTTCGCCGTCGATGCGAAGAGAGGCCAGCGCCTCACCGCCGAAGTCGAAGGGATGCGGCTCGGGCTGACGATGTTCGATCCGTGGCTCGCCATTTTGACGGAGAAAGGCCGCCAGCTTGCCTACAATGACGACAACTCCCTTCTTCTGCAGGACCCGCTGGCTTCCATCATCGTTCCCGAGGACGGCGCCTACCTCATCGCCGTTCGCGACAGCACATGGGGAGGCGGCGGCAAGTGCCTCTTCCGGCTGCACGTGGGCGCTTTCCCGCAGCCGCTCGTGGCGTACCCGCTCGGCGGGCAGGCGGGCGAGGAGATCGCGTTCCGGTTGATCGGCGATCCCGCGGGCGTCATCGACAAAGTGGTCAGGCTCCCGGCCCAGCCCTCCGAGGCGTTCCCTCTCTTCGCGGATCAGTACGGCTTGACCGCGCCCGCCGGGAATGTGGTGCGGGTGTCGCCCTTTCCGAATGTGCTCGAGGTTTACCCGAACAATGACATCGCGCATGCCACGGTTGCGGACAAGCCGCTTCCGCTCGCCTTCAACGGCGTCATCGTGGACAAGGGCGCCTCCGGTTACTTCAAGTTCAATGCGAAGAAGGGCGACCTGCTTGACGTGAGCGTTTATGCGCGGCGATTGCGCTCCGCCCTCGACTCGGTGCTGACGATCCATGATGAAAAGGGGAAACAACTGGCGAGCAATGACGACTCGGCCGGACCCGACAGCTACCTCCGCTTCAAGGTTCCCGCGGACGGCGGCTACTATCTCTCGGTGCGCGACCAGCTTGGCCGCGCGGGGCCGAACTTCCCTTATCGGGTTGAGGTGACGCCGGTTCATCCCGGCATCGAACTGGCCATACCCGAACTCGTCAAGGATACGCAGGAGCGGCAGTCCATCGTCGTGCCGCGCGGGAATCGTTACGCCACGGTATTCCGCGTGCGGCGCGGAGATTTCGACGCTCCGTTCACGCTCGACGCCTCGGGCCTGCCGCCGGGCGTCACGTTCACCGCAGGCGCTCCCGAGGGCGACGTCGTCCCGGTGGTGTTCGAGGCCGCGCCCGAAGCGGCCGATGCAAGCGCCCTCTGTTCCTTCGGCGCGCAGGGCGGTTCCGTGCGCGGCCGTTACGTTCAGACTGTCGACCTCGTCCGGGGAGTTCCGAACAACTCCGTCTATCTCTCCACGTCCGTTGACAAGCTCGCCGTCGCGGTGGCGGACGCCGCGCCCTTCAAGCTGGCGGTGTCCCAGGCCAAACTCGGCATCCCGCAAAACTGCGCGATGGATTTGAAGATAGTCGCCATGCGCGATCCCGGCTTCAACGCCCCGATAACCGTGTCACTCCTGAACAACCCTCCCGGCCTCGGTTCCCAGGCGACGGTCACCATCCCGGCGGGCGCCGGCGAAGCGACCCTCCCGATCAACGTTAACGGCAACGCCGGCCTCCACGCCTGGAAGGTCGCGGTCATAGGCTCGGCGGATACGGGAAAAGGCGCCGTTTGGGTCGCCTCTCCGTTCGTCGACGTGGAGATAGAAAAATCTCCGGTCACCGCCAGCATCGAGAAGGCGAACACCGAGCAGGGCCGTCCTGTCACCGTGATTTGCGATCTCACGCAGAACGCGCCTTTCGAAGGCAAGGCGAAGGTCGAGTTGTTCGGCCTGCCGAACAAGGCCGTCGCGCCGCCGTGCGAGATAACTTCCGCAGATCACGAAGTCCGCTTCAATGTCACGACCGATCCCACGACGCCCGCGGGCAGGCACAAAGACCTCTTCTGCCGGATAACTTTCGAGCGGGATGGCGCTAAGATCGTCGAAACGACGGCCCAGGGCGGCTTGCTGCGCATCGACAAACCGACGGAGGTCGCCGCGAAATGAAACGCCTGGCCGTATTGCTCGCGTTCGCGTGCGTCCTTGCGGCCATCCTGCACGGGCGGGCGGATGCGCCGGTCATCGTCAAAGCCATCCAGCTCGACCAGCCGATCAGTTTCAAGCGCGACGTCATGCCGATCCTCACCAAGGCGGGCTGCAACACCGGCGGCTGCCACGGCTCCGCGCGCGGGCAGGACGGCTTCCATCTCTCGCTGTTCGGCTACGACCCGGCGGGCGATTACGACCGGATCACGCGCGAGATGGGCGCGCGCCGCGTGAATCTCGCGCTGCCCGAAGAAAGCCTCCTTCTTCAAAAAGCCACCGGCGCCGTCGCGCACACCGGCGGCAAACGCTTCGACAAGAACAGCGATTTCTACAAGGCGGTCGTGAAGTGGCTGGATGCCGGCGCGCCGCGCGACCCGGCTGACATCCCGACCCCCGTCTCCGTGGAGATGTCGCCGTCCGAAATCGTGCTCGAAGGCGGGAACGCCACGCGCCAGGCGACTGTCACCGCGCACTATTCGGACGGGACGGCGCGCGACGTCACGCCGCTGGCCGTCTTCTTCACGAACAACGAAGGCTCCGCGAAAATATCGCCCGCGGGCCTCGTCACGTCCGGCGCGCGCGGCGAGGCGTTCGTCATGGCGCGCTTTGGCACGACCACCGTCGGCTCGGCCGTCATCGTCGTTCCGAAGGCCGTTCCTTTCACGTTCCCGCTCGTGGAGGAACGCAACTACATCGACGCGCTCATCGACGCGAAGCTCAGGAAGCTGCGCGTAACCCCTTCCGCCGTTTGTTCCGACGAGGAATTTCTGCGCCGCGTCACGCTCGACATCACCGGCTTGCTGCCGGCGCCCGCGGATTACGACCGCTTCCTTGCCGACGCCGCTCCCAACAAGCGCGCTCGCCTCATCGACGAACTGCTGAACCGTCCCGAGTTCGTGGACATTTGGGTCATGAAATTGGCCGAGATGCTTCGCATCCGCTCCGGCGCCGATGTCAGCGAAAAAGCCGCTCTCGTCTATTTCGACTGGCTGCGCAATCAGCTTTCGCAGAATGTCCCGGTGAACCGGTTGGTAAGCCGGCTCATCGACAGCGAGGGCGGCATCTTTGAAAATCCGCCCGCCGGGTTCTACCAGTTCGAGACCGACCCGCTGAAACTGGCGGAGGACACCGCCCAGGTCTTTCTCGGCGTGCAGGTGAAATGCGCGCAATGCCACAACCACCCCTTCGACCGCTGGACGATGGACGACTACCGCGGCTTCGTCGCGTTCTTCACCCAGATCGCGCGCAAGAAGGGCGAGGACCCGCGCGAGATGGTCGTTTACGACAGGCGGGAAGGGGAATCGCGCAACCCTGTAACCAACGCCGTCGTCACGCCGAAATTCCTCGGCGGCTCGCGCCCCGACGCGGCCAACAAGGACCGCCGCGCCCTGTTGGCGGACTGGATATCCTCGCCGGACAATCCGTATTTCGCCAAGCACTTCGCCAACGTCATCTGGGCGCAATTTTTCGGACGCGGGATCATCGAGCCGGTGGACGACGCGCGGGTGAGCAATCCGCCGTCCAATCCCGAGTTGCTCGAGGCGCTCGCGCGGCGTTTTATCGACTACAACTACGACTTCCGGCGCCTGGCGCGCGACATCTGCGCCTCGCGCACGTACCAGGCCTCCAGCCTTCCCAACGACTCCAACGCGGCGGACATCCGCAACTTTTCGCACGCCGCCGTGCGGCGATTGCGCTCGGAGGTCATGTTCGACTGCATCGGCGAAGTCACGGACACGAAGAATAAATTCAAGGGGCTTCCTCTCGGCGGACGGGCCGTCCAGATCGCCGACGGGCAAACGACCAACTATTTTCTGAAGACGTTCGGACGCGCCAGCCGCGAGACGCCCTGCACCTGCGAGGTCTCGATGGAGCCGAATCTTTCCCAGGCGCTGCTCCTCCTCAACGGCGAAACGGTGGAGGGAAAGATAAGCAACGGCGGGCTCGTGAAACGGTTGCTGGCCGACAAAAAGGAACCCGCGGACATCGTCAACGCGCTCTATGTGCGGTGTTTCACCCGCAAACCGACTGGGGATGAAGTCAACACTCTCGCGCCCCTTTTGGCGAAGGCCCAGACCCGGCAAAAAAATCTCGAAGACGTTTTCTGGGCGCTGCTGAACTCGAAGGAGTTCATGTTCAACCACTGATGAAAGCGGCCTTTCTCGCACTCCTGATTCCTGTCGCCGCGGCCCGCGCGGACCTGATCACGTATTCGGATCAGATCCGCCCGCTCTTCCAGACAAGCTGCCTGAACTGCCACAACCCCGACAAACAAAAGGCCGGGCTGGACCTTTCGACGTATGAAGCCATGATGAACGGCGGCGATTCCGGCAAGGCCGTCGAACCGGGCAACTCCGGCAAGAGCCTTCTGTTCAAGCTCCTGACGCACGCGGAGGAACCGGCCATGCCGCGCGGCGGAGACAAGCTGCCCGATTCCCAACTCGACCTTATCCGAAAGTGGATCGACTCAGGCGCGCCGGACAAAACGGGCGGCGGCGCGTTCGCCAAAAAACCCGGCGGCGGCCCCGCGCTCGCGCTCGTCGCCCCGGAGGAACGCCCGAAAGGCCCGCCGCCGATGCCGGTGAATCTCTCGCTGGAGCCCGTGGTGCGGGCGCGCCGGGCCGGGGCGATAGCCGGTCTGGCGGGCAGCCCGTGGGCTCCGCTGGCCGCCGTCACGGGACAGAAGCAGGTGCTCTTGTATAATACGGATACGATGGAACTGGCCGGCGTCCTCCCGTTCCCGGAAGGCTTCCCGCAGACGGTGCGCTTCAGCCGCGACGGGCGGCTTCTCCTCGCGGGCGGCGGCGTCGGCGCCAAACTCGGGCGCGTCGTGGTCTGGGACGTTGCGACGGGGAAACGCGTCATCGAGGCGGGCGACGAATTCGACGCCGTCCTCGCCGCGGACATCAGCCCCGACCATTCGCTCATCGCCCTCGGCGGCCCGAACAAGCTGGTGAAGATATTCTCCGCGCGGGATGGCCGCCTCCTGCACAAGATGAAGAAGCACACCGATTGGGTGACTGCTCTCGCCTTCACCCCGGATGGCAAGTCGCTCATCAGCGGGGATCGCGCGGGCGGCCTCTCGGTCTGGGATGCGAACGGGCGGGAGATGCTTTCGCTCTCGGCGCACAAGGGGGCCGTCACCGCCGTGGCGTGCCTCTCGAATCTCATCGCCACCGCGAGCGAGGACGGAACGATAAAGCTGTGGGACATGGCGGAAGGCAAGGAGCGCGCAAGCTGGAACGCCCACAAGGGAGGCGTGCTCTCCATCGCCTTCGCCCCGGACGGGAACATCGTTTCCTGCGGACGCGATTTCGCCGTGCGGCTCTGGGCGCCCGGCGGGAACAGGCTGCGCGAGTTCGACGCGTTCCAGGATGTCGCCATGCAAGCGGCGTTCGCGGGCGGGAAAGTCATCGCCGGCGATTGGACCGGGACGGTGCGCGCCTGGACGCCGGACGGCAGGAGAGCGGGGACGCTCGACGCGAATCCCCCGACCATGGCGGAGCGGGTGGACGCCGCCGCGAAACGCGTCGTCGAAATCGAATCTCTCCCGCCCACAATTTCCGCCGCCCGGAAGCAGGCCGAAGAAGAGGCCGCCAAATCCGCCGCCGAACTGGGCGCAGCCGCAGCCGCCTTGAAAGCGGAGCAAGCGTCGCCCGTCTCCCTGGAGACGCGGGACAACCTCGCCCGATTGAACCTGGCGTTCGCCGTGAAGCAGGCGCAAGCCAAAGCGGCGAACGAAGCGTTGGCAAGCGCGCGGCGGGACGAAGTTTCCTACGCTTCGCGGCTCGAGGCCGCTCGGGCGGTGCTGGTCCGGTTGCGCGCAGCCGCGGCGCTTACGATTGTGTCGAAGAAGTAGCCTTCCCGCGGCGCCACAGGATGAAGCCGTCCACGGAAAAAAGCCCGGGGCCGAATACGAAGACGAGGACCGCCGCCAGCAGGAACAGGAACGCCGCGTCGGAGACGAACGCATCCGGGTCGTTGAACAGATTGAAGAGAACCTTACGACTCGCCGTAAGATAAGCCACGCAGAAATTGATGATGAGCGGGATCGCCACGAGCCGCGAGGCGACGCCGGCGAGGAAGAGCAGGCCGCAGACGCATTCCGTAAGGCCGGAAATATAGACGTTCACAGCGGGGAAGGGGACGCCCCAGTCCTGGAACCGCTTGATCATGTCCTGGACGTGGGTCAGGTGGGCGTGGCCCGAGACGAACATCTGCCAGCCCCAGTAAAGGCGGATGACGAGCAGGATCGGCGATTGCAAAAACGAAGCGCCCCGGATGAGGAGGCGATACGCGTTTTCGAACAAGGCGATCAAATTTTTCATACCCGCACGCCATCCAGCCGGCTCCCCTTCGGGATGCGCCGCAGGATGTGCGCCGCCTCTATCTTCCACGATTCGCCTTCATTGACCATGCTGTAAATGCAGGGCGTCAGCGCGCCGTCGCCGCCAACGAAGAACACCCGCACGACAGCCCGCCGTCCGCGGATCTCCGCCGCGCCAAACTCGACCCTCCGCGCTTCGATGATCCCCGCGTAGTCGACGCGGACCATTTGCTCGAACTGCTCCATGCTGAATCTTTCCCGGATGCCCGCGGCCGCCTGCTGATAGGCGCGCGGGAAGTCCTCCGCGCGGAACGCCTGGAACTGGCTGTCCACGACGGAGTAAAGGTCCGCCGGCCGCGCGGGCGGAGGAGGTCGCTGGACATCATGGCTGACAAAAGCGGCGGTGGCGCATATGGCGAAGAAGAAAAGCATCAGACCGATCTTGTGGCCCTGTTTCATGAACGCCTCAGATAATCGAACGAATACAGCCCCGTCTCATGGCCGTCGTTCCAGGTCGGCTGAAGGGCGTAGCCGCCGATCAACCGCCAGCTCTTCACCTCGAAGCTCGCGGGGATGTAATCGACTTTTGGCCGCGCGACGTGCCCCAGCACGTCCGGTTCCCCGCCGCACCCGGCGCAGGGACACGCCCGCCGCAACGCCTCCAGCGGGAGAAAAGATTCCGCCCCGTCGCTCCACCGGATGGCGAGTTCAGTCCCGATGACTTGCACGTTCTCAGGGCGCACGCTCACAGCCTTAGTCTAGCGTTTTACTCCCCAATGCGCCAGAGTTTTGGCCGATGCCAGGGGACATACGGATCGGGACATGCGCGTGGAGCCATGACGAATGGCGCGGAAATTTCTACCCGGAGCATCTCCCGGCCGCCCGGCGGCTGGAGCGCTACGCCCGCCGTTTTGCAACGGTGGAGGTCGATTCCACCTTCTATGGCGTCCCGCAAGCGCACGCGCTCGGGCATTGGCTGGACGGGACGCCCGAAAACTTTTCCTTCGCCTGCAAGCTCCCGCGCGAGATAACCCACGAGCGCCATCTGCGGGATTGCCGGGAACCGCTGGAAGAATTCCTGCGCGACATGGCGCCGCTGCATTCCAGGCTCGGCTGCTTCCTGGCGCAATTGCCTCCCGCCTTCGTTCCGCCGAGGGACGAACACGCGCTGCGGACTTTCGTCGCGGAACTTCCCCGCGGATTCCGGTTCGCGGTCGAGTTCCGAAACGCGGAGTGGCATCTGCCCCGCGTCGTCAGCCTCCTGGAGGAACACAACGTTTGCTGGGTTTGGAACGATCTCACTTCCGCGGAGGAACAGAACCGGGCGTGCTTCGAGTTCCTGCCGCAAACCGCCGATTTTCTCTATCTGCGCCTGCTCGGGGACATTGCCGGCGCGCCGCAACCGCGAACTTCCGGCCTGGATAATTGGGCGATGAAGATCGAAAAGCACGCCGCCGAAGCCGCGCCCGTCTTCGTCTTTCTCGGCAACCACTTCGAGGGCCACGCTCCGCTGAGCGCCCAACGCCTCGCATCGCGTCTCGGAATCACACTGCCCGAGCCGTCGGATGGCGGTTCGCAAATGAAACTGTTCTAACTAAAGAACTGGAATGGCCTGGCGCTTTGCCCGCTCCAGGCGGCCGGCACAGCCGCCTCTACAACCGGGGGCGGGCAAAAGTGCATGACACGCTCTAGCGGAGAGGCCGGGCGACGATGATCCCGGCGTCGCTGCGGTAGCGGTAGAGGTAGTCGGCGATGTTGGCGTCGATGACGACGTGGCCGAAGTTATACGGCGCGGAGGCGTGCATGAAATGCACGACGCCGTCGGGGGCGCGGTACGCGAGGCCCACGTGCGAGGTGCCGATAAACCTCCCGTCATGCGTCGCGATGCAGATGATATCGCCGCTGCGCAACGCGGGTTCAATGAGCCGCACGCGGTCTTTCGGCACGTAATACATTGGCATCCCAGCGACGCGCGCTTCCATCCGGCGGATGCCGGGCCTGAGCGAACGGTTATTCCGCAGGTAGCGGTAGCCCCGCCAGTTGACTGTCATCTCGCGGGCGGAATGCGGGCCGCGCACGGCGCCAAGACCGCGCGTGAGGTCGGCCACGAGGCCGCGCCGCGAATTGTCGTAAAGCCAGTCCTCGAGGTAATGGAGCCGCGAGAGATAGCCGTCGCACGTCCCGCCGCGGTAACGATCCATCTCGATAAAACGGAGCATAGTTTGCGGCGTCCATTCCTCGCGCGGCTCGTCCAGCATCCGGGCGAAGGCGAGGGCGTTCTCGAAGAATGTCCAGCAATCCATCGCGTCGAGATCAACCGAAGGCGCCTCGACGTGGTCGTCGATCTCCAGCGTGAACGATCTATAAGGCGTCCCCGCGAGCGCGCGTCCCACGGCGAAGGTGCGCTCGCCTATCGGGAGCGCCTTCCAATCCTCCGCCTCGGCCCGGCGGACGAGGTCCTGGAACTTGCCCGCGCCGCGAAAGATCGTGGAGAAGGGAAGCGCGAAACAGAGGCCCGGCAGAAATAGCAGGATGAAGAAGAGACGCTTCATCCGGCGAAACCGACGCAGGAGCAGATCAGGTTCCTGTCGCCGTACACGTTGTCGATGCGGCCCACGGCGGGCCAGAACTTGTGTTCCCGAGTCCAGGGCGACGGGTAGGCGGCGGTCTCCCGCGAGTACGGCCGGTTCCATTCGCCCGCGAGCGATTGCGCGGTGTGCGGGGCGTTCTTCAACGGGTTGTTTTTCTTGTCGCCGCCGTTCCCGATCGCCTCCATCTCCGCGCGGATGGAGATCATGGCGTCGCAGAAGCGATCCAGCTCCTCCTTCGATTCGCTCTCGGTCGGCTCGATCATCATCGTCCCCGGCGACGGCCACGAAACCGTGGGGGCGTGGAAGCCGTAATCCATCAACCGCTTCGCCACGTCCTCGACCTCGATGCCCGCGCTTTTCCATTGGCGCAGATCGAGGATGCACTCGTGCGCGACCAGCCCGCTCTTGCCCTTGTAAAGAACGGGAAAGCTGGCGTCGAGGCGCCGGGCGATGTAGTTGGCGTTGAGGATCGCGACCCTCGTCGCTTCCGTCAGGCCTTGGCCGCCCATCATCCGGATATACATCCACGGGATCGTAAGGATCGAAGCGCTGCCCCACGGCGCCGCGGAGATCGCCCCGATCGCCTTGGAGCCTTTTTCGGGGAGGAAAGGGACAAGGTGCTCGGCTACGCCTATCGGCCCCATGCCCGGCCCGCCCCCGCCGTGCGGGATGCAGAATGTCTTGTGGAGATTCAGATGGCAGACATCCGCGCCGATGTCGCCCGGGCGGCAAAGCCCCACCTGGGCGTTCATGTTCGCGCCGTCCATATAGACCTGCCCGCCGTGCGAATGAACCAGGTCGCATATCTCGCGGATCGTCTCCTCGAAAACGCCGTGCGTGGAAGGGTAGGTGACCATGAGGCACGCGAGGTCCTCCTTGTGCTCCTCGGTCTTTGCCCGGAGATCGTCGAGGTCGATGTCGCCTTCGTCCACGCAATGCACCGGCGCCACGCGGAAGCCCGCCATCACCGCGCTGGCCGGGTTGGTGCCGTGCGCCGATTGCGGGATGAGGCAGACGTTGCGCCCGCCCTGGCCGCGGCTTTCGTGGTATGCGCGGATGACGAGCAGTCCGGCGTATTCGCCCTGCGAACCGGCGTTCGGCTGGAGGGATACGCCGGAGAAGCCGGTGATTTCGGCGAGCCAGCCTTCCAGTTGTGCAAAGAGAGCCGCGTAGCCGCGCGCCTGTTCCGCTGGAGCGAACGGATGGATCCGCCCGAATTCACTCCAGGTCACGGGGAGCATCTCGGCGGTTGCGTTCAGCTTCATCGTGCAGGAGCCGAGCGGGATCATGGAAGTCGTCAGCGACAAGTCCTTTGCCTCCAGGCGCCGGATGTAACGGAGCATCTCCGTTTCCGTATGGTGCCTGTTGAAGACGGGGTGCGTGAGAAACGCGCTCTTCCGCGCCAGCGCCGGGGCGTATTCATCATTTACCTCAAGGCTCCTCCAGTCAAACGGCTCGCCGAAGAGAGAAAAAAGCGCGTCCAGATCGTCCGTCGTTTCATCCAGCGCGATGCAGACCGTGTGTTCGTCCAGCGCCCGTAGATTCAGGCCGCGCTCTTCCGCGCGCCGCACGATTTCCTCCGCCCGCCGCGCGCCGAGGCCCACGCGGACGGTGTCGAACACCGGCGCGTCCGTCACGTCATACCCGAGCCGCCGCAGCCCCTCGGCAAGGAGGAGCGCGAAAAGGCGCACCCGCCGCGCAATCCGCTGAATTCCATCCGGCCCGTGATAGACGGCGTACATGGATGCCATGACTGCGAGGAGCACCTGCGCCGTGCAGATGTTGCTCGTCGCCTTTTCGCGGCGGATATGCTGTTCCCGGGTTTGCAGCGACAAGCGGTAGGCGGGGTTGCCCTGCGCATCGTGGGAGACGCCGACAAGCCGGCCGGGCATGTGGCGTTTGAAGGCGTCCCGCGTCGCGAGATACGCCGCGTGCGGCCCGCCGTAGCCGAGCGGCACGCCAAACCGCTGCGTGCTGCCGACCGCTGCGTCCGCGCCGAATTCGCCGGGCGGCTTGAGCACGGCCAGGCTCAGAATATCCGCCGCGACAATGACAAGCGCGCCTTTTGCGTGCGCCTTTTCCACGAATGCGGCGTAGTCCGGGATGGTTCCATCCGTGCGGGGATACTGGACCAGCGCGGCAAAGAATGTTTCGTCCAAATCCCGTTCGTCGCCAACGACCGTCTTCAGGCCGAGCGCCGCCGCGCGCGCGGAAACCACGTTGATCGTCCGCGGATGGCAGCCGCTCGAAATAAAAACGGAGGCGGCGCCGTCATTCTTGCGCAAGGCGTGGCACATGGCGACCGCTTCGGCGGCGGCGGTCGCTTCATCCAGCAGCGACGCGTTGGATATCTCCATGCCCGTGAGGTCCACGACCATCGTCTGGAAATTGAGCAGCGCTTCGAGCCGGCCCTGCGCGATCTCGGCCTGGTACGGCGTGTAAGCCGTGTACCAGCCGGGGTTCTCGAGGATGTTGCGCTGGATGACGCCGGGCGTGATGCAATCGCTGTAGCCCATCCCGATATGGGAACGCAGAACACGGTTTTGCCGGGCCATCTCCTTCAACTCCGCGAGCGTGGCGTGCTCTCCTTTCCCGGCGGGAATTTCCAGCGGCCTCTTCAGGCGGATATTCGCGGGAACCGCCGCGTCTATCAAGGCGTCCAGGCGCGCGAACCCGAGCCTGTCGAGCATCGCCTCCACCTCCGCCGCGCTGGGGCCGAGGTGCCTGCGGAGAAAGGAATCACCCGGTTCGAGAAGGGGCGTTATTACCTCGTGCATCAGGCAGTGTATGAAGCGCCGCATCCGACGCAAGCGCCATTCATTGCCGCTTGCATTCGCGCGCGGAAAATCCCATCATCCGGGGATTATGGGAGACAAAAGTCCTAAAGCCACTCAGAAGAAAAAGGCGCAGCAGGCATCCAACAAAAAGAAGCCCGCGCCCGCTCCTTCAAAGAAAAAATAGGTTCGGGGAACCGCGCGGTCACAGCGTTTTAAGGTATTCGATCAAGTCGCGCCTTTGGCCGGCTGAGAGGTCCGAGCCGTAGGCGTGCCCCGCGTTCGCGTTGCCGGCGCCCGCCGTGTCGAGGACATAGGCGCCATCGTCGGTAAAACCATCCGCGCGGCGACGCGCGACATAGAACCCAAAAGCAAAATCCCGAACCCGAGAGACGCGCAAAGAGCTTGTCCAAGCCTCATACAAGGGCCCGCATTTTGCAGTTCCTCGGCTCTCTTTGTAAAGAACGGAACGCTTCAAGCGCCGCGCGGTTTCGGAGCCTTCAGGCTTTGCCCGTCCAGTCCTTCGTGGTCGTGCCGGAAGGTGACGGAACGTTTGCCGCCGTCGCTTTGGATGCGAATCACGTAGATGCTGTCGAAGTCCCCCTTGGGCCATTCCGGAATGACGGCCGGATCGCCTCCCAATGACGAGACGATCTTTTTCACCGTTTCCTGCAGCATGCGATGTTCCCATGCCACGAAGATGAGGGAATGCTCGTAGCGCGGTTGCAACAGCGCACGGCGCAAGCCGTTTATATCGTCGTAGCCGATCTGCGCTTCAACGGGCAGGCCGAGGCGGATCGCGGTCGGCTCTATCGTGACGAGCGGGCGCACATAGGAGTATTGGACGCCGTTCTTGGTGAGTTTTTTCCGCGTGCCGGGCGCGAAGACGGCGTCAGCCTTCCCGTATTTGGGGATGAGGACGTTCGGGAGCGCGAGGGCGCGATTGAGGCCCTGGAGATTGAGCTGCCCAAGGTCGGCGGCGGGTTTTTCCCCGTGCCGCACGAAGACGATGGTTTCCACCGCGGCGTTTCCCTGGACGAGAAGGGCCGCGAGACAGAGGGCGCCAAGGAGGAAGCGTTTCAGGGTCGCGCGGCCTCCTGATAGATTTCGGCGCCGCCCTTTACGAATTCGGCGGCTTTCTCGGCCATCCCCTTTTTCACGGCGTCGGTTTCTTCCAGCCCTTGTTCGGCGGCGTATTTGCGGACGTCGTCGGAGATTTTCATGGAGCAGAAATGCGGGCCGCACATGGAGCAGAAGTGGGCGGATTTGGCGCCTTCCTGCGGCAGGGTTTCGTCGTGGAAATCCCGCGCGGTTTCCGGGTCGAGGGCGAGGTTGAATTGATCCTCCCAGCGGAATTCGAAGCGCGCCTTGCTGATGGCGTTGTCCCGGTATTGCGCGCCGGGATGGCCCTTGGCTAGGTCGGCGGCGTGGGCGGCGATTTTGTAGGCGATGACGCCGTCCTTTACGTCTTTCTTGTTTGGCAGGCCGAGGTGTTCCTTCGGCGTGACGTAGCAGAGCATGGCGCAGCCGAACCAGCCGATCATCGCCGCGCCGATGCCGCTCGTTATGTGGTCGTAGCCGGGAGCCACGTCCGTCGTCAGCGGGCCGAGCGTGTAGAAGGGCGCTTCGTGGCACCACGCGATCTGCTTCTCCATGTTCTCCTGGATCATGTGCATCGGGACGTGGCCCGGGCCTTCGTTCATGACCTGCACGCCGTGTTCCCAGGCGCGCAACGTCAGGTCGCCCTGGGTTTTCAGTTCGGCGAATTGCGCTTCGTCGTTGGCGTCGGCTATCGAGCCGGGCCGCAGGCCGTCGCCGATGGAAAAGCTGACGTCGTAGGCGGCCATGATCTCGCAAATTTCATCCCAGCGGGTGTAGAGGAAGTTTTCCTGGTGATGGGTGAGGCACCACTTCGCCATGATGGAGCCGCCGCGCGAGACGATGCCCGTGGCGCGGCGCGCTGTCATCGGGATGAAGCGCAGCAGTACGCCGGCGTGGATGGTGAAGTAATCGACGCCCTGCTCGGCCTGTTCGATAAGAGTGTCGCGGTAGATTTCCCAGGTGAGCTCCTCGGCGCGCCCGCCCACTTTTTCGATGGCTTGGTAGATCGGCACCGTGCCGATGGGGACGGGGCTGTTCCTTATGATCCATTCGCGCGTGGCGTGGATGTTCTTGCCGGTGGAAAGGTCCATGACGGTGTCGGCGCCCCACTTGGTCGCCCAGCGCATTTTTTCCACCTCCTCCTCGATGCTCGAGGCGACGGCGGAGTTGCCGATGTTGGCGTTGATCTTCACCAGGAAGTTGCGCCCGATGATCATCGGCTCCAGCTCGGGGTGGTTGATGTTGGCGGGGATGATGGCGCGTCCGCGGGCAACCTCGTCGCGGACGAATTCGGGGGTGATGAAAGCGGGTATCCGCGCGCCGCAAGAGTCGCCCGGGTGTTGCTGGATGAGCAGGTCGCGCGCGCCGTGCTTGTTTTCGACGGGAGAGAAAGCCTCCTCGCGGCCGAGGTTTTCGCGGATCGCGATGTATTCCATCTCCGGGGTTACGACGCCCTGCCGGGCGTACCAAAGCTGCGTCACAGGCTTGGCGGAACTCCGCAAGGCGCGCCGCTTGAGGCCGGGGAACGCCTCGTGGCGGTGTTTTTTTTCGGCGCGGCTGGCGTATTCCTCGTGGCCTTTGGTCAGGTAGCCGTTGTCTTCGGGGCGGACGGCGCGCCCGTCATATTCCACCACGTCGCCGCGACCGAGTATCCATTCGCGGCGGAGCGGGGGGAGGCCTTCGCGCACGTCGCAAACGGCCTCGGGGTCGCCCCACGGGCCGCTCGTGTCATAAACGCGCACCGGTTCATTGCGTTCGCCGGCGCCGTTCAGGTGCGCTTTGGTGGGGCTGAGGCTTATCTCCCGCATCGGCGCGCGGACAAAGTCATGGCGCCTGCCCCCGACGTAGATTTTGCGGCTGTTGGGAAGCGGCTTGCCGCTTTCGGAATTTTCGGTCATCGGCTGATTTATCGGCTGAGGAAGGGCTGCGTCATCCAGATGGTGCGCGGGATGATGACTTGCGGCGCGGCTTTCGCGTTCGTCAGCACCGCGCCGGAATCGCGCAAAGTCACGCTGCTGGGCAGTTCCCGCCTGTAGTCGGCCAGCAGTTTGGGCGGCTCCTTGTTTTCCGCGAGGCGCTTGAAGCCGTCCAGGCCCGTGACGATGGCGGCGGCGAGTTTTTCCCGCCACTCCGGGTTGGCGATGAGCATGCTGTCGGAAGGATTGGTGAGGAAGCCGCCTTCCACCAGGATGGAGGGGACGGTCGCGAGCCGGATGACCGCGAAGCGCGCCCGCTTTATGCCGCGATCGGCTTCCGGGATGCTGCCGAGCATGGAATGATAGACGCTGGCGGCGAGCGCCATGCTCTGGGTGTCGACGACGTTGCCGGGTTCGCTCCGCAAGTCGCGCAAGGAAAGGACGTCGTCCGTGGTGGAAGGGGCGCCGCGCGGGGTCAGCGCGAAGACTTCAAAGCCGGACGCGGACGGGTTCTCGACGCTGCAATTGAAATGGACGCTCACAAAAACGGAATTGGGCATGCGGTTGGCGGCGCGCGGGCGTTCCTCCAGCGGAACGAAGACATCGCTGTCGCGCGTGAGGAAGACCCGGAACCCCTCGGCCTCGAGCCTTGCCCGCGCGCGGCGGCAGACATCCAGCGCGAAATCCTTTTCGCACCCTTGGCTGCTCAATGCGCCTTTATCGTAACCGCCGTGCCCGGGGTCAAGCACTACGTTGCGCACGGCTTGAAACTGCTGGATCATCCAGGGGCGCAGCAGCGGCTCGATCGTCTTGGCAAGATCGAGCCGGGAGATGAATCTTGCCCTCCTGCGGATGAGAACGGGGAAGGCGAGCCATTGTGTGACGCCGTTGATCACGATTTCGCGGCTGTTCAATATCAACTCCAACTGGGCTTTGCCCGAATCGACGGTGATTCTGTTTCCCGCGGGCGTCACCTGGATGGGAAAACCGTAGAAGGCTTCCAGGTTGTCCAGCGAGACGTAGTCGCGGCCTTCAAAACGGTAGAGAGTCCACTCCGCGGCTTGCGCGCCCGCGTGGGCGGCGTATGCCGCGTATACGTATAGCGAGCCGAAAACCAGAAACAAAATGTAGCGCCAGAGACGCATTTGCCTCAAAATCTCATAAAGCTTGGAAACTGCAACCACCATATCCGGGAATGAGCATCTCATATGCCCGCGGAACGCATAAGAAGCGAAGGGCCGTTTTCCGAGTACCTCGCCGCGCAACCGAGGTGGGCCGTGCTCCTGGAGTGCTGCATGCTCATCCTGCTGATCGGTTATGTCGACTTGATAACCGGCTACGAGATCAGCCTCGTGGTCTTTTACGCGCTGCCGATCCTGCTCGCGGTTTGGTATGGGGATCGTACCATGGCCATCGTGGTCGCGTGTCTTTGCACCCTCACGTGGTCGCTCGCGGACCTGGCTTCCGGCCATACTTACGCCGCGGTCTGGATCGCCGCGTGGGACATCTGGGTTCGCCTGCTCTTCTTCCTGTTCGTGGTCTTCGGCGGCGTCGCGATGAAGGCGCAGTTGCAGGAGACCTTCGCCCGGCTGGAGGTCCTGGAGCCTTTTCACGTCCTCGCGAGGATTTCCCCCGTCGGAATCTTCCGCACCGACATCCAGGGCCGCTGCCTCTATGCCAATGAACGCTGGCTGGAGATAACCGGCGGCGGGCCCGCGCGCTCGCTGCAGGAGGTGTGGACCCAGGCCGTCCACCCCGACGACCGCGAACGCGTGGAGCACGAATGGGCGCAGGCGGCGGAGGCCCGCGCGTCGTTTTCTTTCGAATGCCGGTTCCGCCGCCAGGATGAAAAGATCGCCTGGGTCCTGGGCCGGGTGGCCCCGGAGGCGGACAACCGGGGCGAGGTGCGCGGCTACGTCGGTGCGATCGCGGAGATGACCGAACATCGCCGCCTGGAGACCGAGGTGCTGGAGATCAGCGAAAGGGAACAGCGCCGGATCGGGCAGGACTTGCACGACGGCCTCTGCCAGAACCTCGCGGCGATCCAGTTCGCAGCCGCTTCCCTGAAGGGCGATCTCCAGTCCCGGTCCGCGCCCGAGACCGGCGCCGCGCGCGAGATCGCCGAGCTGCTGCGGGACGCCATCGTGCAGACGCGGAACCTCGCCCGCGCCATATTTCCCGTGAAGCTGGAGAGAATAGGCCTGGCGTCCGCTCTGGAAGAACTCGCCAGAAGCGTGTCTCATCTTTACAAAATCTCCTGCGTGTTTGAGACCGACAGAACCATGCCGGTCTATGACCACGCCTCCGCCACCCACCTGTACCGCATCGCGCAGGAAGCCGTGAACAACGCCTTGAAACACGGCGAGGCGAAGAACATCACCATAACATTGGGAGGGCGGGGGAATCGCTTGAGCCTCTCCGTCCAGAGCGACGGCATTGACTTTCCCAGGACGCTTCCTTCGGGCGAGGGGATGGGACTCCACATCATGCGCTACCGGGCGAGGATGATCGGCGCCTCTCTTTCCATCCAAAAAGGGACGCGCGGAGGCACACTCGTATCCTGCACCTTGCGGCAGGATGCGGACGAGGCTATTCTCGGCGAAGAAAATCCATCCCTGGCTGAATTTTTATGACAGCGTTGAAGCTACCCGCAACAAAGGGCATACGCGTGGTGGTCGTCGATGACCACCCGATGCTCCGCGAGCGCCTCGCCCACCTCATCAACAAGGAAGAGGACATGACCATCTGCGGCGAGGCCGACAACATCCAGCAGGCGATGGAGATCATCCAGCAGACGAATCCCGACATCGCCATCGTCGACATAACCCTCCACGGCTCCAGCGGCCTGGAGTTGATCAAGAACCTCAAGGCGGCTGGCTGCGGCGTCCCCGTCCTGGTGCTCTCCATGCACGACGAATCCCTCTACGCGCAACGGGCGTTGCGGGCGGGCGCCCGGGGTTATGTGACGAAGCACCAGGCGTCGGAGACCGTGATGATCGCCATCCGCCGCGTCTTGCAAGGCGAGGTTTATCTCAGCGAACATCTCACTTCGCGCATACTGAAGACGCTCGTCGAGACCGGTTCGAAGGTCGAGGGCCCGGTGGTGGACCGCCTCACGGATCGCGAGCTGGAAGTCTTTCAACTGATCGGCCACGGGCGCGCGACTCGCGAGATAGCCGAGACGCTTCACCTCGGCATAAAGACCGTGGATACGTACCGGGAGCGCATCAAGCAGAAGCTCCACCTGCAAAACGCCGCGGAATTGCATCACCGCGCGATGCAGTGGGTGACCAAGGCGGATTAGCAGGATTGTAGGGTTACGACCTACATTTCAATAGGTAAGCCTGATGGCATGACAGGCTCGCCGCCTGCTCTAATGAAGCCATACCTATAATTCATAATCCCCAAAAAATAACCGATGATCAATAACAAACGTGGTTTTACCCTGGTGGAAATCATGATCGTGGTCGCGATCATATCCTTGCTGGCCGCCATCGCCGTCCCGAACTTCCTCCGCGCGCGCAAACGCTCCCAAGCCACGCGCGTGCTCGAAGACCTCCGCATACTCGACAACGCGCTCGATCAATACGCATTGGAGACCAACAAAATATCCGGCTCCACGGTCAACTTCTCGGACTTGAAGAACTACATCAAGACCGGCACGACCCTCTACGCCACAGGCGCGGATATCTACGGCACGACGTACGGGCCGTTCCAGGTGGATCGCATCCCGCAGGTGGCCACAACGACCTTCAACACCTTGTCCGACGTCGCCCCCGCATCCTTCTGGTCGCCTTACTGAAGCTGAAGCCGCGAGAAAAAATCCTCGAACAGCGGCGTGTAAACGGGGTGCCGCTCCGGGTGGTATTGCACGCCCAGGCAAAACGGGTAGCGGGCCAGCCTGACCTGTTCCACGACGCCGTCCGTCGCGCACCAGGCTTCCACCTCCAGCCCGTCGCCAAGTTTGTCCAGCGCCTGATGGTGTGAACTGTTCACCAGCGGCAGCCGATGCGCGGCGGACGCGCTGTGCCGCAACGGCTGTATATTCCGCATCTTCATTTCCGGCGAATCGTGTCCGGGTATGTCCAGGAAAAGCGTGCCGCCCAGCGCCACGTTCAGCACCTGCGCCCCTTTGCAAACCGCGAAGACGGGCTTCCCGCATTCGAGAGCCTTTCGCACGGCCGCGAATTCCCACTCATCCCGCGCCGGCTCCGCGTCCTTGATGAGCGAAGAGTCAGGAATCTCCTGCCGCAAAAACTTTTCCGACACATCCGGCCCGCCCGTGACGAGCAGGCCCGCGCATTCATCCAGGTCCGGCGGCGAGAGGCGCGCGTTGGCGAACTCGATTTCGGGATGCGGTTTCAGGAAACCGTTGAAATAATCCTCGTCCTTCTTGCGAATCCAACTGGCGATTTTTGGCATCCCGTCAAGATAGACGGGCGGGCGATCCTGACAAATCTTTCCCCGAACGCTTGCCATTTGGCGGGGAGGCGTTTATCCAAGAGGGGTGAAGAAAATTGAGGCCATAATAAAGCCGTTCAAGATGGAGGACGTGAAGGAAGCCCTCGGGGAAATCGGCATCGAAGGGATGACCGTAAGCGAGGTGAAGGGTTTCGGACGGCAAAAGGGGCACACGGAAATTTACCGCGGCAGCGAATACACGGTGGACTTCCTGCCCAAGGTCAAATTCGAGATCGTCCTCGGCGATGACCGCGTGCAGAAGGCGATCGACGTCATCGTACAAGCGGCCAAGACAGGGAAGATCGGGGATGGAAAAGTCTTCGTCTTCGCCATCGAGGAAGCGATCCGCATCCGCACGGACGAGCGCGGCGAACAAGCCATCTAGCCCGCGGGCCCAGCGCGTAAATCTGTCCATGAAGCGTCCATGAATTTCCTCAAGATCATCATCCTGGGCCTTGTGCAAGGCGCTTGCGAATTGCTGCCCGTATCCAGTTCCGCCCACGTCATTGTCGCCGAGAAACTCATGGGCATGGACCCCTCCAGCCCGGCCATGACGCTCCTGCTCGTCATGCTCCACACCGGCACCATGTTCGCCGTCATCGCCTTTTTCTGGGACGCGTGGCGCAAGCACTACTTCGAGTCCAGGGAAGTCTTCCTGAACATCGCGAAACTGGTCGTCGCGGCCACCATCCTGACCGCGATCGTCGGCGTGGCGCTTCAGAAAATCATCGAGAAAGTCTTCATGAAAGGCCTCGCCAAGCCCGAGGTGGAACTCCTTTTCTCCAATCTTGAACTGATCGCCGCCGCGCTCTTCGCGGTCGGGCTGCTCATCATCGTCGCCGGCGTCTTCAACAGCCGGCCCTCGCGAAACGAAGAAGTCGGCATGCGCGAAGCGTGCTGGATCGGCGTGGTGCAAGGCCTCTGCCTGCCCTTCCGCGGATTCTCCCGTTCCGGCGCGACCATTTCCACCGGCCTCATCCTCGGCTCGCCCAAGCAGCGGCTGGAGGAATTCAGCTTCGCGCTCGCCGTCGTCCTCACCCCTCCCGTCATCGTGAAGGAAGTCCACAGGCTGCGCGAATCCCTGAAAGGGCTGCCGCCCGCGCAATCGCCGGGCCTCGGACACGTGGCGCTTCCCGGCCTCTTCGGAATGGCGTGCAGCTTCATCGCGGGCCTGTTCGCGCTGCGCCTGCTCTCGCGCTGGCTTGAACGGGGCCGCTGGCAATATTTCGGCTTCTATTGCCTGGCCGCGTCCGCGGTCGTCTTCTTCCTGCACACGCGCGGTTACTAAATCACTCTTTCTATGTGACGGACCGGATCGTCCTTACGCTCAACAGCGGTTCGTCCAGCCTCAAGTTCTCGGTTTATGACATGGGGCCCGAGAAACTTCTCCTCCGCGGAAAGCTGGAGCGAATCGGCTCGAACCAAGGCCATTTCGAAGCGGCTGGCGCGAAGGAGGCCGATCAATCGGTTCCTCTTCCTGACCATCGGGCCGCGCTCGATCTGCTCTGGAAGTGGCTCGACTCATCCCGCGTCGGGGCGATCGCCGCCGTCGGGCACCGGATCGTCCAGGGCGGCCCGCTCCACATCCTTCCCGAGATTGTGACGCCCCCTCTCCTCGACGAATTGCGGGCCATCACCCCGCTCGATCCGCCGCATTTGCCCGCCGCGCTGCTGGCGCTGGAGGCCGCGCGGAAGGACATCCCCCAGGTCGCGTGCTTCGACACCGCGTTTCATCGCGATCTTCCGTCCGTGGCGCAAAGATTGCCCCTGCCCCGGGCGCTCACGGAAGGAACCGGCCTCAGGCGCTACGGATTCCACGGCCTCTCGTATGAATACATCACCGCGGAGCTGGCCGGCGCCGCGGGCGGCAAGCTGATCATCGCCCATCTCGGCAACGGCGCCAGCATGGCCGCGGTGCGGGATGGGAAGAGTGTCGATACCACGATGGGCTTCACCCCCGCGGGCGGCCTCGTCATGGGATCGCGCCCGGGCGATCTCGATCCCGGCGTGCCGGCCTACCTGCTTCGCGAAGGGAAGGTCTCTCTCGAAAACCTGACCGGATTCATTTTCCAGGAATGCGGGTTGAAAGGCGTGTCGGGCGTCAGCTCCGACCTCCGCGACCTGCTCGCCGCGCGGGAGAAGGACGCGCGCGCGCAAGAGGCGCTCGATCTTTTTTGTTACCAGGCCAGGAAGACCCTGGGTTCCCTGGTCGCGGCGCTGGACGGCGTCGAGACGCTGGTCTTCACGGGCGGCATCGGCGAGAACGCCCCCTGGGTCCGCGCCGCCATTTGCGAGGGGATGCATCACCTCAGTCTCCGGCTTGACGCCTCGCGCAACGGACAAAACGAGAAGATTATTTCCTCGCCCGCCAGCCGTGTTATCGTACGCGTGATGAAGACCAACGAAGAAATCGTCATCGCGCGCCACACAGCCCGGCTCGTCTTTCCCTGACCCTATGAACACCATCAACGCCCCGATGGAACTCGCCATCCGCAACCGGACGGACCGCTTCAGCCCCGCAATCGACCCCATCGACCGGACGCCCGCCCTGCGCGAGGCCGGCGCGCACGCCAAGGCGCATTACCAGGACCGGCAGGAAAGCTGCCTGAACCACGCTTACGAATACGGCGCCGACCCGGAGAAAATCGTCAACTGGAAATGGGAATGAAAATCTGTTTTACGGAAACGGACGCCTCGGACGAAGCGTTCTTCCGGGCCGGATTGGGCGGGCACGATCTCCAGTTCGCCGACGCCCTCGAGGAAGCCGCCGAAGACGCCGAGGTTCTCTCGATATTCATCAACTCCAGGATCGACGCCGCGTTCCTGGACAAACGCCCGAAGACGAAGCTCATCGTCACACGCTCAACCGGCTGCGATCACATCGACGCCGAAGCCTGCGCCGCGCGCGGCGTCATCGTCTGCAACGTCGCCGGCTACGGGGATCACGTCGTCGCCGAACACACGTTCGCGCTCCTGCTCGCCCTGACCCGCCGCCTCGGGGAGGCGAGCGTCCGCGGCAGGCGCTCCCGCTTTTCCTATGCGAAACTGCGCGGCGTCGAGTTAAAATCGAAGACCCTGGGCATCGTCGGCACAGGACGCACCGGGGCGAAGGTCGCATCCATCGCGAAGGCTTTCGGAATGCGCCTCCTGGCGTTCGACGCCCGGCCCCGGCCAAGGCTCGGCCTGCGGTACGTCAGCCTTCGAGAACTCCTGAAACGCTCCCACATCATTTCCCTCCATTTGCCGCTGACCGCCGAAACCCGCCACCTCCTGGACGCGCGGGCCTTCGCCGCGTGCCGCCCCGGAGTGCTGATCATCAACACCGCGCGCGGAAGGCTCATCGACACGCAAGCGCTGGTCGAGGCGATGGACAAGGGCGTCGTCGGCGGCGCGGGGCTTGACGTGCTGGGCGATGAAAGACTGCTGCGGCAAAGCAGTTCCAGCATCATCGGCGAACAGATAACGAAACATCTTCACGGGGAACATACCGAAGAGGATGCGGAGCGGGTCAGAAGCATCGAAAAACTGATGTTGATCGAAAACCTGCTCGCGCGTCCCAACGTAGTCTTCACCCCGCATACGGCCTTCAACTGCATCGAGGCGGTCGAGCGCATCAATCGGGCGACCGTGCGCGACATCGAGGCGTTCGCCTCGGGCAAGCCGGTCAACACAGTCCGTTGAACAACCCGCTTTTCTCCAGTTCCAGCAGCCACCGCTTCCGCTCCATCCCTCCGCCGTACCCCGTCAGCTTCCCGTTCGCCCCGATGACCCGGTGGCACGGCACGATGATCGACAGCGGATTGCGCCCGTTCGCCAGCCCGACAGCCCGGACCGCCGCGGGCCGCCCGATCCTGAGAGCGAGCTCCCCGTAGGAAATCGTATCGCCGTAAGGGATCGCCTCCAGGCCATCCCAGACACGGCGCTGGAAATCCGTCCCGCCGAGCGCCTCGCGATCGACCTTCACAGTAAACGCCTTGCGCCGGCCCGCGAAATACTCCGCGAGTTGCGCCCGAGCGCCGGCAAAACGGCCATCGTCGCGCCGCCCGAATTCCCCGGGTCCGTGCCGGTGATCCTGCATATAAATCCCCGTCAGTCCCCGCTCTGTTCCTTGCAGCGTTAGAATCCCAAGGGGCGAATCCATTTCGGTAAAGTAGTTGTTAGTCATAGGTTGCGGAGGAATATCGGACGCGGTCGATAAAAAACAAGGGAGCCGGTTGCCGCGGCGGAACTCCTTGCCGCCACCGGCGAATCTGGCGTAGTAAATAGAGGACATACGACGGCAAGGGCCTATAGCTCAGCGGTTAGAGCAGTTTAAATAAACTGTAGCCATTTTCAGGGGTCGGCGATAGGATTTTTCTATGCGAACCCTATCACTCGATTTGCGGGAACGGATATTGGCTTCCTACGATAATGAGGAGGGCAACCGTGAGGAGGTCGCGGCTCG
>Ga0209579_10000348_pt1 | contig 51751 bp, 40 predicted proteins | sample Coa_R1_2_FD_187152 | JGI IMG/M metagenome (GOLD analysis project Ga0209579, IMG submission 187152) | Surface soil microbial communities from Centralia Pennsylvania, which are recovering from an underground coalmine fire - Coalmine... | ecosystem: Environmental > Terrestrial > Soil >...
CCCGCTCGACGACCTGCTCATGGCCGTCGCCGAGGGGCGCCTCTCCAAGGTCTTGCCCTCGGGCCGTGTGGCCTCCCCGCAGCGATCGGCCGTGTGTGTCGTGCTCTCAGCCGAGGGGTATCCGGGGCAGCCGCGTCTCGGAGACGCGATCGAGGGTCTCGACGACTGCGGTCAGCCCGCGACGCCCGTTGAAGGCGTGACGGTCGTGCACGCGGGCGCGCGGTGTGACGGGAGCGACCGCAGGTTCCGCGTGGCGGGTGGACGCGTGCTCGGGATCACGGCGGTGGAGCGCGACCTCGCCACCGCACGCGCCCTCGCGTACGAAGTAGCCGGTTCGGTCACCTGGCCCGGCGTCCACTACCGAAGAGACATCGCGGCGTCCCCGCTCGGGAGCGCGTCGCTCGATACCCCGTTCGCACTCACCGGTGCGCTGGAGGCCGCACCCTTCTCCGCCACCCGCTCGGCTCGATGATCCCGAGGTACAGCCCGCCGGACATGGCAGCGCTCTTCACCGACGAGGCGCGCCTCGAGAACTGGCTCGAGATCGAGCTGCTGGCGGTCGAGGGCCTGGCACGGATCGGCGTCGTCCCTTCGGAAGCTGCAGCCACGCTCCGCAGGCGCGCTCCGAAGGTTGACGCCGAGTTTGTGACCGAGGTCGCTGACCGTGAGCGCGTGACCGACCACGACGTCGCGGCGTTCGTCGACGTCCTCCAGTTCCGCCTCGGCGGCTCGGAAGCGTCCTGGGTCCATTACGGGCTCACCTCTTCAGATGTCGTCGACACCGCCCTCTCGTTGGCCCTCACGAGGGCCGCCGCACTGCTCATCGGCGCGGCCGATGCCCTCTTCTCGGCCCTTCGCCGCCGCGCCGAGGAACTCATCGACGTGCCCCTCGCCGGACGGACCCACGGCATGCAGGCGGAGCCGACCACCTTCGGAGTCAAGTTCGCGCTCTGGGCTCTCCAGGTGGACCGGGACCGACGCCGGCTCCGGCGTGCGCAACGCGCCGTGGCGGTCGGCAAGCTGTCCGGAGCGGTCGGCACCTACTCGAACGTGGACCCGTCCGTCGAGGACTACGTGTGCCGGGCGCTCGGGCTCGAACCCGTGCCCGCGACCCAGGTGATCGCGCGCGACCGCCACGCCGAGTACCTCTACGCCTGCGCCTCGGTGGGGGCGACCGTCGAAGCCATTGCGACGGAGGTCCGGCAACTCGCAAGAAGCGAGGTCGGAGAGGTGGAGGAGGCGTTCGCGGCCGGTCAGAAGGGCAGCTCCGCCATGCCGCACAAACGCAACCCCATCCTGTCGGAGCGACTCACCGGGCTTGCGAGGCTGCTGCGCGCGTACGTCGGACCCGGGCTCGAGGACGTCGCGCTCTGGCACGAACGGGACATCTCGCACAGCTCCGTCGAACGCGTTGCGCTCCCCGACGCGTCGCTGCTCTGCTGTTATGTCCTCCGACGCGCCACCGATCTCGTGTCGGGCCTCGTGGTCCACCCCGAGCGCGCGCTCGACAACCTCTCGGACCTCGTGTTCAGCCAGTCCGTCCTGCTCGCGCTCGTCGGCGCCGGCCTGGGCCGCGACGACGCCTACCGCATCGTGCAGCGGGACGCCCGCATCGCTTCGACCGAGGGACGGCCGTTCCGTGGAGTCCTCGACGCCGACCCCGAAGTCCGGCTCGCGCCCGGCGCACTCGACGCCGTCTTCGACCTCGAGCGGGTCCTGCGACACCGGCACCGGTTCCTCGCTGCGCTCGCGGCGATCGAGACATGAGCGGCGGCGAGGCGCTCGGCGGGCGGGTTCGGCGTCCGCAGCTCTACGGCGGGGGTGCCGGAGACCTGGCCGCGGTCCTCGACTGCTCCGACCTCGATCGGTCCGCGCGCTTCTGGACCGCCGCACTCGGCTACGTCGAGGAGGCGAGCGACGCCGACTCGGAATCGAACTCGTACCGGAGCCTCCTCCCGCGGGACGGCGCGGGGATCGAGCTGCTCCTCCAAGCGGTGCCGGAGGCGAAGCGGGCGAAGAACCGGCTCCATCTCGACCTGCGTACCCGCGACCTCGACGTCGAGGTCGGTCGCGTGATCGCCCTCGGAGCGACGCTCGTGACGTCCGAGCCCACCGAGGAGAACGGGTGGACCTGGCACGTGCTCGCGGACCCGGACGGCAACGAGCTCTGCGTGGTCCGACCGCCGCCCACATACTGGGCGGACCGGGAGGCGCCGTGACGCGTCCGCTCTTGCACACGGGGAAGGTCCGCGCCCTCTACGACGCAGGCGACGGCCTCCTGCTCGTGGTCGCATCGGACCGCATCAGCGCGTACGACGTCGTCTTCGCCGAGCCGATCCCTGACAAGGGCCGCGTGCTGACCGCCATGACCGCCTTCTGGTGCGAGGAGCTCGCCGATGTGGCCCCCGGGGCCCTCGTCACCGCAGACCCCGGCGAGATCCGCGAGCGGCTCGGGAGAACGGCGGCACCGGCCGACCTCGAGGGGAGGGCGCTCCTCGTGCGGCGGGCCGAGATGCTCGACATCGAGTGCATCGTCCGCGGACGTCTCGCGGGGCAGGCCTACGACGAATACGTCGCCATGGGCACCGTCCACGGCATCCCGATGCCTTCCGGGTTGCGCCTGGCTGACCCGTTGCCGGAGCCGCTGTTCACCCCTTCGACCAAAGCCAAGGAAGGGCACGACCTGAACATCGGGTTCGAGGACGCCGCCGCGATCGTGGGCGAGCGGGCGGCGGCCGAAGCCCGCGAGATCTCCCTCGCCCTCTTCGGTCGAGCCGCGGAGCGGGCCGCGGCCGCGGGCTTCGTGCTCGCCGACACGAAATTCGAGCTCGGCTACGTCGACGGCGCGTTGTGCCTCTGCGACGAGGTCGTGACCCCCGATTCGTCGCGCCTCTGGCCGTTGGAGGGCGTGGTGCCGGGAGAGGTGCCGCCCGCCTTCGACAAGCAGCCGCTCCGGGACTGGGCGGCGTCGAGCGGCTGGGACAAGCGCCCGCCTCCTCCGCCTCTCCCCGCCGACATCGTCCGGGCCACCTCCGATCGCTACGTCGCAGCGTACGAGCGGGTCACCGGCCGTCGCCTGAGCGACTGGTACGGTGCGCGGGCGTGAGGGGCTCGTGAGATTCGCAGCCCGTGTCGAGGTCCGGCTGCGACCGGGGATCGCGGACCCCGAAGGAGCGACGATCGAACGGGCGCTGCCCGCTCTCGGGTTCGACGACGTGCACGGCGTGCGCGCCGGGCGGGCGTTCCGCTTCGAGCTCGACGCCGGCGACGTGGCCGAAGCCAGGCGCCGTGCCGAAGATCTCGCGCACCGGCTCCTCGCGAATCCGGTCATCGAGGACAGCACCGTCGACGTGGATCGCGCCGACGTCTGATGGCGGCGCACGTCGGCGTCGTCGTCTTTCCCGGGAGCAACTGCGAGCACGACGTCGCCGTCGCACTCGAGCGAGCCGGTGCTGAGGCGGAGCTGGTCTGGCATACGAACCAGGACCTCCGGGCGCTCGACGCGGTCGTCCTACCGGGAGGGTTCGCCCACGGGGACTATCTCCGTCCCGGCGCGATCGCGCGCTTCTCCCCGGTCATGGACGCAGTCGAGCGATTCGCAGAAGCCGGCGGCCCCGTGCTCGGCATCTGTAACGGCTTCCAGGTCCTGACGGAAGCGGGGCTCCTCCCCGGCGCCCTCGTGAAGAACCAAGGACTGCGCTTCGTCTGCTCGCCGGCGTCCGTGCGCGTCGACTCGGATCGGTCCGTGCTCACGGCAGCCATCGAGGCGGGAAGGACGCTCAACGTTCCGATCAACCACTTCTCGGGCAGCTACGTCTGCGACGGGCGCACGCTCGGCCGCATCCGCGAGAACGGCCAGATCGTGCTGCGCTACGTCGAGAACCCCAACGGGTCGCTCGACGACATCGCCGGCCTGGCCAACGCTGCGGGGAATGTGGTCGGCCTCATGCCACATCCCGAACGTGCCATCGACGAGTTGTTGGGCTCGACCGACGGCCTGACGCTGCTCGGCTCGTTCCTCCAGTCGGCTGCCGGGGCCCGCGCCGCTTGACCTCGAGCGTGCTGCGGACGGAGCAAGTCGACGGCGTGCAACGCGCCGAGATGGGCCCCGGGCCATTCCACCGTCGGCTGGGGCTCACCGACGACGAGCTCGACCGCATCACGCTCCTGCTCGGTCGCTCGCCCAACGAGCTCGAGCTGTCGCTCTACGCCGTGATGTGGAGCGAGCACTGTTCGTACAAATCGTCCAGGCTCCACTTGCGACGTCTTCCGACCTCCGGGGAGCGGGTCCTCGTGGGCCCCGGGGAGAACGCCGGCGTGATCGACGCCGGCGACGGGATCGCGGTGGCCGTCCGCATCGAGAGCCACAACCACCCCTCGGCGATCGAGCCGCACCAGGGGGCAGCGACCGGGGTCGGCGGGATCCTGCGCGACGTCTTCACCATGGGCGCGAGGCCCCTCGCGGTCTTGGACCCGCTCTTCTTCGGGCCGCTCGGCGACGCTCGGCAGCGGTGGTTGTTCGAAGGGGTCGTCTCGGGGATCTCCTCGTACGGAAACTCGGTCGGCGTTCCCACGCTCGGGGGAGAGCTCACCTTCGATCCGTGCTTCGCCGGCAACCCGCTCGTGAACGTCCTCTGCGTCGGTGCGCTCCCGATCGAGCGTCTCGCCCTCGGCCGCGCGAGCGGACCGGGGAACTTGGTGGTCCTTCTCGGCTCGACCACCGGGCGCGACGGCATCGGTGGGGTGAGCGTGCTCGCATCCGCAGGGTTCTCCGGCGCGGACACGACCGATCTCGACACGGCGAAGCGTCCGAGCGTCCAGGTCGGCGACCCCTTCGAGGAGAAGCGCCTCATCGAAGCATGCCTCGAGTTGCTCGACGCCGGTCTCGTGGTCGGGATCCAGGACCTCGGCGGCGCGGGCCTCGCGTGCGCGACGAGCGAGACGGCCTCGCGCGGAGGGGTCGGGATGGAGATCGACGTCGCGGCCGTACCCAGGCGGGAACCCGACATGACCGCGTGGGAGGTGATGACCTCCGAGAGCCAGGAACGGATGCTGGCGATCGTGACCCCGAAGGACTGGCCCGAGGTCGAGGGCGTCTGTCGCCGCTGGGATGTGCGGGCGACCGTCATCGGCGCCGTCGCCGAAGGGGGACCGGACGGCGGACGCCTCCGGATTCGCGATGGCAACGGGCCAGCCGGCGGCAGGGACGGCGCCACGCTCGGGAAGGACGACGTGCTCGCCGACGTCCCCGCCTCCTCACTCGCTGACGCCGCGCCCCTCTACGACCGTCCGATGGCCATCCCGAGCGACCTCGGTGCCCGGCGAGCCGACGACCCCACGCTCGACGAGCCGCGGGGCGACTGCACGGCGGAGCTCCTCTCGCTCCTGTGCGACCCGAGCTGGGTCTGGCGGCAGTACGACCACCAGCTCTTCTTGAACACGGTCGTCGGTCCCGGTGCTGACGCCGCACTGCTGCGGCTTGCCGGCCCCGGACTGCCGAACAGCGAGCGGGGGATCGCGGTCACCACCGACTCCGCCCCCCGCTGGTGCGCGATCGATCCTCGGCACGGGACCGCGCTCGTGCTCGCCGAGGCCGTCTCCAACCTCGCCTGCGTCGGCGCCTCGCCCGTCGCGGTCGTGAACTGCCTGAACTTCGGCAACCCCGAGCATCCCGAGGTGATGTGGCAGCTCTCCGAGACGATCGACGGGCTCGCAGACGCGTGCCGCGCGCTCGGACTGCCGGTCGTCGGCGGAAACGTGAGTCTCTACAACGAGAGCGGCGGGGTCGACATCGACCCCACGCCGGTGCTCGGGGTGCTCGGACTCGTCGAGCGGCTCCGGCGTCGCCCTCCGGGTACCGGCCTCGTCGACGGCACCGAGATCCTCCTCGTCGGCCCGCGCCGGCACCACCGCTCGGCGGACCCCGGCGGGCTCCCACTTGCGGGCACGCGCTGGGCGGTCGAGTGCCGGGCCCGTCGCGGCGGGGTCCTGCCGGAGCCGGAGCTGGACGCGCACCGGCGCGTCGCGCGCCTCGTCGCCGCCCTCGTCGGAGAACAGGTCGCCGGCGGAAACGCACTCTTGGACTCGGTGCACGACGTCTCCGGGGGTGGGATCGCGGTCGCGCTTGCCGAGATGGCGGTCGCGGGGTGCGTCGGAGCCAGCCTCGAAGGCCTCGACGGGCACGCCGAGCTCTTCACCGAGCTCCCGTCCCGCTTCCTCGTCGCGACGAGGCGCGCGGGCGACCTGCTCGAGCGTGCAACAACGGCCGGCGTCGCAGCGGCCGTCCTCGGCACTGCGGGCGGGGACCGTCTCGTGGTCGACGGGCTCGTCGACCTGGCGCTCGAGCGACTGCAGGATCGCTGGAACCGCTCGCTCGAGGGCCAGCTCGTCGACAACTGACTCACGGGAGTCGAGCGGCGAGCTCGTCGAGGACGGAGTCGGGCACGTCCAGGTCGCCCTGCCCGACCCCGACGGCGAGATCGACCTTCACGTCCCCGTGGAAGTCGGAACCGCCCGTGGGGACGAGGTCGTATCGCCGCGCCAGCGCGACGAGCTCGGCACGCTCGTCCACGCTGTACCGCCCGTAGTAGCTCTCGATGCCGGCGAACCCTTCCTCGGCGAGCTCACGGACCGCGCTCTCCAGCTGGTCGGCGCTGAGCCCGAGGCTCAGCGGATGCGCCAGCGCGACGACACCGCCAGAACCCCGGGCTGCCGCGGCGATCTCGGCCGGATTGACCCGGACCTTGGGGACGTACGCGGGTTTGCCCTCGCCGATCCAACGGTCGAAGGCGTCCGGGATCGATTCGGCGAGGCCTCTGCGGACCATCACGGCGGCGATGTGCGGGCGACCCAGGCTCTCCTCCCGTTCGGCCGTTGCGAGCGCCTCCTCGTACTCGACCGGCATCCCGAGCTCCTGCAGCCGGGCGACCAGTCTTCGGTTCCGGATGACGCGGTCGTTCCTCAGACGGACGAGCTCGTCCTGGAGCGGCCCTTCAGCACCCTCCACGAAGTACACCAACACGTGGGCGCTCGTCCCCCGGTACGCGCACGAGACCTCGCAGCCCGCCACGAGCTGTACGCCCAGCTCGCCGGCGCGCGCCCGAGCCCTCGGAAGGCCTGCGAACGTGTCGTGGTCCGTCAACGAGACGGCTCGGCACCCGACCGCGGCGGCCAGGTCGATCACGCGCTCGGGTGCTTCGGTTCCGTCGGAGTAGATCGAGTGGGTGTGCAGGTCGATCACGGCTCAATCACCACCCGATCATGGTCGATCGCTTCCCCTTCAGAGTGGTCCGGCCCTCGGCGAACCTTCCCCGCATGGGCTGCCCGGGTGTGACCCGGCCCCACCTCGGTCGCCGCCCGCATCCGGCGGATGGGTCGCGATGGCCGGCGGCTTCGCCACGGTTCGGCCGGCCCGGGCGGGTGCCCGTTGGCGTCGCGCCCCATCGGCCGCCAGCTCGGGGACGGTTCGGGGTCGGAGCCACCGCCAGGCATCCGGACCTCCGAGCAGACGCCAACCCTGCTCGGTCTTCATCTTGTGGTGCACGCTGCACAGACGGCAGAGGTTGTCGAGGGCCGTGGGACCTCCCCAGCCGTAGTCACGCCCCCAATGGTCGATCTGCAGGCCCTGCGTCGCGGCGCAGCCGGGCACGACGCAATGCTCGTCGCGGAGCATCAACGCCTTCCTCACCCGACGGGGGACGGTCCGGTTCGTCGACGTCACGGTGCAGATGTCCCTGCCGTCCTCGACGAGGAGGGTGAAGAACCCTTCGCCCATCAGAGAGCGGGCGGCGGTCACCGAGATCGGGCCCACGCCGTCGATCTCGCAGAGTTCTCCGTCGCGGACCTCTCCACGGCGCAGTGCCCCGGCATCGATCCGGACGAGCACCTCTGGAGTTCCGCCCGTGGCGGACACGCGCGTCCCGCACACGAGACTCGCCAAGGCGTCGGCGCGGAGGCGTTCGATGGACTCGTCACGCCGTCCCGCGGCCCAGGCCTCCTCGAAGAGCGCGCTCGTCGTCTTCTCGAGCGCGGACTTGACCCTCGCACCCTGGAGCGGTGAGAAGAACGCCTCGAGTCGCACGCCGCCGCCCTCAGGAAAGCTCAATCTGCAGAAGCGGCGGGCATGCAGCCGACGCTCCAGTTGCGCCTGCGACTCTTCGCCCCTCGCGCGCTGGAGGGTGCGAGCGGCTTCTTGCTTGAGCTTGTTCACGGAAACCGACTCGGCGGCAGCGACGAGTGGCCCGGCGGCCTCCGGCACGGACGAGGTGACGGAGGAGATCACGGCTGCCTGGTCCATCGAGAGCCGCCCGTCGCTGAACGCGTCGCGCACCTCGGGAACCTTCGAGACGCGGTCGAGGAGCGAGATCCCGGCCTTGGCCTTGGCGACCGAGGTGCCCTGGACCGCGGCGAGCAGGCCGACGTGGTCTCGTCCGGAGCACCGGGAGTAGCGCACGACCGACGCGGCCACCAGTTTTCCGAGGCTCCCGAGCAGTTCGGCCATCTGCCTCGCTTCGGGGCCCGACAGCTCCTGAGGGGGAGACGCATCGATCGCCGCCTTCACGAGGGCCACAGCCTGACGGACCTGGGCCGCCGACCTGGCGGAACGGGCGGACCGAACGGGGCCGGGCGCGACCCCGACGCTCGCCGTCGCGCCGTCTCCCCCGCCGGTCACGCCCCGACGGCTCCCTCGGACCCCGTCTGACACAGAACGCAACGGTCGCCCGTCCGCCGTGTTCCGCGCCCTTCGTGCAAGGATCGGAACGCACAATCGTTCGAGACGTCACATCGCCGCCCGGACCCCACTGAGCCCGCCGACACCACCACCGATCTCCCTGAGAGCCGACCCCTGAGCCCCCGACCCGCCCCCCGGAGCACGTCAACATGAAGGAGTCCTGCGGGGTCTTCGGCGTCTTCGCACCGGGCCGGGCCGCCTCGCACCTCGCATTCGACGGCCTCTACGCGCTCCAGCATCGCGGTCAGGAGTCTGCGGGGATGGCGGTGAGCGACGGTGAGACGATCACGGTCGTCAAGGACATGGGCCTGGTCACGAAGGTGTTCGACGAGCGGACCCTCTCCGGGCTCCCGGGCCACCTGGGAATCGGCCACACCCGTTACTCGACGCACGGCTCGTCGGACTGGAAGGCCGCCCAACCCGTGTACCGCTCCGCCGGGCGCGCCGGCTTCGCCCTCGGTCACAACGGCAACCTCACGAACACCGACGAGCTCGTCGCCCGCGCCGGCATGCTGCCGGGAATGGCCGTCACGGACAGCGATGTGGTCGCGGAGCTCCTCGCTCGGGCCCAACACGTCGACGCGGAGGTACGCGCGGAAGCCCGGACACCGACGACCCCTCGGCTCGGTGCCGCGCTTCGCCAGGTCCTTCCCGCGCTCGACGGCGCCTTCTCGCTCGTGCTCATGGACGAGGCACGCCTCTACGGTGTCCGGGACCCGCACGGCTTCCGGCCGTTGTGCCTCGGGCGTCTCGGGAGCCCCGAGCGGCCGGAGGGCTGGGCGCTCGCATCCGAGTCGCCCGCACTCGACGTGATCGGCGCCGCATTCGTTCGTGAGATCGAGCCGGGCGAGCTCGTGACCATCGAGGCTCAAGGTCCCGACGGTGTGCACAGCGAGTCGCTCCACGACGGCGAGCGCGTCGATCCGCACCTGTGCATCTTCGAGCTCGTGTATTTCGCGCGCCCCGACAGCCGCCTGTACGGACGCGAGGTCCACGGCGCGCGCCGCCGGATGGGCGAGCTCCTGGCCGAGCGCGTTCCCGTCGACGCCGACCTCGTGATGGGCGTCCCGGACTCGGGCGTCCCCGCCGCCGAGGGCTACGCGCGAGCGAGCGGGATCCCCTACGGGCAGGGCCTCGTGAAGAACCGCTACATCGGGCGCACGTTCATCGACCCGGTGCCCGACGCGCGCCGCGACGCGGTCCGGAGGAAGCTGAACCCGTTGCGCGAGAACATCGCCGGTAAGCGGCTCGTCGTCGTCGACGACTCCATCGTGCGGGGGACGACCACGCGCTCGATCGTGAAGATGTTGCGCGACGCGGGGGCGAAAGAGGTACACCTGCGGATCTCGTCGCCGCCGTTCCGGTGGCCCTGCTTCTACGGCATCGACACCCCAACACGCGCCCAGCTCCTCGCGGCAAGCCTCACCATGTCTGAGATCGAGCAGTTCCTCGACGTGGACTCTCTCGCGTACATCGGCCTCGACGAGCTGAAGGAGGCGATCGGCGCGGGCCGCTCGGGCTGGTGCGACGCGTGCTTGACGGGCCACTACCCGACGAAGGTGCCCGTCGACCTTGCCGGGACCTCGACCCCGCGCTCCGACGCGGCCGGCACCGACGCCCCCGACCCCGCCCACGCCTCGACCCTCCAAGCCGCCCTGCCCGGGGTCCGGAGCTGATCCGTGCCCCGCAGCCCGACCGGCGACCCGGCCGGCTCGACCACCTACGCGGCCGCCGGCGTCGACCTCGCGGCCGCCGACGACGCCGTCGAGCGGATCCGCCACGTGGTCGCCGCCACGGCCCGACCGGGCACCACCGGAGCTATCGGCGGGTTCGGGGCGCTCTTCCCGCTCGACACGGAGCGCTACCGCCGGCCGGTTCTCGTGTCGTCGACCGACGGTGTCGGGACGAAGCTCCTGGTCGCCAAGGCGACGGGTCGCTACGACACGATCGGCATCGACCTCGTCGCCATGTGCGTCGACGACGTCGTCTGCGCCGGCGCCGAGCCCCTGTTCCTGCTCGACTACTTGTCGGTCGGGCGCCTCGACCCCGACCGTGTCGAAGAGATCGTCGCCGGGGTCGCCAAGGGCTGCGAGCTCGCCGGGTGCTCGCTCGTCGGCGGGGAGACGGCGGAGCACCCGGGAGCCATGGAGCCGGACGACGTCGACCTGGCCGGGTTCGCGCTCGGCGTCGTCGAGGCCGGTTCCGAGCTTGGTCCCGGTCGCGTCCGTCCAGGGGACGTGCTCGTCGGCCTGACGTCGCCGGGGCTCCGCTCGAACGGCTACTCCCTCGCGCGCCGCGTGCTCCTCGAGCTCGCCGGGCTGCCGCTCGACGGCCCCGCGTGGGACGGCGCGCCGCACAGCCTCGCCGACGAACTGCTCCGGCCATCCGTGGTGTACGCCCCGGCCGTCCTCGGGGCGGTCCGCGCGGCGGGGCAAGAGAGCCGTGCACCCGGGGGCGTACATGCCTGCGCGCACGTGACCGGTGGCGGCCTGCCCGGTAACGTCGCTCGCATCCTCCCGCCGAACGCCGACGCACGCATCGACCCTCGGGCGTGGGAGGCCCCGAGGATCTTCGGGGAGATCGCGCGCATCGGTGGGGTGGAGGCAGCTGAGATGGCACGGGTCTTCAACCTCGGCCTCGGCATGGTGCTCGTCGTCGCGCCGTCCGCCGTCGAAGCCGCCCTCGCGTCCCTGTCGGCCGCGCTGCCCCCGCCTTCCCGCCCGCTCGTGATCGGCGAGGTGGTCGCCGGCTCGGGCTCGGTCGTGGTGTGAGCGAGGCCCGGCCCGGGGCCGAACTTCCGGCACTGCGCGATCGGGCCCTCGAGCCGTTGCGCGAGCACCTCCTCGCCCACTCGGTTCGACGGGGGGACTTCGTGCTCAAGTCCGGCCGGCGCAGCACCTGGTTCATCGACGCCAAACAGAGCGTGTGCCGCCCGGAGGCAATGCTGCTCGTTGCCGACGCGGTCCTCGCGCGGGTTCCCGCCGGCGTGACGGCGATCGGGGGCCTCACCATGGGCGCCGACCCGGTCGCGTTCGTCGCCGCAGCCGTGGCAACCGTGCGCGGCCGGCCCCTCAAGGCCTTCAGCGTGCGCAAGGGGGAGAAGGACCACGGGGCCGGAGGACGGATCGCAGGCGCCCTCGATCCGGGTGACCGTGTCGTCGTGACGGAGGACGCGGTCACCCGCGGCACCTCGCTCCTCGAAGCCGCGGCCGCTGTGCGGGCGACGGGGGCGCTGCCCGTGCTCCTGCTCGCGCTCGTCGACCGGGGCGGCACCGTCGAAGCGATGGCGGCGGCCGAGGGACTGCCGTTCGTGGCGGTGATCACCGCACCCGAGCTGGGCTTCCCCTTCGACTCCTGAACCCCGGTAACCGGAGGGTGCGGCCGCGATCCGGCGCACGGGGCGCCCCGAAATGGGTAGGGGCCAGTGACGCTCCCCCGGGGGTCCCCTCTCCCGCGGCTACGCGGGCGCGCTCTTGCTCGTCGTCCTCTCCCTGACCCCGTACCTGTCGCTCTCGGCAGCCCTCCTGCCCCTCAACTCGGTCATCGGGAGGGACCTGCGCCTCAATCCCCACACGATCGACCTGACCATCGCGATGTCGACCGCCGCCTACGCACTCGGCACGGTCGTTGCGGTCCAGTTCGCCTCCCGACTTCCGCCGAGGCGCATGCTCGTCCTCTACGAGGCGGTGTTCGTGTTGGCGTCGATCGCGGTCGCGTGGTCTCCGGTTGGTTGGATGTTCGTCGCGGGCTTCGTCGTGCAGGGGCTGTGTACGAGCCTCTTGTTGATCGCCGCCGTGCCACCCCTCGTCACCGGGTTCGGGCACGAGAAGCTCCCGGTCACCGGCGGCGTCATGAACGTCTGCATCTTCGGCGCGGTCGCGCTCGGCCCGACGATCGGCGCCATCCAGGCCTCCGGCCACGACCGGCGGCCGCTCTTTTGGGGTGTGGCCGCCGTCGCGGCGGTCGCCTTCGGCTTCGCGTTGCTGACCTACGAGGACCAGCCGCCGGCGAACCCGGACGCCCCCGTGGACCTGGTGGGCGTGGGGCTCGCGGCTGCGGGCTGTGGTCTCGCGTTCTTCGGTGCCGGAGAGCTTCAGCCGTCCGTCGTGGCCGGACCCGAGTCGCTCGCCCCGCTGCTGGTCGGCGCCGCGATGCTCCTCTCCATGATCGTCTACGAGTTCCACGCCCGCCGTCCGTTGATGCCGGTGAAGCAGCTCGCGACGACCTTCCCGGAGTTCGGCATCTTCACCGCAGCGACGGCGAGCGCCTCCTCCTTCGCCCTGATGGAGCTCGTGCTGGTCGGCCTCAAGCAGTCGAGTACGCCCGTCGCTCGGGGCTGCTCTTCTTGCCGGAGTTCTTCGGTGCGATCGCGGTGGCCGTCCTCTTCGGGGTGCTCTTCCGGAGTCGGTTCACGCCGGTCATGGCCGTCGCCGGCCTCTTCGTGCTCGCCTGGGCGACGGCCGCGCTGCTCGGCGTCGGGCCGGTCGGCGGTCCGCTCGTCGCGCTCGCAACCGGGTTGATGGGCCTCGGTGTAGGCGCCTTGGTGTCTCCGGCCCTCTACGTGGTGGGGTTCTCGTTGCGATCCTCGGAGATCCAGCGAGTGTTCGCGCTGGTCGAGCTCGTGCGGGGAGTCACGGCCTTTCTTGTCGCGCCGTCCTCGCGTACGTCGCCGTGGTCGTGAGCGTCTCGGCGACGGTTGGCTTCGCCGTCACGGTCCGGATCTGTCTTGGCATCGTGGCAGCCGGAGCGATCGGCGGGCTCTTCCTCCTGTTCGCCTGCGGAGCCCGACTCCAGGTCCCCGACCTTCCGAGGTGGCAGGAGGGAGAACCGGCTTGGGAGTCACCACGGGTCCTCTCGAGGCTGCGACCGCCCGGAAGCCTTCGAGCGCGGCGAGGAAGCATCCGTCTCCGCGGCCTAGCCGGGTGCGCCCCGGGCCCGCGCGCAGGCACCCCGCCCCCGCGCGCCGTCGGGGCGTTAGCCCCTGTCGCGTGGCCGCCCAACGGACAATGATGGGGCCATGGGACTCTTCGAACGTGCGCACGACATCATCCAGGCCAAGGCGAACAAGGCGCTCGACCAGGCCGAGAACCCCAACGAGATGCTCGACCTCTCGTACGAGAAGATGCTCGAGCAGTTGACCCAGGTACGCCGCGCGCTTGTTGACATCGCCGCCTCCCGCAAGCGCATCGAACTCCAAGAGACGCAGCTCCAGCACTCCGTCGACCACCTGCAGGACCAGGCGCAAGCCGCGATCGCTCAGGGTCGGGAGGATCTCGCCCGCGAGGCGCTCACGCGCAAGTCCGCCGCGCAGCAGCAGATCGACCAGATGGAGCCTCAACACGTGCAGTTGACCGAGCAGGAGCAGAAGCTCGAGCAGACCCTCCAGCAGTTGCAGGAGCGCGTGAACGGCTTCCGCACGCAGAAAGAGACCTTGAAGGCGGAGTACACGGCGTCCCAGGCGGTGACCTCGGTCAACGAGAGCGTCTCGGGGATCTCGAAGTCGATCAGCGATTCGGGTGCGGCCCTCCAACGTGCCCAGGACAAGATCTCGACGATGCAGGCTCGGGCCCAGGCCACCGACGAGTTGCTCGAATCCGGCGTCCTCGAGGACGTCGGTGGTGGCGGGACCGACGACATCCAAAAGGAGCTCGACCAGGTCAGCTCCAAGTCGGACATCGACGCCCAGCTCGAAGCGTTGAAGGCGCAGGCGGCGAGCGCCGGAGCACTTCCCTCAGCCTCGGCAGCGACCTCCGCCGACTCCTGATCGGGGTCTCGCCCGGCCTGACCGGAGCCGTGAGCCCACGGCTTGCCTGGGGTCGCCCGAGGAGTTGCCCACTGCAAGCAAACGAAAACGGTCCGATTTGCCCCGCGCTCTTGCGGTCGGGGTGAAGTGATCGGTAACATTCTGTTGGGCGGCCGTTGATCAGACGACCGGGGGACTGGGGTGATGGGGACGCAGAGCGAGCAGATCGCGAGGCAGGTCGTTTCGGGCGCGCAGCTTCGCGCCCGCGCGAGGGGCATGGTGCCTCAAGCTCTGGCCGCGGCTCCTGGCGCGGTCGTGGCGCTCTACGGCCTGCTCGCGCTGCTGATCGCCAGTTACGTGCTCTCGGTCGCCGCACGTGAGGGCTTGGCAGGCAACCACGCGGTCGACGGGTGGAGCGTCGCCGTCGTGGAATTGTTGGCGTGCGCCGCCTGCCTTTCGCGCCTGTTCGTGTCACGGCCACCGCTCAAGGGGCGAGGGTTCGTCCTTGCGCTCGGCCTCGGAATGCTGTCCTGGTCGATCGGCGACACGATCGCAGCGGTCCACTTCCCTGCGCCGCCTCCCGTCCCGTCGGAGATCTGCTACCTCGGCTTCTACCCCCTCGCGTACGTCGCAGTCGTCCTCTTGATGCGACAGGAGGTCGCGCGCTTTCCTGCCCCGACCTGGCTCGACGGCGCGCTCGCCGGCCTTGGCGCCGCAGCCGTGTGCGCCGCCTTTGCCTTCAAGGACGTCTTGCACTCGAACGGGGGTTCGGCCTTCACGACGGCGATGAATTTCGTCTATCCGATCGGAGACGTCCTTCTTCTTGCCTTGGTCGTCGGGGGCACCGCGATGCTCCAGGGCGTCAAGCGGACGCGCTGGCTGCTCGTTGCGACGGCGTGCACCGTCAACGCGATCGGTGACACCTTCAACCTGCTGCACAGTTCGGTCGGCGCATCAGCGGTGGGCCAGGCGTTCAATGCGACGGCGTGGCCGGTCGCGATCCTGCTCATGTCCGCGGCCGTCTGGGTCCAGCCCGCCTCGCCGATCCAGCAAGGGAAGCACCCCGCGTCCGGGTTCGTCCTTCCCGGGCTCTCCGCCGCGGCGGGTCTGGCGATCCTGACGGTCGGGAGTGTCCACCCGATCGGGCGTGTCGCTCTCGGACTTGCCTCTGCGACCCTCGCAGTGGCCGGTGTCCGCCTCGCCATCTCCGTCGGGTCGCTTCGGACGATCACCGAACAGCGTCACCGGCAATCGATCACCGACGAGCTGACCGGACTCGGGAACCGGCGTCAACTGTCGCATCTCTTCGCGTCGTTGCAGGCTTCGGGCGACGACATCGTGGGGGAGCGCGCGTCCCAGCGGACCGTCGCGGTCCTCTTCGTCGATCTCGACCGCTTCAAGGAGGTGAACGACTCGTTCGGCCACGGCGTGGGCGACGAGCTGCTCAAACAGATCGGCCCGCGACTCGCGTCATCCCTCCGCTACGGGGACACGCTCGTCCGACTCGGCGGGGACGAGTTCGCGGTCGTCCTGCCCGACACCGACGAGGACCAGGCGTTCCGAGTGGCCCAACGGATCGTGAGCAGTCTCGACCAGCCGTTCTTCCTCGACCTCGTACCGGTGCACATCGGCGCGAGCGTCGGCGTCGCGATCGCGCCACGTGACGGCAGCGATCTGAACACGGTCCTCCGTTGCGCCGATGCCGCCATGTACCGCGCGAAGTTGTCGCGGGTACCCGTGCAGGTGTACGACTCTGGCTTCGACGAGTCCGGCGACCCGCTTCATCTGGCAGAAGAGCTGAGGGACGCGGTCGGCAACGGTGAGCTCGTCCTCCACTTCCAGCCGCAGCTCGACCTGCGGACCGGGACGATCTCGGCGGTCGAAGCGCTCCTTCGCTGGGAGCATCCCCGGCTCGGAACCATCGCGCCGCTCAAATTCCTGCCTCTCGCAGAGGAGTCGGGACTCATGCCCGCGATCACTGCCCGGGTCCTCGAGGACGCGCTGGTCCAGTGTGCAACGTGGCGGGCCGACGGCCACGACCTCGCGGTCTCCGTCAACGTGTCAGCCTCGAACCTCCTCGACCCCGGTTTCTTCGAGATGGTCACCAACGCGATCGACCGGACCGGGGTGCCACCCCACGCGCTGGTGCTCGAGATCACCGAGACGTGCATCATCTCCGACTACGAACGGTCACGTGAGGTGATCGACAGGCTGCAGCGTCTTGGCGTGGTGACCTCCATCGACGACTTCGGCGCCGGATTCACCTCCCTCGCGTACCTCTCGAACCTGGCGGTCGGCGAGCTCAAGCTGGATCGCGCGTTCATCGCCCCGCTCGCGGAGCGTGACGGGCAACGGGACATCGAGCTGGTCCGCTCGACGATCGGGCTCGGGCACGCTCTCGGGTTGCGCGTCGTCGCCGAGGGGATCGAGACCGAAGAGACCCTCTCAATGCTTCGCGACTTCGGCTGCGACGTCGCCCAGGGGTTCCTCATCAGCAGGCCGGTGCCGGCAGAACGCCTCGGACTTCAGCAGCTCGACGCGACGTGGCGGAGCGCGACATCCGCTGTCGGGGAGGTCCCGGTGACCGTGGGAACCGCGACCAACGGCAGCATCCCCGTCTGACGGATCGCCCGGGACGCGACGCGACCGGACCGTGATCCTGGCAGGACCCCACGGCCGCAGCAGCTCCTTAGCCTCTTCTTAGGCCCTTCCAAGCGGTCCCGAGGCGGGCTCTTATCGCGCCGTCCTTCACTGGTCGCGTGAGCCGAACGGTTCACCGGCGGGCGCCGAGCCCGTCGTCGAGGGCACCCACCGGTGCCTGAACCAAACGAAAGGACGAAGCGATGAAGTTGAAGCATCCTCTCTTGGCGGCGGGCCTCTTCGCCGGCGTCACGGGCCTCGGCCTCGGGATCGGCATGGTTGCGGCCGGGGCGAGCGGCACCGGAGGCTCGGGATCGACGGCGCACACGAACGCCGCCCAGACCCTGGCGTCGTCGACATCGGGCTCGAACTCGTCGAGTACATCGGGCGGTTCGAGCAGTTCGGACGGCTCGAGCACCTCGAACGGCTCGAGCAGCTCCGGCAGCTCGTCGACGCACAACTGTCCCGACATGCAGGGCGGTTCGGGCTCCTCCGGTAGCCCCGGCTCGAGCTCATCGGGGAGCACGTCGACGTCAGCGTTCCCCTCGGCGATGTAGAACGCCGCCGATCGCGGGTGTCGCGTCCGCCCGGCGGTGCCTCCCTCCAGTGTCGCCGTGCGGCCGGCGCCCGCCGCCCCGCCACTCAACCCCGGGCAACCCGAGCGAACCGAGGTCAACGTCTCAGATCCGCGTCACCCCGCGTTTCGACGGTGCGCCAGCCTCTTGTGAATGAGCCGGCGGCGCGCTTCGAGCTCACGGTGCGTGAGGTGCTCGACGTCGTCGCCGATCCCGAGCGCACTTCGGATCCCGCCGAGGTCGACGCCCGGCAACGAGCCTGGGATCATGCCGAGGTCGCGGGCGATGCGGTCGCCGTGGCGCGTCTGGAGCTGCGTGAGGATCGAGACCATCTGGGCGAGGACGTCCACGTCGGGAGCCATCGTCGCCATCGCGTTGTCGATGAAGAGCATGTCCTTCACGAAGAGCATGAGCGATTTGGGCATGCGAGCCCCGTAGGCGAGGAGCGCCTTGGTCATCTCCCGGATCTCGGTGACGAGCTGTTCGGCGTCGAGCGTGGTCGGGTCGATGACGGGCTGGTCCAGTCGCAACTCGGAGACGACCTCGTCGACGTCGACATCCCCTGGGAGGGCGCCGAGCTCCACCATGGCCGCGACCTGCGCCCGGACGTCGTTGGCGGCGGTCGACATGACGAGGCGCAACAACCCGCGCCTCCCCCGCTCGTCGAGGCGCCCCGTGATGCCGAAGTCGAGCAACGCCACCCGACCGTCCGCACGGACGAGGAGATTCCCCGCGTGGAGGTCGCCGTGGAAGACCCCGTGGAGGACGAGCCCCTCGAGGAAGGCGACGAGCGCGGCCATCAGCACCTCCGCGGTGTCGATGCCCGCCCGGCGCATCGCGGCCGTGTCACCCCAGGCGTAGCCGTCGAGCCGCTCCATCACGAGGACACGCCTCGTCACGAGCACCGGATGCGGACGAGGCACGACGAGCGCGCGCGGGCCTGTGTGCGCCGTCGAAGCGATCACCCGTGCGACGTCGAGCATGTTCTCCGCCTCGAGCCGGAAGTCGAGCTCCTCTGCGATCGTCTCGGCGAAGACGTCGATGAGAACGGGTGGGTTCGCGAGCGCCGCGACCGGGATCCGCCCCACGAGGAACGGCGCCAGCCACCCCATCACCGAGAGGTCGCGCCGGACCTGCCGCCCGATGGCGGGTCGCTGCACTTTGACGACGACCTCCTCGCCGGTCACGAGGCGCGCGGCGTGGACCTGGGCGATCGAGGCGGCGGCGACGACCGTCTCGTCGAAGCGATCGAAGACCGCGGCGAGAGGGGCGCCCAGGTCCTCCTCGACGGTGCGAAGGACCGCGTCGAAGGATTCGGCGGGAACTTGGTCGCGCAAGAGGCGGAACTCGCCGACGAGCTCTTCTGGGAAGACGCCTTCGCCGGCCGAGAGGATCTGGCCGAGCTTGATGTAGGTGGGACCGAGGCGCCCGAAAGCCACGCGAAGGCGCCTCGACAAGCCCGACCGGGACCTGTTCCGCCCGTGCCGCCGGTCCCGGACGTACCAGCCGGCGAGGGCGGCGCCGAGCACGCCTGCCACGTGCAGGGTCGCAGTCGCCGGGGGAACCGCCCGGCGGCGCGCCAGGTTGCGCATTCGACGGCTCGCGTCAACACGGAGGGCGTCGAGATCGTGGCGCCACGCGATGTGGTCCGTGTCGAGCACCCAGGGCGGCTCCGACGAGAAGGCCCCCCACTCCAGATCCTCGGCCCGAACCCCGCGAGACCCGGACATCGCGGCGGAGGGCCCGGGGAGTCGGGAAAGGTCGGCCAGGTCCGAAACGTCCGCCGGATCCGCCGGGGCACTGCCTGGGCTCATTCAGCCGACGATACGGGTTCTCGGGTCACGGGCCCCCAGGGCGGCGATCCCGGCCGCGTCCGGTCCGGTGTCGCCACGGCGGGTTTGGCGGGTCTGCCGCACTCGGGCGATGCTCAGGCGGTGACGTCCGAGACGCTCGGAGGAGCAGGGCGGTCGGCGAGCTGAGATGCGGTTCACGGCGGAGCACCGCTTCCCGGCGTCTCCCGCCGCGGTCGCGGCGATCCTCGGGGACCCCGGGTTCTACGAGACCCTCGAGCTACCGGACCTGACGCTGCTCGACGCAAGCGGCTCGGACGAACCACCTTCGGGCGACCGGCGCATCAGTCTGCGCTACGAGTTCACGGGCAGCCTCGATCCGATGGCGCGCCGCTTGCTCGGAGGCGCACGGCTGACGTGGAAACAGGAGGTGGTGATCCGCGGAGAGGGCGACGACAGCTCCGGGGCGCTGTCCTTCGCGGCGGAGGCGAGCCCACGCATCCTGCACGGGAGCGCGGAGTTCGCGTTGACGCCGCTTCAGGGGACCGTGGTCGGCTGCGTCCGCCACCTGGCGGGTGATCTCGTGGTCGCCGTCCCGGGTCTCGGCGGGAGGGCGGAGCGCCGGATCGTCCCGGGCGTCCTCCGGAGGCTCGACGTCGAGGCGGAGGCCGTCCGGAGCCGACTCGGTCCACCCTGCTGAAACACGGGTAGCCAAACTCTCGCCCATGGCCCTCCCAACGGAGAGTTGTCTGAATTCGGCGGTTGTGTTACGGTTTCGCGACAGCTGCCGCGGGCAGCTCGAAAGCATGACCAGTCATGAGACCCCTTCGCCGCGTGCGGTTGCACGCCGTGTGCGGTGACCGAGAGACAGGAGTCGGGGGAATGCGGCAACGCTTGAAGACCCTCCGGCGGCTCGCCTGCGGAGTGGCGGCCGTCGGAATGATCGCCGTGGGGGCGGTGACGATCGCGGCACCCACGAGCGGCGCGGTCACAAAGACAGTGGTGTCCTGGGCGCTCGCGCCGGGCACCGCGCCCAACTACATCTTCCCGATGGTGACATTCGCCAAGTGCAGTACCTCGAACATCGGCGAATTCCAGAACATGCTCTACCGCAACGCGTACTCGTTCGGCGCGGGAGCGGGGACAAAGACGACGGTCGGACTCAACAAGAAGATGTCGATCGCCGACAACCCCGTCTACTCGAAGACAGGCAAGACCGTCACGATGACGCTGAAGACATACAAGTGGTCCAACGGCGAGAAGGTCAGCCCGACAGACTACCTCTTCTACTTCAACATGCTTCGCGCGGCGAAGACACACTACTGCTACTGGTTCAAGTACACAGGTCTCGCCATGCCGACAATCATCTCGTCGGTCAAGGCGACAGGCACAAACAAGGTGGTCGTGAAACTCCACAAGAAGGTGAGCGCGCACTGGTTCACCTACAACGAGCTCTCACAGATCACCCCGATGCCGATGGCGTGGGACATCACCGCGGTCGGCGGAGCGCCGAACTCCGGCGGATGTGCCAAGGCCCCGTTCGGCACGGCTGACGCGAAGTGCAAGGCGGTGTACGACTTCCTCTCGCTGCAGGCCGGGTTCAACCCCACAAAGCCCACAGCGAAGATCACAGCACTATCGTCCTATGCGACGAGCCCGATCTGGAGCATCGTCGACGGTCCGTTCAAGCTGAAGTCCTTCGGCCCGACAGCTCCCGTCGTGATGCAGCCCAACCCGTCGTACTCGGGCCCGAACAAGCCGAAGATCAAGGAGTTCATCGAGAAGCCGTTCAGCTCGACAACAGCCGAGTTCAACGCGCTGGCCACCGGCACAGTCGACGTGGGCTACCTGCCGACCGCCGACATCACCAGCCCGGCCACGCCGAAGTCGACACCTGAGACAATCCCGAAGCCGGGCGGCAACAACTCCCGCCTCTCGGGGACATACTCCCTCAAGTCCGACTACCTCGAGCAGATCACCTACTTCCCGTTGAACTTCAACTCCACCGGGGACACAGGCCAGGCGGGCGCGCTCTTCAAGCAGTCCTACATCCGTCAGGCCATCGAGCTCGGCGTCGACCAGCCGGCCTACATCAGGAGCCTGTTCAAGGGCTACGCGGTGCCCGACTACGGCCCGGTCCCGCCGACGCCGAAGAACCCGTACCTGGACAACACCGAGCGGCACAACCCCTTCGCGTACAACCCCGCCAAGGGACGGTCGCTCTTGAAGGCCCACGGCTGGAAGGTGGTGAAGACAGGGACCGACACGTGCAAGAAGCCCGGCACGGGCGCGAGCGACTGCGGCGCAGGGATCAAGAAGGGCGCCAAGCTCTCCTTCACATACCTCGTGGCGACGACACCTCCGATCCCGAACATGGCCGCGGCCGAGAAGGCGACCTGGTCGTCCGAGGGGATCAACGTCAAGGTCAACAAAGCGACCTTCGACACAATCATCGGCGTCGCCGTTCCCTGCAAGGCGGGCACAAAGAGCTGCTCGTGGGAGATGGCCAACTGGGGCGGCGGCTGGGTGTTCGCGCCGGACTTCTACCCGACCGGTGAGGAGCTGTTCCTGCCCGGCGCAGGGGCGAACTCCGGGAACTTCACAACACCCACCGACAACAAGCTGATCAAGAAGACCGACACCACGACAGCGCCGCTCACCAAGTACGAGGACTGGCTGACCAAGCAGGTTCCCGTGATCTGGCAGCCCGTCCACGGCGCCGGTCCCTTCGAGGCCCACCACGGCCTTGCGGGCCTCGGACCCATCGAGAACGCCTTCAGCGACTTCACAGCCGCCACATGGCACTGGAAGTGATCACGGAGGTGACGAAGTAGCGACGGCCTCGGGCGACTGCGTACCGAGGTAATGACAGGGTGACGATGGCCCGGGGGTGTGCCTCCGCCGAACGGCGGGAGTACGCTTCCGGGCCATCGGCCTGTCCGGTCCGGGCGGGCCGGGGCGGGGTGCGGCGGCCGACCCGGGCCTGATGAAACGTTCCGACGTGGAAAAGTAGGTGGCGTGACCGGTTACCTGGTGCGACGCTTCATCCAGGCGATCATCGTGGTCGTGGGCGTGGTCCTGATCGTCTTCATCATTTCCCGCTTGATCCCCGGAGGGGAGGCGCGCGCAGTACTCGGGACCCGGGCCACGCAGACAGAGATCCACCGTTTCAACAAGGTGAACGGCTTCACAAAGCCGGTCCTCGTCCAGTTCTGGAATTACCTGAAGGGTCTCGTGACCCTGAAACTGGGGTACTCGTACAAGCTGACCCAGCCGGTCTGGAACGCACTGAAGCTGCGGCTACCAAAGACGCTCGTGCTGGTCGGCGTTTCGACGCTTCTCGCTCTCGTGATCGCGATTCCGCTCGGCGTCATCCAGGTCGTCCGCCGGCACAAGCCGAGCGACTATGCGCTGACGGGAATCTCCTTCCTCCTCTACGCGATGCCGGCCTTCTTCTTGGGAACGCTGCTCATCATCTGGTTCTCCTTCGACGCGAAGCTGCTGCCGGTGGCCCCGCCGCAGAGCTCGTCCCCATGGGCGGTCTTCACCGACCCGAAGGCCTTCATCATGCCGGTCTTCACGCTCGCCGCCATCTACATCGCATCGTTCAGCCGGTACATGCGCTCCTCGATGCTCGACGCGCTCGCGGAGGACTACATCCGGACGGCGCGGGCGAAGGGGGCGAGCAACCGCCGTGTTCTCTACGGCCACGCCCTTCGGAACGCCTTGATCCCGATCATCACGTTGCTCGGCCTGACCTTGCCGGCCATCGTGAGCGGCGCGGTCATCACCGAGTCCGTGTTCAATTATCCGGGTATGGGCCTCCTGATCGTACGGTCGGCCACCACACACGACATCCCGGTCGTCTTGGGAACCACGCTCGTTGCGACCGTTGCGACCGTGATCGGGTCGCTCATCGCTGACATTCTCTACGTCATCGTCGACCCGCGGATCCGATACGGAGGCGTCCAGTGACCTATCCGGACGATACGCGAGTGGGCGAAGACGTCGCCGACGGACGGGGCGAGACCTCGAGCGAGTACCGCAGCCAGTCGGTGATCGGCAGCGACGCTCCCGACGCGCCGGAGCGTCTCGGGCCCGATCTCGTCATCCCTTCCGTGGAGGCGGAGATCGCCGAGCGGGAGCCGGCCCTTCCTTCCGGTGGCGAGGCGCAGTCGACCGGCGGCATCGGCATCCAGATCGTCCGGGTCTTCGCCGAGCACAAGCTCGCGGTCGCCAGCCTCGCGTTCATCATCCTGATGGTTCTCTTCTGCTGGCTGGGCCCGGTCTTCTACCACACCGACCAGACGAACCAGGCGGCCGTCCTGTTGAACATCGAGAACGGGGCCCCTGGCGCGACAGGCCACCCGCTCGGAACCGACGGGACCGGCTTCGACATCCTCGGTCGCCTCATGTACGGGGGGCAGACCTCGCTCATCGTCGGCCTCCTCTCCGCCCTCGTCGCGACCGTCATCGGCGTGATCTGGGGCGCGGTCGCCGGGTTCCTGGGTCGCTGGCTCGACGCGCTCATGATGCGAATCGTCGACATCGTCCTTTCCATCCCGGTCCTGTTCCTCCTGATCGCGCTGGTGACCATCTTCCACAGCTCCGAGCCGCTGCTCATCTTCGTGATCGCAGGTGTGAGCTGGCTCATCCCCGCCCGGCTCGTCCGCGGCGAGACCCTCTCTCTTCGGACGCGTGAGTACGTGCAGGCCGTCCGGGCGATGGGCGGACGAGGTGGCCGCATCATCGGACGCCACATCATCCCGAACGCGGTCGGCACCATCGTGGTCTTCGCCACCTTCCAGGTGGCGACATCGATCCTCTTGCTGGCCGCTCTCGGCTACCTCGGGTTCGGTGTCCCGCCGCCGGGGACCGACTGGGGCAGCATGCTTTCGACCGCGGTCAACTCCGCTGGCAACGGTTGGTGGTGGGAGATCTACCCGGTCGGCGCCTGCATCGTCCTCGTCGTCATCGCGTTCAACTTCATCGGTGACGCGTTGCGGGACGCTCTCGAGGTCCGCACCCAGCGTCGCTGAGACGCATGACCGACGGAGGACTCCGGGCTTAGCGTGACCGGACCGCCGACACTGCGTTCGGGCCAGCCGCCGACCGTGCCGTCTCACGGCGCCCCACCCGGCCCCTTCTTCGGGTCGAGTCTGTTGTACGACGGCGCGCAACCGCGCCGGAGGGTGAGGGTCTCACTCCTCGCCTCAGGGATGCGTTGGAGGGCCCGCAGCTCCCTCGCGATGCTCGCGATCGCAGCGTTTGCCGCCGGCGCCGGCGCGTTCGGACCGATGTACCTCCACGGGACCGACCAGGTGGCCCTCGACGGCACGCTCCAAGGAGCAAGCCCGCGCGACGCGGGGCTCACGCTCGTGAGGACGTCCGGGCACGGCTACCCCGGACCGCTGCTTGCCGCCGCCCACGTCGTACCCCGCCCAGGGCACGGACGCCCGTGGTTCGGCAAGCCCATCGTGACCCAATTCTCCGCGTTCATCACGGCGACGCCCACGGGCACATCGTCGACATCGACCACGCCCGGCAACGTCGGGCCGGCGAAGGCGGTACTTCCCAGGGCGTCGCTGACGAGCGCGAGACGGACCCGGGTCACACTGACCAGGACCACACTGACATTCGTGCCGCGGGTCGGTCACAAGCTGTATCTCGGCTCGCTCGCCTCCCGGACCGGCGTGTGTGCGCACTTGAAGATGGTCGCCGGGCGCTGCGCGCTCGGGCACGGGGTTGCGATCATCAGCACCCGGACGGCCGTCGCGCTCAACCTGAGTGTCGGCGAGCAGCTGAACATGGGTTTCGTCGGTACGAACCGGGCGGCGTCGATGCAGGTCGTCGGAGTGTACGCGCCCGCAACAGCGTCGGCACCGTACTGGTGGGGCCAGAGCTTCTTCCCGTTCGGGACGTACGGGATCGCCGGAGCCTACGAACACCTCGACGATGTCTTCGCGTCGCCCGAGACGATCCGCGCGCTCGCGCCCGCCAACCGGGTCTATCCCACCGTCCAGGTGGCGCTGGATCGCCGCTCGATTTCCGTCGACCAAGTCCCGCAGTTCAGGCAGGCACTGGCGCGGTTCCAACGGGCCGAGCTCCATGCGGGGAACCGGGTCGGTACGCGCCTCTACGGGCTCCTGTCCCGTGCGGCGACAATCGAGGGCACGGTCACCGACATCATCGGGATCGTGGACATCGAGCTCGCGCTGTTGGCGGTGGCTGTGCTGTACTTCGTCGCGAGCCGCACCGCCTCGGAGCGTGAGCCGGACGTGTGGCTCGCAGAGCTGCGGGGGTACCGCCCGACGAGCGCCCTCGCGGTCGCGCTCGCGGAGCCGGTCGTGGTGGTGCTGCTGGCCGTCCCCGTCGGCTTCCTCGCCTCCTGGATCGTGATGGTGCTCGTGTCACCGACGCTCTTCGGCCCGCGGGTGGGGGTCGGGCCACTCGCGGTCTCGGTCGTCGCCGCCGCAGTGGCGGGCGTCGTCGGGGTCCTCGCGGCGGCGTTCGGAGCTCGGCGCGGGCTCCTCGCGTCGGGAATCGAGGGACCGCCCGGCGATTCGGGTGTCGTCGGTCCGATCGGTACGAGCCGGTGGTCGGTGGTCGCAGACGCGATCGTGGTTGCCGCAGCTGGCGCCGCCTTCTTCGAGCTCGTGGTGACGGGAGAGTCCCGGTCACGACCGCACCCTCTCGCCGCCCTCGCGCCCGGCCTGCTCGCCGTTGCGGTCGGGGTGCTCGTCGCTCGCGGCCTGCCGCGCCTCCTCACCCTCACGCACCGCCGGTCGGCGTTCTCGCCGCGCGTCCCGCTTGCGCTCGCGAGTCGGGTGGTCGCCCGCCGGCGGGAGTTCGCCGGACAGGTGCTCGTCGTGACGCTGGCGGTCGGCCTCCTCGTCTTCGCCGTCTGCGCGTGGTCGATCGCCACGACCAACCGCAACCTGCACGCCGCCTTCAGCGTCGGCGCAGCCAAGGTGCTCACCGTTTCGGCGAAGCCCGGGACCACATTCCTCGAAGATGTCCGGGCCGCCGACCCGAGGGGTCGTGACGCGATGGCCGCGGTCGTCGAACACTCGAGCGGCGGCACCATGCTTGCCGTCGACGCCACGCGGATGGCGGCCATCGTCACATGGCCGAGCAGTCTCGGGATGTCGGTACGCCAGGCCGCCAACCGGCTGCGGACGGCCCACGTCGCGCCGTCGGTCATGCTGAAGGGCACATCGGTCGAAGTGACCGCCGAGTCGCACTTCGGTGTCACCCCGGCGCCCGACCTGACCATGGACCTGTTCAACCTGGACACACAGACGCCTGAACAGGTGACATTCGGCCCCGTGTCCGCCGGGACCCACACCTACCGCGGGTTGCTCAGCTATCTGTGCACAGGGGGCTGCCGGCTCGTCGACCTGACGCTGTCGTGGTCGCCCGCCGTGTCGGTGGCCGGAACGGGCCGCACTGCGACGGTCTCGCTCCGGGTTCGCTCCCTCGCCGAACGGCGCCACGGGGGCCCGTGGACGCCCCTGCACGCCGGCCTCGCCGACCTGGGGCGGTGGACGAGTCCCACCGGTGGTGTGCGCCTCCGCACCGCGGGCGGGCTGCTCGACGGCACCTTCCGCCTCTCGCCCAACGGGACACCCGTGGCGGTCGCCCCGCGTGACGTGCCGCGGGGTCTCCCCGTGCTTGTCACCCCCGCCACGGCCGGCTACGCCTCAGGTGACGGGGGCCCCCAAGTCGCCGGACTCGACGGCGGGACAGTCCCCGGGCACACGGTCGGGGTGGTGCCGTCCCTCCCTGGCGTCGGAACGGGGGCGGTGCTGAGCAACCTGCGTACCGCAGAGCTGTTCTTGTCGGGACCGTTCACATACGACGTCACTCAGGTCTGGCTGTCGAAGCACGCGCCGCCGTCCATCGGGAAACGCCTGCGCGCGCACGGCATCCTGGTGCGCTCGAGCCAGACGGCGGCCGGCGCGCAACGCGTGCTCAACCGTGACGGGATCTCGTTCGCGTACCTGCTCTACCTCGTCTCGGCCGTCGCCGCCGCATTGCTCGTCGTGGGCGCGACCGGGTTCGCCCTCATCTCGGCGTCCCGCAGGCGCGAAGACGAGTTGGCGGCGCTCCGTGCGGTGGGGGTCGGTGCCCGGTTCCTGCGGAAGGCCGTGTGGCTGGAGCAGGCGCTCGTGCTGGGTTCGGGGCTCGTTGCCGGCACCGGGGTCGGGCTCGTCGCTGCGGTCCTCGTGTTGCGCTCGGTGCCGGAGTTCGCCTTCTTCGGTGGAGGGCCGCCGCTCGATCTCGGCATCCCTCCGCTCGTGGTCGGCGTGACCGCGGGGGTCCTCGTCGTGGCGCTCGCCTTGTTGACCGCGTGGTACGCACGCGTCGCGGTCCGCAAGGCGACGCCCGACCGCCTCGGGGCGGCGCAGGGCTGACGGCTGAGGCCCGGGTACCGGGACCGGAACGAGGGCCGATTCGAAGCGTCAGGCGTAAAGGAGATCGCTCCGCGGCACACGCCAGGGGTGGATGGCCGCCGGTCTGCCGGTCAGGCCGAGGTCGTCGAGACGGGGGTCGCCGGGACGGTGATACTGACCGGCGTCTGCAGCGGGAAGTGGCACAGGGCGGCGTGCCCGTTCCCGAAGTCGAGAAGGGGCGGTTCTTCGATCGCGCACTTCTCTTCGGCTCTCGGGCAACGGGTGCGGAAGCGGCAGCCCGAAGGCGGGTTCACGGCCGAGGGCAGCTCGCCACGCACGCCCTTGGCCTTGACCTTGAGCCGCGCCTTCTCGGGGTCGGCGTCGGGGACGGCGTCAAGCAGACCACGCGTGTAGTGGTGCGCCGGCCGCTCGTAGACCTCGTGGGCGGGACCAGTCTCGACGAGCTTTCCGAGGTACATGACGCCGATCGTGTCGGCCATGTAGCGCACGACGGCGAGGTCGTGGGAGATGAGGACGAGGGTCAGACCGTGGCGGTCCTGGAGGTCCTTCATCAGGTTCAGGATCTGCGCCTGGATCGACACGTCGAGTGCCGAGACGGGTTCGTCGGCGACGATGAGCTTCGGACCGAGGGCGAGGGCACGGGCGAGGCCGATGCGTTGGCGCTGGCCGCCCGAGAACTCGTGGGGGTAGCGGTCGATGGACGTCCGGCTGAGGCCCACCTCCTCCATGAGCTCGAGAACCCGGCGACGCTGGTCGGCTGCAGAGCCGACTCGCTGGACCTTGAGGGGCTCGCGGACGATCGTCCCGACGCGCATCCGCGGGTCGAGCGACGCGTAAGGGTCCTGGAACATCAGCTGCACGTTCCGGCGCAACCGACGCAGCCGCTTGCCGCGCAGGTTCTGCACCTCGCGGCCCTCGAAGCGGATCTTTCCGGCGTTGGCGTGTTCGAGCGCGACGACCAGGCGTCCGACGGTGGTCTTGCCGCAGCCCGACTCGCCGACGAGGCCGTACACCTCTCCCTTCTTGATGCTGAAGGTGACGTCCGTGACCGCCTTCACCGTTCCCACCTTGTGGCGGAAGACCCCGCCCTTCATGACGGGGAACTCCTTGATCAAGTGCTCGGTGGCGAGCAGTTCGGGGCGTCCCTCGAGCTCAGCCGCCCGCGCGGTGAGGAACGCCTGCGCCTCCTCCTCGGTCGACAGCACTTCGACCGTGATCGGGCGGTGCTCGACGTTGACCGGGTGGAAGCACGCGTACCGGTGCGGCGCCTCGCCGTTCATGTCCGGGTCCGTCGTCTCTTCGAGGGGTGGCTCCTCCTCCCGGCATTTGTCGGTGGCGAACTGGCAGCGCGGGTGGAAGCGGCAGTTCGTGTGGACCTTCGAGAGGTCCGGTGGCAGACCCGGGATGCTCACCAGCCGGTCCGTGCGTTTCTGTTCGAGCTTCGGAACCGACGCCAAGAGCGCGTCGGTGTACGGGTGGCGCATCCAGTTGAACAGCGTCCCGGTGGTCGCCTCCTCGACGATCTTCCCTGCGTACATGACGAGCACGCGGTCCGTTCTCCCCGCGATGACGCCCATGTCGTGCGTGATCAGTATCACCGACATGCGCAGGCGCTCGCGGAGGTCGTCGATGAGGTCGAGGATCTGGGCCTGGATGGTGACGTCGAGCGCCGTCGTGGGCTCGTCGGCGATCAGGAGCTTCGGGTCGCACGCGAGCGCCATCGCGATCATCACACGCTGGCGGAGGCCTCCCGAGAGCTCGTGCGCGTACTGGTCCAGCCGCTCGGCCGGCCGGGGCATCTCGACCAGTCGGAGCACTTCGAGCGCGCGGGCCCGTGCCTCCTCCTTGGTGACGTCACGGTGCAGCCGGACGGCTTCGGAGATCTGCTTGCCGATCGTCATGGTCGGATTGAGCGACGTCATCGGGTCCTGGGGGATCATCGCGACCTCGTTGCCGCGCACGTGCCGCATCTGCTTCTCGGTCAGGGTGGCGATGTCCCGGCCGTTTAGGACGATGTTCCCGCCAGCGACATGCCCATTGCTCGGCAGGAGGCGCATGATCGAGAGCCCCATGGTGCTCTTCCCGCAACCCGATTCCCCGACGACCCCGACCGATTCCCCTTGCTCCACGGCGAACGTCACGTCGTCGACGGCGACGACATTGGAGGTCCGCATGTGGAACTCCGTGCGGAGCGAGTTGACTTCGAGGACGGTGGGGTTCGGCATCGAGAAGAATCTAGCCGTCCAGGAGGACAAATTGCCTGTCGGAAGTGGCGAACCGGTCCCGCGCCCGGCAAGGAAGAGACAGGCCCGGCCGCGTCGGGGAGACCTCAAGTTTGCGTTCCGAGGCCGCGGGATCGAGACGCCGGTCGCGGTCCGCCGCGGGATCGGGCGATCACCGCCGCACGGGCCCACGCGGCGCTCCCGGCTGTGGGCCGCCCCCTTGGGGGCGGCGTCGGAGGTGGGCGGGGCTTACATATTCACGTATCGGATGCGCGGATCGACTGCGACGTAAAGGAGGTCAGCGAGGAGCGACCCGGTCACGGTCGCGATCCCGGCGATGAGCGTGGTGCTGAGCACGAGCGGGATGTCGTGGTTCTCCGCAGCCTGCACGGCCAGGAGGCCCATGCCCGGGTAGTTGAAGAGCGCCTCGACGATCACGGCACCGCTCACGATCACGGGCAGCGTGAGTCCGATGAGCGTGATGATCGGGATGAGCGCGTTGCGGAGGGCATGGCCGAAGAGCACCCTCCGTGAGCTCGCACCCTTGGCCTTCGCGGTCCGGATGTAGTCCTCGGCGAGGGCGTCGAGCATCGACGAGCGCATGTACCGGCTGAAGGCAGCGATCGTCACCGCCGACAGCGTCGCGACCGGCATGATGAACGCCTTCGGGTCCGTGAAGACCGCGAACGGTGACGCGCTCTGCGGCGCAGCGGGGGGGAGGACCCGCAAGTCGAAGGAGAACCAGATGATGAGCAACGTCCCGAGGAAGAATGTGGGCGTGGCGTAGAGGATGAAGGACACCCCCGTGAGGGTGTAGTCCGTCGCCTTGTGCCTCTTGACCACTTGGAGGATGCCGAGCGGGATGGCGATGAGTAGCGCAATCGTCGTCGACGTACCGACGAGGACGAGCGTCTTTGGGAGCCTGAGCTTCACGAGCACCCAGATCGGGGCGCTGAACTTGTACGAGTACCCGAAGTGCAGCTGCGGGATCCCGCTGATGTAGCGCCAGAATTGCAACCAGATCGGCTTTGTCAGCCCGTTGGCGCGATTGAACGACGCGATGTCCGCCAGCGTCGCCCGTGGCCCGAGGACGGCGCGGGCTTCTCCTCCAGGAATGATCTGGGAGAGCAAGAAGACGATGAAGATGACGCCGAGCAGCACCACGATCGCTTGGCCCAAACGGCGCAACACGTACCCCGTCACGGGAGGGATTCTCGCACCGGGACGCGGCCGGGGTGGGCCGGGGACGAGCCGGGCACGGTAAAGGACCAGGTCAGGCGGTCATTCGGGCAAGTGAACTCGCGCACGTCCGCAGCGATCCGGGAATGTCCGTCCTAGCGGTTGGCAGCCGACCGTGGAGGTCTGCCACTCAGTAGGCCACGGTCGAGGGTGACGACGCTGCCGCACGCGGCGACGACCTCGGGGTCGTCCGAGGCGATCGCCACCACGCGCCCCCTGCGCGCCATGCCCGTGAGGAGCGTCAACACCCGTTCGCGGTTGCCGGGGTCCAGTTCCGACGTCGGTTCGTCGGCGACGAGGACCGTCGGTTCGAGCGCCAGCGCACGGGCGATGCCCACCCGCTGGCGTTCGCCACCGGAGAGCTCGTCCACCGGACGTGCGGCGTTCTTGCCGAGTCCGACGTCCGAGAGCGCGCCCGCGGTGCGGGCGGCGATCTCGTCGCGCTCGAGCGCCCGAGCTTGCAGCGGAAGCGCGACGTTCTCCTCGGCGGTGAGGCCCGCGACGAGCCCGTGGGTCTGGAGGATCAGCCCGGAGTCGTAATCGTCCTGCGCCGCGCCGGCGCGCTCGACCCAGATCCGGCCGCGCGTCGGGCGCAGAGCCCGCCCGAGGACGAGGCACAGCACGGTCTTTCCGGACCCCGACGGTCCGGTCAGCGCCACGGGCTCTCCCGATTCGAGCAGGAGGTCGAGGCCACCGAGCACTCTCCGTCCCGCCAGATCGACGTCGATACGTTCGGCGATCAGCCGCACCCCGGTCACGTCGCCGCTGTGGCCGCCGGTCTCGCGCGCCTCGCTCACGATTCCCACTCAGGGCTTCGCAACTCGACGCCGCCAGCCGTCCGGACGACGCGGACGCGCGTGTTCGGAGGTAGCAGCTCGAGCGCTTCGGGCGGCAACTGGACCGAGCCGGAGCCGTCGACGACGGCGTACTCCTGGCCGTGCAATGCGTCGACGCCCACCCGGCCGTCGCGGATCGTGATGACGCGCGGCAGCATCGCCGCCATGGTCGGATCGTGCGTCACCATGACGACCGTGGTTCCCAACTCGGCGTTGATCCGGCACAGCAGCTCCATCACGCCGACGGCCGCCGCCGTTGTGAGCTGAGCGGTCGGCTCGTCGGCCAGCAGCAGCCTCGGCCCGGCGGCCATCCCCGAGACCACCGCGACCAGCTGTTGCACGCCGCGAGGCATCTCTGCGAGCCGTACCTGCGCAAGATGGCGCAGACCGAGCAGGTCCAAGAGGTCGAGCGGCTGCCACGGCGGTACCCGGCCCTGCGTGCGGGCCCCGTGCTGGGCGAACCATACGTTCTCGAGGGTGGTGGCGAACGGCAGGACGTTCGACGACGTGCCCTGGACGATGTAGCCGATCTCGCCGGCGCGCAGCCTTCGCCGTTCGGCGGGCTTGAGCTTCCGAAGGTCGACGTCGCCCACGCGCACGACACCTGCGGAGGCGGTCATGACTCCCGCCATGAGGCGAAGCACCGTCGTCTTCCCCATGCCCGACGGCCCGAGGAGCGCGATCGTCTCGCCGGCGTCGACGTCAAGGTCCACACCGCGCAGCCCGACGATGTCGGCGCCGGCCTGCCGGTACAGGTGGACGACCCCGATCAGATGGACGGGGACTCCGCCGCGCCGCTCGACCGCGGGAATCGTCGCGGTGGCGGCCGCGGTTCCTTCCTCCACAGCGCGAGGGTCGCTCACCGAACCGCCGCCAGTCGATCGACCGTTGCGCCGCGGACGACGATGGACGAGCCGATGACAACCACGACCGCAAGCGCGACGACAAGCGCGCCGATCGTGGCGACGAGATCCCACGGCGGGAGCCCCAGCTCGAGCGGTGGTCCGGGCGACTTCACCACGAATTCCGGCACTGACCGCAACGCGACCACAGCCCCGACGATGCCTGCAACCACGCCCACGACGACGCCCGTGCCGAGCACGAGGCCCTGCTCGACGCGGACGGCGCGTCGGAGCGCGCCCGCATCCACCCCGATCGCTCGGAGCGCGGCGAGCTCGACCTGACGACGTCGCGCGCCGGACGAAAGGGCGAACGCGGTGGTGGCGACCGCGACAAGACTCGCCGCGATCGCCGACACGAGGTAAAGAAGGTACGCGAGGTTGAGTCCGCTCCGTCCGAGAAGCGCCACCGCCGCGGCCGCAGTGTGGGTGCTCACGACCTGAACTCCGTGCATCCTGAGCCCGGCGACGACCGAGGAAGGTGCTGTCCGGCTGAGCCAGACTTGGGTCGTCACGGAGCGGAACGGCGCGTCGAGGTAGCGCTCCGCGAGCTGCAGGCTCGTCAACTCGGCATCGTTCCCGACCCCGGGTAGGGCCGGCACCTCGGCCACCGCGTGGCCCGCCAGCGTCTCACCGTCGAGACCCACGACGAGCGGTCCGCGGTCTCCGGAGGCTGTCGACGCGGATGTCGGCGTGACGACGACGGGTAGCGCGGTCGGCACGTCGGCCGGGCCGAAGGTGACCGGCGCGCCGTACCAGTTGAGGGGCAGGCGGGCGCCGAGCGCTCCGCTTGTGGCAAAAATACGGACGCCGGCCCGGCTCGTCCAGCGCTGCGGCGAACTCACTCCGGCGGCGACCGGCGCCCAGCTTCCCGATCCCGACCGTTCAGCGACCGAGAGGATCCGAAGCATCACGACTGGCGCGGGCCTTGCGACGATCGCCTTGGACGTCGCAGGCGTCCATGTGAGCGAGACGTGGACGAGCCGGCATCCGCCGGGACAGCCTCCCGGGAGCGGACCCGTATACGTGTGCGTGCCCGGTTGCAGCCCCCCGAGGGTCACGACGGACGTCAGCTGCGTATCGGCGTCGAACACAGCTACGCGGAGCGCCGGGGGCGGCCGGAGCGGTGCGGAGCGATCGTCGACCGTGAGCGAAACTGCGGCGCCGCGGAGCCAGACCGTTGGTGCCGAGCGCGGCGCTGCGAGGAGGCGAGCGGCACGGGCGGAGCCGAGTCCGAGATCGCTCGGCCAGGTCGCAACGTCCGCCAGACGCCTGGTGTCGAGGGCGAGGGTCGTCCCGTCGCGTGCGCGTTCGACGACGACCGCCATGGCATTCCGGCCGCTCGGGTCGGCTGCACGCACCGCGTGGACGAATGTGGTGCCCGGACGGACCGAGACGCCGAGGACGGTCGGCGCCCCGACACCGAGCTCGGCCCGGAGGTCACGGTTGCGCCCCGCGATCACCCATCCGCTCACCGCGAACGTCGCCAGGGCGACGGCCAGCGCGGCAAGAACGAGTTGTGCGGCGTACTCCCGTCGGCGGGCCACCGTTCGTGACGCAAACGCCGTCGACACCCTCGCCGAGAATGCGGTGCGCAGGTGCGTCGCTCCGAGAATCCGCGGGACGAGGCGGGCGGCGATGACCCCGAGTGCCGCCGCGAGGAGTCCCGGCGCGAGGGCGGCGAGCGGGTCCGATCCTCCGACTCGGTTTCCGGAATTGGCGACGACGACGAGCTCGAAGAAGGCGGCACCCGCGAGGGCGACGACCGCGATGTCCCCGAGGACAGCCCAGCGCGACCGACCGAGCGAGCGGGAAACCTGGTCGACGGACGCTCCCGGGACCACCGCGAGCGAGCGGCGCGCGCCGAGGCCTGCCGCCAAGATCCCCGCAGCGCCCGCCGCGACGGCTGACGCGACTGCCAGTGGAGTGAGGGACACGCCGATGCCCTGTCCGAAGATCGCTGGCGCGGTCGCGCCCGCGACGAGCCACGCGACGAGAAGTCCCAACGGGGCGGCTGCGGCAACGATGGCCACGGGCTCGGCGAGCGCGACCGCCACCATGCTTCTTGGACGGAATCCACGCAGTTCTGCAAGACGGACATCCGGTTCGCGTTCCGCCGCGGTGCGGCTCGCAACGAAGTAGAGGACGAAGACCCCGAGAAGCACGAGCTCGAGGTCAGCGACATCGACGACCGTCGCAGAGGCGTGCTCGACGGAGCCCGCGTGCCCGAAGAGGTTCCACAGTGCGGTGTGCACTCGCACGTGGTGCTTCCGGAATGCGTCCTGCTCGAAACTCGTCAGGCTCGATTCGAACCGTCCGAGCTCATCGACGTTGAGGGACCCCCCGCGGTAGGGGAGCTGCGCGATCGCGGAGATGTCCGTGGTGGGAGCCGATGCCCGGACTTCCGACGACGTGGCAAAGACGTCGTCGACCTGGACTAGGGCCACCAATCTCGGTTCGAGGGAACCGAATGGGAAGAAGTCGTGGCCCCACCAGAAGCTGGCCGACGGAGCGCCGGGCCTGTAGATGCCGGCGATCCGCAGTGCGATCGGTCGGGCGTCACCGGGGAAGCGCACGTCGAGCACGCGGCCGACGTGCAAGCTCAGCAATGCGGCGGTCCGTGTGCTCACGGCGACGGACCGGCCCTTCGGACACGATCCGGCGACGAACGCCAGGTGGGCGCACTCTCCGGTCCGCGCGACGAGTGTCCCTGCGAAGGGCCGTGTGGTTCCGTACGGGAGGGTCCGAAACGCTTCGGCCGCTCCGCCTCGAGAGCCCGCCGTACTTCCCGCGGTCGACGGAACGGTCAAGAAGCCCGCAGTCTCAGTGAAGATCGGACGGCCCCACCACCTCACCGGCCTTCCCGGTTCAGGTGCCGACCGCGCGAGCCGCGCAACGGTTCCTTCGGGGGTGGCGTGCACGACTGGCACGAAGGTGAGGCCGGTCCCCGCCGGCGGCGCGGTGTCGAGGGACCCACGCAGGACGAGCTCGTCGGTGCTATGGAGGTAGATCGACCCGAAGGCTGCGGCACCGGTGGCAAAGACCGCGACGGCGAGCATCGCCAAAGAGCTCCGCGCCCGCCACCGCAGACCGGAGACAAGGAGCGCGGCGCGCACGCGGCGGTGGGTCGGAGGTGGGAGAGCGCCGATGTCCGATGCCATGCGATCTTCTCGCATTCGTAACAGACGCTACATCTCGTGCCGCCGAGCGGCCCAGTCCGCCGAGCGGCCTCAGCTGGCCCGAACCTCTCCGGGCTTGCGGCAAGCTGCGAGCAGGATGTTCGTCCACGGGTCGCCCTCACAGCCGACAGGCTCGTCGGGGAGCCGGTACCCGGCGGCCACCGTGGCGGGGTCGGCAGGACGGTGGTCCCGACCGGCAGATCGCGCGAGGTCCCAGGCGTGCACGTGCCACTCGACCACCGCGAGTCCGGTATGGCCGGCGATCGTCCGCTCCCCGACGCCGTCCCATTCCCCGAGCACCGCGTCCCAGTCCGACTCCGCGAGACGTGCCCGATATCGCCGCGCCGAAGCGACGAAGGCTTCTGCGCGGCCCTTGCCGGACGTCTCGGGTAGTTCCGAGAGGTCCGCGGCATTCATGTCGCGCAACCGATCCCCGCGCGGAAGGCCGCGAAGGGGAGCCCCGGAATCCGCGGCGTCGAGCAGCCGGTGGTAATAACGGGCGATGGCGAGCAGATGGCCGACCATGTCGGCGGCGTTCCACTGGTCGCAAGGCGTTGGGCGAGACCAGTCCTCGATGACTCTGGAGAGCGCATCGATGCTCGCGACACCGTCGTCGTACGCGGCGAGCACCGTTTTGTGGTCAGCAGCGCCCACGTCATGTCAGTCTCCCATGAGTGCGGTCATGAGTGTGGTGGTCCCGCCCCGGGAAAATGTCTCGAGCATCGTCGCGCCCGATCTGGACGATGGAGAAGCCGCCGATGAATCCGCAGCCGATGCGCCGTCTCCACTGACATGCGAATCGTCGTCAGTGAGTTCATGAGCCTCGACGGCGTCGTGCAGGCCCCCGGCGCCCCCGACGAGGACCGAGACGGAGGGTTCCGCCACGGAGGGTGGTCGATGCGGTTCTTCGATCCGCAGGTGATGGGCAACGCCATGGGCGAGATGCAGGCCCGCACCCAGGCCCTCCTCCAGGGCAGGCGGACGTGGCAGGTGATGGCCGGCGCGTGGCCGGCACGCGGGGGCGATCCCTTCTCGGATTGGATGAACAGTGTCCAGAAGTACGTCGTCTCCGACTCGTTGTCGCAGGACGATCTCTCATGGCAGCCGACCACGATCATCCGCGGACGCGACCTGCTCGAGACCGTCTCCCAACTCCGCGAGCAAGGCGAGGGAGACCTCACCGTGATGGGCAGTGCGACGCTCGCCCGAGCGCTGCTGGCCGCAGACCTCGTCGACGAACTCGCGCTGATGATCGAGCCCGTCGTGCTCGGAGGCGGCAAGCGCGTGTTTCCCGAGAATGGAGAGGCTCTCAGCTTCCGGCTCGTGTCGGCGACGACCGCCGGCACGGGCGTTCAAGTCTGCCGCTACGAGCGGGTGGCGGAATAGGCGGTACCGGGTCGGGAGATGGGCCTGGGCTCACACCCCCGGTGCACCGTGGCGGCATGCAGGTTTTGCAGAACCTCGGCACACGGGTCGCGCTCCCCGTGCACAAGTCCTGGTGAAGAGGTTTTTTCCCCGCAGAGCCGCTTCTCTTCTCAACCAACGTGTTGCAACCGCAGGAGGTGGGTACCGGGCAGATTGGATGCATCTGAGCCCGAAGGTACGGGCGGGGACGACCTACCCGGACGGGGCGGCCAAGACCGTCGGGACGGTGTACGCGATCGCCGGGAGGACGAAGATGCCCTGGGTGCTCGATCCCGAACTGTCGCTACGGATGCGGAAGCGAGTCCTGCGCGAGGTCCATTCGACGCGAGTACGGCTGCCCGAGGGCGACCCCGAAGGGATCGGGCGACCATCTCCAGTGGCGAGAGGAGCGCGCTTGCGGTTGGTCGAGGCTGCGCGCGTCAGCGAAGGCCGCAGGCGGCACGGCGACTTCAAACGGGCCGGCTGACCGCTACAGCCCCGGCCGCGTGCTTGGTTCGGCCGCTCGGCCGTCAGGCGCGTCCCAACGTCCCTCGGCCTGAGCGGGCGTCACCTCTCTCGCTGCGAGCTTGTCTGACCCCACGTGCTCGGGTCGTGCGGTTCAGGCCACCCGGCGGCGGACCAGCCACACGGTGATGGCGATGAGGAGAATCGAGAGCGCCAGCAGCCATCCACCTTCGATCCACTGGAACGGCCAGAACCGGCTGGCCGGCTGGTAGCGGGTCAACTGCGTGTAGCCGTGCTGAACGAAGCACTGGTAGAGCGATACCGGCGCCGACTTCCCGCCCCCCGTTGGTGGACTGGCGCAGGCTTGGATGAGGCTCCGGGGAGCGTCCCGCCAGTTGTAGAACGCGAACCGGCCGCCCCTCGTGAACCATTGGCTCAGCACAAACGCCGAACCGGGCCCGTTCGCGGAACCAGCCCCGCTCAGCGTGGTGGTGAGCAGCGGCGCAAGGTAGTGCTGGCGCAGGAGGTTCCCAGCGGCGAGGACGAGCCCCGTGTAGGCGGCCAGGGTGGCGACGATCGCCGGGACGACCCGGCGGATGAGGACGCCGGCCAGGACGCCGATCGAGAAGGCCATCAGCGTCCAGGCGGCGAACGAGACCCCGCGCAGGTCGAATAGGCCGGGAGCGAGCGGGGACGCATCGGAAACGGAGAGGGATTGGTTGCCAGTCGCGAGATACGGCTCGTAGTACCAGGAGAACAGCAGGCTGATCGCACCGGCCGCCGCGGTCACAATGACCCCGAGCGCGGTCAGCTTGGCGAGCGTCCACCGCCACCGTCCGAATGCCTGGGTCCAGGCGTAGCGGAAGGTGCCCGTCTCGAGCTCTCGGGCAAGCACCGGCGCCCCCACGAACGCCCCGACCAGCGCCGGCACAATCTGCAACACGTAGCCACCGATCAGAACGTGGTTCATGTTGTTGAAACTCGTGACCAAGTCAGCGCAGGCAGGCGAGGACGGGTTGCAGGTGGTCGCGGCGGCGTAGGCGCGGTGCAGTTGAAGACCGGCAATCCACACGTACATCGCGACCATGCTCAGAAAAGCGGCGACGCCAGCCAGCGATACGCGATGCTGCCGCCACGTGACCCAGGCCATCCGCCGCCATGGCACGGACCCCACCCTCGTGTTCTGCTTCATGCGTGCGGGTAGGGTCAGCGCGGTCATCTCGTCACCTCCGACGATTCGTCGTTCGGGCCACGGGTCGGTCCGGGCAGGGCTGCCGCGACGGGGTCGCGCAGGTAGCCAAGGGCGAGTTCCTCCAGGCTCACCGGGCGCGTCTCCCAACCCGGGCCGAGCGGATTCGTGCTCCCGTTCGTCTTGACCAGAACGTGAGCCCGTCCCCGGTCATACCCGGCGTGCACCACACCCGGTCGGCCCCTGAACCGTTCGGCTTCGGCGGCCGGGCCGGTCACGACGCAGTGGTGGGCGAGCAGGTCGTCGACATCGGCTGCCACCTGCACGCGGCCCCGCGACACCAGGATGAGGTAGTCGGCCACCCGCTCGAGCTCGGCGAGGACGTGCGAGGACAGCACCACCGACACACCGTCCTCGGCCATTGCGGTCATCACCCTGGCCATGAAGTCATGCCGGGCCAGGGGGTCGAGCATCGCCATCGGCTCGTCGAGCACGAGCAGCCGCGGCCGCCGGGCCAACGCCAGGGTCAACGCGAGCTGTGCCTGCTGACCACCGGACAGCTTGCCGGCCCTGCGGCTCAATGGGATGTCCAACTCCTCCAGTCGGGTTTCGGCGTATCCCTGGTCGAAGTGCCGGTTGAGGTTGCGGGTCAGGTGCAGCATGTCGGCGACGGACAGGTTCTTGTACAGCGGCGCGTCCTGGGCGACGAAGGCGATGCCGTCAAGCGCCGCCGGTGACCCGGCCGGGAGACCGCCGAGGACGGCGACGCTGCCCACGGTCGGGTCCGTGAGACTGACCGCCAGGTTCAACAGGGTGGTCTTGCCGGCGCCGTTCGGTCCGACCAGCGCTGCCACGTGCCCATCCGGGATGGCCAGCGTGCACTCGCGCAGCGCCCAGGTGCTTCCATAACGCTTACCTAGCTCGCTCGCCTCGATGACGTTCATGCCACACCGTTCCCTTCGCTGCTCGCCGCACCGGTGGCGATCGCGAGGGCGGCCGAGGGGCTCACCCGAACCCATTCACCAGCGTGTTGTGTCCATGCACGAGCGGTCTTGGCGCTGTTCATGTGCGCAGGGTACGAAAGGCCCGATAACGCTGCGATAACCCCCTCGGGCTCGAGGAAGAGTGCAGAGCTTCAGCGTCCGGGGGGGTGTTATCCCGTGGTCATCGGCAGTGAGCCACCATGGAGGGTGTGAGAGTGCTCGTCGTGGAGGACAACTCGGTCGTGGCAGACGCCGTGGCCGAAGGGCTGCGCGACCAGGGGATGGCGGTCGACGTCGCCTACGACGGGCGGACCGGGCTGGACAAGGCGACCCTGAACACCTATGACGTCGTCGTTCTCGACCGCGACCTGCCCGGGCTGCACGGTGATGCCCTCTGCGAGCGGATCGTGGAATCGCCGAGCACCGGACGCGTCCTGATGCTCACCGCCGCCGGTCTGGTCGAGGACCGCGTGGAAGGGCTCAACCTGGGCGCCGACGACTACCTGGCGAAGCCGTTCGACTTCTCCGAGCTGGTCGCCCGCGTGCGCGCGTTGGCCCGCCGCAGCCCCTCCACCGCGCCGGTCCTCACTCGCGGCGACCTGGTCGTCGATCGGTCCCGCCGTGCCGTCACCAGGGCAGGCCGGCCCGTGCCCCTGGCCCGAAAGGAACTCGGGGTGCTCGAGGTGCTCGTAGCCGCAGACGGCGCGGCGGTGACGGCCGAGCAGCTCCTCGAACAGGTCTGGGACGAGCACGCGGATCCGTTCACCAACGCCGTCGCCGTCGCCGTCCTACGCCTGCGACGGAAACTCGGCGAGCCACCGCTGATCGAGACCGTCATCGGTGGGGGATACCGGATCCCCTAGCCATGGGATCGACCCGACGCGGACTCAAGAGCCTCGCCCCTCGCAGCGTTCGGGCCCGCATCGCGCTGGCCTGCGCCGGACTGTTTCTCGTGATTGCGGCGGCGTTCGTCGCTGCCATCTACACGGTGGTTGACCGCAGCTTTAGCCCCACCCCGCCCTCCAGCTCCATACCGACCGGTCTTGTCCGAACCTGCCAAGCGGCTGAAGCAAATGGCACCCTCAAGCTTGACCCAGCTTTGGCGACCCAGTGCCAGTACTTCATCGGAGCCGCCAATCAGCGCACAACCGACCTTCATGAACTGCTCACCTGGTCACTCGCCGGTCTAGCTGTCGCGACGATCGTGGCCGGCATCGCCGGGTGGGCAATAGGCCAGCGCATCCTCCTCCCCCTCCGCAAAGTCACCGCAGCGGCCCGGCGAGCCTCCCAAGAGCGTCTCCACGAGCGGATCAGCCTTGGCGGGCCTTCCGACGAGCTCAAAGAGCTAGCAGACACCTTCGACGACTTGTTGAATCGTCTCGACTTGGCCTTCGCGAGCCAGCGCAGGTTCGTGGCTAATGCTTCTCACGAACTGCGAACTCCGCTCACTTCCATGCGCACCTTGATCGATGTCGCGATGGCCAAGCCCGCCAGAACGCCTGAACAACTCGAGGCACTGGTCGGTCGCGTTCGAGTGGCCCTCAACCAATCTGAAGCGATCATCGACGGGCTCCTCACCCTGGCGCGATCGGATCGCGGCCTGACCACCCTCGAGCTTGCAGACTTCGAAACCGCCGCTCAGGATGCAATAGACCAAGTCCAAACCGCTGCGAGCGAATCGAACATTGTCATCGACGCCGACCTGTCGCCAGGCCCCACCCTCGGCGACCGGATCCTGCTGGACCGCCTCGTCGCCAACCTCCTAGACAACGCCGTCCGCTACAACCTCACCGGAGGCTCCGTAAGAGTTGTAACGGGTTCCGACGACGACACCTCGTACATCACCGTCACCAACAGCGGACCGCTCGTGCCCGAGTCGGCAGTGGCATCCTTGTTCGAGCCGTTCACGCGCCTTGATGGACGAGTCAGCAACAGCCAAGGCTTCGGGCTCGGACTGTCCATCGTCACGTCGGTTGTCAAGGCGCACCAAGGTCACCTCGACGCCGAAGCCCTTCCCAATGGAGGAATGAGAGTTTCGGTCCGGCTCCCGAAGACAACCGTGGGCGCCCCAGAAGAAGCAGCGCTCTCAAGCGTCGATCTACAAGTGCTCTTCTGAACCGCGACCAACTGTCAGCGAACCATGCACGGCACTTCCGTTCGAGCGCGTCGCCTCGCGGGCTGCTCAAGCTGCTCGTCGGGTGGGTGGCCGGACCTACGCGGCAGAGCGACCTCGGTGGTCGGGACCGGCATCGATCCGGTGACCTCGCGCTTTTCAGGCGCGCGCTCTACCAACTGAGCTACCCGACCGCGGCCGTTCAGGCTACTCCGCAGGAAAGGTGTAGCCGAACGTGTGGACGAGCGGACCTGACGGGATTTGAACCCGCGACCTCCGGCTTGACAGGCCGGCGTGCACTCCGAGCTGCACCACAGGTCCTCGATGACTCGGCTTTCGAGAACTGATCGCCAAGCGAGGGCGAAAGCTCACTATAGGCGAGGTGCAGTCGCCGCCGGGCGGGCCACGGGCCGGCTCCCTCCAGCGGGCCAAGCCACAGTTGATCGGCTGGAGCATGCCCGCGTGAGCTTCGAAACTTCGCGACCGACCTGTTCACTCCCCCCGGCGCCCATCGTCTGACGTCGAAGCCCGCGCCCGGGGTCGCGTCGGCCTGACTGAGGCCGCCTTGGGGTGGCCGCCGCGACCGCACGCGAGGTCTCGTGGTCCACCGGACGGGTCAATGCCAGCGAGTGCCCCCAACGGGATTTGAACCCGTGCTACCGCCTTGAAAGGGCGGCGTCCTGGGCCGCTAGACGATGGGGGCGATCCGGTGAGTCCGAGCGAAGTCACCGCAAGGTGGGCCTCGACTCGGATCTCGATCCGTCCCGTGCGTAAGCACGCGACGTCTGTTCACGCTACCAGGACGTTCTCCGCCGTCCTCTTCCCGCCGAACAGCTCGAGGGAAGCGTCCACGGCGAGCTCGCACCCCGGATGGCCGTGTCCCCTCACCCGGAGGCGTCCGACGCGCCGGTTACGCCAGAAACCCCCGACGTTCCGGGGGATCGACTGTCTAGAGCGCTCGCCGCGCCGCCCGCAGCAGCACCGGTCGCCAACGTCACCGGACCTCCGTCCACGAATCCCGCACCAGCGAGGGCGGTCAGCGCCCGCTCGGCCGGCTCCGAGGCATGGTGCGTCAATGACAAGAAGAACTGGACCACACCCACGACGAGTGCCGTCGCGCCAAGTTCGTGGATCTCCACGAGGGCGGCCGGAAGGTGCGTGAAGTACTGGGTGTAACCGACGACCGCCTGGAGCACCAGCACCACGACCAGCACGCGGGCGGCCCTGCGCACCCGCTCCGTGACGTCAATGGCGTGGAGAGCCACGGCGAGCGAGAGCACGGCGCCGATCAGAAAGAGGGCAAGCGTCGAGTGCAGCTCCGCCATCTCGCGCAAGGGCACCGGAATGCGGCGTGCTACGAGCTGTCCCTGGGCACCGCCGGCGTCCGGCGCGGCGCCGGTGGTCGCGGCGCCGGCCGTGAGCACGATCCCAACGAGGATGACGAGGCCCCTCGACAGCAGGAGGATCGCGGGGGGCACCAGGAGCCGGCCCGACCCGGTGCCGTACGTGCGGCTCGAGCGGTGCACGAGGAGGACTGCGAGCACGACCATCAGCATCGTGGCCAGGAAGTGCACGAGGACGAGGTATGGGTTCAGCTTCGAGTAGACGACGAGGCCGCCGAGGACCGCCTCGGCGAACACCCCCGCCACCAACGCGGCGGAGAGCCAGACGAGGTCTCGCCTGAACGGGCGCCGTTGGATCGTCGCGAGGAACGTGACGCCGATCACGACCACGAGGGCGATGGTCACGAGTCGGTTTCCGAACTCGATCACGGAGTGGTAATGCAGCGGCGGCGTCAGGTGGCCCTTCGAGCAGCTCGGCCAGTCCGTGCAACCCAAGCCCGACCCCGTGAGCCGCACCGCGGCTCCGGTGAGCACGATTGCACAGACCGAGACGAGGCTGAGGACGGCGAGCTGGCGGACGACGCCCGGCTTCACGGCGGGAAGGCGCCGGCTCCAACGCAGCAACGGTCCGCCCGCGTTTGACGCGGTTGGCATCGGGTCGCCGGACACGTCGTTCGATGGTAGTTGGGGCACCCTGGGCGCTCCACGCCGGCCGCTCGTCGCCCGGCTTGCGGCCCGTTCCGTCATGGCGCGTGCCCCGGGATGTACGCACAGCCGTAGGCTCATCCGGCGATGGCCGCCTCACCGAGGAGCGAAGACGCGCCCACACCCGTGCCTTCGCCCACAGGCTCGGACGGGTCCGACACTTCAGGGGCGCCGGGGCAACCATCTTCTGGGGCCGCCCGAGACCCGATCCCAAGACGACCCCGGCCTGTCTTTCTCCTCGTCGGCCTCGCGCTCGCAGTCGCAATGACCGTGGCGCTGTTCGTGGTCCTGACGACGTGGAAGGCGGCCCCGACGACACATCGAGCGGTACCGCATTTCTCCCTTCCCCGGCTGACCGGAGGCGGCCGCGTCGGTATCCCCGCGGACGGCGGCGGGAACGGCAGGCCTGCGATTCTCCTCTTCTTTGCAAGCTGGTGCGTGCCCTGTCACGAGGAGATCCCCACCCTCGCCCGCCTGTACGACCGACAGCACGCACGCAGGAGCCGGCTCGACCGCGTGGCGCTGATCGGCGTCGACGTGAACGATCCGACGCCGAACGCGCTTGCGTTCACGAGGGACAACGGTGTCAGGTTTCCCGTGGGCGCCGACCGGTACTTCGCCGTGACGTCGAGCAAATTCGGCTACTCCACATTGCCGGACGCCGTCTTCGTCGAGGGAAACGGCACGATCGCAGGGACCCACGCCGGGCCCTTGAGCGTGGCGAGCTTCGTGTCGTGGGAGAGGAAACTGCTCGCGGCTGCCTGACGCCGTCGCCGCTGTCACCATCGTCACCCGCGGTGCCCGCTCGAAGGACCCGCCTCCGATCACTCCCAGCGGAACGTCGCCGCGGCCAGAGCCGAAGCTCCGACCGCCCAGGCGCCGAGCACGACCCATGCCTCCACCGGCACGGACCCACCAACGCGGAGCGAGCCGTGCAACGCATCGGACAGCGCCGCCGCCGGGAGCGCGCGCGCCGCGGCGGCCAACGACCCGGGGAGCTTCGTGAGCGGAACGACCATGCCGCCGAGCAGAAGCAGGACGAGATAGAGACCGTTGGCGGCCGCGAGGTTTACTTCCGCGCGCAACAGGCCCGCCAGCGACAACCCGATCCCACCGAACGCGACGGTGGCGAGCACGACGGCAGCGAGCGCTCCGGCCGCGCCGCCCGCAGACGGCGACCACCCGAGCCCGATGCCGACGGGTACGAGGACCGCCGCCTGCACCACTTCCACGAAGAAGATGGTGGTGACCTTGGCCCCGAGCAGTCGCGGCCTCCCGAGCGGCGTCGACCCCAGCCGCTTCAACACGCCGTACCCGCGCTCGAACCCGGTGGCGATGCCGAGCGAAACCATGGCGGTCGACATGACGGCGAGGGCGAGGATCCCCGGCACAAAGAACGACACGGCCGGACCCGGCGTCGAGACCACGTGCGAGGTCGAGAAGAACACGAGGAAGGCGACGGGGATGCCCACGGTGAGGAGCAGCGTCTCGCCACGCCGCAACGTCATGTACGCCTCGGCCCCGACCTGCGCGACGAACGGTCGGAGGAGCGCGGCGGAACTCACCGGGCACGGCCTTCCGAGTTGCCGTGCGTGTCCTGCCCACGCTCGGCGCGGCGGCTTCCACCCCGCGGCCGTGCACTGCGGCGCGGTGCGTGGACAACGGCTGTCCCTGTCTCGGGCCCTTCGTCTGCGGTTCCGACGACGGCGAGGTATGCCTCTTCGAGCGAGCGTCCCACGCGCAGGTCCTGAAGCGCGACGCCGCGATCGGCGAGCCACGTGGTCAGGGCGGCGGCGACCGCGGCGGCGCTGCGCCCGGGCGGTGCGGTCACCCGGTAACGCCCGGAAGGCCCTTCGACGACCGGCGCGCCCGCCGTGGCGGCAAGGCTCACCACGTCCAACCCGGGTGCTGCGCCGAACGAGACGTCTTCTCCGAATCCCCCCGTCCCGTGCCGGGATTCCGCGGCCCCGTCGCGCAGCGCGGATTCGCGACCGGCGGACGCCGCGAGCGACGCCGGCGTGCCCTCGGCCGCGACGACGCCGTGGTGGAGGATCAGGATCCGGTCGGCGAGCCGTTCGGCTTCGGTGAGCTCGTGGGTGGTGAGCACGACGCAGACGCCGCGGTCGCGCAGGCCGGCGATGACCTCGCGGACGGCGAGCCGGCCCTCGGGGTCGACGCCAGCGGTCGGCTCGTCGAGAAAGACGACGTCCGGGCGTCCGACGAGCGCGAGGGCGAGCGAGAGGCGTGCCTGCTCGCCGCCCGAGAGGTGGCGCCAGGGGGTGCGCGCGACGTCGCGGAGCCTCATCAGGTCGAGGAGCTCCTCGGGATCCACCGGGTCGTCGTAGTAGGACGCGAAGAGCCGCAATGCACGCCGGGCCCCCAGCATCGGGTAGAGCCCGCCGCGCTGGAGCATGACGCCGATGCGTCTGACGAGGGCCGCATGGTCGCGCCACGGGTCGAGGCCGAGCACCGACGCCGCGCCGAGGGCCGGACGCCGGTACCCCTCGAGGCACTCGACCGTGGAGGTCTTCCCCGCGCCGTTCGGCCCGAGGATGCAGAGCACCTCGCCGCTCGCCGCGCTGAACGAGACGCGGTCCACAGCGGTGCGATCCCGGTAACGGACGACGATGTCCCTGCAGGACACCGCCGGGACCGCGCCGGTCGGGCCGTTCGTACCATCGGCCGGCATACGGCAGCCAAGCTACTGTCGCATCGCAAATGATCGACATTCGCCTCGTTCGCGACGACCCCGAAGCCGTGAGGGCCGCGCTCGCACGCCGGGGCGTCGACCCCTCGACAGTCGGCCGGATGGTCACGCTCGACGCCGAGCACCGTCAGGCGCTCGCGAAACAAGAGTCGCTGCGTGCGCGCGTGAAGGCGCTTTCGCGCGAGGTGGCCACGGCGCGCCGGGGGGGCGAGGAAGAGCGGGCCGCGGAGCTGGCCGAGGAGAGCCGGCGGACGGGCGCCGCCGAGCGCGCCGCGGGCGAGGAGGCCGACGGGCTCGCGGCGAGCCTTCGGGACCTGCTGCTCCAGACCCCGAACTTGCCGGCCGACCAGGCCCCCGACGGAGACGGCCCCGAGGACAACGTCGTCCGGCGCCGCTGGTGGCCCGGCTCGGACGACGGCGTGCCCGAGCCCGACCCGCCCGGCTACCAGCGCGTGCCCCACTGGGAGATCGGAGAGGAGCTCCGCATCCTCGACATGCCGAGCGGCGCGCGCCTCGCCGGGTCGATGTTCCCGCTGTACCGGGGGGAGGGAGCCCGGCTCGTCCGGGCGCTGACGTCGCTCGCGCTCGACCGACACCGCGATCTCTACGAGGAGGTCCGGCCGCCGACGCTCGTCCTCACCGAGACGATGACCTCGACCGGGCATCTCCCGAAGTTCGCCGACGAGGCGTACCACATCGAGCGCGACGACCTCTGGGCGATCCCGACGTCAGAGGTGCCCCTCACCTCGATGCAGCGCGGGGCGATCCTCGCCGAAGAGGACCTGCCCCTGCGGCTCACCGCGGCGACGCCGTGCTACCGGCGCGAGGCGGGAGCGGCCGGCCGCGACACGCGGGGGCTGTTGCGCGTCCACGAGTTCGAGAAGGTTGAGCTGTTCGCGTACGCGACGCCGGAGCAGGCGGACGCGGTCCACGCCGACATCCTCACGCGCGCCGAACTGCTTCTCCAGGAGCTCCAGCTCCCCTACCGCGTCGTCGACCTCTGCACCGGGGACCTCGGCGCGTCGGCCGCGCGCACCATCGACCTCGAGCTGTACGCGCCCGGAAGCGACCGCTGGCTCGAGGTCTCGTCGGTGAGCTGGTTCTCGGACTACCAGGCGCGGCGGGCGAACATCCGGTACCGCCCGGCCGGCGGGGGATCGCCGCAGCTCGTCCACACCCTGAACGGCTCGGCGCTCGCATGGCCGCGCGTGTGGGCCGCGCTCGTCGAGTGGGGACGCCAGTCCGACGGCTCCGTCCGCCTGCCCGACGCGCTCTCGCCCTGGCTGGGGCCCGAGCCGACGATCACCCCACGCTGAGCCGGGCGCCCGAGCAGGTGCGGTCCCCGGGGCTCGCTCGCCGACACCGCCTTGGAAGGCACGCCGCGCCGAACCGCCGACGCGGCGGGCGGCCCTCCTACTTCCGCTCTGCGTCGAGTCGATAGCCGACGCCGCGGATCGTCGTGATGAGCCTCGGTTCCGAGGGGTCCGCTTCGATGCGCGAGCGCAGACGCTTCACGTGGACGTCGAGCGTCTTCGTGTCGCCGATGTAGTCGTGTCCCCAGACGCGGTCGATGATCACGTCCCGCGTGAGCACGCGGCCGGCGTTCTCGAGAAACAGCGCCAGGAGGTCGAACTCCTTGCGGCGCAGCGCCACCTCCTCGCCACGGACGAACACACGGCGCGTGTCGAGGTCGACCGCGATTTCGCCAGCTTCGAGCGTCCCCTCTTCCGGCTCGCCGTGCCGCTCGCTCGGGCCTCTCCGGGTGCCGCCCACGTTCCGGCGCAAGACCGCCCGCATCCGCGCGACGAGCTCCCTCAGCCGGTAGGGCTTGGACACGTAGTCGTCGGCGCCGACTTCGAGCCCGACGACCGTGTCGATCTCCGCGCTCTTGGCGGTGACCATGATGATCGGCACGCTCGAGCGGCTGCGGATGGCGCGGCAGACGTCGATGCCGGACATCTTCGGGAGCATGAGGTCCAGCAGGACGAGGTCCGGGGCGGTCTCCTCGAAGAGCTTCAGCGCCTCGTTGCCGTCACGGGCGACGGTGACCTCGAAGCCCTCGCGGCCCAGTCCGACGACCAGTGCATCGACAAACGACTCCTCGTCCTCCGCGAGGAGGACGTTGACAGGATGGGGTTCGGCGGTCGAGGTGGCCATGGACGCTTCCCGAGTGGGCGGCCAAAGGGTATCGGTCGACGGCCCCGGCTGCACTCCGAAGCGCGGCTCGAGCAGTAGCTCGGCCGTTACCGGCTTTCCGAACGGGCTCGTTCCGACCTCGAGCGGTGTCGGTCGCATCTCCGCGCCTCCGTTCAGTGGGGGATCGTTGAAGTGGTCACTGGTCCAACACCGGCAGTCACGAGCGGTCGGGGTGGAGCGGCAGGACGAGCGTGAACGTCGAGCCCTCTCCCTCGCGCGACTCGACCTCTACCCAACCTTGGTGGTTGCTCGCGACGTGGCGCACGATCGAGAGCCCGAGCCCGGTGCCGCCGGTGTGCCGGCTCCGCCCCTGATCCACGCGGTAGAAGCGCTCGAAGATCCGGTCGAGGTCCCGGGCGGGGATGCCGATTCCGTGGTCGGTCACCGAGATGCGCACGGTGTCGCGGGGCCATCGGCGCGTTGTGGGCTCTTGCGGACGGGCGCCGTTTGCGGTGGCGGTCCCCCCCTCGGTCGTCGCGCTGCCTCCCTCGGGGGTCGCTGACGCTGCGCTGGCTGGGGCTGTGACGTCCGCCGCCGGCGTCGGTCGCGCGGCGGCCGGGCCGGCACCGCCGTCGCCCACGGTGGCCCCGTCGGCCGGGCCCGTGCCGGCCGACGGCGAGGTGCTCCGGGCGACGGCCGACGACGTCGCGCTCGGCGCCGGAGTCGGCGCTGCAGCGCTCGCCGAGTCCGCGCGCTCCTCGGGCCCAAGATCGCCCGCCACTCGTGCTCTGGCTGTGCCCGGCCAGTTGGAATGACCCGTCAAGTGCACGCTGGGCATGTCCTCGCCGCGACGCAGGCGTCGGGTCACGCCGCTGTTTTCAGCGGGGAGGACGCCTTCGGCCGGTACGGCGGGCCCGTTCGGAGCGCCGGGGGCGCCCGCTTCCGGTGATCCTGCGGACCGCCCCTCGGAGTGCGGGAGGTGGCCCAGCGCGGCCGGGCCAGAAGAGCTCGCCATCGCGGCTGGTGGCGGGGACTCGCGCGGCGGCGGGGGCGCGCCGATCACGGCCGCACTCGGTGAACCGCTCTGCTGTGGAGGTTCGGATCCGGCGCGGACGACCCGAGCAGCGACGGCCACGGTCGAGCCCTCGTACGAGTAGGTGACGGCGTTCTCGATTAAGGCGTGCATGGCCGAGACCAGCTGTCGACGGTCGCCCAGGACCGCGACGGGCGGGTCGGTCTCGGTGAGCGTGATGCCGATCCTGCCCTGTTCGGCGCTCGCCCTCACCCGTTCGGCAGCTTCGGCCATCACGAGGTTCACGAGCACCGGTTCGCGTGGCGGCGCCTCCTCCGACTCGATGCGGCTGAGGTCGAGGAGGTCGTCGATGATCCGGCTCACCCTGAACGCCTCAGCGTGGATCCGGTTGGCGAGCCGCCGGCCCACCTCGACGTCCGGTTCCGCGACGAGCGTCTCGGCGAGCAGGCCCAACGCCCCCATCGGCGTCTTCAGCTCGTGGCTCACGTTCGCCACGAAGTCCCTCCGGATCTCCTCGAGTCGTCGCCTCTCAGAGACGTCCTCGATGATCGCGACCACGCCCAGAGGACGCCTGCCGTCGTCGATCTGTCGCGCGCGCACCGTCAGCGTTCGTCGAGGTGGACCGTAGAGATCGAGGGTCCGTTCCGCCGATCCGTTGTCCCAGGCGTCTTCGAGCAACTCGGTCACGGCCTGGGCGGCGAGGGCCTCCCCGTGTCGGCTCGTCATGAGGGCATTCGCGCGTGCGTTGCGGTACACGACGGTCCCGCTCTCGTCGCAGAGCACGACCCCCTGCTGGAACGTGTCGAGCGCCCGGCGCAACCGGATCGCGTCGGAGCTCGAGTCGGCGACCGCCTCCGCCGCGGCTCCCGTGACCTGTTCAAGGTAGGCGAGCGACGTCTCGATGCTGGTGCTGTCGTCGGGCGAGTCGATCCCGAGGCGTGACCCGAGCGCCGTCAGACGCTGGGCGAGGGCGCGTCGTCCAGCCCGCCTCCCGAACCCGGCGGCGATGGCGACAGCCACGACGAGCACGACGGCCCCGATCCCGAAGACTTCGGGCGCGGGCAGCCCGGCCGAGGCCAGGAGGCCGGGGGCAGGTCCGTGCCGCGCGGCCGGGGCTGCCGAGACCCCGCGGAACGCCACGTGCATCGGACGGAGGAGGAGTCGGGCGGTCACGGCGTGGATCGACGCCCTGGGCCTCCCCAGGGAGCACGCGCCGGTCACCGTCGTCGCGGGTTCCATCGCGGGGCTCCGCGCCGCCGTCTGCTCAGGTCACGCCCGAGTTTCGCCCGCGCCACACCATTCAGCATGACAGCCAGGACCTTTCCATTAAGGGACACCCCCCGCGGAAGCGGCCGGTCGACCCAGTGGGAACACTACGAAACCTCATGGGATATTCGAAAGG
>Ga0209579_10000349_pt1 | contig 51626 bp, 39 predicted proteins | sample Coa_R1_2_FD_187152 | JGI IMG/M metagenome (GOLD analysis project Ga0209579, IMG submission 187152) | Surface soil microbial communities from Centralia Pennsylvania, which are recovering from an underground coalmine fire - Coalmine... | ecosystem: Environmental > Terrestrial > Soil >...
TGGAGGAGCTTCTTCTTTCTCACAAAAGAGAGTCTGAAGCGCCTCTGTGCCTAGATCGTGGATCTCCACTCAGGCTCCGCCAGGCCTTGCTCCTGAGCGATCACACCCCGCCAGAACCGGAAGATCCACATGAGTGGGCGAGGGGGGACTTGAACCCCCACGTCCTTGCGGACACAGGAACCTGAATCCTGCGCGTCTGCCTATTCCGCCACTCGCCCGAGTGCGGCTTGCCAGCGTACTCGCCGGCAGGCGGACCACGATGGGCAGCCGAAGGGTCTGGCGGGCCTCAGTTCGTGCGCGGGCAAGCCAATCGGCAACCGCAAGGATGATTGTCTGAAATTTCGGTATTGCGGGTAGCATGTCTGGGCATTCCGGCGACTGGCTGTACGCCGGAGGAAGTGAGAGCCGCACATCCCCAGTGGCTCAGAAGACGGAGAGGCAAACCGATGTCGACCGCCGCTGGCACTCGCCCGTCCGCCCAGCTTCCGGAGATGGCCGACCGGTAGGATTGGGCGGACCATGGGACTCCAGCAGTTCGAGGAGCGACTCGAGCGCCTGGTGGAGGGCACGTTGTCGAAGCCGTTCCGCAGCAACCTCCAGCCGGTCGAGATCGGCCGACGGCTGACGAGGGAGATGGACCTCCACCGTCGGGTGGGGGTACGCGGCCTCATCGCCCCGAACTCCTTCACGGTCACGCTGGCACCCGCCGACGTCGACCGCTTCGCCAATTTCGTCGACGCGCTCTCCCGCGAGCTGGCGGACGCCGCACGGGAGCACGCCCGGGCGGAGGGTTATTCCTTCCTCGGGCCGGTGGACGTGCAGATCTACGAAGGAACGAAGCTCCGCCCGGGGCGGTTCGTGGTGACTGCCGAAGTCGTGGAAGGCCCCGAAGAAGGGCCGTTCGCGGAGCTTGTGCTCCCCGACGGGAACCATGTCCCGATCGGCGACGGGCCGGTCGTCCTCGGTCGGCTACCCGAAAGCGACATCGTGTTGAACGACCCGAACGTGAGCCGGCGTCATGCCGAGTTCCGCCGGACGGCTGACGGGGTGGTCGTCACCGACCTCGGTTCCACCAACGGCACCCGCGTGAACGGCGATCCGGTCCGGGAGCAGCTGCTCGTGAGTGGCGACGAGATCACCGTCGGGACTTCCACCATCGTCTTCGAGCTCACCTGAGCGGCCGATGTCGGCAGCACTCTTCGGTTTTGCGGCAAGCGGCTTCTCGGGGGCCGTCCGGCTCGTCCAATGGTGCGTGATCGCCCTCATCTTCCTCTTCTTCCTACGGGTGATCCGAGCGGTCTGGGTCGAGGTCCGACCCGCCGGTCCCAGGCAGGCCCGAGGCAATCCGCGGCCGAGAGCCTCGGAGAGCCGCCCACCGCCGCCCCCGCGGGGGAAGCGCCCCATCGCCCTTGAGGTCATCGAACCCACCGATCGCGCGGGCCAACGCTTCGACCTCGACGGCGAAGTCACCATCGGCCGCTCACAAGGCTGCGGGATCGCCACGACGTATGACATCTACAGCTCAACGGTGCACGCGCGGCTGTTCCGCCAGGACGGTCGCGTCTACGTGGAGGACCTCGGCTCGACGAACGGCACCTTCGTGAACTCCGAGCGCGTCACCAAACCGACGAAGGTCGGCCGCGGCGACCTCGTGCAGGTAGGGGGGACCGTCTTTCAGGTGACGCGGTGACCTCGGTGCGGGTGGCGCGATGACCGTCCTGCGATCGGGGTCGGCATCCGACGTCGGACGCGTGCGCACCTCCAACCAGGACGTCGCGCTCGAGGATCCGGATCTCTTCGCCGTTGCTGATGGCATGGGCGGTCATGTCGGCGGCGAGGTTGCCGCGCGCGTCGCGGTCGACACCCTGCGCGCCGCCTTCCAGCGCGAGCAGACCGTCGAGGGCCTACGTCGGGCGGTTGCAGAGGCGAACCGAGCCGTGTGGAGGCAGGGGCAGACCGAGCGCGGCCTTCGAGGCATGGGGACGACCCTGACGGCGACGGCGCTCGTCAACGAAGAGGACGGCCGACAGGTGATCGCCCTCGCCAACGTCGGAGACTCCCGCGCATACGTCTTTTCCAGGGATGCCCTGATCCAGGTCACTGCCGACCACAGCCTCGCGGAGGAGAAGGTCCGTCAGGGCCAGCTGACGGAGGCGGAAGCGGCGGTCCATCCGCACCGCCACATCCTCACGCGGGCGCTCGGCGTGTCGTCCGACGTCGACGTGGACCTCTGGGAGCTCCACCTCCACCCCGGCGACCGGATCCTGTTGTGCAGCGACGGGCTCACCAACGAGGTTCCTGACGACCGGATCGGAGACATCCTCGGGCATGTCGGCGATCCGCGCGCAACGGCAAGAGCCCTCGTCAAGGCCGCGATCGAGCACGGCGGGAGCGACAACGTCACCGTCGTGGTGGTGGACGTGGTGTCAGCCGACGGACCTGTTCAAGGCCCGCGGGCCGCGGATGCTGCCGCAGCCGGCGCGGCGACGGCTGCGATGGCCCCCAACGGCGATGGTCCGGGGGACCCCGGGGTCTCCGAGGTGGATGCCCGCGCTCCCTCCTCGTCCGGCGAGGCCGATGGCCCGCCGACGCGCGCGTCCGGCCCCGCCTCGGGAGGCGCCCTCGGCGCCGCCCTCGCGGAACGCACGACCGAGGCAGCATCCCAGCCCGGAACCGCCGCAGGGTCCGGGAACGGCCAGGCTGCTCCCCAGATTCGGAGCGGGGCGACGCCGGGCACGACGGACCGGCCTTCGCTCGGTACCTTGCAGGCCGCCGAGCTTCGACGCTGGCAGTCGAACCGGAAGGAGCGCCGGCGACGTCAGCGGATGGCAGGCGTCCCTCGGATGATCACGTTCCGGGTCGTCCTCTTCTTCATCCTTCTCGCGGCCGTCGTGGCCGGTGCCTTCTACCTCGTCCGTTGGTACGCGATGGACGACTGGTACGTCGGCGTCCACGACAACCACCTCGCCGTGTACCACGGCCGGCCGGGAGGTTTCCTTTGGTTCAAACCGAAGCTCGTGGAGGTGACCGCGGTCACGACCACACAGATCCTCCCGTTCACCGTCACATCGGTGAAGCGGGACAAGCAGGAGCCGTCCCTCACTGCGGCCCGCAGTTACGTGCACAACCTCCACACGGAGTTCTGCTCGTCTCAGCGGCTCGCGACCGGGGGGACAGGTCCGACAAAGTGCAACGGCACGACCGGCTCCTCGACCACCACCACGACGACGACGAGGGCGGGATGAGAGCAGAGGTCCGGGACTGATGGGAAGGCGGATCCGGTGGCTGGCGATCGTGCTCGTCGCATGCTTCGCGGCGGTGCTCATCCAGCTCGTGAACATTCAACTCCGCGAGGCGACAAAGCTGAACAATTCACCGAAGAACATGCGCAACGCGTTCAAGGCGTACGACAACCAGCGCGGTGACATCCTCGCCTCCGACGGCACTGTCCTCGCCCAGTCCGTGCGTGTGACGTCGCCGCCGAGCGGCTTCCCGTACCAGTACCGGCGGCAGTACTCGACAGGATCCCTCTACTCGGGGATCGTCGGCTACTCGTCACCGGCCTACTACGGCACCTCGGGAGTCGAGTACACGTACAACACATTCCTGGGACTGCACAAGAAGAAGGTCACGACGCTCGGCGAGCTGTTGAACCCGCCTGCGACAACGACCGACAGCGTCACGCTCACCGTGATCCCGGCTCTCCAGAAACTCGCCCGCCAAGAGCTCGCGAGCGTCCCGGACACACGCCAAGACGGCGCGATCACGGTCCTCAGCGCGAAGACAGCCGCAGTCCTCGCGATGTACTCAAACCCCACGTACACAAACAACGGGATCGCGACACCGACACCGAAAAAGGACCAGGCAGCGGGCCAGGCCGACTTCCACACCGCAGACCACGAGGGTTTCTATCCATATCCGCCGATGGCAACCTACGACACGTTCGCTCCTGGCTCCACGTTCAAGGTGGTGACCACGACCGCCGTCTACAACCTGAAGCCCGCACTCGAGAACTTCAGCTTCAAGACGGCCGGTTGCACCCCGAAGAACGCCATTCCCCAGACGACAAAGGTGATTTGCAACGACGCGACAACGCCAACAGCGGCGGACCCCTGCGGGGGCCGGATGTACTACATGCTCCCGCAGTCCTGCGACCCCGGGTACGCGATGCTCGGACTCGCGGTCGGGGCGACAGACCTGTCCAAGCAGGCGACCCTGTTCGGTTGGAACCAGACGCCGCCCATCGACCTTTACCCGGTCTCCAAGTCGCACTTCCCGACCCCTGCCGAGCTCGCCCCCACCGGCAGGCTCGGGCCGCCGGGCGTCGCGTTGAGTGCGTTCGGCCAGCAGACAGTGACCGCCACCGATCTTCAGGACGCGATGGTTGCCGAGGGCATCGCGAACAAGGGTGACGTCATGACGCCACACGTCATGGCCGAGATCCACGACTCGACAGGGAAGCTCGTCCAGAGGTACAAGCCGTCCGTCTACAAGCACGCGGCGAGCGCCTCCGCGGCGCAGTCGGTCAACCGACTCATGCAGCGGGTGGTGACGACACGCAAGGGAACGGCAGCGGGCGTCGGATTCCCGTCGTCCTGGGACATCGCGGTCAAGACCGGCACCGCCCAGGCGGGCACGGGGAACACAAACACGACGGACTGGATGATCGGCTTCGCGCCTGCCTACGACCCGGTCGTCGCCATCGCCGTGGTGGTCCCCTTCCAGGCCCGGACCGCATCGGGCGCGACGATCGCTGGTCCGATCATGAAGGCGATGATGAACGAGGCTCTCGCGATCGTGCCTCACTCGCACACGGCCCCCACGACGACGACGGCTCCCCCGGCGACAACCACGACCACGACCACGACCCCGCCGCCGACGAGTCCACCGAACACTTTGCCCCAGACGACGCCGACGACCTCGCCCCCGACGACGTCGCCCCCGACGACCACCACCACCACGACGACGACACAGAAATCACCCGGTGGCGGAACCTCGGCGGCGGCCGTGTCCCGGCGAGCGTCGATCCACACCGTCGAGGCCCCACCGTGAGCGGGCGCCTGATGGCCTCTCGCCGGGCGGCGCCCGCGGCGAGCGCGGGTGGCTCGCGTCAGCCAGTGGTTCGCGCGCGTCCCCGACGCGCCTTCGTTGATATTGCGGTCGTTGCGCAGACACCTAGGCTCGGGTCCGAGTGCAACCGGTAACGACACCGCGCGTCTTTTCGGGGCGGTACGAGCTCACCCACCTCGTCGCGCGCGGAGGGATGGCTCAGGTGTACCGCGCGCGGGACCGGCTCCTCGACCGCCCGGTGGCCCTCAAGGTCCTCTTCCCAGAGCTCTCCGTCGACCGCGCGTTCGTCGAGCGGTTCCGGCGCGAGGCGCAAGCGGCCGCCAACCTCTCGCACCCCAACATCGTGCCGGTCTTCGACTGGGGCGAGGACAGCGGCACGTACTACATCGTGATGGAGTACGTCGACGGGGAGCCGCTCTCGCAGGCGTTGCGGGCGGGCGGCCCCATGCCCCCGCCCATGGTGGCCCACATCGGGGCGCGGGTCGCCGATGCGCTTTCCTACGCGCACCGCCACGGCGTCGTCCACCGCGACGTGAAGCCCGGAAATGTGCTCCTCACGAACGACCGGCAAGTCAAGGTCACCGACTTCGGCATCGCGCGCGCCATCAACACCGAGGAGAGCCTGACCCAGACGGGGGCCGTGATGGGAACGGCCACCTACTTCTCCCCCGAGCAGGCCGAGGGGCTCGGGGTCGACGGACGGAGTGACATCTACTCCCTCGGAGTGGTGCTCTACGAGATGGTGGCCGGCCGTCCCCCCTTCCTCGGTGACTCGCCGGTCGCGGTGGCGTCGAAGCACGTGCGGGAGCGCCCGCCGCTGCTCCGCGACCTGAACCCCACCGTCCCTCCGGCCCTCGAGGCGATCATCGCCAAGGCGATGGCGAAGTCGGCCGACCTCCGTTACCAGTCGGCATCCGACCTCCGAGCCGACCTGCAGCGGTTCGCCGAGGGCCGGCCGGTGACCGCCACCGACGCTGCGACGACCGCCATGCTGGCCGCGGACACCCCGGCGGCCGGGGTCCTGGCTGGTGGGCCCGGAACCGAGATGCTCCTTCTCGGAGACGGGCGCGGACCTGTCCAGAAGGACAGGTCGCGTGCATGGCGTTGGGTGCTCCTGTTGCTCCTCCTGCTGGCCGTTCTCGGGGTCGTCATCTACTTCGTGCTCCAGAGCCTCGGCTACATCGGTGCGAGGACGATCCGGATGCCGACAGTCAAGAACGAGCCTGTGACCGTGGCGAAGTCGACCCTGCGGAAAGACGGCCTCGTGGTCTCTGCCGTGCACCACCGTCGCACAACAACCGTTCACAAGACATTCGTCATCAGTACGACCCCGCGGGGTCACGCCAAGGTGACAACCGGGAGCAACGTGACCCTGCTCGTGAGCTCGGGACCGGTGCCGCGGTTCCCGCTCCCCACAGTGAAGGGACAGGGCTACACGAACGCGTACGCCCTGCTCACCGGCAAGGGCCTCCGGGTGAAGGAGACGAAGCAGGCGAGTACGCAGACAACGGGCACCGTGATCGGTGAGACGCCGGCCGGCGGGACGTCGGTCAAGAAGGGGACAACGGTCACCTTGGCGGTCGCCACAAAGAAGTTCGCCAAGGTCCCGAAGGTGCTGGGGGAGTCGCCCGCGACAGCCGGTGGTGCCCTCGGCGCGGCAGGGTTGACACCGGGGCACACGACGCAGGGTTGTTCGGCGCAGTACCCGACAGGCACCGTGATGAGCCAGACACCCGCTCCCACAACCCAGGTCCCGCTCCACTCGAAGGTGAACCTTCAGATCTCGACAAGCAATCTCTGCAAGATCACAGTCCCCTCGGAGATCGGGAAGACGGAGTCCGCCGCTGCGGCTTCGCTGTCGAGCGCGGGCCTGAAAGCGGTACCGACCACAACAGCCGTCTGCCCGCCGAAGACAACAGGCAAGGTGTTCAAGCAGACACCACATCCCGGGACGAAGGTGACACGGGGCTCGACAGTCTCGATCGTCGTGTGCAAGGTCCCCGTCAAGACAACAACAAAGAAGACAACACCCAAGCACACAGGCGGCGGGCCAGTGCACCCGCTTAGTCTCACCGCTGTCGTGCGTCGCAGCGTCTCACCGGGTCGCCTCCCTCGCTGAGGACAACAACCGGCCGCCTTCCCGAGCCCCTGGCGCCCCGGTTTCTTCGACGCACCGCCTGCGAACTGCGGCGCGAGCGGGTTGGCGCGACGCGCTGACTCAGGAAGCTCGGGCTCCCGCCACCTGAGCGAGCCAGTTCCTGAGCAGCGCGGGGCCGTCCGGGGTGAGGATCGACTCGGGGTGGAACTGGACACCTTCAACGGGAAGGGTCCGGTGGCGGAGGCCCATCACGACGCCACCCGGCGCCGTCGCCGTCACCTCGAGGTCGTCGGGGAGGCCTGCCGCTGTCACGACGAGGGAGTGGTAGCGCGTCGCGGTGAGGGGGTTCGGGAGGCCCCCGAAGATGCCCGTGCCGCCGTGGGTGACCTCGGAGGTCTTGCCGTGCATGAGCTCTGCGGCCTGCACGACCTTCGCCCCGAAGGCCTGTCCGATCGCCTGGTGTCCGAGGCAGACGCCGAGCATCGGAAGCTCGCCGGCGAGCGCATCCACAAGCTCGAGCGTCACGCCCGCGTCCTCGGGGCGTCCGGGTCCCGGCGAGAGGAGCACCGCGTCGGGCCGCAGCTCGAGGGCTTGGGCGGCGTCGACGTCGTCGTTGCGGCGGACGAGGGGGTCCGCGCCCAGTTCCCCGAGCGCCTGGACGAGGTTGTAGACGAACGAGTCGTAGTTGTCGACGACGAGGATCCGGACCGCCATCGCCAGATGCTACGGCCGTCCGCCTTCGGCCCGCCGGGCGCGCCGTCTATCTTGGTGGCCATGTCTCCGAGCAGCGCACGCGGGCCCGGACGTGCGCAGAGGAAGGGCACGTCGGCCGGCGGACGCACCACCGTCAGGTCCGCGCAGCGGAGCGGGCGTTACAGCACGCCCGAGGAGAGCGGCCGGTACACGCGGCCGATCCCGAGGACCGTGCGCAGGAGCCCGAAGTGGTACGGAGCCCTTGTCCTGCTCCTTCTCGTTGCGGGCGTCCTGTGCATCATCTTGAACTACATCACCGTGCTGCCGGGCTCGGTCTCGGCGTGGTACCTGGTCGCCGGCCTCATCGTGATCTTCGTGGGGTTCATCATGGCGACGCGGTATCGCTGACGCGGCGCCGGTGACCTCATACGCCCAAGACGAGCGTCGTGCACTCGCCGCCCTCATGGTCGAGCTGGGTCCGCACGCCCCGACGCTGTGCGAAGGGTGGGAGGTCCAGGACCTTGCCGCCCACTTGGTCATGCGGGAACGCCGGCCCGATGCCGCGGCCGGGATCGCCGTCCCACCGCTGCGCGCGTACGCCGAGCGCGTGCGGCGTCGCGTCCGCGACGAGCGCCCGTGGCCGGGCAACGTGGACCGCTTCCGCACCGGGCCACCGGCCTATCTGCGTCCGCTCGACGAACCGGTCAATGCGATCGAGTTCTTCGTCCACCACGAAGACGTCCGCCGGGCACAGCCGGGCTGGGAACCCCGCGTCCTCGGCTCCGGTGAGGAACAGACCCTCTGGCGTCGGCTCGGGGCGATGAAGGCCCTCGTGCGTTTCCGTGTGCCGGTCGGTCTCACGCTCGTCGCGCCCGGCTTCGGCTCGGTCGTCGTCCGCCAGGGGGAGCCGCACGTCGTCCTCACGGGCGCACCGGGCGAGCTTCTGCTCTTCATGACCGGGCGGGGCCGCGCGGCACGGGTCGAACGAGCGGGACCCCCCGACGCCATCGCCCGGCTGGAGGACGCCCGGCTCGGGCTCTGAGCCCACAGCTCCGGGAGCGCTCCCGGGCGAGGTCCTCCTACGAGGGTGGCGTACGCGACTCCGCAGTGGCGAGTGGGTCGGGAGCGTCGGGTGTGGTGAGCGCGGCTCGCACCTCGCTGTCCGGCGTCGGAGCTGCCGCTGGTGCGTCGGGCCTCGAGGAGGGCATCGGCGCGACCCGCTCGGGGAGGAGCAGCTGCCACGCACGGAGCAGTCCGACGACGATCGCGTAGAAGACGGCATAGGTCACGCCGTCGACGAGGTGGCGGTCGTGCGGGCGAACCGCGAGGACCACGCCGAGGACGATCTGGCTCGTCTGTCCGACCAAGGACGCGAAGAAGAGCCCGGTGGACGTGTCGCGCCGGCCACCCGGCCCGATGTGGGTGCGGATCGTCGCGACGAGGCCGACCGCGCCCGCGATCGAAGCCGGGTATCCGAGGTTCACCGACGGGAGCAGGGCCCACAACGAGATGACCAGCGCGTCGGAGAGGGAGACGAACGCGGACGTCGCCGTCGCCCGGTGCCGGAAGCCCTGGAGGAAGATGGCGTCGTAGCGCAGGCTGATGGCCACGAAGAGCAGCCCGGTGAGGCTGCCGGAGACCGCCACCGCCACCGAGAAGTAGGTCTCCAGGTCGTGGGGAACCACGGTGCCTCCGCCGTCTGTGAAGCGTTGTCCCGGAGGTTACGACAGGAACTTAGGCGCCGCCTGTGCCCCGGATCGCGCGGCGTCCGAGGCGGTGTCTACGCGTCGCCGTGGCTAACTGGGTGGCAGCGCGCCTGCTGACGCAGGTCCCGACGCGGCAGACGTTGGCCGCTCGCGAGCTGGCCGTGCGGAGTTCCGCCAGACGACGAAACCGACGCCGGCGACGATCAGCAGATCACCGATGCTGAACACATCGTGCCCGGGCATCCACTTCGGGATCGCGAAGATATCCCCCAGAAACGCGAGCTTGGCGTGGGCGACGTAGGCGGAGTTCTGAAAGTGACCGGCGGCCGCGTGCCATCCCGACGCCGCGAGGGCGGCCCGGCTCGCCGGCATGATGCCGCCGTTCGACGCAAGGGCGAGCACGTTGAGGCCGGCGCCGACACCGACGAGCCAGGTTCCCGCGATGTGCCGGTTCGCCCACAAGAACGCCCCGCCCACCGCGTAGGACGCCACGTTGGCCACGTCCAGCGCGGCGTGCGCACTGCCAGGAAGGATCGAGATCACGAGCAGCTGGTCGGCGAGGGCGATCCAGACGAGCCAGAGACGCCTGATGCGAACGCCAGCGAGCTTGGCCAGCCTGCGCCGCAGCACCAACGCCTCGAGGCCGAGGACGAGCGCGATGGCGACGACCATGATCATGACTTCATGGCCTCCGTCGCCGCGAGGGCGGGGGCGGTGGCGATGTGACGGGACCAGACCTGCGGCCGACTCGCCCAGGCGACCAGCTCGTCCGCGGCGACAGGAGGAAGGATGAAGAACCCCTGGGCGAGATCGCACCCGACCTCTGCGACGAGCTCGAGCTGCTCGCTCGTCTCGACACCCTCGGCGACCACGGTCATGCCGAGGCCGTGGCCGAGCTCGGTGGTGGCGCGCAGGAGGGCGAGGTCCCGGTCGCTTTCCGGCGAGGACGCCACGAACGAACGGTCGATCTTCACCTCGACTGGCCCGAGGTCCCTGATGTTGGCCAGCGAGGAGTGACCGGTGCCGAAATCGTCGATCGAAATGTCGAGGCCCATCGCCCGGAGCTGGGTCAGCACGCCGGTCGCCACCTCGAGGTCCGTCACCATCGCCGTCTCGGTCAGCTCGATCAAGAGGCGGTCACCGGGGGTCAACATTTCCTCGAGCACCCGGCCGAGCTCGTCAGGGAGCGTCGGGTCGCAGATGCTGGCGGCCGAGACATTGACCGCCATCGAGAGGTCGAGACCATTGTTCTTCCAGCTGCGCCACTGGTCGAGGACCTGTCGGAACACTTGGACGGTCAGTGGGATCATCAGACCGGACTTCTCGGCCGCGTCGAGGAAGCTCGCTGGGGGCATGAGCCCGAGCTTCGGATGCTGCCATCGGACGAGCGCCTCCACCCCGACAACCGCTCCGTCGGAGAGCCGGCACTTCGGTTGGTAGTACACGACGAGCTCATCCTCGAGGCCCTGCCGGAGCTGCGCCATGAGCGTCAGTCGCTCGATCGAGTTCTCGTCGAAGCTCTCGTCGTAGAGAACCACGCTCCCGCGCCTTGAACCCTTCGCCCGGTAGAGGGCGATGTCGGCGCGCTGCATCAGCGCGTCGACATCCGTCCCGTGCAGCGGGCTGAGCGCGATCCCGGCGCTCGCTTCGACGTGAAGGTGCACACCCTCGAGGTCGATGGGACCGGTAAGCGCCGCGATCGCCCGGTTGCCGATGTCGAGGGCGATGCGTTCGTTCGGGACGTGCGGGCAGAGGACGGCGAACTCGTCACCTCCGAGCCGGGCGACCGTGTCCTCGGGACGGATGGAATCTGAGAGCTTCGCTGCGATCTTCCTCAAGAGGTCGTCACCCACCGAGTGTCCCATGGCGTCGTTGATCTCTTTGAACCGGTCGAGATCGATCAGGATCATGGCAACCATCGGGCTTTTCATCACCGAGCGGAGAGCCTGATGCATGCGTTCCATGAGGAGCGTCCGGTTCGGCAGTCCCGTCAGCGCGTCGTGCAGCGCCTGGAGCTCCCGTTTGGCGGCGTTGAGCGCCCCTGCACGCACGGCCAGCACCGGCAGCAGGCACAGCGGCGCGATGGCGGGCGAGAACTCGAGCGCCGCGAGGATGATCGGCCCGGCCGCGAGCAGCGTCAGCGCCATCGGGGCCTCGCTCTTCAAGAACTCCGGCAGCAGGCTGAACGTCGGCGCGTCCTCTGCGAGCGCGAAGACGACGGCCACAAGGCAGATGTTCACGAGGAAGTACGTGAACCCGGCGACGAGTGCCGGGACAACGTCGCCGGGGACGAAGTGAGGCGTGAAGTGGCCAATGAGCGGCCGGCCCGAGAGTGACGTGTAGACGAGGCGAGCGATGACCAACGTAAGCGAGTACTGACCGAGATTGAAGCAGAGCTTCTTCAAAGGCCGGCGGTTGCGCAGGTCGTCGACGAGTGCAGCGGCCAGCTGCGCAGCGGCGAGGACCCAGAGCGGCCCCGTGATGATGAGGGCGAGGGCGGCGGTGCCCGAGAACGTGTAGGACTCGACGCTGTCACCGCGGCGGATCTGGATCGGGAGGAGTTCTCCCACTGCGAGAAACAGGACCAGGAAGCCGATGATCTCCAACTCGCGGCCGGTCACATGGGTCGGGACGCGCGCCGTCACGGCGATGAAGATCGTCATCGCCGCGCCAATCGCGATGACCGCGGAGACGTAGCGATCGAGCCGGTGGCTATTCATGGCTGGAGCTCAGCTAGGAAGATCGGCCCTGGGGTACGCGAGTACCCCAGGGTCGTACGTCAGTTCAGCTCCACTTTCCGTGGGCTGCGAGCACTGCGCCGAGAGCAATCAGCGAGCTCCCGGACACGACCAATTTCACCCACCACTTTTTCATTTCCATCCCCTTTATCCGACACGTCGGACTGCCCGACGAGGAAGGGACGGTAACACGTTTTCGCAGGCCGTTCAACGGATTGTTGGAACGTTGGGTGGCGTTTGAGGTTCGTATACCAATGGTTCGACCCTTCCATTATTGCCGCGTGCAATGTGTGAAGCTGATCGAAAGCGCCTCTCGGCTCAGTCCTGTTCGGGTCAAGGTGGCGCGGTTGGCGGCTGCGATTCGCATCGAGCACGACTGCGCGTCGCCGCGAGACACTCCGCGAGAGGCCAAGCGGTTACGAACCGGGCTGCGACGCAGAAGGCCGCACCGTGACCCGGAAGACCGAAGAGGCGTCGGTGGCCGCGTGCCGAGAAGTGGGGCCTGCTTGACCCTTTGCGCACGATGAGAGAAGATCTGCGACTTCCGAACGCTGCCCCGGCACGGTAACCGGTGGAGCGTCCGGCCGGGGCAGGAGGGGTGATGGGTCGAGCGTCCAGACGGCCCGCGCTCGCTGCGCAGCGGTGCGGCGACCGTGGGTGATGGAAGCGGAGAAGGCGTCCTACTTCGGCTCCGCTACCGCGGGTCGTGCCGCGGCTGTGGAAAGGCGCTGGACCGCGGCACCCCCGCCTGGTGGGACGGCCAGGTGGAATGCGTCCCATGCCGCGAGGGCCGGTCGGTGGCTGCGGTGCCGTCGGATGACTCGAGAGGCGTCCCGGCGCCCGTGGCATCAACGGTTCCGCGGACCGACCCGTTCGACCGCGGCGTCGCGGGCAGGTCCGCGCTTGCCGAGTACGAACGCCGCCACGCAACGTACGAAGAACGCATGCAGCAGCGATTCGGCCGGTTGGCGAGGGTCGCGAGGCTCTTCGGTGCAGAACCGCAGTCCACGACGGCGTGGGCGACGGGGGCGGCCGGGGAACGGCGCGTCGGCGCGTACCTGGATGGCGCGATTCCCCCACCCGGGGTCGTGCTCCACGACCGGCGGATCCCGGGAACCCGCGAAAACATCGACCACCTGGTGATCGTCCATTCAGGCGTGTGGGTCGTCGACGCGAAGCACTACGCGGGACGCGTCGAGCGGCGCGACGTAGGAGGTTGGTTCCGCAGCGATGTGCGGCTCTTCGTCGGCCGGCGTGACCGGAGCAAGGCGGTGAGCGGCGTCGGCCGGCAGCTCGGGGTTGTCGAGCGCGCGCTCGCCGACGCGTCGGTGCCGCTCCACGGCGTGCTGTGCTTCGTGGGTGCCGACTGGAGATGGTTCGCGAAGCCATTTCAGATCGACGGCATCTGGGTCACGTGGCCAACGAGGCTCGGGACGATGATGGCCGTGCGCGGGCCCCTCGACATCGCGCGCATCCGCGGCACTGCGGCGCACCTTGCTCAGAGGCTCCTGCCGGCCTGAACGAGTTGTCCCATCATTCGGCTGGGCCGAAGGTCGGCCAGTCGTAGGAGATCGGGCACGAGAGTTGCCTGTCCGTCGATCGGCGTCGGGCGCGCGCCTTCGACTCGGCGCTGTCACGGTCGCCCGTCGACCGACCACTCCTGCCCGTCGGCGACCGGGCGGAATCCCGCCGCCGTCTTGATGGCGAGTACCGAGGCGTTCTCGTCTGCGCTCCCGGCCTTGACGGACCGGACTTCGAAAATCTCGTCGGACAGACGGACCTCGCTGAAGCGGGAGATCTGAAGCCGACCTTCCTGTCTTGTGCGGGCGGTACCTCTCGAGCAAGGCTCGCCCGGTCCCGCCAGAGTGAGGGCCGAGGCCGAGGACAAGGGACCTCAGCCACGCACGCTTCCGTTCCCCGTCTAGGTCGCGCGGTCTCAGCTCCGTGGCGCCGACCCCATCCGATGCGGCTCGTACCGGGCGTCGTGATGTCGACCGTGTTGCGCCTCCGTCTACCCATGCACGGACTCGATTGACTTCGATGAAAGGCCTGTGATTTGCTATCGCCCGCAGGAGGTCGGTCCTGCGGAGACGAAAGAGCAAATCCTCCGCGAGGGGGGGACGCAAAGCCACGGGACTCCACGAGTTAGCCGGGTTGCCGAATCAGGCGTGCACCGACGGGTGCGCGTGCAGAGTTCACCCCTGAAAAGGCGCTCGGCTCAGCGGAGAGGGGAACGGCCGAGGTGCCACAGGTTGCGGAGCAGCCGCTGACACGTCGACATCGGCGCGCGGTCGCTCGAACGCGTCGTTCGTCCGATGGCGGCCACTCCGGGCCTGTTCGGGCATCACCCTGGGGATCGGCGTGATGAAGGCGCTCGCGCGGACTGCGTCCGGTGTCCGAATGGCTCCCCCCGCCCATGACTTCTCCCCGGGTCATGAGTCGAGGCTCGTCGCAACACGCAGGGTCACGGTCGATGGATCCATTTTCCGTCAAGGAGATGGCGCGTTCAGGTTTCGTGGGGTGACCTACGGAACGTTCCGGCCCGACGAGAGCGGAGAGCCGTATCCGTGTGTCGCTCAACTCCGCCGGGACTTCGCGACCATGCGAGACCACGGATTTACGGTTGTGCGCACTTACACGCTTGCACCGGACCCCCTGCTGGACGCGGCACAAGACCACGACCTGCAGGTGCTCTCGGGGGTTTTCTGGAGGGATTGGCGGTATCTGCTCGGCAGCGGACGTCGTGAACGACGCCGTCTGGAGCGGGAAGCGGAGCGATCCGTGCGTGTCGCGGCCCAGCGGTTGACCGGGAACGACCACGTCGTGGGGCTCTGCTTGGGCAATGAGGTCCCTGCGGACGTCATCCGATGGTTCGGACCGACGTACGTCTCCAGGACGATTGGCCACCTCGCCCAAGAGGTGCGCGGCATCGACGCAAGCAGGCTCGTCACGTACGGGAACTATCCGACCGCTGAGTACCTTCCGCTGGACGAACTCGACTTCCTCACGTTCAACGTCTTTCTGGAGCGGCAAGCGGACCTCCGGCGTTACCTGACCCGTCTTCATCATCTTGCTGCCGGACGTCCACTCGTCATCGGTGAACTCGGTGCCGATGCGTCCGGGGCGGGCGGTGAGATACGCCAAGCGCTCTCACTGGACTGGCAGATCGAGACTGCGATCGAGCGGGGCGTCGCGGGGCTCTGCGTGTTCTCATGGACCGACGATTGGTGGGTCGCTGGGGCGTCCGTCGATCAGTGGCGGTTCGGGCTGACCCGAGCTGACCGGACGCCTCGCGCGGCGCTCGACGTGGCGAGGCGCTGGAACGGCAGATCGGTCGCCGACGTCGACTTCCCGTGGCCGTCGGTGAGCGTCGTGATCTGCGCCTATAACGCGGCGGAGACCCTCGAGGAATGTCTTCGCCACGTGTGCGCCCTCGAGTATCCCTGGTTCGAGGTCATTGTCGTCGATGACGGCTCCTCGGACGAGACCGCCGCGATCGCGGCGCGGCAATCCCGGGTCCGCCTCCTGCGCGTACCCCACGCGGGGCTTTCGGTAGCAAGGAACGAGGGGTTCCACGCAGCAAGCGGGGAGCTTGTGGCGTACCTGGACGCCGACGCGTACCCGGGTCCGGAGTGGCTCTACTACCTGGCCCTCGGGATGGACACGAGCAGTGTTGGCGCAGTGGGTGGGCCGAACCTCACGCCCGCGGCCGACCCGATCCCCGCTCAACGTGTTGCCCGGGCCCCCGGTGGGCCCGCTCACGTTCTCGTCTCGGACGACCGGGCGGAGCACGTACCGGGCTGCAACATGGCCTTCTGGCGTGAGGTCCTCGTCGGGAGCGGCGGGTTCGACCCCATCTACACCAGCGCGGGCGACGACGTCGATCTCTGCTGGAGGGTGCTCGACAGCGGCTGGGAGATCGCATTCCATCCGGCGGCGTTCGTCTGGCACCACCCTCGGCGAAGCACGCGCGCCTACCTTCGTCAGCAGCGCGGCTACGGCCGCAGCGAGGCGTTGGTCGCGGCGCGCCACCCGGACCGGTTCTCGGCGCTCGGCGCTGCCCGTTGGCGAGGAAGCATCTACGGCGGCGGTCGCTCAACCTCGCGTCGATTCTCGCGCCAACGGATCTACCGCGGGCCGTACGGGTCGGCGGCGTACCAGTCGGTTTACCGCGGGGGAAGTCATTTCCTCGATCTTGCCCATCAGGTCGCCGTCCCGATGGCGTGGCTCGCGCTGACGGCAGCACCGTTGGTCGCTATCGCGCCGTACATGGGAGCCATCCCTGCCTTCGGGGTGGCGATCCTGCTTTTGCTCGGCCTCTTGGACGCGCTTCGCTGCACGCCGCCGCCCCGCCTACTTCGCGGGCGGGCAAGCTTCCGGGCTCACGTTGCGGCGCTTCACTTGTTGCAGCCGCTCGCCCGAATGGTCGGTCGGTCCAGTCGACGAAGTGCAGTAGTCCCCTCCGGATCGGAGAGTCCCACGCTGCCGCGGGTCACGTCGCTCCGTCCCGCGCTCGCGCTGCTGCGCGAGGATCGCCCACGACCCGAGCTCGTGTCGATTGTCGTCGCGCGACTCCGCGCCACCGGCCTACGCGTCGTGACGGCAACCGGATGGCAGCCGATCGACGCCCGAACCAGCTGTTCTGCACTGCTCAGTGGCGCCCTTACCAGCAGCAGCCACCCCCCGGGCTGGGTCCAGGTACGGATCCGTTGCCGTCCGCGCTGGGTCGCGGTGATCCCTGTCGTCCTTGCGACTGCTTTGCTGCTCGGATTCGCCCCGGTGGTTGGCGCAGTCCTTGGGTTTTGCGTAGCGGCCGAGAGCGCCTACGGACTCCGGCGTCTCCGGCGCACGTTCTCCCTCGCGCTGTCGGAGGAGGTCCCGTGAAGCGCGAGTACTGGAAGTATCTCGCCGTCGTCTTCCCGTACGTGGGCCGCCACCGGGCTCTTGCCGTCTGGTCGTTCGTTGTGATGCTCGTGTCCGCCGGGGTCGCGCTACTCGAGCCATGGCCACTCGCGTTCCTCGTCAACGGATTGACCAAATCGGGGAGCATCCCTGGGTTCGCGCAGGCGGTCTTCGGTCGCGGAACTGGGAGCGTCATCGTGTTCGCGGTCATCGCCGGATTCGGCATCACGCTGGGTGGCCAGCTCTTCGGTCTTGCGGGCGAGTACGTAAACACCAGCCTGGACCAGAGGGTCTCGCTCGACTTCCGAAGCGATCTGTTCAACCACTGCCAGCGGCTTTCCCAGGAGTTCCACGACCACGCGTCGACCGGGACATTCATGTACCGCATCAACGTCGAAGCGAAATCGTCCGGAGAACTCGCCGTCGCGCTCCCGCCGCTCCTCCAGAGCATTCTCACGCTGATCGGCATGTTCGCCGTGGCGATGAGCATCAGCCCTCACCTCGCGTTGATCTCGATCGTCGTCGTTCCGTTCATCTACTGCTCGATCGAGTACTACGGCAAGCGGATCGAACCTCAGCTCATCCGCACCAGAGGACTTGAAGCACTGTCGTTGACCATGGTCAACGACGCGATGGCGATGCTGCGAGTCATCACCGCGTTCAATCGACAGGACTACGAGCACGGGTTGTTCCGGCAACAGGGTGAACAGGCCGTAGGGGCACGAGTACGCGTGACGATGGCTCAGACGCTCTTCTCACTGGCTGTGGCGGTCGCCAGCGCGGGCGGAACCGGGCTCGTGCTCTTCTTCGGCGCTCACGAAGTCGTCAACCATTCGCTGAAGATCGGCGAGCTCCTCGTCCTCATGTCATACATCGGCTCGATCTATCAGCCCCTCCAGACCATCAGCTCGACGATGGCCCAATTCCAGACCCAGCTCATCTCTGTCCGCTTCGCCCGCGAGTTGCTCGACAAGAAGCCCGACGTGCTCGATTATCCGGGCGCGGGGACCATACGGCGAGCACGAGGCGCAGTGCGCTTCGAAGGCGTTCAGTTCTCCTACTCGGGTCGCTCGGGGACGCTGAAGGATGTCTCCTTCGACGTGCCCGCGGGTCAGGTCGTCGCGGTCGTCGGTCCGACGGGGGCAGGGAAGTCCACCCTAGTGAGCCTCATCCCGAGGTTCCTCGAACCTTCCGCCGGCCGGGTGCTCATCGACGGGATCAACGTCCACGACATCACGCTTCAGTCGCTTCGCGCCCAGATCAGCTTCGTCCAGCAGGAGCCCCTCCTCTTCTCGAGGAGTATCGCCGAGAACATCCGATACGGGCGGCTGGACGCATCCGAGAGCGAGATCGTGGCGGCCGCGCAAGCTGCGAACGCACACGACTTCGTGACGAACCTCCCGAATCAGTACGAGACGGTGCTCGGTGAGCGCGGGGCCCGCATATCAGGGGGCGAGCGTCAACGGATCGCCATCGCCCGCGCGTTCCTGAAAGACGCGCCGATCCTCATTCTCGACGAGCCGACGTCCTCCATCGACTCGAAGACGGAGGAAGTCATCCTGGATGCACTTGACAGACTCATGGCAGGAAGGACGACGTTCATCGTCGCTCACCGCTTGTCGACGATCCGCAGCGCTGACCGGATCCTTGTCATGAGTGAGGGGCGGATCGTCGAGCAGGGTAGGCATCACCAGCTCGTTCGGCTCGGCGGCCTGTACTCACTTCTTCACTCGATCCAGACTCGTAGCCCGGGAACACCGGGGCGTGTGGTCGACGTCGGAACCAACGGCCTGGCGGGCGGTCCCAGCCCCTACCCATGTCCGGCCTTCGTGCCAAGCCGTGCCCCGCGTCGCGGAGCCGCCCACTCCGACGCGACCGGAGAGACAGGAGCCGGCGACCTCGATGCTGCGCACTCGCACGACGGCCGCGGGATTGCTGTTGCGGAAGCTGTGCTGGGTGGTCGAGGGTGAGAGTGAGCGCCAAGAAGGTCGTCGTGCTCGGCATGATGAGCAAGATGCCGGTCGCCGGTGTCGTGTGGCAGACCGTCCACTACCTGCTTGCTCTCGACCTTCTCGGATTCGAGGGGTACTACGTCGAAGCGCACGCGCGGACGCCGTCAATGTTGATGGTCCATGCTGACCAGGACAGTTCGGCCCTTGCGGCAACGTTCATCTCGTCAATCATGCACCGGTTCGGATTCGACCGCCGGTGGGCATTCCACGCGCGGCATGCAGACGGACGGTGCTATGGCATGTCCCTGCAGGAGCTGTCCAAGCTCTACCGCGACGCAGCCTGCATTCTGAACCTTCACGGTGGTACCGAGCCGCTACCCGAGCTCAGCCGCCCCGGTCGGCTCGTGTACGTCGAGACGGATCCGGTCCAGCTACAGGTCGAGCTTGCGGCGGAGTGCCAGGAGACGATCGACTTCCTGGCGCAGCATTGTTCTCACTTCTCGTTCGCCGAGAACTGGGGCAATCCAGACTGTGGGCTTCCACGGTCGACGCTCTTCGACTTTCAGCCCACCCGTCAGCCCGTGGTCCTCGACCTGTGGTCGTCGGATCTTCCTCCACCGGATGCTCCGTATACGACGGTTGGCAACTGGGAGCAGTCCTGGCGGGATGTCGTGATCGACGGTGAGACGTACCGATGGAGCAAAGGATACGAGTTCCTCCGGTTCCTCGATCTGCCCAATCACAGCAGCGCCCCGCTGGAACTGGCGCTGAGCAGCTGCAGTGACGACGACCGTGCCTTGCTACGTGACCACGGGTGGCGGCTACGGGACGGGCTCGAAGTCTCGAGGTCGATCGACGACTACCGGTCGTACGTGCGCCGCTCACGCGGCGAGTTCACTGTCGCCAAGGACCAGAACGTCAGGCTGCGGACCGGCTGGTTCTCGGACCGCAGCGCGACCTACCTGGCTGCGGGACGTCCGGTCGTCACTCAGGACACGGGGTTCGGGAACGTACTCCCCACGGGCGAGGGTCTGTTCGCCTTCGATTCGAGTGATGACATCCTGCAGGCTCTCGAGTCCATCGAATCGGACTATCCACGGAACAGCAAGGCCGCTGAGCGTGTCGCCCGCGACTTCTTTGCGCACGATGTGGTCGTGGGCTCCATGCTCGAATCACTTGGCCTGCAGATTCACCGCTCTGCCCGGCGCCCGGCGCAGGTCGAAGCATCCGACGCGCTTTCTGTCGACCTCGTCATCGAGCCGGTCGGGAAGAATCCGCTCCGGCTGACCGATGCGACGACGTCCCGAGTCGCATCGGCCGCAGTTCCACATGTGCCGCGCATGTACTTCGACGACACCCCACGTGCGTCAGTCGTGGTCGTCACCTGCAACAACGCTGTGCTCACGAAACTCTGCCTCGGCAGCGTGCTGGTCAACACCGAAGGGCCGTCCTTCGAGCTCATCGTTGTCGACAACGGGTCGACGAAGGAGACTTTGGAGTACCTGCACGGGCTCGTGGCTGTCAACGAGCACGTTCAGCTCATCCGCCATGCGACGAACCGCGGATTCCCCCGCGCGGTGAACGACGGGCTGGCTGCGGCCCGAGGCGACGTGCTCGTGATTCTGAACAACGACACCATCGTTCCTCCAGGCTGGCTGTCTGGTCTTAGCGACCACCTAGACAACCCAGAAGTGGGACTCGTCGGGCCGGTCACGAACTGCGCGCCCAACGAGTCGCGTGTTGCAACTTCGTACACCACCTACGGCGAGCTCCTCGCGTTCGCCGGGCAGCGACCGCGGGATGGACGCGTCCAGGAGATGGGGATGCTGACGATGTTCTGCGTCGCGACCCGTCGCGATGTCTTCATGCAGGTCGGTCCGCTCGACGAGTCCTTCGGTATCGGGATGTTCGAGGACGACGACTACGCCATCCGTGTCCGCGCCGCTGGGTACCGCATCGTCTGCGCCGAGGACGTGTTCGTCCACCATTTCGGACAGGGTTCGCTCGGCGCACTCGTACCCACTGGCGAGCATCGCCGACTGTTTGAGCGCAACCGTGCCTACTTCGAACGCAAGTGGGGAATAGCGTGGGCGGCGCACCGTGGACGCCCCGACGAGGCGTACGACGTGTTTCGTCGAGCGTTCCTCACTGCTGTCGAGGCGGCGGTACCGCAGGGTTCACGCCTCGCGATCGTGTCGAAGGGGGACGATCGCCTCCTTGAGATCCCGGGGTCGAACGCGTGGCACTTCCCGAGCGACGCGACGGGCGCGTACGCAGGTTTCTATCCGGCCGAGAGCTCGCAAGCCGTCCGCTGGATGGAAGCGGTGCGCGATCGGGGCTGCACCCACGTGGTGTTCCCCCGCACCTCCGCATGGTGGCTCGACCACTACCCGGGCTTGAAGGCCTACCTCGAACACCAGGCCGAGCAGCGGTTGTCTGAAGGGCCCTGCGTGGTCTACCGCTTCCTGAAGGCCCATCGAGATGGCGTTCGAAGGAGCGAGAAGGGGCGGGACGAGCTGGTGGAGTCGGGAGGGAGAGTGGCGTCCGAATGAGCCAGAACGGCAGTAGATCCAGACTGGTCCGACCGAGATCGGCCCCGAAGGTCTCCGCCGCCCGGGGAGCGACCCCCGCGCAAGCTGCCGGCGACGCGAGGTCTGAGATCGGCGGCCAGAGCACGCGGGCGAAAGTGCCCCGCACGGCTGCGTCATCTTCGACGCGTCCGCGAACGCGCCGTCCTCGCATCGCAAGCCCTGCGGCGTGCACGATCGTCGCAAGGAACTACCTGAGCCACGCCCGGATCCTTGCCCGGTCCTACCTCGATCACCACCCGGACGGGCGCTTCTACGTGCTCGTCGTTGACGGACTTCCCGACGGAGTCGATTTTGGGGTGGAGGGTGTGCTCGTGGTCGCTAGCGCCGACCTTCAACTCCCCTCCTTCTACGAGATGTGCTTCAAGTACGACGTCACCGAGCTCTCCACCGCGGTGAAGCCGACCCTCCTATCGCTCCTGATGGCGCGCTTCGGTGAGGAGCGCGCTCTTTATATCGATCCTGACATTCTCGTCACTCGGCCACTGCGGGAGGTGGTGCAGGCGTTCGAGCACTCGTCGGTCATCCTCACCCCGCACCTGTCGACCCCGATCCCGAACGACGGCCTCACGCCGAGCGAACAGGATATTCTCATCGCGGGCGCGTATAACCTCGGGTTCATCGGGCTCGCCAAGTCGGCCGAGACGGCCAACCTACTGACCTGGTGGGAGGAGCGCCTTCGCGACCTCTGCCGCGCTGACCCACGACAGGGCCTCATGGTGGACCAACGCTGGGTCGACCTCGTCCCGACGCTTTTCCCGAATACGTTCCTCTTGAAGGACGAGACTTATAACGTCGCATACTGGAATCTCCACTCGCGACAGGTCGGGATGGCGGACGGCGCGTTCACGGTCAACGGTCGACCGCTGACGTTCTTTCACTTCAGCGGCTTCGACCCCCGGAAGCCTGGAACCTTGTCGAAGCACCAGACCCGCCATCAGATCGACCGCGCGGACGCGCTCGGGACGCTGCTCGAACACTACGCCGCCCTGCACTTCCAGGAGGGGTACGACGAGGCGAGCGCCTGGTCGTACGGCTTGAACGAGTTCGATAACGGCGTGGGCATCAGCCAGCTCGTGCGCAGGGCCTACCTCGATCTGGACGCGGAGACGAGAGCAAGCTTCGGTGACCCCTTCGTCACGGGCGCGCCGGGTTCCTTCTTCGCATGGATCACGACTCAAGCCGACGATGGAAGGCGTCTGAGCCCATTCCAGGAGGCCGTGTACCGGGAGCGGTACGACGTGGCGTGCGCGTTCCCGGACGTTGGCGGCTCCGACCGGGAACGGTTCCTCGATTGGGCGGCGACCCAGGGCGCGGTTGAGATGCGCTACAGTCCCGCTCTCGTCTCCGGCGTTGCGCACCGCTCGGGCAGAGGTAGTTCGCGGACTGCTCCTCCGCGTATTGCGTTGGAGGGCTTGTCCGGTTCACTCCCGGGAGGCGTGAACGTCTGCGGCTACATCCGGAACGAGAGCGGGCTCGGTACGCATGTGAGGGGGCTGATCGACTCCCTGACCCGGATCGGCGTCGACTACGCGCTGAAGGACGTTTCGGCGCTCTCGGTCAATCGCTCCGACGACACGACCGTGACGGAGTTCGACGAAACCCATCCCCATCCGGTCAACCTCGTGTGCGTCAATGCCGACCAGCACTTCGTGGTCATGTCGCAAGACGAGGCGTTCTTCGACGACCGCTATAACGTCGGGATCTGGAATTGGGAGCTCCCGACGTTCCCCGTCGAGTGGTACGACCGCTTCGAGCACTACGACGAGATCTGGGCGGGAAGCTCGATGATCGTGAACGCGCTTGCGCCGGTATCACCGGTTCCGGTGGTCAGGATCCCTCCCGTCCTCGCCGTCCGCGACGAGCGCGGCGTGGAAGCGCGTCGCCGTGAGTGGGGTCGTCAGGCTCTCGGGGTAGACGGCGACGAGACGCTGTTCCTCTTCATGTTCGACTTCCACAGCTACTTCGAACGGAAGAATCCGCTCGCGGCGGTCCGCGCCTTCAAGCAAGCGTTCTCCCCGGACGAGAAGGCACGGCTCGTAGTCAAGTGTCTGAATGGGCATACCGACGAGCGCGCCCTGCAGCGGCTTTTCAGCGAGGCGGAGGGCTATCCCGTTGACGTGCTGACCGAATACGTCTCGCGCGAGAAGGTCGCCCAGTTCTTCGCCGCCTGCGACGTGTACGTCTCGCTTCACCGGTCCGAGGGCATCGGACTCACGATCGGCGAGGCGATGGCGCTCGGAAAACCGGTGGTCGCTACGGCCTGGTCGGGCAACACCGACTTCATGGACGTCTCAAACAGCTACCCGATCAGCTTCGAGCTCGTGGAGCTCGAGCACGATGTCGGCCCATATCGCGCCGGCCAGATCTGGGCCGAGCCGTCTGTCGAGCATGCCGCCGCTGTCATGCGTCAGCTCTTCGATTCCCCCGAAGATGGGGTGGCGAAGGGGCGGGCCGGGCGGGACCACGTGCACCGGTACTACTCACCGGTACGTGTGGCGAGGGTGATGGCGGAACGGCTCGCGATCATCGAGCAGCGGCGCAGGGTCGTGCCGAAACTGAGCCATCGCCTGCTGCCGTCAGCCCGCCACGGAAACCGCGAGATCCTCGAGCCACTGACCCGCCTCGTGACCGCACACGTCCCCCCTGATGCGACGGTGGCGGTCGTGAGCCGAGGCGACCCAGAACTCCTCGCTCTTGGGGGACGGCGAGGCTGGCACTTCCCCCAAACGGAGGACGGCGTGTACGCCGGGTACCACCCTGCGGACAGCGCGACGGCGATCGGCCACCTCGACGCGCTGCAAGCGCGGGGAGCGGGATTTCTTTTGGTCCCAGCGACGAGTCGATGGTGGCTCGACTACTACGTCGATTTTCGCGAGCATCTCGAACGTCGGCACGAAATGGTGGCCTCCGATGCCGCCGGAGCCCTGTACCGGTTGCGTACCTCCACGGCGACGACCTCGTCGGGTGGTCGGCCAGGGACGATGGGGCTGCTTGAACCGAACCTTGTGTCGGAGGCCAACACCGACGACGCGTCCGCGGCGACGGTGACGACCCCTGCGGCATCGCTCCTCTTCGGTCAGCTCTATTCGCAGCTCTCGGCGGAAGCTCGCCTCGAGTTCGGCACACCTGAGTGGCCGGAGCGCTTCGTTGAATGGGCGACCGTCACCACGGTCCCTGAAAATGGGCTGAGCCCGTTCCTGGATCTGCTCTACCGGATCCGAACCGACGTGGCTGCCGCCTTCCCGGACGTCCAGGGGTCGCACCGGGACGCGTTCGTCGAGTGGGCAGCCACGCAGGGGGCATTCGAGATGGGGTACGACCCGAAATTCGCCGCGCTGCCCGCGATACCCGCCCGTCTTCAGGACTCGACCGATGAGCGCGGCGACCTTGGAGACGGCGCGTCGCTGGCGCAAGCCGTGTCGGTCGGGATACTGGGGAGCGAGACGTCAGTGCGTGGCAGCGACCCTGTCCAGATCACGCTCCGCCTCGTCGTCGAGGCACCCGGTCAGGGCGGAGTGGTAGCCGCACCCACGGCAAATGGGAACGGAGCCCACCCATGACGGTCGCCACGTCGCTTCCCCAGGTCGCCCGCACGTCCACACCGGTCGTGACGGTGCACGACGTCGTGTCGCTCCCACCGGAGACGCCCGAGATCGTCGCGCATCGCATCGACGTTCCGCGCCGAGCCGACTCCGAGCAGGAATATGCGCTCAGTTTCGGTGGCTGGGTGCTTGGGAAGTCGGCGCCGGTTGCAGCAGTCGAGCTGATCGCCACAGGTCGTGTGATGACGACGTCGGTCGTCCGCCTCGTCCGTCCTGGGGTGACCGCCGCCTACCCCGACCATCCTGAGGCGTGCGGCTACTGGTTCCGCGCGGGAGTCCTCGGGATGCCATCTGAATTCCGGCTGACACTACGGGCGGTGCTCGGTGACGGGTCCCGAGTCCCCCTGGGTTACGTCGTCGGACGCCGACTGCCGGTGCGGAGCGACGCCTGCCCCACCCTGGCACCTCTCATGGTCACCAGCCTCGGGCGGATGGGCACCACGTGGCTGATGCGTCTCCTGGCGGAGCATCCGTCCATCCTGGTCCACCGCGAGTACCCGTACGAGCTCATGGCGGGTCGGTACTGGATGCACCAGCTGCGCGTGCTCTCCGCCCCGTTTGACCGCGACGCCTCGCCTCATCCGGACACGCTCGGGAGTGACCTCTGGCGCATCGGGGCGAACCCGTCGTACGGGCCCATGCTTGGCGGGTGTCGAACGCTTTCAAGTTGGCTCGGGCGCGCCCACGTCGAACGCCTCGCGACCTTTTGCCAGGAAAGCATCGACACCTTCTATGGGCTGCTCGCACAGGAGCAGTCCCAGCCGGCGGCCACCTTCTTCGCAGAAAAGTATCTGCCGGACCAGTTGCCCGCCCTCGTCTGGGAACTCTATCCGCGCGCGAAGGAAGTGTTCTTGGTGCGTGACATCCGCGATGCCGTCTGCTCGATGCTGGCTTTCAACGCGAAGCGCGGGTATCAGTCGTTCGGACGTGGACAAGTACCGAGCGACGCCGCGTTCGTGCGCCGTCTCGCCTGCGACATGGCCATCCTCGCCCAGGCAAGCCGGTCGCGAGAAGGCCGATCGCACCTGGTGCGCTATGAGGATCTCGTCGCCGATCCCGGGCGCGTGATCGCAGGCATTCTCGAGTATGCCGGCCTCGGCCACGACGTCGACACCGTGCACGGGATGGTCGAGCGGTCCTCGACCGAGTCTCCAGAGCTCGCCGCTCACCGTACGAGCGAGAATCCGGCCGCGTCGATCGGTCGGTGGCGACGGGATCTCCCGCGCGAACTCGTCGCGGAGTGCGCGGAGGCGTTCACGCCGATCCTCGACGAGTTCGGCTACGACCCCACGCCAACATGAGGGTCGTTGTTGCCGGGGCCCTGGCCCAGCGGCCTTCACGCGGTGGCCACGCATGGCTCCTCCTGCAGTACCTGCTCGGGTTCGCAGGACTTGGCCACGACGTGCTGTTCCTCGATCGTCTCGAATCCGAAATGTGCATTGACGAAGACGGGCTCCCCTGCGCCGTCGAGAACTCTCTGAACGTGCGCTACTTGATCGACATCGTGCGGGAGTTCTGGTCGACCGACCGGTTCGGGGTCCTCGTTGACGGCGGTCGCCGCTCGATCGGTATGGATGTGGAACGGGTCGCCGATTGGGTCCGCAGCGCCGACCTTCTCGTCGACGTGATGGGCTACCTCGAGATCGACAAGCTGCTCGACTTGTCCGGCACGAAGTTGTTCTTGGACATCGACCCCGGGTTCACCCAGATGTGGTGTGAACTCGGCCTCGCAGACCTCCTCGGCAAGCATGACGTCTACGCGACGTTCGGGGTCAACATTGGCCAAGCGGGATGTCCAATACCCTCTTGTGACATCGACTGGATCCCCACCCGCCCTCCGGTCGTCCTTGATCAGTGGCCCGTCGTGGCACGATGTGATCCCGTGGTCACGAGCGTGTGCACGTGGCGTGGCCCGTACGCGCCGATCGAATTTCACGGTGAACGCTACGGGCTCCGAGCTCACGAACTGCGTAAGCTCGCTGAGCTCCCGTCCTCCAGCGTGCTGCCGCTCGAGCTCGCTCTCGACGTCGATCCCTCCGACCACGAGGATCTCGAGCTGCTCTCACGTTGCGGCTGGGGTCTCGTCGATCCGATCGACGTCAGTGCCGACCCCTCGGCATACCGGTCGTACATCCAACGTTCCGCGGGTGAGCTGATGGTCGCCAAGGAGATGTACGTCCGGTCCCGAAGCGGGTGGTTCAGCGACCGAAGCGCCTGCTATCTGGCGAGCGGGAAGCCGGTGGTCGCGCTCGACACCGGCCTCGGCGGTCACTACCCGACCGGAGAAGGTCTCCTTACCTTCGAGGACACCGAAGGGGCCAGCTCTGCCATCTCCGCGCTTTGGGACGAATATCCGAGGCACGCGAAGGCGGCTCGGGCGCTGGCCGAGACAGCCTTCGAGTCAGGGGTCGTCCTGCGCGGTTTGCTCGAAGAGGTCGACGCCCGGTGAGCACGACGGTTGCGGTCGGCGGAGCCCTCGCCAACAAGCTCGACAACGGAGGCGAGGCGTGGGTGCGGATGAGCTGGGTCGCAGGTCTGCGCAGGCTCGGCTTCCACGTCTATTTCATTGAAGAGATCGACGAGCGCGCGTGCACGGACGCGCAGGGGCGTGCGGCAGAGTTCGAGCACTCCGTCCAGGTCAGCTACTTTCGTCAGGTGATCGAGCGCTTCGGGCTCTCGCGCCGCGCCGCGCTGGTTTGTGACGGAGGAGCTAAGGGAGCTGGGCTTCGCTACGACGAGCTTCTCGAGCGCATTGACGGCGCAGCTCTCCTCGTCAACGTGAGCGGGCACGTGCGAACAGCGCGCCTGCTGCGGCCATTTCGGCTACGCGCCTACGTCGACTTGGATCCGGGCTTCACCCAGATCTGGCACTCAGAGGGTCTCGCGGGCGCGAGGCTCGCCGGTCACGACGCCTTCTTCACGATCGGAGAGAACATCGGGACCCGCGCTTGCCCCATTCCGACGAACGGGCTGCGGTGGTTGCCGACGCGTCAGCCAGTGCTCGTCGATGACTGGCCGGTGAGCACCACGCCAGGGGCGATGTTTACGACCGTCGCGAACTGGCGCGGTCCCTATGGGCCCGTCCATCTCAAAGGGGTGCGGTACGGGTCGAAGGTCCACGAGTTCCGCAAGCTCGCGGACCTGCCCCTCCTCACCGCCGAGCGCTTCGAGCTCGCGCTCGCGATCGAATCCGACGATGCTGCTGATCGTGCGCTGCTCACCGAACATGGTTGGCGCGTCGTGCACGCGCGGTCGGTCAGTTCACAACCTGATGCGTTCCGGACCTATGTGCAGGAATCGAAGGCCGAGTTCTCGTGCGCCCAAGGTGTCTACGTGGACACCAACTCCGGATGGTTCAGCGACCGCACCACCCGTTATCTCGCCTCCGGGCTGCCGGCCGTGGTGCAAGATACCGGAGTCGCTCGGAACCTCCCGGTGGGCGAAGGGCTGGTTACGTTCCGGACGCTGAAGCAGGCTGCCGCAGCCGTCGCAGAGGTCGCCGCCGACTACCCGCGTCATCGAAAGGCGGCCCGCGCGCTCGCGCTCGAGGCCTTCGATTCGGATCTCGTGCTCGGCCGATTTCTCGAGGCGGTCGATGTCGCTCCGTAGCCGGAGGCTGACCATCCTCGTTGCCGGAATGGTGGCCGGGACGCCCGGGCAAGGCGGTGCCACGTGGGCTGTGCTCCAGTACCTGCTTGGACTGAGGCGCCTCGGACACCGGGTCGTCTTTGTCGAAACCGTGCACACACGGGACGTCCGGCCTCCCTTCGAGGTCCTCAGCCGCTCGCAGAACGCCCGGTTTGCCGAGGCAGTCATGGACGAATTCGGGTTCGGGTCCGACTGGGCCCTCGTCCGGAGCGGTCGTGCAGAGACGGCGGGCATGTCCCGAGAGGCGCTCCTCGAGGTCGCCGGGACGTCCGACCTGCTCTTGAACCTTGGGGGCACGCTGACCCACGAGCCGGTCATCGAGCGGGTCCCGCACCGAGTGTTCGTCGACCTCGATCCGGGATTCACGCAGATCTGGCACGAGGACGAGGGCCTGGACATGGGTTTCGACGCGCACGACCACTTCGTGACCGTCGGCCTCGCGGTCGGCCAGGTTGGCTGTCCGATCCCCACCGCGGGTCGCAAGTGGTTCACGTCTCTTCCCCCGGTCGTCCTCGCTTCGTGGCTGCCCGAGCACGATGTCAGCGCACGCTGGACGACGGTCGCCAACTGGAGGTCCTACGGCACGGTGAACCACAAAGGACTGACCTACGGACAAAAGGCTCATTCCTGGCGCGACCTGGTCTCGGTCCCGGCACGCACCGGCGAGGCGTTCGAGATCGCATTGGCGATCGATCCAAATGAACGCGACGACGTCGCTTCGTTGCGATCCAACGGATGGCGGTTAGTCGATCCTGCCAATGTGGCAGGTACGCCCGACTCGTACCGCAGATTCGTGCGGCAGTCGAAGGCAGAGATTGCTGTCGCGAAAAGCGGCTATGTCCACTCACGGAGCGGATGGTTCAGCGACCGCAGCGCGTGCTATTTGTCGTGCGGGCTCCCGGTGGTCGCCCAGGACACCGGGTTCGGCAGGTTCTTGCCGACCGGGGAAGGACTCGTTCCGTTTGCGACACTGCTCGAGGCGTGCGATGCGGTCAATCGAGTGTCGCGGGATTACCCAACGCACCGGCGCGCAGCGCGTCGGCTCGCCGAGGAACTGTTCGATTCCGACCGAGTGCTCACTGCCCTGCTCGACCAAGTCGGCGCACTCTCATGAGCACGTCCGTCTGCCTTGAAACGCTCTCCTCCGAAGAGCTCGTCACTGCCCTCCAAGCAGGGCTCCGTCGGTCGCCCGACGCGGACCTGCGCGTCGAGCGACTGGTCCGGCGACCGTTCGATGCCGCGACCAGCTCGGTGATGGAGGCGCTCGACGTCAGGCTCTCAGACGGGACCCTGCTGGAGCTGCTCGCCAAGAATGTGGGACCCGGTGGCATGCTCGGCTCGGCGGCGGAAGTGAAGCCCCCGTTCCTTCATGATCCCACCCGTGAGGTCGCCATCTATCGGTCGCTGTTGCAGACCGAGCTCGGGACCGCCGACTACGTCGGCGCTATCGAGGACCCCGTCTTCGGTCGCTACGTGCTCCTGCTCGAACGCGTCCGGGGAAGCGAACTACGAGACGTGGGATCGCTGGCGGCGTGGTCGAAGGCTGCTCGTTGGCTCGGAAAGTTCCAGTCTTGGGTGAGATCACGTGCTCGACCCGCGCTGCCCCTGCTCCTCTACGACCGCGCGTACTTCGCTCGATGGCCGGTCCGCGCGTTGGCGATCCTCGATGGCAACTCCGCCGACCGGGTCCGCCTGCACCTCCTCCGCGAACTCGCCAGAGCGTTCGACCGGACTGTGGATGTCCTTCTTTCCATGCCCACTTCGATCGTGCACGGGGACTACTCGCCTTCTAACGTCCTCGTCGCCGGTGACGGTGACTCCCTCAGGATCTGCCCGGTCGACTGGGAGGTCGCCGGCGTTGGTCCGGCGCTGTACGACTTGGCCGCGCTGATGTCGGGTGACTGGGACCTGGGGGAGCGCGAAGCAATGGTGACGGCCTATCTGGACTCAGTGAAGCCGACTCCTGCCTGGCCACCGTCGATCGAAGAGGCGACCACGCTCCTCGACCACTGTGAGTTCGCCCTCGCGATGCAGTGGTTGGGATGGGCGCCGTCGTGGGTCCCACCGCCACGCCAGAACCGTGACTGGCTCGATGTCGCCCGCAATGCCTTCGAGCGGACCAAACAATGACCGAGAGACAGAGGATGATCCAAGTGCTGAGATCGACGAAACGAAATGGCAAGGCCGAATCGGGAACCTCCTTTGCATCGACGATCACTGGTGATGCTCTCGGTGATGAGGGCAGTCAGACCGTCCTGGCCGCTCCCCCTGACACGAAGAGACTGATCGTCAACGCCGACGACTTCGGTCGTACCGAGGCTGTCAACAAGGGAGTGGTGCAAGCTCATGAGAAGGGCATCGTCACGAGCGCCAGCCTCATGGTCCGGTGGCCGGCCGCAGAGGAGGCGGCGCGCATAGCCGCCCAACAGGAATCCCTCGGGCTCGGAATTCACATCGACCTCGGGGAGTGGTGCAAGGTGGGCGAGGCCTGGGAGGTCGTCTACGAGATTGTCCCCTTGAGCGACCGGGACGCCGTCGCCGCAGAGGTGGCCAACCAACTCGGGCGGTTCCACAAGTTGTTGGGCAGGTCACCGACCCATATCGACTCGCATCAGCACGTTCACCGGTCCGAGCCCGTCGCGGCAGTCCTCAGCGATTTCGGCCGTCGCCTCCGCATTCCTGTACGAGGAACGTCTCCAAAGATCCGTTACTGCGGGGACTTCTATGGCCAGTCGCACGACGGGTCGCCCTATCCCGAGGGCATCACGGTGGATTCGCTGCTGGCCATCATGGAGACGCTCGAGCCCGGAGTAACCGAGCTCTCCTGCCATCCGGGACTCGAGACCGACCCAGATTCGACGTACGGCGAAGAACGCGTTGTCGAGCTCCGGGCTCTGTGCGACCCGCGGCTGCGCCATGCCCTCGCGCTCCACGAGATCTCTCTCACGTCCTACCGGACACTCGACGTAACCTGACGTGCCCACTCTGTTCCGCCGCGACCGGCACACTGCGGGCGGTGGGAGCGTCGGGAGGCTCTGCGCCAGAAGTCTGTGAGGAACTACCGCCCTGACGAGTGGGGAACCACGTCGGCCGACGCGCGACGGCGCCCGGCTCCGAGCCGTTTCGTGACACGGCGCTCGATCACGAACGCGAGCAGTGGCACGAACCCGGCGCCGATCATGGCGGCCATCTGCAGCAGCGTGCAACGCGCGCGGCGAGCGAGGTCGACGGCAGCGAGCAGGTAGACGATATAGAAGAAGCCGTGGATTGGCCCGACGACGGCGTCCAACTCCGGGAGACCCGTGCCGTACTGAAGCGGGACCCCGACGAAGACGAGCGTCGCCAGCCCGATGCCGACGACGTAGGCCATCACCCGGTAACGCAGCAGCGCCGGGCTGAGGTCTCGGCCGGAGTCGTCGACATCCCCGGCGCGGGCGTAGCCGGGGACAAGACGACTCAGCACACGCCGGGCGCCGCCTGCTCCGTGCTCAGGGACGATCTCGCTCACCGTAGGGCCACGTCTTCGGTCCTTTCGCCGCGAGTCGTGCCAGACGGTTGCTGCAGGCCGTCGAGCTCGGGGTCCTCGCCGTCTTGGCGCCGCAATGGTCGCGTCGCCTGCCCCGACTGGGGCGTGACCGCTGCAACCTGGACCGTGTCCTGCGTGAAGCGGTCACCTCCGGCCAGCGTCACGACGCCAGCCATGAGGACCGACGGCGCTGCCGGCGCCGCCTGTGAGGGCGTGAACGAGCCCGCCTCCCGCAGGTTCTGGTAGGCATCACCGGGACGGTGAAGTCGGAGGAGGCCGATGTCTGCAAGCGAGATCCTGGTCGAAGCGTTCGAGCGGCTCCGTGACGCGATGTACCCCGCAGTGAACGGCCTCTCCATCGAGGAGTTGACCTTCCGCCCCGACGGGGAGTCGAACTCCATCGCCTGGCTGGCGTGGCACCTCAGCCGGCTCCAGGACGCGGCCGTCGCCCGCCTCTCGGGAGCAGACCCCGTGTGGACGTCGCGCGGCTGGTACGAGCGCTTCGCGCTCGGGCTCGATCCCGATGACACGGGGACGGGCCACGGCCCCGACAGCGTCGCGATCGTCGTCGCCGACGCGCGCTCGCTCCTCGACTACTTCGAAGACGTGCACGAGCGCACGCTCGAATGGATCCGTTCGCTCGACGAGTCGGAGCTGTCACGCGTCCTGAGGGCCGACCACGACGCCCCCGTGACGGTCGCGAGCCGGCTCCTGCTCGTGCTCATCGACGACCTCCAGCATGTCGGTCAAGCTGCGTACCTGCGCGGGTACGTGCAGCGGCGCGCCGATCACCTGGCCACCGAGGATTGAGGGCGCGATCAGCCCTTCACGTAGGAGAGCTTCTCGGTAATGAGGCCGTCTTTCACCTTGAAGAGGTCGACACCGCGGACGTGGCCGCCGTTCCAGCTGTAACGCCAGCGTTGCACCACACGGTCGCCGGAGGCGAACGTCTCTTCTGGCTCGAACGTCGACGACCGGTCGTCGAAGATCGGTTTCCACGCGACGCGGACCTCTTCGATGCCGGTGTGCGCGGTCCCGTCCGGCGACGGCCCGGTCGCATCGAAGAGGAAGTCGTCGCTCAGGTATCCGAGCGCCGCGTCGAGATCGTGCGCCGCCCACGCCGCGCCGAAGGCTTCGACGACCGATCGTGGCTCCATCGGCTCAGCGGGCGTAGTTGCTCGCGCCGTACCAGTCCACCGCCACGACGGGCTCATCGCCGACGACCCACGCGTCGTGACCGCTCGGCAGCGACGTGACGTCGCCCGGACCGGCGACGAACTCCGTACCGTCGTCCATGAGGATGGCGAGGCGTCCGGACACGTGGTACTGGATGTGTGGCGCCTCGCAGCTGTCGGTGCCCGCGATGGGCTTGACGTCGTTCGACCACCGCCAGCCTGGTTCCAAGACGAGCCGACCGACCTCCGCTCCTCCGACCTTCAAGATCTCAGCCCGACCGTTCGGAAACGTTCGGACCTCGTCCGCCTCGGTGAAGCTCCGATGCTCCGTTTCCTGAGCCATGACGTTCCTCCCTCCCGCCTCCTCGGAGGCACACCGCTGAGCGTACGACGAAGTCGACGGACCCGCAGCGGCCAGCCGACAAGCGGTCAGGAAAGACGCTCGATCACCATCGCGTTGGCGAGACCGCCGCCCTCGCACATCGTGAGGAGCCCGTAGCGGCCGCCGGTGCGCTCGAGCTCGTGGACGAGCGTGGCGGTGAGTTTTCCGCCGGAGGCGCCGAGCGGGTGGCCGAGCGCGATGGCGCCACCGTTCGGATTCACCTTGGCCATGTCCGGGTGGATCTCCTTCTCCCAGGCGAGGACCACCGACGCGAAGGCCTCGTTGATCTCGACGGCGTCGATCTCCTCCAGGGCGAGCTTCGCCCGCTCGAGGACGGCGCGCGTCGCGGGGATGGGACCGGTGAGCATCGTGACCGGGTCGACACCCGCGAGCGCGAACGCCACGAAGCGGGCCTTGGGCGTGAGCCCGAGCGCGTTGGCGCGTTCCTCGCTCATGACGAGCACGGCGGACGCACCGTCGGTGATCTGCGAGGAATTGCCCGCCGTGATCTTGCCGTCCGCCTTGAACGCCGGCTTCAGCGCCGCGAGCGCTTCGAGCGACGTGTCGGGCCTGATTCCCTCGTCCGTCTTCACGAGGGCGCCCGTCACCTCGCCGTCCTCACCGCGGGCCGCGACGGGCACGATCTCGCGCTCGAATCGGCCCTCGGTGGTCGCGGTCGCCGCCCGCTGGTGGCTGCGGAGCGCGTAGGCGTCGAGATCCTCTCGGCTGAGGCCCCACTGGTCGGCGACGAGCTCGGCGGAGATGCCCTGGTGGACGAGGCCGCCGCGCTCCTCGTATCGCTGGGTGACCCGGGGGCCGAAGGGGAGGCCCAGCTCGCGGACGATCGAAGACCCCATCGGCACGCGCGTCATGCTCTCGATCCCGCCGGCGACGGCCACGTCGTAGGCGCCCGCCATCACCCCCTGCGCGGCGAAGTGGACCGCCTGCTGGGACGAGCCGCACTGCCGGTCGACGGTCGTCGCCGGCACAGACTCGGGCCACCCGGCGGCGAGCACCGCGTTGCGAGCCACGTTCAACGACTGCTCGGAGACCTGCATGACGCAGCCCATGATCACGTCGTCGACGACGGCCGGGTCGAGGTCGTTCCGGACCTGGAGCGCGCGCAGTACCTCCGACGCGAGGTCGACCGCGTGCCAGTGGGCGAGCGCGCCGTTGCGCTTGCCGCCAGGCGTTCGGACGGCGTCGACGATGACCGCGGTCGTCATGACGGGACCTCCTCGTGGGGGGCGCCCACCGATGGCGGGCGGCCGACTCGTTGCGCGCCCATCGTACCGCCGGACCTCCTGTCGGTATCCTGCCCCGTCATGGCTGGTGGCGCGGGGTCCGGGCCCCCGCGAGACATGGAGCGCTGGCTCGGTGACGGTGGCATGCCGCTCATCGCCTCGCTCGGTGCCTCCCTCGACGCGTACGGCGTCGAGGGCGAGGACCTCGGGTGGGTCGAGGGCACTTTCCGCCCGGATGTCCTCGCCTGCAATCCTCACGGCGCCGTCCAGGCCGGCGTGCACGCGGTGCTCTTCGACGCCTGCATGAACTTCGCCATCAATGCAGCCCTGGCCCGGGGCGACCGCGCGTGCGGAACCCTCGAGCTGAACACCGAGACGATGCGTCCTGCGGTCGCGGGCGAACGGTACGCGTTGCGCGGCGAAGTCACCCGACTCGCGCGTCAGGTGGCCTTCGCCGAGGCGTCGATGCGGGACGGGGAAGGACGGGTCGTCAGTCGCGCGACCGGCACCTTCCTGCTCGAGCGGTCCGCTGGCTGAGACTCAGATGAGGAACGGATGGGGAATGGCTGAGGGCGGTTGAAGCGCGAGCGCCGCGGGCCTACCGTGGTTCACGCAGACACTCAGTTGTGGCACGAGCGTTGTGCCACTCGGGCCGAAGGAGGGGGGACCATGAGCGAGCTCACCCGAAAGAGCTTCGACAGTCCCGACGAGGTGCGGAACCTCGAGGCAGGCATGGGCCAGGTCGAGCTGGTCAACGTCCCCGGCGGCGTCGTCGGGAGGGCGACGTTCAATCCGGGCTGGCGGTGGTCCGAACACGTGAAGCCGATCGCGGGCACCGACAGCTGCCAGATGCCGCACGTCGGCTACCAGGTATCGGGGCGGATGGCCGTCCGGATGGACGACGGCGAGGAGCTCGAGTTCGGGCCCGGCGATTTCATGAGCATCCCGGAAGGTCACGACGCCTGGGTTCTCGGTGACGAGCCGGTTGTGGCGATCGACTGGAACGGGATGGCGAACTACGCCAAACGCTGAGGCGCGTGAACCCAGCTTGAGCGGGGAACCGCTGTCGCACGGGTGCCGGTGAGCAGGATCAGCGCGCGGCGGGCTCGTCCGACGACATCTGCTCTTCGAGGACGACGACGGTGGCGATCCTCGAGAGGACCGGGACGAGCGAGGTGAGCGTCGACCGATTACGCGACGCGCCGCACCGGACGACCGGTGGTTGGGGCACCGTGCTCCGTCCGCGGCGAGCCCCGACTGTTGCACCCTCGCGGTCCTCGGATCCGGGACGCAGGGTGCGCCTCGACCGGACGTTGCGTGCCGTGAGGCCGCGAGGAATCCTCGGAGGTGAGCGGCCGCCGCAGTGATCGTCGGAGCACCTCTGCCAGATCCCAACGGGACTCCGGCTGAGCGAGCCGCCGACCTCCGAGAGCTGTTCGTCCGGCCGGACCGGTCGACTACGGAGCGACCTGCACCTGGATGTTCTGGCCCGGGTTCCCGTGGAAGATGAGCCCGAGGAGGAATGTCGCGGTCAGCACTGTGTTGATTGTGGTGGGCGTGTAGTGACCGTACTGGTCGCTCACGACGACCGTCGGGGTGAGTGTCCCGCCCGCGAGCGAGACGCCGGTGATGGAGATCGTGCCGCTGACCGGTGTGACCGTGTAGCTGGCGGTCCCCGCGTCGGATGTCGATCCCGGGCGCACTCCAGGAATCAGGTGGTGCTGGCAGTCGGCACCGTGATAGTCCGCCGTTCCGCTGAGCCCTGTCGCTGTACTCGGGGTGAGCGCGAACCACAACCAGATCCCCGACCCGACCCCCGAGCCCGCGTGGTAGTTGGCCGAGATCTCGATCTGGTACGCCGCACCCGGTCCGTAGTCCGCGCCGGCGGTGCCCGAGAGCCCGATGACGCCGGCAGCGGCCAGGCCACCGCCCACCGCGACCGCAGCCGCGAACCGTCCAAGTCGTTGCTTCACCATCGCTGTCCCTCCGTCGCCATTCCAATGACCGCTGTGCGGTTTCCGCCGTGTCTGGGATTCGTCGAACCGTCACCGGCTCGAGTCACGTCTAGCACGGACGCCGGAGAGGCACAAGCGATCACAGCGCGCGTCATGCAAGAGTCGTACGCAGTTGTGGGCTTTCGCAGCATCACGACCGTCTCTTAGCTTCGGCTGAGAATGCGCTCTGAGGAACCTGATGGCCCGAACCCGTTTCGCGTGTGCCTGCCGCTCTTCGCGCCTCTGCAAGCAGGCCGCATGGGAATGTTGGATCAGCCGGCAGCCCCGAGCGCCGTCCTGGCGTTCAGTGACCGATGTGATCCGCGGGAATCGAGCCGAGACGCCCGGCGTGGTAGTCCTCGAACGCCTGGGCGAGCTCGTCGCGCGTGTTCATGACGAAGGGACCGTAGGCGGCGACGGGCTCGTGGATTGGCTCACCGCCGAGGACGAGGACCTCGAGCGCGGACGTGCGCGAATCCTGTGAGCGCGCGGCCTCGACGGCGATCGCGTCCCCGGCGCCGTGCACGGCGAGCTGCCCGGTCCGGATCGGCCGGTTCTCGGCCCCGACGGTGCCCGCGCCCTGAAGCACGTACACGAGCGCGTTCATGTCGCGGGGCCACGGGAGGACGACGCGAGCGCCCGGGCTGAGACTCGCATGCACCAAGTTGATGGGCGTGTAGGTCACGCCGGGACCCTTGTGCCCGTCCACCCCCCCTGCGATCACGCGGACGAGCGTCCCGCCGTCGGGCGAGGAGAGCAGCGTCGCTGTCAGCGGCTCGATCCCCTGGTAGCGCGGCGGTACCCACTTGTCCTTCGAAGGGAGGTTGACCCACAGCTGGATCCCGTGGAACAGCCCTCCCGACGCGACGAGGTCCTCCGGTGGCCGCTCGATGTGGAGGATCCCGGCGCCCGCCGTCATCCACTGGGTCGCGCCGTTGGTGATGAACCCGCCGCCACCGATCGAGTCCTGGTGCTGGAAAGTGCCGTCGATCATGTAGGTGACCGTCTCGAACCCGCGGTGGGGGTGCCACGGGGTCCCCTTGGGCTCGCCGGGCGCGTACTCCACCTCCCCCATCTGGTCCATGTGGACGAACGGGTCGAGCTCGGCCAGGTCGACACCGGCGAAGGCGCGGCGGACCGGGAACCCTTCGCCCTCGAGGCCCGTCGGAGCCGTCGAGAGCTGGCGGACCGGACGGATCTGCGCCGCGGTCGGGTCGGGCTCCGAGATGCGGGGAAGGTCGAGCGTGTTCTCGACGGTGATCGCTGGCATGGCCAACCTCCTTGACGCTTGTCCAACAGCCCGCCGGGGCGCTCCATTCCACCGCGCCTCGGGGCCGGACGCGGCCGTTCGGGCGCGGCCGGTGCGAGCGACGACGGGCCCTATGTGCGGAGCGTGACCGCGACCGGGGTGGGTTGCGGCAAGGCCAGGCCCGATCCTTCGAGGACCGTCGTGTATCGGCCGGGGCGCAGGGGAGGCGGCCCCGAGTGTGTGCAATTCGGCGGGACTGTCGGCCCTGAAGCGACTCCCCCGGATGACGAACAGGACAAGTAGGTCGTCTGGATCGTGAGTGGCAGCCTCGTGACGCCAGGTCTGATGAGGAAGGGGAGCGTGCTGCATGTGGCGGGGATTGCGACCTTCGGGGCGTAGGTGTGACTCCGCAGCGCGACGGCGTAGTGCGGGCGGCACTCTCCCTTCGAGAGGTTGATCGTGCGCCTGCCCCGATTGACGACCACGAGCGTCGCGTGAACGGGCTCGCCCGGCGCCACGGCCTGTTTGTCGAGCACCAATCGGTCACGAACGTGACGCCAGGCCGGAAGCAATCCGTTGGCGAGGAGATGGCGCGGATGGGGGCTCGCGGGGAGAGGTCTCGCCCCGGCTCCCGCTGGGACGACGGCAACGACCGTCACCACCGCGGCCGCGAGGAGCGCTGCGGCCTGGACCCCGCCGATCGACGTCGAACGGCGCCGGACACCTGGCATCGCCCGTGACGCTACGCCGGTGGGCCTGTCGACGGGCGTCGGGCGACCGGCGCGAAGGGTGTGCAAGGGTCGGCCGACTGGACCGGCCGGCGCGCTCCGCGCGTAGCGTGGTCGACCAGTGCCGTTGGCTTCGTACAAGGACCTCTGCATCGACGCCGTCGACGCGGCGCGCATGGGGGCATTCTGGGCCGAGGTGCTGGGCTTGTCCCTCGAGGAGGCACCTCACGGCGCGGTGCTTCGGGGTTCGTCTCCTCAGCACACCGTCTGGGTCAACCAAGTCCCCGAGCAAAAGGACGTGAAGAACCGCGTCCACCTCGACGTGTACGCGTTGGCGCTCCACGACCTCGAGCGCCTCGGAGCCGAGGTCGTCGACACCGACGTGGGCGGCGGCCGCTGGACCGTGATGAGGGACCCCGAAGGCGGCGAGTTCTGCGCGTTCTTGCGCAGCGAGCTTCCCGAACAGCGGCTCCACGGCCTCGTGGTCGACACGGCGGAGCCGGGCGCGCTCGCCGACTGGTGGGCGCGCGTCTACGACGCAGAGGTGGTCCACCATGAGAGCGGCTACTCGACCGTCCGGGGCGTCCCCGGCATGCCGATCACAACCTTCGACTTCGTCCCGGTCCCCGAACAAAAGGTCGTGAAGAACCGCGTGCACTGGGACGTGACGGTCTCGGACCCCGTCGACCTCTTCGAGGCCGGCGCGACCCTCGTGCGCCCTCGGGACGACGAGATCTCCTGGCACGTCCTCCTCGATCCCGAGGGGAACGAATTCTGCGCCTTCGTGGAGTCGTCGGCCTCGCACGACGCCTAGGTGCGCAATCCGGCGGGTAGAGCTTCGCGATGCGCTTGGAGCCGCCGTTGCGCCCGGGCGTTCTCTTCGACGTGGACGGGACGCTCGTCGACAGCAACTATCTGCATGCGCTCGCGTGGTCGCGCGCGCTGCACGACGCGGGGGAGTGGGCGCCGATGAACGCCATCCACCGCTTGATCGGGATGGGCGGCGACCAGCTGGTGTCGAGGCTGCTCGGCCACGAGTCGAAGGAGGCCGTCGCACGGAGACCGGAACGGTACCGGGAGCTCGTCGGCGAGCTCCGGGCGTTTCCCGGCGCGACGTCGCTCCTGCGACGTTGCCAGGAACGTGGCCTCGGGGTGGTGCTCGCGACCTCGTCGCCAGGACACGAGCTCGAAGCCGCGCGCTTGGTGCTCACGCGCCAGCTCGTCTGTGAGTCCTGGGACGACGACGGAGCTGCATTCCCGGCCGCTCCCGCGGATCTCGACGGCGTGGTCGACGGCCAGACGTGCGCCGACGACGTCGAGCGTTCGAAGCCCGACCCCGACGGCTTTTTGATCGCGATGGGCCGGGAGGGGCTGGACCCGAGGCGGACCGTCGCAGTCGGTGACAGCGTCTGGGATGTCGAGGCGGCGGCGGAGGCGGGCATCGGATGCGTCGGGGTGGAGTCGGGGGGCTTCAGCCGCCACGAGCTGAGCGAGGCCGGCGCGATCGCCGTCTACAAGGACGTGGAGAACCTCTTCCAGCTCTTCGAAGTCAGCCCGCTCGCCCAGCTGGGCTGACCGTCCACGGTCCGAGGGAGCGGCGCGCGTCCGCCTCAGGGCCCGTAGCGTGCCCAGAGCCGGCGCATACCGTCGAGCCAGCGGTCCGGGTCCTCGGCGCGGTGACGGACGTAGCCCGCGACCTCGGGGTGGGGAAGGATGAGAAAGCGCTCGTCGCGCAGACCCTCGACCACCGCCGCGGCGACCTCCTCCGGTTCGATCATCTTGCCCGAGGCCAGCACGGAGGCGGCCGACGGCTCTGCGGCAACCAGTCCCCGCTCGAGGAGCGGCGTGCGGACCCCCTGCGGGCAGAGGCACGACACTTTGATGCCGTCGTCCCCGTGGCTGATCGAGATCCACTCTGCGAGCGCCACGGCCGCGTGCTTCGTCACGCTGTACGGCGCGGAGCCCAAGTTCGTGAGAAGTCCCGCCGCAGACGCGGTGACGAGCAGGTATCCGCCGCCGCGCTCTTCCATGAGGGGGAGCAGCGCGCGGGTGGCGTAGACCGTCGACATGAGGTTGACGCGCCAGACGTGGTCCCACTCTGCGTCCGGGGCGTCGACGTCACCGGGTCCTGCGATGCCGGCGTTCGAACAGAACAGGTCGATCGGCCCGAGCTCCTTCTCCGCCCGGTCGACGAGAGCGACGACGTCGGACTCCTGCGAGACGTCGGCGACGATGGGGATCGCCCGTGCGTCCGGTGACGCGAGCGACTCCGCGAGGCTGAGCGCGCCGCGTTCGTCGACGTCCGCGATGACGACGCCGGCCGCGCCCTCGGCGACGAACCGCTCGCACATCGCCTTGCCGATCCCGCTCGCCCCTCCGGTGACCACGACGACCTTGCCCGCGAGCTCCACGTGCGCCTCCTCAGGTTGATCGCTGACGCCCCGTCCCCACGGCAGGGCGTGCCCTCCACCTGACGGCACGCCGGCCCCGTTGCTGCGCCCGGCCGAGAGTGCCCTCTATCGTGACCCTCGCGCAGGCGGGCCGCCAGCTCGATTCGGAAGTCGGCGGTGACCAGTATCGATGCGGACAACGCGGAGACGACGAGGAGCGGTCGTGACGACGAGCGGAACCGGGACGGAGACGGGAACCGGGTCGCAAAGCGTCCCGGGCGAGAGCGAGGCCGAAGGGCCGCCGGTCAACGGGTGGCGGACCGGCTCGCGCTCGAAGGTCCGCCGACTGCCCGAGCGCGGGCACTACGACCGCGAGTCGGTCGAACAGATCCTCGACGAGGGGTTCGTCTGCCATGTCGGCTTCTGCACCGAGGACGGCCCGGTCGTCATCCCGACGGGGTACGCGCGAGTCGGCGACGCCGTCTACCTCCACGGGGCGCCGGCCAACCACATGCTCCGCACGATCGGCGAGGGTGCCGCCGTCTCCATCGTCGTGACGCTCGTGGACGGCATCGTGCTGGCGAGGAGCGGCTTTCACCACTCCATCAACTACCGCTCGGTCGTCGTCTACGGGCGAGGCGAGGAGGTGACCGACACAGACGAAAAGCGCGCCGCGCTCGACGCGGTCGTCGAGCAGATCGTCCCCGGCCGCACCGCCGATGCGCGCGGCGCGAACACGAGCGAGCTCCGCAAGACCCGCGTCGTGCGCGTGAGAATCGACGAGGTTTCCGCCAAGGTCCGAACCGGGCCGCCGAAGACAGACCCCGAGGACATCGAGGCGGGCGGCATCTGGGCGGGAGTCCTCCCGCTCCTGGTTCGGCCCGGCGAGCCGGTTCCCGACGAGTCCGGCGGCGATCTGCCGCCGGTGCCCGCGTACGTCACGACGTACCGGAGGCCGGGCACGGCCGGAGGCACATCCCGACCCACTTCGTGAGCGACCGGCCCGGCCCGGGAGTCCCGAGCAACGGCAGCGCAGAGATCGGGGAGCGTCGAGAGACCGTCGAACGCCGGTGACGCCGTGCGCCCCTCCGGGGCTGGTGTGGGGGAGGTTCCCCCTGCGGGGAGCCGCCTTGGGGGCGCACGGCGACCGTGTGAGGTCACCAGAGCGCCTCCATCACGACGAGTGCGTCGAGGATCGACCGCTCGAGCTCCGTCAAGTCGACGAACTCCACCCCGACGCGCATGCCCCCCTTGGCGCCCGCGGTGACGTTCTTGACCTCACCTCGCGCCCGAATGCTCAGCGACTCGCCTGCGGGCGTGTGGGCTTCGACCGTGATGCGCCTGCCGAGCAGGTCACCCGGCCTCGAAATCGGTCCGAACAGCTCGACGCCGAGGCCGATGATGGAGATGTCGAGCACGCGACATTCATGCCAGGCCTCGGGGCCGTCGCCCTCGACGCAGTACTTCCCGCTCCACCCGGCGCTCTGCCGGGGCATCCGCCGACGACGTTCCATGACAGGGACTCTCCTTTCGGCTGATACCGCCCCACAAGGAGGTCCCCGCCACACGGTAGCGCGTCCCTGCGGCTCGGCAGGGAACCGGGCCGGCGCTCGTTGCAGTGGGCCGGCGGAGAACGCTCGGGGACGTGGCACGCTGTGACGATGTCTCGCCTCCCGGCGATCACCGCGCGGTCGTGGCGGGTGCTGACTCCGCGTGGTGCCGTGCCACGAAGCGTGTGACGGCCGAGCGACGTCACGCGGGTGAGCCGGTCACGCCGGCGACACTCGGCGAGGACTCCCGTGAGCCCGCTGAGGGCGGCCAACGAGCGTCGCACGAGCCGAAAGGGCCGCTCGCGGTCATCTCCATCTCCCACGGCGTCCAGCACGTGTACCTCGCCGGACTCGTCGTCGCCTACCCCTTCGTCGTCGAGACCTTCCACGTGTCGTACGCGACGCTCGGGCTCTTTCTCGGCGTGGTCGGGATCGTGGGCGGCCTGCTGCAGGCGCTCGCCGGGGCCCTGCGCGGCCTGTCGGCGAGGCTCCTGCTGTCGGTCCAGGATCTCGGGCTGGCGAGCTCGACGCTCGTCTGCGCGCTGGCGCCGGCCTTCTGGTTCTTCGGCTTCGGGCTCGTGCTCGGCAGCTTCGTTTCGTGGCCACAGCACCCGATCGGGACCAGCGTCCTCGCGGAGCACTATCCGCGCCGGCGGGCGTACGCCCTCAGCTGGCACGTCGCGGCGGGGAGCATCGGGACGGCCCTCATCCCGATCATCGCCGGCGCGCTCATCGCCTCCTTCGGCTGGCGGGTCGCCGTCGGTGTGATCGCCGGACCGCTCCTGCTCGGAGGACTGCTCGTCGCGTGGAGGCTGCGCGCGCACTCGGTGCCGACGCCGTCGCGCACCGAGGACGACGAGGGCCGGGGCCGTCGCCGTTTCCGGGAGTTGCTCCGCCGCCGAGAAGTGGTGGGCGTTCTCCTCGCCGGGACGGTGGCCGCAGGGGGCCGGGGTCTCGGCACGCTCTCGGTCTTCGTGCCCGCGTACCTCCGTTCGGGACTGCACCTCGCGCCCGTCACGATCGGCGTCCTCTTCACGGTGCTCCTCATCGGCAGCATCGGCGGCCCGGTCATCGCCGGCTCTGTGGCCGACCGAGTCGGGCGACGCAGGGTGCTGCTCGTCGTGTACGTGCTCGGCGCGGCGGCGATCGCAACCTTCGTCTCGGTGGGCCGCAGCGTGGTCGTGCTCGGCGTCGTGGGCCTGCTGCTGGGCGTCCTCGCGTACTCCGAGTCGCCGCTCCTCCAGTCGGTGTTCTCCGACGCCCTCGGGAGCGTCGAGCAACGAGGCGCCTTCGGGTACTTCTTCGCGATCTCCTACGGCGTGGGGTCGCTCTGGACAATCGTCCTCGGCTTCGTGATCACCCACGCCGGGTTCCACTGGGCGTTCTTCGGCATGGCGCTCTCGTTCGTCGGCGCCGCGGCGGTCCTCTTGTGGCTGCGGCCACGTGCGGTGTCCGGGGGCCGCCCCGACGACGCGCCCGCGCGCACGTCAGAACCGTCACGTGCCGGTCGTCGCCCGGGACCCTCGATCGCCGACGAGGGACGCTGACCTCCCGGCCGTGCGGGCCGTCTCAGGAATGCGCCGCGGCGAGGGCCTCTGAGAGGCGCCCGGCGATCTCGTCAGCCTCGCGTCGCTCCAGGACGAGGGGGGGCCGGATCTTCAGCACGTTGCCGGCGGGGCTGGTCGTCCCGACGAGGACGCCGAGCCGCCGCAGCCGGTTCACGACCGTCGAGGCGAGCTTCGCGTCCGGAGACCCGTCGTCCGACACGATCTCGACGCCCAAGAGGAGGCCCCAGTTGCGGACGCTCCCGACGGCGGCGTGGCGCGCCGCGACGTCGTCGAGGAGCGCCCGGAGGTAGGCGCCGGTTCTCGCCGCGTGCACGACGATGCCCTCTTCTTCGACGACGCGGAGCACCGCGAGCGCGGCTGCGCAGGCGAGCGTGTTCCCGCCGAAGGTGCTGAAGTAGCCGGTCGCGGTCATGAACGGGTCGACGACGTCTGATCGCCCGAGCACGGCTGCGACGGGGAAGCCGTTCCCCATCGGCTTTCCGAGCGTGAGGAGGTCCGGCTCGATGCCGGACGGCCCGATGCTCCACAGGCCGTCGCCGGTGCGTCCGTAGCCGACCTGGACCTCGTCGGCGACGAAGAGCGCACCCGCGCCGCGGGCGGCCGTGACGGTGTCCCGGAGCCAACGGTGCGCCGGGCCGAGCACGCCGTCGCTCGTGAAGCCGGGATCGATGAAGAGGGCGGCCGGCGCGTGACCTCCTGCCCCCATCGTGTCGAGGACGGCGCCGGCGTCCGAGACGACGTCCGCGTCCTTCGCCCGCTGCGTCGGCGGAGGGGCGAGGAGCCCGACGTGGGCGGGTGCGAACCCGCCTGGCCACTCCTCGGGTGACAGGTCGGTCGTCGCCTGGGTCACCCCGTGGTACGCGAACCGCGTCACGACGGCGCCGTCGTGGCCCGTCGCAAAACGCGCCATCCTCCACGCCACGTCGTTCGCCTCGCTGCCCGAGTTCACGAAGAGGACACGATCGAGCCCGTCCGGAGCCGTCGAGAGGAGGCGCTCGGCAAGCTCGACGCTCGCCTCCTGCAGGTAGCGGGTGTTGGTCACGAGGCGTCTCGCCTGGGCGGCGATCGCCGCGCTCACGGCGGGGTGGCAGTGTCCGACGACCGGCACGTTGTTGTACGCGTCGAGGTACCGCCTGCCGTCCGCGTCGAAGAGGTGGACCCCATCGCCGCGCACGAGGTGGAGCGGCTCGTCGTAGCTCGTCTCGAGCGGCCCGAGGACCTTGCGGCGAGCCGACGCCAGCTCGGGCGTGGTCCTCGGGCGGTACGGAAGACCGGCAGCGGCGCGCTCGAGGCGCGATGCGGCCTGCTCGAACCCGGTGCGGTCGAACAGCCTGAGCAGCTCGGTCGGCGCGACCGGGAGGTCCGACATGTGCGGGTGGTCGGCGAGCCGCCAGATCGTGACCACCACGTCGGTCGCAGAGCGTGCGGCGACCAGGTCCCCGAGGAGCGCGGCTTCCTCGGGTTCGAGGGGGGTGACCTCGCAGTACCCCGAGACCATCTGCTCGGCGGCATCGAAGAAGTCCTCGCGGCCGGCGAGGACTGTGGCGAGCGCGACGGCGAGGTCACAGACGAGGGCGGTGTGCGTCATGTCGCCGAAGTCGGTGATGCCGGTGATGTGCAGGTCCGCGTCGACGAGAACGTTCCACCGGCTCATGTCGTTGTGGATCACCTGCGAACGCAAGGACTCCAAGCGCGGGACGACATTCGCCTCGAAGCGGTCGACCACCGCGTCGACGAGTCGCCGCTCCTCGTCCCCGAGGACCCCGATCCGGTCGCGGATCGCCGGCGTCCGCCGGACGTCCCACTGGATGGGGTAGGCGGCCTCGGGGTGGGCGAAGCCACGCAGGGCCCGTCCGAGCCGGGCGACGGTCCGGCCCCAGTCCCGAAGCGCGCGATCGCCGAGCTCGCCGAGCTTGGCGTGGCGCCCCTCGAGGAAGGTGAAGAGCTGGACTTCCGACACCCGGCCGTCGGGCGCCGTCACGGGCTCCGCGGCTGCGCCCGCGACGGTCGGCACCACCTCGGGGAGCGGGAGCGACGGATCCACGCGACGGGCGTGGGCGATGGCGAGCGTGCGCATCTCGACCACCGCCGCGCTGTCGACGGGGTTGTGGAGCTTGAGGACCAGGCGTCGCCCGTCGGCGGCGTCCACTTTGAAGTTCAGGTCGCGTTCGCCGTGCAGGGGCGAGAGCGCCCCGCTGACCCCGTACAGGTGGGAGAGCACCGTGGCGGCGCCTTCGTTGGTGAACGAGGGCCTCGGCTCGGCGAGCGGGTCGGGGGCCGGTGCCGGTGTTCGCTCAGGTGCGGTGGTCATCGCCTCATCATGGCGATCCCCGACGGGAGATGGCGAGGCGGGCGGCGCTCACGTCCTGTCTGCCGTGTCCGGCTTCGACCGCCGAGCGCCACTGCGCGGAAAGGGCGGCGAGCAGCGGCAGGTCGCCGGCGTGCCCGTCCGAGATGGCGAGGTCGACGTCCTTCAGCGCCCACTCGAGCGGGAACTCGGCGGAATAGTCGCCGGACTCCATCTTGTGGAGCTTCGCGTCGGCGAGCGGGGCGTCGAGCGGGCCGCCCTCGATCGTCTCGGCCAGGACCTTGGCGTCGACGCCCATGCGGTCCGCGAGCTCGAGCGCCTCCGCGACGCCCTCGACGAGGAAGGAGAGGTAGGCGTTCACGACGAGCTTCAACCGGCTTCCCTGCCCGGCCGGCCCGACCCAGACCGTCTTGCGGCCGATCGCCGCGAACACGGGCTCGAGGACCGGCGCGGCTTCTTCGGGTCCGGACGCCAGGATCAGGAGCTGCCCCGCCTCGGCCGGGCCCTTGCTGCCCGAGACCGGCGCGTCGACGAAGCGAACGTCCGGCCGTGATCGGCCGAGCTCTCGAGCGATCTCGAGCGTCTCGGACACCCCGATCGTGCCCATCTGGGCCCAGACCGCGCCTTGCGAGAACGCCGCCGCGACGCCGGCGTCGTGGAGGACCGACGCGACGATCTCGGCGGTCGGGAGCATCGTGATCACGATCGCGGCTCCCCTCGCCGCATCGGCGGCGGAATCCGCCACGACGGCACCGAGATCGCCGAGCGACGACGTCGCCCCTTCCGACCGGTCCCACACCGTCGTCGGAATCCCGGCGGAGAGGAGGTTCCTCACCATCGCCGAGCCCATGATCCCGGTCCCCAGCACCGCGACCCGGTCGCGGTGGTCCGAACCTTCGTGCGCCTCGTCAGCCATGGCATCTTCCTTTGCGTCGTGGGTGTCTATGTGTCCCGTGTCGTGGTCGCGTGTCGTCGGCGCGCGCGGCGGCGCGCGGCGCTGTGTGTGCCGCCTCGCGCCTCGTCCCCGGGTCCGTACGCGGGCGCCCACTGGCTGCGGGCGACCCGTTCGACGAGCTCGTCGTCGTCGACGCGCGGCGCCACCCCCTCTTCGACGGCGGCCCTCGCCACGGCGACGGCGACGGACCGGGCGGTTGTGCGCAGCTCGGAGACCGGGGGGAGGGGCGGCTCGGTCGCCGAACGGCGCGCCGGGGAACGCTCGCCGAGTGCGCCGGCCGCCGCGAGGATCATGCGATCGGTCACCCTCGAGGCCCTCGAGGCGATGACGCCGAGCCCGATCGCCGGGAAGATGTACACGTTGTTCGCCTGCGCGATGGGGACCTGTCTGCCGCCGACTTCGACCGGCGGGAACGGCGAGCCGGTCGCGGTCAGGACGCGGCCGTCCGTCCAACGGACGAGATCGGCCGGGTCGGCCTCGGACCGGGAGGTCGGGTTCGAGAGCGGGAGGATGATCGGCCGGTCGACCTTGGCGGCCATCTGCCGGACGATCGGCTCGGTGAACGCCCCGGCCGCCGAGGAGAGCCCGATGAGGATCGTCGGCTGGAACTGCTCGACCACCTCTGCCAGGCCCGGGCCGCGGCCGGCCTCGGAACGCCAGCCCGAGACCTCTTCCGCAGGCTGGGCGAGCCCGCGCTGGGCTCCGTCGAGGTCGGTCCGGTCGTCGGTGAGGAGGCCCCGGCGGTCGACGAGGAGGATCCGCTCGCGCGCCTCGTCGGCGTCCAGTCCCGCCGCGAGGAGCTGGGCGCGCAGGCACGCGGCCACCCCGACGGCCGCCGAGCCAGCGCCGAGGAAGACGACGCGTTGGTCTCGCATGGTCGAGCCGCTCGCGTCGACCGCGCCCGCGAGCGCGCCGGCGACCACGCCCGCGGTGCCCTGGATGTCGTCGTTGAAGGTGAGGAGCCGGTCGCGGTAGCGCTCGAGGATCGGCCGGGCGTGGCGGGTGGCGAAGTCCTCCCACTGCACGAGCACGCCGGGGAGCTCCGCCTCGACGGCCTCGACGAAGCGCTCGACGAAGTCGTCGTACTCGTCGTCGTCGACGCGTCCGTGACGCCAGCCGATGTACGCCGGGTCCTCGAGGCGCTCGTCGTTGTCGGTCCCGACGTCGAGCACGACCGGGAGCGTGCGGGCGGGGTGGACGCCGCCGATCGCGCTGTAGAGGGAGAGCTTGCCGATCGAGATGGCGAGCCCTCCGGCTCCCTGGTCCCCGAGGCCGAGGACACGCTCGCCGTCGGTCACCACCATGACGTCGACCTCGGGGTGCGGCCGGTTGGCGAGGAGCTCGCGCAACCGCTCCTTGTACGGGTAGGAGAGGAACAGCCCGCGGTTTCGCCGGTAGATGTTGCTGAAGTGCTGCGTGGCCCATCCGACGGTCGGCGTGTAGACGACCGGGAGCATCTCTTCGACGTGGTCGACGACGAGCTTGTAGAAGAGCGTCTCGTTCGTGTCCTGGACGCCTCGCAGGTAGACGTGCCTGCCGGCGTCCTCGCGGTAGGTCCGGAAGATCGCGTACGCGCGGTCCGCCTGCTGTTCGAGGGTCTCGACCACCGGGGGAAGGAGCCCGTCGAGGCCGAGCCGGCGCCGCTCGCCGAGGTCGAACGCCGTGCCCTGGTTGGTGACGGGGTTCTCGAGGAGGGCCACGCCGCGCATGGCGTCCACCGCTGTCTCGCTCATCGGGTGCCCCTTGGCCGCGCAGGAGGCCGGAGGCGCGCGGCCGGACACAGTCTGCCGGGCCTGCCTCGGACGTGCATCCGGGCTCCGATCGGTAATGTGCGCGTCTATGCCCGGATCGCTCCTCGGAAACCGAGTCCCGCGAGTCGAGGACCCCGACCTCCTCACCGGGAAGGGGACCTACGTCGCCAACCTCCCGATCGAGGGCTGCGTCGCCGCGGCGTTCGTCCGGTCCCCGGTCGCGCACGCGCGCATCCGCTCGGTCGACACGTCCGAGGCGCGCGACGCGCCGGGCGTGCTCGCCGTCTACACCGCCGCCGACTCGGGCGAGCTCGGCCTCCAGGCGTTGCGCGGGTTCATCGTGCTCAACGAGGCCTGCGCGCGGGTCCCGTTGGCCGAGGACAAGGTGCGCTTCGTGGGGGACACCGTCGCGATGGTCGTCGCCGAGACCGCGGCCCAGGCGGCCGACGCAGCCGAGCTCGTCGCGGTCGACTACGACCCGCTCCCGGCGGTCGCCGACATGGAGTCGGCTGTGGCGGAGGGCGCGCCGCTGCAGTTCGAGGCGCTGGGCACGAACGTGGCGGCGGGATGGCGCGACCCCGTCGACGACGAGGGGAAGCCCGACCCCTTCGAGGGGGCGGTCACCGTCGTGCGGGCTCGCCTCGAGAACCAGCGCGTCGCCGTGGTGCCGCTCGAGGGTGACGCGATCGCGGCGGTGCCGGGGGACGACGGCGACGGCCACGAGCTCACCGTCTACGTGTCGACCCAGATGCCGCACGACTTCGCGACGAGCGCGGCCCGCTACTTCGACCTCGAGCCCGGACGCGTGCGGGTCGTGGCCCCGCACGTGGGGGGCGCCTTCGGGAGCAAGGCGGGCGTGGGAGCCGAGCACGCCGCGGTGATCGCCGCCGCGAGGCACCTTTCGAGGCCGGTCCGGTGGGTCGAGACACGCTCGGAGAACTTCGTGGCGATGCCCCACGGCCGCGGCCAGCTGCAGTGGGTGGAGCTCGGGTTCGACGCGGACGCCCGCATCACCGGGATGCACCTGCGCGTCCTCGGCGACTGCGGCGCGTACGCGGGCTTCGGCGGGGCCCTCGCGCTCGGCCCCACGCGCATGATGGCCGAAGGCGTCTACCTGATCCCGGTCATCCGCTACGACGTCGCGGCGGTCCTCACGAACACCACGACCGTCGGGGCGTTCCGTGGCGCCGGCCGTCCCGAGGCCGCCGAGCTCCTCGAACGCACCATGGACATCGCGGCTGCCGAGCTCGGGATGGACCCGGCCGAGCTCCGCCGGCGAAATCTCCGCCCGGCGTTCAGCGAACCGGTGACCACGGTCGTCGGCACGACCTACGACACCGGGGACTACGCGAAGGTGCTCTCGGTCGCCCTCGACGCCGCCGGGTACGACCAGCTCCGCGCCGAGCAGGCGGAGCGGCGAGAGCGACACGACCGGGTCCAGCTCGGCATCGGGGTCTCGGTCTACGCGGAGATCACCGGCTTCGGGGGCGAGGAGCTGGGCGCCGTCGACGTGCACCAGGACGGGTCGGCGACGGTCCGAGCCGGCACGTCCTCGCACGGTCAGGGCCACGCCACCTCCTTTTCCATGCTCGTCTCGGACACGTTGGGGATCCCGCTCGACAAGATCACCTACGTCCAGTCGGACACCGCCCTCGTCGATCACGGCGGCGGCACGGGCGGGTCCCGGTCGCTGCAGCTCGGCGGGAGCGCCGTCTTCCGAGCGGCGGAGGCGGTGCTCGAGCGCGGAAAACAGCTCGCCGCGTCCGAGCTCGAAGCCTCGCCGGAAGACATCGTCGTCCACGACGG
>Ga0209579_10000350_pt1 | contig 51556 bp, 48 predicted proteins | sample Coa_R1_2_FD_187152 | JGI IMG/M metagenome (GOLD analysis project Ga0209579, IMG submission 187152) | Surface soil microbial communities from Centralia Pennsylvania, which are recovering from an underground coalmine fire - Coalmine... | ecosystem: Environmental > Terrestrial > Soil >...
CCTGCGGCCTTGCCGAACACCACGAGATCGATCAGCGAATTCGAACCCAGCCGATTGGCGCCGTGTACGGATACGCACGCGCCTTCGCCGACCGCCATCAGCCCCGGAATCACCGTGTCCGGGTTGCCGTCCGTCAACGTGACCGCGTCTCCCAGATAATTCGTCGGAACGCCGCCCATGTTGTAATGAACCGTCGGAATGACGGGAATCGGCTCCTTCGTCACGTCCACGCCGGCGAAGATGCGTGACGACTCCGCGATGCCCGGCAGGCGCTCGTGAATGACCTTGGGATCGAGGTGGGAAAGATGCAGATGGACATAATCCCTTTTCGGTCCGATCCCCCGTCCTTCGCGAATCTCGACCGTGATCGCGCGGCTCACTACGTCGCGTGAGGCGAGGTCCTTCGCGTTCGGCGCGTAGCGCTCCATGAAGCGTTCGCCTTCCGAATTCACGAGGAAGCCGCCTTCGCCGCGGACGCCTTCGGAGATCAGAATGCCCACGCCGTAGATACCGGTCGGATGGAATTGTACAAATTCCATGTCCTGGAGCGGGAACCCGGCGCGCAGCACCATGCCGTTGCCGTCGCCCGTCTGCGTGTGGGCGCCCGTGCAGGAGAAATAGATGCGGCCGTAGCCGCCGGTCGCCAGGATGACCTTGCCGGCCCGGAAGCGGTGGATGGAACCGTCGTCGAGATTCCACGCCATCACGCCGCGTACGACGCCTTCGTCGACGATCAGATCGAGCGCGAAATACTCGATGAAGAAATTCACTTCGTGCTTCACGCATTGCCCGTAAAGCGTGTGCAGGATGGCGTGCCCCGTGCGGTCGGCGGCGGCCGCCGTCCGTTGCGCAATCCCTTTGCCGTAATGCGAGGTCATGCCGCCGAAGGCGCGCTGATATATCTTGCCTTCTTCCGTCCGGCTAAAGGGCACGCCCATATGCTCGAGCTCGTACACGGCCGCCGGCGCGTGCTTGCAGAGATATTCGATCGCATCCTGGTCGCCGAGCCAGTCGGACCCCTTGACGGTGTCGTACATATGCCAGCGCCAGTCGTCTTCGCCCATGTTGCCGAGCGCGGCGGAAATCCCGCCCTGCGCGGAGACGGTATGGCTTCGGGTGGGAAACACCTTGGTGATGCAGGCCGTCTTCAGGCCCTTGGCCGCTGCGGCGAGGGTTGCGCGCATGCCCGCCCCGCCGGCGCCGACAACGACGACATCGAATGTGTGATCGGTGATCGGGTAGGCCGGCATCAGAACACCTTCGTGCAGGGGACGAGTTTCACAGGGCGATCTTCACCAGCGCGAACAGCGATACGGCGCCGAGAATCCAGGCAAACAGTTGATTGCACAGAAAGAGCGCAAGCTTCCAGCCCTCGGTGTGTACGTAATCCTCGATGACGACCTGGAGACCGAGCACGCTGTGATGCAGGCTGGCGATCACGAACAGCGCCATGGCGATCGCGTTGACCGGCTGGTGCAGGAAGGCGACGACGGCTTCGCGATCGGCACCTGCGAGCGCGACTGCCGCACAGACGAACCAGATCGAGAGCGGAATGAGCGCGACGGCGCTGACGCGTTGGCGCCAGAAATGCTCGGTGCCCGAATGTGCGGCCCCGAGGCCCTCCACCCGCGCAAGCGGCGTCTGCGTGCCCATCAATGAAGGACCCCGTGCGCCAGCAGGAAAACGACAATCGCGGCAAGAAGAGAGAGAAGGACGACGGCCACGCCGCTGCGGTTGGCGGTCGAAACGTCAAATCCGAAGCCGACGTCCCATGCCAGATGGCGAATGCCGTTGAAGAAATGGAATGCGAGCGACCACAGAATTCCGAACAGGACGATTTGTCCGACGGGGTGGGCCGCGCTTGCGGCGAAAACATGGTAGGCATCAGGTCCCGTCGCGGCAGCGATAAGCCACCAGGCGAGGAGGATCGTGCCGGCCGACAACGCGATGCCGGTGGCACGATGCGCGATCGACGTGGCCATCGTCACGGGCCAGCGATAAATCTGCAGATGGGGCGAGAGGGGGCGTGGGCGTTGCGCGCTTTGTTGCGCCATGAAAAGGGTCACCGATGCGGGCGGGGGCGGAGTGTAGGTGTGAGGAAGGTCAAGTCAACCGCGCAGAAGCCGCGGCACGAAGCGTGACGGCAACAACGGCCAAATCCGGATTGGACGATTCGGGCCGGTTCTGGAACGCAAAGCTCGCCGAAGCGCGTGGCGAGGTGGTCGTGGTCATCCTGCTCGTGCCGCTGCTTCTTCTGCCGGCGATATGGAACCGTTTTCCTTTCATCTATTACGACACGGGCGCCTATCTGTTCGAAGGTCTGACGGGGCGCTTCATTCCGGAACGCGCAGCCGTCTATTCGCTGTTTCTTCGCTTCTCGGGTGCGGCCACAAGCCTGTGGATCATCGCAATCCTTCAGGCGCTCATGTCGGCATTTCTGATGACGCAGTGTGCTCGGGCGGTTGCGCCCGCGATGCGCTGGCCGGTGCTGTTGCTCATTGGGGCGGGTCTCGTCGTCACCACAAGCGTGCCTTGGTACGTCGGTGAGATCGAGCCCGACTGTTTTACCGCGTTGCTTGTCCTTGCGCTTTATCTTCTGGCTTTTCATCTAGCTGCGCTCGGATTTTGGCGCGGCATTGTCGTTGCCACGATCGGGGCACTGTCGATCGCTGTGCACCCATCGCATCTGGTGCTTGCCGTCATCCTCTTTCTCACCCTGCTGCTCCTGCGCGTCACCGCGTTGAGGCCGCGGCTGATTGCGCCGGGCCTTACCTTCGCGGCGGGCCTTGTCCTCGTGCTTGCCGGCAATTACGATTTCACGAAGCAGATATTCATCAGCCGGGCAGGGGCACCGTTTCTGTTTGCGCGCATGCTGCAGGACGGCATCGTCATGCGGCTGCTCGACGAGACGTGCCCGCGGTCCGGCTACCGGCTCTGCACCTACAAGAACGAGCTGCCGCCCACGGCCGACGGATATCTCTGGACGCCGCACAGCCCGTTTTTCGCGCTCGGACATTTTCAGGGAACGGCGGCCGAATCGGCACGCATCGTGCGCGCCGCTCTCATCCGCTATCCGCTTCTTCAGCTGGGAGATGCCTTGAACGACGCCGTTGCCCAATTTGTACGTTTTGGAACCGGTGAAGGATTTGAACCGCAGGAATGGGTATTGAAGCCCGTGTTCACGCACCTCGTTCCGCAGCAGATGCCGGCCTACCTCTCCGCGCGGCAGCAGCAGGGCATGATAAGCTTCCATCTGATCAAACCATGGGAAACGGCAGTCGGTTTTCTCGCGCTCGCCGGTCTGATCGCGATGATCGTGTTGGCCGTTCGTGCAAAGCAGACCTCGCGGGTTTCGTTGCCTGTTTTTGTGCTTGCGGCGCTGATCGGCAACGCCATCGTCTGCGGCACGCTTTCGGGTCCGCACGACCGCTACCAGTCGCGTCTGATGTGGCTCGCACCTTTCGCTGTCGTGCTTTGCCTTGCACGACAATCGCGAATCCGGCAGTGAGGTACGCCTGATGGCCGCGCAAATTCGCATCGCTCCGTCGATCCTTTCAGCCGATTTCTCGCGCCTCGCGGCCGAAGTGGAAGCGATCGAGCGCGCGGGCGCCGACATCATCCATGTTGACGTGATGGACGGCCATTTTGTGCCCAACATCACCATCGGCCCGATGGTGGTGAAAGCGCTCCGGCCGCACGCGAAAAAGCCGCTCGACGTGCATCTGATGATCTCGCCTGCAGACCCTTACATCGAGGCGTTTGTCAAAGCAGGCGCAGACGGACTGACTGTCCATCCCGAAGCCGGACCGCACATCCATCGCTCGCTTCAGCTGATTCGCTCATTGGGCAGGCGGCCGGGTGTGGTGCTCAACCCCGGCACGCCGATCGATGCCATCGACAATGTGCTCGATCTCGTCGACCTCGTGCTCATCATGTCGGTCAACCCCGGATTCGGGGGACAGGAATTCATCCACAGCCAATTGAGGAAAATCGAAGCGGCGGCGGAGCGAATCAGCAAGACCGGGCGCAATATCGATCTCGAAGTGGATGGCGGCATCACACCGGAGACCGCACGACTTGCCATCGACGCCGGCGCAAACATTCTCGTCGCAGGAACCGCTGTCTTTGCCGGCGGTCCCGAGCGCTACGCGGCCAACATCGCCGCACTCCGCAGCCAGACTTAAGCTCGTGAGTGACCGCGGATTGCACCGGCGTGCCGCGCCGCCGATTTCCATGTTGCCCGATATCCTGCGCGCGCTCCTGTGGCGCGCGATTGCCCCGCTCCGCATCGTCTGGCGACGGAATTGGCTCTACCGCCAGTTTCTCGATGGCCGCCTGGCCGACCGCATTCGCCACCAGCCCGTCGATACGACGGCGCGTCAGCTCGAGGACGCCGATGCGCTCCTGAAGGGGCGCTTTCGCTACGCCGGACAAACTGTTGAAGCACAACGTGATTCCATTTTCGATGCTGCGCCGCCCAGCACGGCCTGGGCGCACGCCCTTCACGGCTTTGAATGGCTTGGTGCGCTCGCGGCCGCCGGCGGAGAAACAGCGCGAAGTCTCGCGACGAACCTCATCACGGAGTGGCTGGACCGGTTCGCGCGCTACGGCGAACCGGCATGGCTGCCCGAGGTCATGGCGCGCCGCCTGCTCGCGATTCTGGCGCATGGGCGACTGGTGCTGGCCAATTCGGAAATCCTGTGGCGCTCCAGGCTGTTCGTATCGCTACGCCAGCAGACCGGACAGCTCGGACGAATTGTGAGGGAGGCGCCCGAGGGCTTGCCCCGCCTCGAAGCGGCCGCGGCCCATGTACTGGCGCGCGCCTGCCTGAGCGAAAACCCGAAGCGGGTCGAAGCGGCGCTCGCGGATTTCGCGCCTGAAATCGCCGCGCAGATTCTGCCCGACGGTGGTCATGTCAGCCGGTCGCCGGAGTCCCTGCTCCAAGCGTACCGCCACATCGTCATGGTGATGGATGCATTGGCAGCGGCCGGCGTCGACGTTCCTGCGTGGTTGCACAGCGCGCACGATCGTGCGGCGCCCATGCTCCGTTTTTTCCGTCACGCCGACGGCGCGCTCGCCGTTTTCAATGGCGGAGGCGAGGCCAGTGCGCGCATGGTTGAAGCGCTGCTCGCGCGCGACGAGGTGAGGGGACAGCCGTTCCTGTACGCGCCCCATTCCGGCTATCAGCGTCTCACTGCCGGGCGTTCGCTTGTGATTCTCGATTGCGGAGCTCCTCCGCCTCCCGGGTTTTCGACACGCGCCCATGCGGGATGTCTCGCATTCGAATTCGATGCACATGGGAACCGCATGATCGTCAATTGCGGTGCGGAAAAGGATGACGGTTCGCGTTGGGACGGCGCGCTGCGTGCGACGGCGGCGCAGTCGACGGTAACGCTCGCGGACACGTCGATGCTCCCCATCCTGTCGCCGGGAATCGCGCGCGATCTGCTCGGACCCCGCCTGCTTTCGCATCCGGCGAGGATTGCCACCGAACGCCGGGAGACGCCCAATGGCTGGCGTGTTTACGCGGCGCACGAATACTACCTTGCCGAGTTCGGTATCGTGCATGAGCGAATGTTGACGCTGTCGCCGCATGGCAATCGGCTCACCGGCGCAGACCGCCTGCTCGCCCGACCGCCGCGACGAAAACGTGCGCCCATACCCTTTGCCGTTCGCTTTCACATCCATCCGGACGTACGCGTATCCCCATCCTTGAGCGGCGATATTCTCCTCAAGCTGCCCAATGGCGAAGGCTGGCGGTTCCGCCATGGCGAAAGTGTCTCGATCGAGGAGAGCGTGTACGCGGGCCACGATGGCGTGCGGCGTGCGGAACAGCTCGTGCTGACGGGGCAGGTTGGAAACGAATCCGCCGAAATCGGCTGGGCGTTCGAGCAGATCGGGACGGAGTGACGCTGGGGTTTTTCGCCCGTTTGTCAGCACACGAGGCGCTTGCTATGCAGCTTGGGCGCGATATCAGAGGCGAGAATGGTTCAGTTCAATCTGCCGAAAGGAAGCCGTCCAAAGCCCGGAAAAGCCTGGCCGGGGCCGGTGACCGCAAACGGCAAGAAGCCCAAACGCACCAAGGATTTCAAAATCTACCGCTATGATCCGGATTCGGACGCGAACCCGCGCATCGACAGCTATCGGGTGGATCTCGAGACCTGCGGCCCCATGGTTCTGGACGCGCTGATCAAGATCAAGAACGAGATCGATTCGACGCTCACGTTCCGCCGTTCCTGCCGCGAAGGCGTGTGCGGCTCGTGCGCCATGAACATCGACGGCGGCAACACGCTCGCCTGCACCAAGGCCATTTCCGACGTCTCGGGCTCGGTTTCGATCTATCCGCTGCCGCATATGCCGGTGGTGAAGGATCTCGTTCCCGACCTGTCGAATTTTTATGCCCAATACGCGGCGATCGAACCTTATTTGCAGACGAAGACGGCCGAGCCGCAGCGCGAGCGGCTCCAGTCGCCGGAGGAGCGGGCGAAGCTTGACGGCCTGTACGAATGCATTCTCTGCGCCTGCTGCTCGACCTCGTGCCCGAGCTACTGGTGGAATTCCGAGCGTTACATGGGCCCGGCGGCGCTCCTCCAATCCTACCGCTGGCTGGCCGACAGCCGCGATGAGATGAAGGGCGAGCGGCTGGACAATCTTGAAGATCCGTTTCGGCTGTACCGCTGCCACACCATCATGAACTGTGCCCAGACCTGCCCGAAAGGGCTGAACCCGGCGCGCGCCATCGGCGAGATCAAGCAGCTGCTGGTGAAGCGCAGCGTTTGAATTTTCCACGCTCTCTTTGCGTGTCATCCCCCCGAAAGCGCGCGAAAGGGACGCGAACGCGCGGACCCAGCGCCTGCAACCGTTGAAATCACTGCACTGGCGTTCGTGCGCTCTTTCCAAGAGGTGCGGGGCTGGATTCCCGCTTGCACGGGAATGAGAATCTGTTTCTTGAGAAAGCAGCTTATCCCGACGGTGCAAAGCTCGCGCGCAGCCGAAGGACGTTCCATAGCAGTGCGCTTGCGGCGCGGGTGAACAGACCCTGCGGATCGGCGCCGATTGATTTGCTCACCATCTGTACAAGTTTCGCGATGTGGTGGCGCCGGTAGAGTTTCATCGCCTGGGCGTTGTACGCGCGGGCGAAGCGGCGGCGATCGTAGGGAATGCGCGACTCGTCTTCCGCGGGAACATTGGCGCAGTAATAGGCGTAGGCGAGTTCGTCGTCGCTCGACTCGTTCACGCGGGTGGCCGCGACGAACAATCGCCGCCACCACGGCAGTTCGGGTTCGTCCTGTGCATGCAGCGTTTCATAGAAGAGCCGGTAGTGACGGAATTCGTCGGCGGCGATGCGCCCCGCGATCTCCTTCAGCACCGGCTCGTCCGTTCCGTCGCGAATGGCGCTGTAAAACGACGATGTCCCTGATTCGACGACGCAGCGCGCAATCATTTCGCCGCGGCGGCTGCCGCGCACGGACGCGTTATCCTCGCGAAGAAAATGGGGTGGGGTGTAACCGGCCTTGAAGCGGGCAAACGCGCTCTTGAAATTGAAGGAAGGGTCGGCGGTCTCCGCCCAACGGCCCAGAGCGAGGCCGTGCTGAAGCTCCTCAACGCCCCAGCGCTCGATATCGGCAAGCGTCTTGGCGCCCGAATCGCGGAACACGCGCCTGAGGTAGATGACGTAGTCGTCGGCAGCGTACTCGACGAGCGAAGCGGCCTTCACCGCCGCCAGCAGACCGGGCGTGATTTTCGAGCGGTCAAAGCGGCCCCACTGGACGTCATCCAGCGTCCACCCCGGACCATAGACGGTTCCCGCACTCATCCTGCCCTCAGCCAGAGCCGGTCAAAGGCGAGGGGCCCCAACCGACAGCCTCATCCTTAGACAAGCTCAAGGATGAGGCTTTTTGAAGGAAATATCAAAGCGCGGCGCGAAGGAGGCGCAGGTGATCGAGCTGCTCGGCCGCGCGGGCGCGATCCGTCTCATTTTTAAGCAAAACAAGATCTTCTTCGGTGTTCCTGATCCGTTGCTCGAGCGCGGCCGCATCGATTTCGGCCATCGGAATGGCGTCTTCGGCGAGGACTGTCAGCCGGTCGGGGTTGGCTTCGGCAAAGCCGCCGAGCACGAAGAACCGCGTGTCGCCCGTCGCAACGCCACCCCGGATGTCGATCACTCCGGGACGGAGGCTCGAGATCAAGGGCATGTGTCCGGCCAGTACACCGAAATCGCCTTCGGCGCCCGGCACGGTCACCATATCGGCCTCATCGGCAACGAGAAGGCGCTCCGGCGAGACGATTTCGAACGGGATTTTGTCGACCATCGTCACGCCGCTTCGGCTGCGAGCTTCTCGGCCTTGGCGACCGCGTCTTCGATCGTGCCGACCATGTAGAATGCGGATTCCGGCAGGTGATCGTATTCGCCGTTCACCACCGCCTTGAAACTGCGGATCGTGTCTTCCAGCTTCACGCTGATGCCCGGCATGCCGGTGAACACCGTCGCCGCGAAGAACGGCTGCGAGAGGAAGCGTTCGATCTTTCGCGCACGCGCGACCGTCAGCTTGTCTTCTTCCGACAGCTCGTCCATGCCGAGAATGGCGATGATGTCCTGCAGCGCTTTGTACCGTTGCAGAATCTGCTGCACCTGGCGCGCCACGTTGTAGTGCTCCTCGCCCACGACGCGCGGATCGAGCAGGCGCGAGGTGGAGTCGAGCGGATCGACCGCAGGAAAGATCGCTTTCTCGAAAATCGCGCGGGACAGCACCGTCGTCGCATCGAGATGCGCGAACGATGTCGCGGGTGCGGGATCGGTCAGGTCGTCGGCCGGCACGTAGATCGCCTGTACCGAAGTGATCGAGCCCTTGGTCGTGGTGGTGATGCGCTCCTGCAGCGCGCCCATATCCGTCGCGAGCGTCGGCTGATAGCCCACCGCCGACGGAATGCGGCCGAGCAGCGTGGACACTTCGGAACCGGCCTGCGTGAAGCGGAAGATGTTGTCCACGAAGAACAGCACGTCCTGTCCCTGGTCGCGAAAATATTCGGCGACGGTCAGGCCCGAGAGACCGACGCGCGCGCGGGCGCCCGGCGGCTCGTTCATCTGACCGTACACCAGCGCACATTTGGAACCTTCAGTGGAACCCTCCCTGGGATCCTTGTTCACGCCCGATTCGATCATCTCGTGATAGAGGTCGTTGCCTTCGCGCGTCCGTTCTCCCACGCCCGCGAAAACCGAATAGCCGCCGTGATTCTTGGCGACGGCGTTGATCAACTCTTGGATCAGCACCGTCTTGCCGACGCCTGCGCCGCCGAAGAGGCCGATCTTGCCGCCGCGCGCATAGGGCGCGAGCAGGTCGATCACTTTGATGCCGGTGACGAGGACCTGGGCTTCGGTCGATTGATCGACAAAGGCCGGCGCCGGCTGATGAATGGCCCGGCGGCCCGACGACTGCACGGGGCCCGCGTCATCCACCGGCTCGCCGATGACGTTGATGATCCGGCCGAGCGTTCCTTCGCCCACCGGTACGCTGATCGGCGCGCCCGTATCGCTGACCTTCTGGCCCCGTACCAAGCCCTCGGTGGCGTCCATCGCGATGGTGCGTACCGTCGATTCGCCCAGATGCTGCGCCACTTCGAGGATAAGCCGCTGGCCACGGTTCTCGGTCTCGAGCGCATTCAGGATTGCCGGCAGGTGCCCGTCGAACTGCACGTCCACCACGGCGCCCATCACTTGGCTCACCTGACCCGTCTTGCCGGTTTCTGTCATCGCATTCATGTCGTCTCTCCGTCAGAGCGCCTCTGCGCCCGAGATGATTTCAATCAGTTCCTTGGTGATCATTGCCTGGCGCGTCCGGTTGTACTGAAGCGTGAGGTTGTCGATCACGTCGCCGGCGTTGCGCGTCGCCGAATCCATCGCCGCCATCTTGGCGCCGAATTCACCTGCCACGTTCTCGAGCAGGGCGCGGAAAATCTGTACATTCACGTTGCGCGGCAGGAGGTCGGCGAGAATGGCGCCTTCGTCCGGCTCGTACTCGTAGACGTTGCCCCGCGGGCTGCTCAGCGGGCCGGATTCGGGAATCTCCGCGGGAATGAGCTGCATCAGGGTCGGAACCTGGCTCATGACCGATTTGAATTCGGAATAGACGATCGCCGCCACGTCGAATTCGCCGGCCGCAAACATGTCGAGCACGCGGCGCCCGATGGCTGCGGCATTGGAGAAACCGATGCGCTTGATGCCCACGAAATCGATCGCGTCGATGATGTGCTTCGCGTATTGCCGCTTCAGCTGGTCGCGGCCTTTGCGGCCGACGCAGAGGATCTTGACGGTTTTTCCTTCGCGTTCGAGCGCCTGGATGTGCTGGCGCGCGCGCCGCACGATATTGGTGTTGAAAGCGCCGCAAAGGCCGCGATCGGCCGTCGCGACGATGACGAGGTGAACCTCGTCTTTGCCGCTCCCGGTAAGCAGCGCAGGGGCGCCGGGATTGTCCTTCAATCCGGCCGCGAGGCTCGCAATCACCGCGCTCATCTTTTCCGCGTAGGGGCGCGCGGCTTCAGCCGCCTCCTGCGCGCGGCGCAGGTTGGAGGCGGCGACCATCTGCATCGCCTTGGTGATTTTCCGGATCGACTTCACGCTCGCGATCCGGTTGCGGAAGGATTTTAGGCTGGGCATCAGGCGAAAGCTTTCACAAACTCCTCGATGATCGTCTTGAGCTGCGCTTCGGTCTCGGGCGAGATCTGTTTTCTGGTGCGGATGTCGTCGAGAATGTCCTTGTGTCTGCCGCGCATCAGGCGAAGCAACTCACCCTCGAAACGCTGCACATCGGCGACCGCGAGCTTGTCGAGATAACCCTTCACGCCGGCGTAGATGGAAACGACCTGTTCCTCGACCGGATACGGTGTGAACTGCGGTTGCTTCAGGAGTTCCGTGAGCCGCGCGCCGCGGTTCAGGAGCCGTTGCGTTGCCGCGTCGAGATCGGAGCCGAACTGCGCAAACGCGGCCATTTCGCGGTATTGAGCGAGATCGAGTTTGATCGAGCCCGCAACCTGTTTCATCGCCTTGATCTGCGCCGAGGAGCCCACGCGCGACACGGAAATACCGACGTTCACCGCCGGGCGAATGCCCTGAAAGAACAGATCGCTCTCGAGAAATATCTGGCCGTCCGTGATCGAGATCACGTTTGTCGGAATGTACGCCGAGACGTCGTTCGCCTGGGTTTCGATGACGGGCAGTGCGGTCAGGGAGCCCCCGCCGTAATCGTCGTTCATTTTCGCCGCACGCTCGAGCAGGCGCGAGTGCAGATAAAACACGTCGCCGGGATAGGCTTCGCGTCCCGGGGGGCGGCGAAGGAGAAGTGACATCTGGCGGTACGCGACCGCCTGCTTGGACAGATCATCATAGATGATGAGCGCGTGCATGCCGTTGTCGCGGAACCACTCGCCCATCGCGCATCCCGCAAACGGAGCGAGGTACTGAAGCGGAGCCGGTTCGCTCGCGGTCGCGGCGACGACGATGGTGTAATCCATCGCGCCCGCATCGCTCAGCGTCCTCACGATCTGCGCCACCGTCGAGCGCTTCTGGCCGATGGCGACATAGATGCAATAGAGCTTCGTCTTCTCGTCGCCGCTTTGATTGACGGTGCGCTGATTGATGATGGCGTCGATCGCAATCGCGGTCTTTCCGGTCTGCCGGTCGCCGATGATGAGTTCGCGCTGGCCGCGGCCGATCGGGATCAGGCTGTCGATCGCCTTGATGCCGGTCTGCATGGGCTCGTTCACGCTCTTGCGTGGAATGATGCCCGGCGCCTTTACGTCCACACGCCGTCGCTCAGCGACATCGGTGATGTCGCCCTTGCCGTCGATGGGATTTCCGAGCGGATCAACCACACGGCCGAGAAGGCCTTTGCCGACCGGCACGTCCACGATCGCGCCGGTGCGCTTGACCGTGTCGCCTTCCTTGATGCCGGCATCGCTGCCGAAAATCACCACGCCGACATTGTCGGTCTCGAGATTGAGCGCCATTCCCTTGATGCCGCCCGGAAACTCCACCAGTTCGCCGGCCTGCACATTGTCGAGGCCGTAGACGCGGGCGATGCCGTCGCCGACGCTCAAGACTTCACCGACTTCGCTCACCTGCGCTTCGGCGCCGAAATTCTGGATCTCGCGCTTCAGGATGGCCGAGATTTCGGAAGGCTGGATGTTCATGTCAGTGTCCTCTCATGGCCGCGCGCAAACCTTCGAGTTTGGTGCGCAGCGACGAATCGATCATGCGTGACCCGACTTTCACCACTAGGCCGCCGAGCAGCGACGGATCAACTCTGGTGGAAAGCCGGGCCTCGCGGCCGAGTTTCTCTTTCAGCACGCGCTTCAAATCCCTGGTTTCCGCATCGCTCAAAGCCCGCGCGGCCGTGACGTCGGCTTTGATCTCGCCCTTCTCTTCCGCGATCAGCCGCTCGTGGGCGTCGATGATCTGGTTGAGCGCAGAGAGACGCCGCTTGGTTGCCAGCGTCAGAACGAAGCGTACCGTCAAGGGCGCGGCTTCCATGCGCCGCAGCACGGCGTCCATGCCGAGCTTCTGCTGCTCCGCCGAAAACACCGGCGCTTTCACCAGCCGCGCCAACTCGGGACTTTCGGAGAGCAGCCCTTTCAGCGTCGCAAAGTCATTCGAAACGGTTTCGAGGGTCCGCTCTTCGCTGGCGAGCTCAAAGAGAGCGAGCGCGTACCGCCCTGCCACTCCGCCGCCATGTATGTCGCGCTCAGCCATGTCCGCGTCTTTCGACCTGCACGCCGGAGGGCGCGCGGCGCCAGCTATTTCCTTGAAACCGCAAGGGAAACCAAACGCGCGGATGGAACCCGAATCCCGCGCGGGCGGGGAGTAGCATGGGGCTTTCTCCTGCGCAACAATCTGTCGCGAAGAGCTGGAATGTCGGGAAACACAGTGTTTCGCTTTGGAAGTGGGGGCATTGCGACTATTCTGCGGTTTGGGGCCAACGGAGAAACGTCATGAAATGGATGGTTGTGTTCGGAGCAACATTGAGTGCCGCTCTTGCGCTCCCCGCGATTGCCGCATTGCAGGAGGGCGCCAAGGCGCCGGATTTCACCGCGCAGGCATCGATGGGCGGCAAGGAGTTCAGTTTCTCGCTGGCCGACGCCCTGAAGAAGGGGCCTGTTGTCCTTTATTTCTATCCTGCAGCGTTTACCAAAGGCTGCACCATCGAAGCGCATGACTTCGCCGACGCGATGCCGCAATACGCGGCGCTCGGGGCCACCGTGATCGGCGTCTCGCATGACACGATCGATACGTTGGACAAATTCTCCGTGAGCGAGTGCCGGAGCAAATTTCCGGTCGCTGCCGATCCCCAGCAAACGGTGATGAAATCCTATGATGCGGTGCTTTCCTCGCATCCGCAATACGCCAACCGCACCTCGTACGTGATTGCGCCGGATCACTCGATTCTAATGACGTACACGGATATGAATCCCGACCAGCACGTCGCGCTGACGCTCGCCGCGGTCAAGAAGTGGCACGACGCGCAGGCGACAGGGCAGGCCGCGAAGTAACGGCACCGTACTGGAATTTTTTGACGTGCGCGCTGCGCTGGGCGTCGTCACATCGTTGTCGGAGCGTTCGAGCCGGCGCGTTGGGCGGCAAGAAAGACCTTCTCTCCGCTTAGCAGCCCATAGCGCAGGACGTCAGGTCCCCATGCGGTGAATTCGGTGAGGTCGAAGCCTGCGTTTCGGATGCGGGTGCGAACGTCCGCTCCATAAATTCGCAGATGGTCCGCCTGGCCGAAATGAAGCGCGCGCTCCCTGGCAGTCGTGACGGTCGCGTCTTCGTAGGTTTGCGCCCAGCCTTCGACAACGGGAACCATGATGATGGACGAGCCGCCCGGTCGCAACACGCGATGAATCTCGCGCAGTGCCCGGGCATCGTCCACATGTTCCAGGACGTGCAGACAAACCACACAATCAAAGGACTGATCGTCCACCTCCAGCGCTTCAAGATTCAGCACCCTGTCGGCGCGGCCCGGCGTAATGTCGGCGGACAGGTAGCTGCGTGCGAGCGGGCGGATGAGGCGGGCGATGCTGCGTTCGGGCGCGAAATGCAGTACGTCGCGTCCCTCGAAAATGATCCGGTTCCGATCGAACCAGAGTTTGAAAAGGCGATGTCGTTCCACCGAATTGCAGCGGGGACACTTTGCATCGGGGCGCGTCCCCTTTCCGGCCATGTTGAAATAGCCGTGATATCCGCAAAGATTGCATTCGCGTGGAATGCGCTGCGGCCCACGCGCGAAGGGCCGCGTTATACGGTTTGTATCGACTGCCATCCGGTACCAGATTTTCTCGAACAGGTTCGGAGGGCCCATTTTGCATCCCGGGCTAAATTCAACCGCTGCGCATCCTAGTGAACTGAATCTCACAGTTCAAACCACAGTCTTGTCACCAAGAGTGTCGTTGCTGCGGCCTGTCCGCAGCATCCGGTAGCGCGAGTCCCGCGCGCGATGACTCCGGACCCTGCGGAGGAGCCGCAGGTGACAGCCGTTTTGAATGTCCAAAGTCAGATTGGCCTCAGTACTCTTGAATCAGAATTCAACCACTGCCGCGTTCCCGGATTGGCCGGTAGCGTCGAATTTGGACGCGTCGCCTTGACGGCCCGCCGCATATCCTGCCAAACGGCGCGGCGATGATCGAGATCACGCAGGAATTCACTTTCGATGCCGCGCACCGGCTGGACGCGGGCGCGCCGGAGAACCGCCGCATCCACGGCCATTCGTTTTACGCGGAGGTCACGCTGCGCGGCGGAGCCGACGCCGAAACCGGCATGCTGCTCGAATTCGGCGCAATCAAGGAAGCGCTGGGCGAGATCGCAGGAGAGCTCGACCACCGGCTGCTGAACGACATTTCCGATCTCGGGCCGCCGACGCTGGAGAACATCACGCGGTGGATTTTTCGCAAGGCGCGTACACGGTTTCCGGAAGTCGTGCGCGTACGCGTGCGCCGTCCGTCCTATGGCGAGTCGTGCTGCTACGAGGAATGATTTGGCGAAGAAACGCCTGACGCAGCTTGGCCGATCCGTCGCTGTCCCGCAGTCACCGGATCAGGCGCGCATCGAGAGCGTGACAAATCCGCACGCCGACTCCGACTACGTGGTACGCTTTACCGCGCCGGAGTTCACCACGCTCTGTCCGATCACGGGTCAGCCCGATTTCGCCCATTTCGTCATCGACTACTGCCCGGCGAAAGCGCTCGTGGAATCCAAGTCGCTGAAACTGTTTCTCGCGAGCTTTCGCAATCACGCAGCCTTTCACGAGGATTGTACGATCGTGATCGGCAAACGCGTTGTTGCGGCGATAAGGCCCAAATTCCTGCGAATTGCCGGCTACTGGTATCCGCGCGGCGGCATTCCCATCGATGTCTTCTGGCAAGCCGGAAGACTGCCGAACGGCGTCTGGCTGCCCGACACGGGCGTCTCCCCCTATCGGGGAAGGGGATAGGGATCAGCCCGGCCGCTTTTCCTTCCAGAAAAAGAGCAGGTAAAAAACGCCGATCGCCATCAGCCAGAAGGCGCCGTTGAACAACACGGCCGTCAGAATTCCGAGCCAGCTTCCATAAACGTCCAGGTAAACCTGAACAATTCTCGACGGATGAGGAATTGCCTTGAGGGATTCGAGCACAGCGAGCTTTACGCCAGACTCGATGAGCAACTCTCCTAGATACAGAAACATTCCGACGAGATAGACCCCATAGGCGAACAGCCTGAGCGCGATTTGCGCGCGGTTGAGAAAATAGTAGATGCCGACGATCATCGCGAAGTTGATGGTAACGATCTGGCCGAACCAGGCCACCTCGTTTGCGGTGACCGAACGCGCAATGGCGAACAGGTCCTGTTCGCTCATCCGACAGGGATTGTACGGGCTGCAGAACCAAGTTTGGCGCACGCCGCGTGGCGGGGGCAGGCAACGATATGATCGTTCACCAGGCCGACGGCCTGGGCAAAGGCATAGACGATCACCGGTCCGCAGAAATTGAAGCCGCGCTGCTTCAGGTCTTTCGACAGCTTTTCGCTCATCGCCGTTTTCGCAGGAACCAGTTTCTCGCTCCTGTAGCGATTGACCAGCATGCGGCCGTCCACGTGCTTCCAGATGAAATGCGCGAAACCGCCGTCTTCCTTCTCCATGATCTCGAGCCAGACGCGCGCGCCCTTGATCGCGGCTTCGATCTTGGCGCGACTGCGAATGATTCCTTCATCGCGCAGCAGGCGCGCGATCTGGCGTTCGCCATAGCGCGCGATTTTCTCTGGCTCGAAACGATCGAAGGCCCGGCGGAAATTCTCGCGTTTGCGCAGGATCGTGATCCACGAAAGCCCGGCCTGGAAGCCGTCGAGCATGAGCTTTTCGTAGAGCGCGCGATGATCGAATTCCGGCACGGCCCACTCTTCGTCGTGATAGGCGACGTAGAGCGGATCGGTCCCGGGCCATGCGCAGCGGACGGGGGCCGAACTCACCGGCGCCGCGCTTTGCGATTCTTGGCAGCACCGGCGCGCTTTGTCTTCGCCTTCACCTTGGCCTTGCGCGCCGGAGCCCGTTTCGTGGCAGCCTTGCGGGAAGATTTTGCACCGCTCGCAGCCCGGCCGCGCGCCTTCGTCTCGCCGGCGATGAATACGGCTTCGATCTTGTTGCCGAAGGGGTCGAACACGAAGGCACCATAGTAGTCCGGCCCGTAGTCGGCCCTTGGGCCGGGCGCGCCGTCGTCGCGCGCGCCATTCTCGAGCGCGGTCTCGTGGAAGCGATGCACGGCGTTCTGGTTTTTCGCCCGAAAGCCGTAATGCGCGCCGTTTCCGGCGCCCGGGCTTTCCTTGTCGTGGGGCAGCTGGATCCAGAATTCGGAGACGCCCTCACCGTACGCGATGGCGTAGGGCAGATATTGCGCCGTGCGCTTGTAGCCCAGTGCGCCAAGCACCGCGTCGTAGAACTCCGCCGCGCGCGATACGTCGGCAACGCCGACGGAAACATGATGCAGCATGTGTGCGCCCTTTGTTTGTGAGACCGCGCGACTCTTACCGTCCTGATTTATTCGTCAAGGGAAAAGCCATGACGGTTTTTTTACAATCACGGGCGTGCCTTGGCTATCGAGCGGCGCGTCTCTCGCTTCCGCGAGGCGGTCGAGACGGAGGAGCGCGAAACCGCGGTTCTTGTAAATCGAAGTGATGGCGCCGAGGTCGCTCCCGTTCGCAGAAACGCGCGTTCCGGGCGAGAGGAGCCCGCCGGCGCAGGCTTCGATTGGCAGGAGCTTCTTGCGCGCCGTGCCACGATGCTTCATCCGGGCGGTCAGTTCCTGCCCGACGTAGCAGCCCTTCTCGAAGGACACGCCGTGCAGCTCCTCGAGATCGGCGTCCAGCGCAAACATCTCGTCCTGACCGAAGTCGCGGCCTTCCGGAACGCCGAGGTCGAGACGACGACTCGTGTAGGGGTCGAGCGATCGTTCGTCGATGGTGTCGATGGCTACCGACCGGTAGCCCAGATCGGCGACGCGAGGGTCCCGCCAGCTCCCTTCATCGCCGTCCCACGACGCGATCACGGCAAGATCGCCGCGGCTCGCGACCTCGACTTTGGCACGCAGTCTGTACAGAGACAGGCGCTTCTGCAATGCCTCGGCGGTCAGGCGCGTGCAGTCGAGCAGGACGGTGCCGTCGCGCTCGTACAGGAGGAAGTCGAACAGGATTTTTCCCTGCGGCGTCAGAAGCGCGGCATATAGAGGCGCCTCCGGCGCAAGCTCGTCGATGTCGTTGGTGATCAGGCCCTGGAGGAATGTCTTTGCCTCGGGCCCGCTTACCGCGATGATGGCGCGGTCGCTGAGAACGGCTTTCATGGCGGCGACATAAGCCTTTCGCGCAGGTCGTCAAGCGCAGACGTAGTGCGGTGGATGTCGAATGGAAAGTCCGTCCAGCCGCGGTGCTGCAGCGCTTCGCGCTGACCCTCATCGGCGATCATCTGACCGAGCGCGCCGGAAAGGGATCCCGCAGAAACAGAGTCGAGATACAGGGCGCGTTCGGCGCCGAGCTCCGGCAAGCCGCCGCGGTTGCTGCAGATGAGTGCGCACCCTTGTGCAAGCGCTTCGAGCGCCGTGCGCGGAAACGGATCGTCCCACAAAGACGGCACAACGGCGACAGCGGCCCGGCGGAACGAGGCCAGAACCTCATCGTGCGGCCTGAAGCCGCAAAGCACGATACGGTCGCAGGACGAAGCCGCGCGCGCGACCGAAGTCTCGTAAGCGGTCGCTTTTTCGCCACTGCCGAACCAGCGCGCGCCGATGATTTCCGCGGTCCAGTCCGGGTGGAGAGGGAGAACGCGGGCGAGCGCCTGAACCAGTTCGAGCACGCCCTTATCCGGAACCACGCGACCGACATAGACGATCCGTTTCTCCTTTGCCGGAAAGTTCGGCGCGCGCGGCACCCCGGTGTGCATCACGTGAACGCGCGGCGACAGGGGGTGATCGAGTCGATCGAGAAAACATCGTCGAATGAAGTCGCTTACGCACAGAATTGCATCGCTCCGCTCCAGCAATGTGCGGCGTTCGGCGACCGATCGCGATCCGTCCATCTCCCGCGGATCGTTGCCGAAATGGAGCACAATCGGCAGGGCGCCGAGTCCGCGACGCAGCATGTCGACGATGACCGGCCGATTGTACACCTCGACAAGCGCGGGAGGTTGTGCACCCACATGGTTCGCGTACCGGCGCGCCATAGTCCGGTTGCGATCCCCTTCCCACCAGCGGGCCTTGGGGAGCGGCAGGAAACGAATGCCCGGGAAAGGATTTTTGACGGGCGAGCCGAACACGGTGATGCCGTCGCGAAAGCGGCTGGCGCGCGATGTCTCGAGCACATTCAGCGCAAACGCGCCCGCGCCCTCGCGCTCAAACCGCTCTTTCGGCGCGAGGAGCAGGTGCAGTTGTTTGACCGGCACTGCGATCAACCCGCCCCGGATATCGGGCGGCCGGCAAGTACATTCCCCAACGCGAGGCCGAGGCGGCGGCCGATGGCATCGAAGCTGTAACAGCGCTCCGCATCCGCGCGGGCGGCGCGGCCGAGGGATTCACGAAGTGAATCGTTATTGATGAGGCGCGCGAGCGCGCCCCTCAGCGCATGCGAATCGTTCGGCGGCACCAGCAGCGCGGTCTTGCCGTCGACGAGGAAGTCCTTTGGGCCGTCGATTTCGCTCGCCACGATCGGCATGCCGCTTGCCATCGCATCGAGCACCGCAAGCGGAAAATCTTCCTGAAACGAAGGCAGCACGAAAATATCGGCCGGCGAAAGGAATTCCGCGACGCGATCGGTCCAGCCGGGCAGGGTAATCCTGTCCCGCAAACCGGCGCGCGCAATTCGCGTTTCGAGATCGCCGCGTTCCGAACCATCCCCCGCAATTGTGCAGCGACAGTCAATGCCGCTGGCCGCGAGCTCGCCGACCGCATCGATCAGCACGCCGAATCCCTTTTTTTCGTGCAATCGGCCAAGCGCGGCGAGCTGCACCGGCGTCGAGAGCCGGTAATCGTTCTTTGCTTTCGGCAGGCGCACGGCGTTGGGAATGACGGCGATGGCTTCCGCCGCAACGCCATCTTCGATCAGCGTGAGTCGGCGATGATCCGCGGCGACCAGCACGCCGTTATAGCGGAAATTCAGGTCGAAACGCCGCTTCTGCACCATCGGCACTATGGGAATGGATTTCGGCACGACGCGCGCCATCAGCCGGTGCGCCGTGCGGCCGACACACATGATGAGTTGCGGCTGCACGCGGTCGACGACCGCACGCGCTCGTGCGCGGCTCACCGGATCCCAATCGCTCCAGGCGGCAATTGCATCGCAGCCAAGTCCGCGCTCTTTCGCGTAGCGCTCCAGTTCGCTTCCGTGGCGCACGAGACCCCGCGCCGGCAGGCCGGCCGCCGAAAGCATCTCGATCTCGTCGAGAAACAGCTTCTCGAGGCCGCCGAAGCCGCGCGCGAACATCGAATTGAGAATCATGCGCCAGACTGGGTTAAGGTAAGGACCGACGCGCCCATAGCATCACGGAAGGCGGCCGCTCAAATGTTCGATCTGCTTATCCGGGGCGGAATCGTCGCTACGCCGAACGGAATCGGGGAAGCGGACATCGCTGTCCGCGGCGGCCGAATCGCTGCGATCGGCTCTCTTTCCGACGCCGCGGTAGAGGTTTTCGACGCGCGTGGGCTTCATGTTTTTCCGGGCGTGATCGATACGCAGGTGCATTTCCGCGAGCCCGGTAACGAACACAAGGAAGATCTGGAAAGCGGCAGCCGCGCCGCCGTCCTGGGTGGCGTGACGGCGGTGTTTGAAATGCCGAATACGAATCCGCCGACAACGACGCGGTTCGCTCTCGAGGACAAGCTCGCGCGTGCGAATGGACGCATGCATTGCGATTACGCCTTTTACGTCGGCGCGACGCCGCAGAATGTCGGAGCGCTGGGTGCGCTGGAACAGGCGCCTGGCGTCGCGGGCGTAAAGGCGTTTCTCGGCTCCTCGACCGGCACGCTCCTGCTCGATCGCGAAGAGGATATACTTGCCGCGCTGATGGCCGGGCGACGGCGCATGGCCGTACACTCCGAAGACGAGGCGCGTCTGAGAGAGCGCCATCACCTGGCAGAGAAGGCGAAACCGGCGACGCATCCCGTCTGGCGCGATGCGGAGACGGCGAGGGTTTCAACCGAGCGCGTGCTCCGGCTCGCGCGTGAAGCCGGGCGGCGCCTGCACGTTCTGCACGTCACCTCGGCAGACGAACTGCCGCTGCTGGCGGAGGCCCGCGCCTTTGCAACCGTCGAAACGACGCCGCAGCACCTCACTCTGTCGGCCCCGGAGTGTTACGAACGGCTCGGCACATACGCACAGATGAATCCGCCAATTCGTGACGAAACGCATCGCCGGGCATTATGGCGCGCGGTGCGCGAAGGCCTCGTCGACGTGATCGGTTCCGATCACGCGCCGCACACGCGCGAAGAGAAAGAGAAGGCTTATCCGGAATCGCCGGCGGGTATGCCGGGCGTACAGACGCTCGTCACGATACTGCTCGATCACGTAAATTCCGGGCACCTTTCGCTCGAACAGTTTGTCGACCTGACGAGCGCGGGCGCGCAGCGTATCTTCGGCATTGCGGGAAAGGGACGAATCGCGCGGGGCTACGATGCGGATTTCACCATCGTCGACCTGAAGGCGCGCCGGAAAATCGAGAACGGCTGGATCGCCTCGAAATGCGGCTGGACTCCCTTCGACGGCGTGACGACCAGCGGGTGGCCCGTGGCAACGATCATTCGTGGACAGATTGTCATGCGCGACGGTGCGCTGGTAACGGCCGGTGGCGGCGAGCCTGTACGTTTTGTGGAAACGCTGCGGGCGACGATCTTACCCTCCCCTTGAGGGAGGGGGATTTGTACTTCAATGCACGGTAAATTCGGCGCCGGCGTGGCCAAACTCAGCCGCCGAGATCAGTCCTCGCGCCGCCACGCGTACCGAATGCAGCTTGCCCTCGATGTTGTCGCGCCAGAAGTCGAGAAATCGATGAAGGAGCGGAAAGCCGGGAGCAAGATCGAATTCCTGCCAGATATAGCTTTGCAGAACCGCCGGATGATCGGGCATGTGGTAGAGGATTTCCGCCGTGGTCAGCCGGTATCCACGCAACTGCTGCTCAAAGTTGTGCATGATCCTTTCCTGTCTCTATCCTGGGCCCCCTTCTCTCCGAGTGTGGCCGCAGAATCGTAAGCAAAAGGTTGGCGCCGTGGTTCCCGCTCTGTCGAGTTACGATGTCGTGCGACCGCCATCGGCTTGACGCGACGCCCGGTTTTTGCGCCTAAGTGTTTCGCCAGCACCACAATTTGCCGCAAATGGCAGCAGCAATCGGCGAGTGCCAATGAACGACCGTTTCAAAGCGTACCTGATTTCCAGGGATGGCGAGCGCCAACGCGGTGAATTCGTCAGCCTCGGTACGGACGATCTGATGCCGGGGGACGTCACGATTGCGGTGACGCATTCGACCGTGAACTACAAGGATGGGCTTGCGGTCACCGGCCGCTCACCCGTGGTACGGCACTTTCCCATGATCCCCGGCATCGACCTCGCCGGAGACGTGATCGGATCGGAAAGCGATTCGTTCCGGCTGGGCGAGCGTGTACTGATCAACGGCTGCGGATTGGGCGAAACGCATTACGGCGGCTATGCCGAACGCGCGCGCGTGGAACACGAATGGCTGGTGAAAATTCCGGACGTCTTTTCCGCCGCCGAAGCGATGGCGATCGGTACGGCCGGATACACGGCGATGCTTGCGGTGCTCGCTCTCGAAGACGCAGGCGTGCGACCGTCGAGTAGTCCCGTTCTGGTGACGGGCGCGTCGGGCGGCGTCGGCTCGATCGCTGTCGCGCTGCTTGCAAAGCTCGGATACCGCGTCACGGCCTCGACGGGGCGTCCCGAGGAAGAGACCTATCTGAGAAAACTTGGCGCCGGCGAGATCATTCACCGCAGCGAACTTTCGGGCGAGCCGAAGCCGCTCACAAAGGAGCGCTGGGCAGGCGCCGTGGACAGTGTCGGTTCGCGTACGCTGGCCAATGTTCTCGCTTCAACGAAGTACGGCGGCGCGGTGGCCGCCTGCGGGCTGGCGCAAGGCATGGATTTGCCAGCGAGCGTCGCGCCCTTCATTCTCCGCGGCGTATCGCTCCTGGGAATCAATTCCGTCTATACGAGAACCGAGCGGCGGCGACAGGCCTGGGAGCGGCTGGCGCGCGATCTCGAGCGGGGCAAACTGCAGATGATGACGAAATCGATTCGGCTGGAAGATGTGCCGCATGCGGGCGAAGAGATTCTCGCAGGTCGCGTGCGTGGCCGTCTCGTCGTCGAGATCGCGTAAGCCCCGCAGCGACTGGGGCACCGACCGCCGATGGATTATCTGTTTCTCGTCCTCACCGGTCTGGTGATCGGCTTTATCGTCGCGGCGCCCATCGGCCCCATCAACCTGATTTGCATCCGCCGCACGCTTGCCTTCGGTTCGGTCAACGGCCTTATTTCCGGGCTGGGCGCGACGGCGGCGGACGGAATCTACTCGGCAATCGTCGGCTTCGGCCTCACCGCCGTGCGCCACTGGTTCGAGGGCTGGTCGGAGGTGCTGCAGATCGCGGGCGGCGTGCTCTTGATCGCTTTCGGCATTCACACCTATCTCGCCGATCCGCTCCATGGGCGCGACGTCAATCGCATGGGCGAGCGCGAACGCGAGCGCGCGCCGCGCAACCGTTCGCTCCTGCGCTCCTTCGCCTCGACCTTCGCGATCGCGATGAGCAATCCGGCGACGCTGTTCGCCTTTGCGGCGCTGTTCGCCGGTTTCGGGGGCATCGTCGCGAGCGCGCATGCGAGCTGGACGGAAGCCGGGTTCGTCGTCGCCGGCGTCATGATCGGTTCTGGACTCTGGTGGTTGACGCTCACGAGCGTCGTAGGCCTGCTCCACGCGCGCATCGACGCGCGCGTGATGCGCATCATCACGCATGTCTCCGGCATCGTCGTCACGCTCTTCGGCCTCGTCATGCTTGCGCGCGTGGTGTGGGTGCGCTGGATTTAATTTTCTCACAAGCGACGGCGCGGAAATCAATGCAACAACGGGTCGACCTTCATCCAAGGGATCGGTGCCGGTTCGCCCGCAAGGCGTCTTGTTTTCTCGTTTCCGGAGTCGATCAAGATTATGTGTCGATATTCAAATAATAACTCCGTCCCAAGCCAAAGCTCATCATTTTTTGCGATCGCATCTGGCTCATTGTCGAGCATGCCGATGTATCCGCCGGGAACACTACTCCGTACAATTACCCACATTCTTTCCACGGAAACTGGCTCCGCCCCTTCTACTGCGATCCGGAAAATCAATTTTCGCCAGGTCGCCGGGCTGTAAAGCCATACGCTGAACCAATGATGGCAACCAAAATGTGTCGGGAGCTTCGCGATGAATTTGTTCACCATCATCCAGACACCAACCATCTATTTCCCAATCGGCCAATCTCATCACCCGGTCCCCCGTGGCCACCGCCTGATCTGCAAAGCCTAGCAGAACCGAGATTGCGTTGACTTGGTCTCATCGCCATCTATGATCCGCCGCAACGTCGCAGTCCGCCGGGAGGCGCATTGGTGACGGCGATCAGACGATCCCCCGCGGGAGAGATTTGTCCCCGAGACAAACGCCGAAGGAGCAACCGCCCCGGAAACTCTCAGGCAAAAGGACCGCGTCGGGGAGATGAAGTTCTGGAAAGCGGGACGGTTTTCCGTCTCCACCGAAGGGGTAAGCCGCGGAGCCTGATCCGGGGCGAAATCTCTCAGGTCCGATGACAGAGGGGTGCCTGTCCGGTTCGCCGGCCAGGTGAGCGCAAACCTCTTTGCCGGGCCGTTATGGATCATTCCTCGGAAAATCTGCGTCGCACGCCGCTTTACGCGCTGCATCTCGAGTTGGGCGGCAAGATGGTGCCGTTCGCCGGCTACGAACTTCCCGTGCAGTATCCGGCGGGCATTCTCAAGGAACACCTGCACACTCGCGCGCAGGCCGGCCTGTTCGATGTCTCGCATATGGGACAGGCCATGCTTTCCGGATCCGACCCTGCGGCCGCGCTCGAAAGGCTGACGCCCGCGGACGTCAAAGGCCTGAAGGAGGGCCAGCAGCGCTACGCGCTCCTGTTGAACCAGCAGGGCGGCATCAAAGATGATTTCATGGTGTCGCGGCTTTCGGGCGAGGCGACGGTTCATCTCGTCGTGAACGGCGCGACGAAGGAAGGCGATTTCGCCTACATCGAAGAGCGGCTGACAGGCGTGGCGAATCTCACCCCGCATCCCGATCGTGCCCTGCTGGCGCTGCAGGGCCCCGCGGCGGGCGCGGTGCTGGCGCGGCATGCGCCGGACTCGGAGCGGCTCGTCTTTATGGACACGGCGCGGATGAAGGTCGCCGGCGCGCCGGCGATCGTCAGCCGCTCGGGCTACACGGGCGAGGACGGATTTGAAATCTCCATCGAAGCTGCCGATGCGGAGCATGTCGCGCGCGCGCTGCTCGGCGAACCGGAAGTGCTGCCCATCGGTCTCGGCGCGCGGGATTCCCTCAGGCTCGAAGCGGGCCTCTGTCTGTACGGGCACGACCTGAACGAGGACATCGATCCGGTCACTGCGGCGCTCACCTGGTCGATCGGCAAGCGGCGCCGCGAAACCCGCGACTTTCCCGCCGCCGCGCGCATTCTCGACCTGCTCGCAAATGGGCCGCGCGAGAAACGCGTCGGCATTCGTCCCGAAGGCCGCGCTCCCGCGCGTGAAGGCGCGGACATCGCCGACAAATCGGGCCGCATAATCGGCCGGGTCACGAGCGGCGGGTTCGGCCCGAGCGCCAACGCGCCGGTCGCGATGGGCTATGTGGAGACGGCGTTCGCGCGCGAAGGGACAGAAATCGATCTCATGGTGCGCGGCAAGGCACTGCCGGCGCGGGTTGCGTCCATGCCGTTCGTGCCGCACCGCTACAAACGCAGCTAACAGACGGGGAATGACATGAGCGACACGCGCTATACCGATCAGCATGAATGGGTCCGCATCGACGGCGACACCGCCACGGTGGGGATCACGAAATTCGCCACCGGCCAGCTTGGCGACGTTGTGTACGTCGAACTGCCGGAAATCGGCCGCAAGGTGGGGCAGGGCGGCGAGATCGCGGTTGTCGAAAGCGTGAAGGCGGCCAGCGAAGTCTATGCGCCGATAGGCGGCGAGGTGAGCGAGACCAATCCGGCGCTCCACGACGATCCGTCGAAGATCAATGCCGATCCGGAAGGCGAGGGCTGGTTCTTCAAGCTGCGTCTCACCAACAAGGCGGAAGCGGACAAGCTGATGACCGAAGCGCAATACGCCGAATTCACGAAATCACTTTGATGATCGTACAGGGACCCCTTACCCGCTTCGCCGCGATATGCGGCTCAGCTGCCCTCTCCCTCAAGGGGAGAGGGCGACCCTGGAACGACTTGCAAACACCTCTCCCCTTGGGGGAGAGGTCGAAAATTGCGCCGGCGATTTTTGGGCGAGGGGCGCGGCGCGACGACAGGTACAACGTTGAAAGAATAGGTACAAAGAATGCGATATTTGCCGCTCACTCCTGATGACCGACGCGCCATGTTGCGCACCATCGACGTACCAAATGTCGATGCGCTCTTCCGCGACGTGCCGAAAGAAGGTGTGGTTGGCCGCGAGGTCTTCGACGCTCTTCCCGATCATAAAGGTGAGCTCGAGGTCGAACGCACGCTGTCGCGGATGGGGGCGCTAAACATATCGGCAGGGTCGGTGCCTTTCTTCTGCGGCGCCGGCGCCTACCGTCATCATATTCCGGCATCGGTGGATCACCTGATCCAGCGTTCCGAATTTCTGACCTCGTACACGCCCTATCAGCCGGAGGTCGCGCAGGGAACGTTGCAATATCTCTTCGAATTCCAGACCCAGGTGGCGCTTCTCACCGGCATGGAAGTAGCGAACGCGTCGCTCTACGACGGCTCGACTGCCACGGCTGAGGCGGTGTTGATGGCGCAGCGCCTGACGCGCCGGCCAAAGGCGGTGCTCTCGGGCGGTCTCCATCCGCACTACGCCGCGACAGTCGAGACCCTGGCCTCGCTGTCGGGAAAAGTTGTTCATGCGGACGCGGAGCCGGGCCGGGCCGGAGATCTTGCGAAGCTCATCGACGACGAGACGGCCTGCGTGGTGGTACAAAGTCCCGATGTGTTCGGGCTCATCCACGATCTGAAACCGGTGGCCGACGCGGCGCACGCCAAAGGAGCGCTTCTGATCGCGGTGGTGACGGAAGTCGTCTCGCTGGGGCTGATCGAGCCGCCGGGTGCCATGGGCGCGGATATTGTCGCCGCAGAAGGCCAGTCGATCGGCAACGGGTTGAATTTCGGCGGGCCATATGTGGGCCTGTTCGCCACGCGCGAAAAATTCATCCGCCAAATGCCAGGGCGGCTCTCCGGCGAGACGGTGGACGCCGAGGGAAGGCGGGGATACGTGCTCACGCTGTCGACCCGCGAACAGCACATCCGCCGCGAAAAGGCGACGAGCAATATCTGTACGAACTCCGGTCTCTGCTGTCTCGCCTTCACGATCCATCTCGCGCTGCTTGGGGACAAAGGGTTCAGCCGGCTCGCCCGTCTCAACCATGGCCGGGCCTCGTCGCTTGCGGAGAAGCTCGCGGCCGTCAAAGGCGTGTCGCTGGTGACGCCGCAGTTCTTCAATGAGTTCACGCTGAAACTGCCGAAACCGGCCGACGAAATTGTCGATGCGCTCGCCGCGCGGGGGATTCTCGGTGGTGTACCAGGATCGCGCCTGTGGCCGCACCAGGCGAAGATGCGCGACTTCCTGATCGTCGCGGCAACGGAAACAAGCCCGGAGGAAGATTGTGACGCCTTCGCGCAGGCGCTGGCGGAGGTCGTGTCATGACGATGAACCCTGTCGGACGTCCCACAGGCATCGAAGCCGTCGAAATGGAACACCCGCAGACCTTCTCCGGCGATCGGGGTCTCGATCACGAAGAGCCGCTGCTGTTCGAACTGGGGCGCGAGGGGATGTGTGGCGTGGACATTCCGCAGGCACAAATCTCGGACAAACGGTTGGGCGGTTTGCAGCGAAAAAAGCCCGTCGGACTGCCGGGACTGTCGGAGCCGGAAGTGGTGCGCCACTTCGTGCGGCTGTCGCGCATGAATTATGCCATCGACGCGGGCCTCTATCCGCTCGGCTCCTGTACGATGAAGCACAATCCGCGGCTGAACGAAAAAATGGCGCGGCTGCCCGGCTTCGGTGATCTCCATCCGCTTCAGCCGGAACGAACTGTACAGGGTGCACTGTCGCTCATTGCCGAATTGATGCGCTGGCTGACGACCCTGACGGGCATGCCGGCCGTGGCGATGAGCCCCAAAGCCGGAGCGCATGGCGAGTTGTGCGGACTGCTTGCGATCCGCGCGGCCATCAAATCGCGGGGCGAACAGCGCCGGCGGATTCTCGTGCCTTCGTCCGCCCATGGCACCAACCCGGCCACCGCCGCGCTCGCAGGCTTCACCGTAGACGAAGTCCCGGCCCTGGCAAACGGTCATGTCGATGCCGATGCACTCGAGCGGATGCTCGCGAACGATGTTGCCGCGATCATGCTCACCAATCCCAATACATGCGGATTATTCGAGCGGCGCATTCGCGAGCTCGCCGACGCAGCGCACAAGGTCGGTGCCTACTTCTATTGCGACGGCGCCAACTTCAACGCCATTGCCGGCCGCGTGCGACCGGGGGACCTCGGCGTCGACGCCATGCACATCAATCTGCACAAGACATTTTCCACGCCGCATGGCGGCGGCGGACCGGGTGCGGGTCCCGTGGTTCTGTCTGCTGCGCTTGCGCCGTTTGCGCCTCTGCCGCTCCTCGTGCACGACAAGGGTGGATTCCGGCTGATCGAATCGCCGGACGACGCGCCGCCGAGCACCAAGCCGTTCGGACGCATGTGTGCGTTTCACGGCCAGATGGGAATGTTCGTGCGCGCGCTTGCCTATATGCTGAGCCACGGCGCGGACGGAATCCGCCAGGCATCGGAAGACGCGGTGCTCGCGGCAAATTACATCCTCGCCTCGCTCAAGGACGTGCTGAGCGCGCCGTTCGAGGGCCCGTGCATGCACGAGGCGCTGTTCGACGACCACTTCCTCGAAGGCACCGGCGTCACCACCCTCGATTTTGCGAAAGCGATGATCGACGAAGGCTATCACCCGATGACGATGTACTTTCCCCTCGTTGTCCACGGGGCGATGCTGGTCGAACCGACCGAGTCGGAATCGAAGGAGAGTCTCGACCGCTTCATCCGCGTCATGGCGGGCTTGGCCCAAGAAGCGAAATCCGGCCGCAAGGAACGCTTTGCCGGCGCGCCGTACCTCGCACCGAGGCGGCGCCTTGACGAAACCCGCGCCGCGCGCAAACCCGTTCTGCGCTGGGCACCAAAGGATGCGGCAGAGAGCTGACATCCGGATGCTCCAATCGTCATGCTGCGCGCATGCGCAGCATCCATGATGGCTGCGCTCTGCTATCCGGAAACGATTTCGTAATGATGCGCCGCAGCGGAAACTGTGGCTATTCGAATAGATTTTACGAAAATAAAGGAACAACTGGAACCGTCCTTGGGCGTGGATGAAATTCGTGAAAGGTTGTCGGGCAGAAGACAACAGCGACGGCCCCACTCATGACGAGCATACTTGCCGCGACAGTGTTTCTCCTGACGTTTGTCGTCCTTCCGGGACCGATCTCGCGCCTCGTGGGTGCAAAATTCGCGGCCATGTTTCTTGCAACGACCGGGTTTGTCGTCTTTCCGGTCATCCTCGGGCCCAATTGGGGCTCGGTTTTGGTAGCGGCGTTGGACATCGCCCTGCTGCTGGTCGGGGCGAAACTGGCGAACCACTTCGGCTTCTCGCGGGCGATTTGCGCGATCGTGATCAAGCGTGTCGCCGCTCTGGTGAGCGCTGTTCTCTGTATCCTTTTTGTCGTGCTCGCGCTGATGGTTGCGAGCCTCGCCGGTCACGCGATCGAGGCGTTCCCGTACGACTTCCTCGCGCTTGTCAGTGGAATCGGATGTGCGGCGCTGCTGTCGCGCCGTCAGGAACAGGTCTTGACCCGGGGCTTTGCGGGAAGCCTCGTCTCCGCATCGTCGCAGGCCTGATCCCCTTGCGCCTGCGTCATCCCTTTGGCCCGATGAAGATCGGCGCCCTTGATGCTCGTGATGGTGAGCCGTGCGCCGGTTAGGTCGGCACCGCCCGGGCGCGCATGCGCAAGGCTGGCGCCCGAGAGATTGGCGCCCCGAAACGAGGCGTTCCGGCAATCGCCGTAGAACGCGTACGTCAGCACGCGTTTCGCGCCTTCGAAGTCGGCACCTTCAAGATTGCCGCGTTTGACGCTGGTGTTGGTCGGGTCTGCATAAGCAAGGCGGTGCGCTTCGGGCTCACGAGCACCCGCTCGTGCTGCCGCAGGTGTTGCATTTGAGGCAGGTGCCGTTCCTCACCAGTGTGAAGTTGCCGCAGGAGCCACAGGCGTCGCCTTCGTAACCTTTCATGCGCGCTTCCGCGGCGCGCTGCGTGCGGGCGGCACGGGCAACATCGCTGCTGACGGTGAGGCGCGCCTCGATTTCGGCCATCGCCGCGCCCACGGGATTGGCGCCCGCCGCCTCCATCACCGCCGCGCTGATTTCGCTCAGGGCTGCAGTGACGGAGTCCGTCGCTCGGCCAACGGCCTGCCCTTCCTCGGTTGAGGCGTACAGCGCGTGCTCGAGGGCCGGGGCGTTGGCCGATTTTGCGACCGTGTTGCCCCGCACCACGGCGAACGACTTCAGCTGTCCGCGCACGAAACCGGTGGACGCAACACGCGAAATCGTCTGCGCGAGTTCGCCCGCAACTTCGCGGCGCTCGTTGCCGCGGCCGCCATTGCCGAGATCTTCGTCGTGTGCCGGCGGCACATGGGCGAGATCGTGGCGGCCCAGATAGGACACGCCAAGTTCGCGGAAAATGTAGTCGAGAACGCTCGTCGCGTTCTTGATCGAATCGTTACCCATCACGATTCCGGCCGGCTCGAAGCGCACGAAGGTGAAGGCTTCGACGAATTCCTCGAGCGGGACGCCGTATTGGAGGCCGATCGAGATTGCGATGGCGAAATTGTTCATCAGGCTGCGGAAGGCGGCGCCCTCCTTGTGCATGTCGATGAAGATTTCGCCGACGCGACCGTCTTCGTATTCGCCGGTGCGCAGATAGACCTTGTGGCCGCCGACCACCGCCTTTTGCGTGTAACCCTTGCGCCGCTGCGGCAGCCGTTCGCGCTCGCGGCTGACCACACGTTCGACGATCTTTTCGACGACGCGTTCGGCGACGACAGCCGTACGCGCCGCCTGGGGCAGGGAGAGGATATCCGCATCCTCGTCCTCGTCGTCGGCGAAAGTGAATGTCTGCGAGGCAAGCGGTTGCGAGAGCTTCGAGCCATCGCGGTAGAGCGCATTGGCCTTGAGGCCGAGCTTCCACGACAGCATGTAGGCGTCGCCGCAGTCCTTGACCGCGGCTGTATTCGGCATGTTGATGGTCTTGGAGATTGCCCCGGAGACGAACGGCTGTACGGCTGCGCACATGCGGATGTGGCTCTCGACCGAGAGCGCACGCGTTCCGATGCGGCCGCAGGGATTGGCGCAGTCGAAAACGGCCAGGTGTTCGGGTCGCAGATGCGGGGCGCCTTCAAGCGTCATGGCGCCGCAGACGTGCAGATTGGCGGCTTCGATCTCCGCCTTCGAGAAGCCGAGTGCTTTCAGCATGTCGAAATCGGCCGCGTCCATCTGCTCGGGCGTAAACCCAAGCAGATCTGTGCAGAATTCGGCGCCGAGCGTCCATTTGTTGAAAACGAAGCGGATGTCGAAGGCCGATTCGAGGCTGGCTTCGATCTTCGCGATTTCCGCGTCGCCAAAGCCGCGCGCCGCAAGCGCGTCGTGGGTGACGCCATCATCGAGGCCTTCGAGTGTGCCGTGACCGACGGCATAGGCGACGATATCGTCGATTGCGACTTGCGGATAACCAAGCGCCGAAAGCGCTTCGGGCACGCAGCGGTTGATGATCTTGAAATAGCCGCCGCCCGCGAGTTTCTTGAATTTCACGAGCGCGAAATCGGGCTCGACGCCGGTGGTGTCGCAATCCATCACAAGACCAATGGTTCCGGTCGGTGCGATCACCGTCGCCTGCGCGTTGCGGTAACCGAATTCTTCACCGAGGGAGAGCGCGTCGTCCCAGGCGCGCTTTGCGGCGACCCCGAGCGCGGGATCGTTCAGTGCTTCGAGATCCAGCGGTACCGGCAAGGTCGAAAGGGTTTCGTAGCCGTGCGTCGCGCCATGCGCCGCGCGCCGGTGGTTGCGCACGACGCGCAGCATGGCGTCGGCATTGGCGGCGTATCCCGGGAATGGTCCGAGTTCGCCCGCAAGTGCCGACGACGTCGCGTAGGAGGCGCCGGTCATCAGCGCGGCGACCGCACCAGCGATCGCGCGCCCTTCGGCGCTGTCATACGGAATGCCCGACGCCATCAGGTAGCCCCCGATATTGGCGAAGCCGAGCCCGAGCGTGCGATATTTGTACGAGAGTTCGGCGATTTCGCGCGACGGGAATTGCGCCATCATTACCGAGATTTCGAGCACGATGGTCCACAGTTTTACAGCATGTTCGAACGCCTCGACGTCGAAGCGTGCATCCGCGCCGGTCCCTTTGCGGAAGCCCATGAGATTGAGCGAGGCGAGATTGCAGGCGGTGTCGTCGAGGAACATGTACTCCGAACAGGGATTGGACGCGCGAATTTCGCCGCCGGCCGGGCAGGTGTGCCAGTCGTTGATCGTTGTGTGAAACTGGATCCCCGGATCGGCGCAGGCCCAGGCGGCGCGGGAAATCTTTTCCCACAACATGTTGGCGGGCAGCTTCTTTGCGATCGGGCCGCGGCGATATTTGAGCTGCCATTCCTCATCTTCCTCAACTGCCTTGAGGAAGGCATCGTTTACGCGCACGGAATTGTTCGAATTCTGTCCCGAAACTGACAGATAGGCTTCCGAGTCCCAATCGGTGTCATAGACTGGAATGTGGAACTCAACGTCGCTGTAGCCCTGTTTGGCGAAGGCAATGGCGCGCTCGATGTAGTTGTCGGGAATCATCGCCTTGCGTGCCGCTTTCACCTCGCGGCGCAACGCCGGGTTCTTCTTGGGATCAAAGCAGTCGTCGCCCGAACCTTCGCAGTTGATGCAGGCGCGCATCACCGCCTTGACGTGTTTTTCGGCGAGCCTCGATCCCGCGACGAGAGCCGCAACCTTCTGCTCCTCGATCATCTTCCAGTCGATGAACTGCTCGATGTCGGGATGATCGATATCGACGATCACCATCTTTGCGGCCCGCCGCGTCGTGCCGCCGGATTTGATGGCGCCGGCGGCGCGGTCGCCGATCTTCAGGAAGCTCATCAGGCCCGAGGATTTGCCGCCGCCGGAAAGCCGCTCGTTTTCGCCGCGCAGACTCGAGAAATTCGATCCTGTACCGGAGCCGTATTTGAACAGCCGTGCTTCGCGTGTCCACAAATCCATGATGCCGCCGTCGTTGACGAGATCGTCGGCGACGCTCTGGATGAAGCAGGCATGCGGCTGCGGATGCTCATAGGCGGACGCCGACTTCACCAATGTTTTGGTGAAGTGATCGACGTAATAGTGGCCCTGGCTTGGCCCATCGATGCCGTAGGCCCAGTGCAGACCCGTGTTGAACCATTGCGGGCTGTTCGGTGCTGCCTTCTGGGTCGCGAGCATGTTGCAAAGCTCGTCGTGAAAAGCGCGCGCGTCCGCTTCACTGTCGAAATAGCCGCCTTTCCAACCCCAGTAGGTCCAGGTGCCGGCCATCCGATGAAACACCTGCCGGGCGGAGGTTTCGCCGGTGCGCTCTTCTCCCTCCGGTTCCTGGCGCAGGAGAAATTCCGGAACGCCGTCTTCGGGAACGGGCTTCAGCTGTACGGGAACGCCGGCCTTGCGGAAGTATTTCTGCGCGAGCACGTCGCACGCGACCTGACTCCATCCCGCCGGCACTTCGATATCGTCCTGCCGGAACACGACGGTCCCATCGGGATTTCGGATCTCGCTCGTCGCAGACCGGAACTCGATTCCCTCATAGGGCGACGAACCTTCCATCGTGAAGTGGCGGCGAATTCGCATCGTAAACTCCCCCTTCGAGCCTGTTCGGTCGCTTGCCGCATTCGCATTTCGGGACGAACAAGCCGTCGCCGGAATTCGGTCGAGGGCCGAATTCCACCGTGGTGTGGTTTGTCACATCCAGATTTTGTGCCGCGGCAAGCGGCAGACGCAAAGTATGGGCACGCTTTTGGGTAGGGTGCAAGCAGGAAATGGTAAATGCGGTGCCGTCCACAGGATTTGGTGGCGCGCGCAAATCGTTGAAATATCGTGAGTCAAGAGGTCGGGCAGGGTAGCCGACAAAAATTTTTTTGACCGAAGGGCGCCTCGCCGGGGTGCTGCGACACTTCATTGGTGCGATGCGCGCCTCGCGACCCTATACTCAAGCGAATCCCGTCAGGTCTTAGGCATGGAGTGGCTCAAGAAAATCTTCGTCTGGTGGCGAGGCGCCACCATCGGCACACTGGTGACGACCTGGTGGTCCGGCCAATTCGTCGGCGAGGATGAATTCGGAAACCGCTATTACCAGAACCGTAACGGTGCCCGCCGCTGGCTCGTCTACAATGGTCTGGTAGAAGCTTCGCGCGTGCCGCCGGACTGGCACGGCTGGTTGCATTTTACTTACAAGGAGCCGCCGACGGTCGCGCCATTCCGCGTGAAGCCGTGGGAAAGACCGTACGTTCCCAACCTCACCGGCACCGAACACGCGTATCGGCCGGCCGGCAGTCTCGCCGCCACCGGCAGACATGCGCCGGCGACCGGCGACTACGAACCCTGGGTGCCCGAATAGGGCAGGAGCAGGCCGATGCAGAACACCACCTTTGAAACGATCATGGGCGCGTTCGTCATTCTCGTGGCGACGGGCTTCCTCTATTTCGCCTACACGACGAACAGCGCAGGTTCGCTCGGCGGCTACGATCTCAGCGCGCGGTTTGCGAGCGCTGACGGCATCTCCCCGGGAACGGATGTACGCTTGCACGGGGTGAAGGTTGGTCGGGTATCATCGCTCGATCTCGATCCCAAGACTTACGCGGCAGTCGTACATGTCTCGATACGCAGCGACATCAAGATTCCCGATGACTCCTCCATCAAGGTGACGTCGGCAGGAATCATGGGCAGCTCCTATCTCGCCATTCAGCCCGGTGGCAGCGACAAGATGCTCCCCCCAGGCGGACAGCTCACGAATACCCAGGGGTCGATCGATCTCATGGGGCTGATCGGGCGCGTCATCTACGGGAATTCGGGTGGCAAATGATGAAACCAGCGATGGGCCGCTCCGCTCTTGCAATAGGATTTGTCCTGGCCTGCCTGCCGGCTTTCGCGCAGGGTACAGCGCAAAGGCGGTTGAGCCTCGCCGATGCGGTGCCCGGCAAGGATGGCGTGAAGCGCGCGCTCGTGCTGCGCGGTCTGGACAAGATCACCGGGCGTCCGACAAATATTTTTGCGCCGATCGGTGTTCCCGTGAACTTCGCGACGCTCACGATTACGGCGCGCTACTGTTATTCGACGCCGCCCAGCGAACCACCGGAGACCGCCGCGTTCGTCGAAATCATGGATAACCGCCCCGATCAGCCGGCAAAGCTCGCGTTCTCAGGCTGGATGCACGCTTCGAGCCCGTCGCTGAACGGTCTGCAACATCCGCTCTATGATGTGTGGGTGATCAGCTGCAAGACAAACCAGCCGGGCCAGGTGGCACCCGTCGTCGCCTCGACCGCGCCGGTCAAGACCACCTCGCCCGATGCAGGTGCGAAGGAAGCGGTGCCCGAACTGCCCGAAGGCTCGGGGCAGTAGGCTCGCATGCAAAGAAAATCCGCGTTTTTGGCCAGCGCTCTTTCGAGGAGCGCCAGATAGTCGTTCCGCGGAATCGAGAAGGCGCCGAATTGCGCCAGATGACTCGTCTGAAACTGGGCGTCGAGCAGCGAAAACCCGCCGCACTTCAGCCGTGCAACGAGGTGGACAAGCGCGACCTTGCTCGCGTCGCGCTCGCGCGAAAACATGCTTTCGCCAAAGAAAGCGGCGCCAAGCTGTACGCCATAGAGACCGCCCACGAGGCGATTTTCGCGCCAGCATTCGATGCTGTGCGCATGCCCCCGCGCATGGAGCTCGGTGTAAAGAGCGGCGATCTCCTCGTTGATCCAGCTTTCCTGCCGTCCGGGCGCGGGCGCGGCGCAGGCGCGAATCACGTCTTCAAAAGCCGTATCGATACGCACCGAAAAGCGATCGCCGCGAACCGTTCGCGCAAGCCTGCGCGAGACATGGAAGCTGTCGAGCGGCATGATCCCGCGCTCGTCGGGCGACACAAAGTAGATTTCGCGACCATCCCGCCGCTGCGCCATGGGAAATACGCCGAGCCAGTATGCCTTGAGCAGCAGGTCGGTTGTCAGTATCGGCGTATTGCGCATCGGCGCCGGTCACCTTCCCGAAGCGCGATTCACGCGGAGACGCGGGGACGCGGAGTGCACGCGAAGGGGAAAATCAAAATAAATCGTGTCATCCCGGCGAAAGCGGGGACCCAGCTCCTGCAACTGCATGAAATTGTACGCCAGCGCGCGCGCGTGCCTTTCGATACCGGCGGGCGCTGGATTCCCGCTTTCGCGGGAATGACAAGTCTGGTTTGTAATTTCCTCAATTCCTCCGCGTCTCGGCGCGCCATTTCTTGTTGGCATTCGGGTCAGCTGCCGTGCCCGGCGAGGAAGTGCTCCAGCCAATGGATGTGATAGGCGCCGTTGATGATGTCCGGCTGGCGCACCAGTTGTTGAAACAGGGGGATCGTCGTTTCAATTCCGCCCACGACGATTTCGTCCAGCGCCCGGCGGAGCCGCATCAGGCATTCATTGCGATTTTTCCCGTGTACAATCAGCTTGCCGGCGAGACTGTCGTAGTAAGGGGGAATGCGATAGCCGGAATAGATCGCCGAGTCGAAACGCACGCCGAGGCCACCCGGCGCATGAAATTGCGTGACCGTGCCGGGCGACGGCTGAAACGTGAAAGGACTCTCCGCGTTCACGCGGCATTCGATGGCGTTGCCTGCGATCACGATATCGCTTTGGTTCAACTCCAGCGGACTCTCCGCGGCGATTCGGATCTGTTCCCGAACGATATCGATGCCGGTGATGGCCTCGGTCACCGGATGCTCCACCTGAAGCCGGGTGTTCATCTCGATGAAATAGAAGGCCCCATCCTCGAAGAGAAATTCGACGGTGCCCGCGCCGAGATAGCCGAGTTTGGCGAGCGCCGACGTGACGACGCCTCCGATCTCCTCGCGCTGCGCGGCGTTCAGCGCCGGTGAAGGTGCTTCTTCCCAGACCTTCTGGTGACGGCGCTGCAGCGAACAATCGCGTTCGCCCAGATGCAGCACTTTGCCGAAGGAGTCCGCGAGCACCTGCACTTCGATATGACGCGGTCGCGCGAGATATTTTTCGATGTACACGGCGTCATCGGCGAAAGCGGATTTGGCTTCCGCGCGGGCGGTCGTCAGCGCGAGCGGCAAATCTTCCGGTTTGTGGGCGACCTTCATGCCGCGGCCTCCGCCACCCGCCGCGGCCTTGATGAGAACGGGATAACCCAGCCCCGCCGCAACTTCCGCCGCCTGCGCGTCGCTGCCGACAGCACCGTCGGAGCCTGGCACCGTCGGAATGCCGAGCTGCGAGACCGCCTGCTTGGCCGCAATCTTGTCGCCCATCAGCCGCATGTGTTCCGGCCGGGGGCCGACGAAGGTTAGCCCATGCTCGGCGACAATCTCGGCGAAGCGCGCGTTTTCCGAGAGAAATCCATAGCCGGGATGGATCGCTTCCGCGCCGGTGATTTCGCACGCGGCAATGATCTGGGGAACGTTGAGATAGCTCTGCGCCGCGGGCGGCGGCCCCACGCACACGCTTTCGTCGGCAAGCCGCACATGCATGGCATCGGCGTCCGCAGTCGAATGAATCGCGACGGTGGCGATGCCCATTTCCTTGCAGGCGCGATTGATGCGGAGCGCGATTTCGCCCCGGTTCGCTATCAGAAGTTTTTCGAACATCACGGGCGAATGGGATCAGGAGAGCACGAGGAGCATTTGTCCGAATTCGACGGGCTGCGCGTCGCGTACCATAACCTCAGTGACGGTTCCGGCTCTTGGCGCGAGAATCGGATTCATCGTTTTCATGGCTTCGACAATCAGGAGCGTGTCGCCCTCGCGCACCGTGTCCCCGACTTTGACGAAGGGTGACTTGCCCGGCTCAGGCGCGATGTAGACCGTACCGACCATGGGCGAGGTTACCGCCCCGTCTACATTGCGCCTTTCGGCGGGGGCTTCCACCGAAACCGGGCCCATGGCCGCCACCGGTTCTGCCATCGTCGCGACAGCAACAGGTGCCGCGCTGATATGCGGCGAATTTTGCCGCGCGACGCGAATGCGCCGGCCGCCCTGCTCGATCTCGATTTCCGTAAGACCCGTCTCCGTCAGGAGATCCGAGAGTTCGCGAATGACATCGGAGTCGACATGCACCGGCGGCTTGCCCTTCCCCGCGCTAGCCAGCCGCGCCCCGAGTTGCCTCATGTCCTTGATCATGCCCCAACCGCCTTCACGATCCCGGCCAGCGCGTCAAGAGCGATCAGGTAACCCGAGGAACCGAAGCCGCAGATCATGCCTTTCGCCGCCTCACTGACGTAAGAATGCCTGCGATACTGTTCGCGGGCGAACGGATTGGAAAGATGCACTTCGATGAGCGGTACGCCCAAAGCGCGGCAGGCGTCGAGGATGGCGATGGAGGTATGGCTATAGCCGCCGGCGTTGAGAATCACGGCCGATGCGGCCTTGCGCGCCTCCTGAAGCCAGTCGACGAGTTCCCCTTCGCGATTGGTTTGCCGAAAGACAATATCCCAACCCAGTTCCCGCGCTTTTGCCCGCATCGTCGTTTCAATATCCGACAACGTCTCACGGCCGTAGATTTCGGGTTCGCGCTCGCCCAGGAGGTTTAGATTGGGCCCGTTCAGCACGTAGATTGGACGCGCGTCCTTTTGATGGTCCTGGGCCAAGAATCACCGGTCGGATTCGAACCTGAACCGCCTTATACTTGGCCGGAAGGCCTTTCGGAAACCTTCTTTCGGGAAACGGAATGAGTCTGTCCCTTCGAATCAATGGTGAACCCAGGCAGATCGAGCGGCCTTTAAGCGTGCGCGATCTGCTCGCGACTCTGGGGCTCGACCCGGCGAAAATTGCCGTCGAGCGAAATCTCGAAATCGTTCCGCGCTCGCAATACGGCGAAGTGACGGTGGGGGAGGGAGATCGGCTTGAGATCGTGCATTTTATCGGCGGCGGGAACGCATTGACCAACGCACCACAGGACGAACCGCTCGCGATCGCGGGACGAACATTCTCTTCGCGCCTCATTGTCGGAACGGGGAAGTACAAATCCTACGAAGAGAACGCCGCGGCTGTCGACGCGGCCGGCGCCGAGATCGTGACCGTCGCCGTCAGGCGCGTGAATCTGAGCGATCCCGGTGCACCGCGGCTGGTCGATTTCATCGATCCGAAGAAGGTCACCTACCTTCCCAACACCGCGGGTTGCTTCACGGCGGAGGAGGCGGTGCGCACGTTGAAGCTGGCGCGCGAAGCTGGCGGCTGGACATTGGTGAAGCTCGAGGTCCTGGGCGACCGCAAGACGCTCTATCCGGACATGCTGGAGACGCTGCACGCGACAGAGGTGCTGATACGCGAGGGTTTTCAGCCGATGGTCTATTGCAGCGACGATCCGTTGATGGCCAAGCGGCTGGAAGATCTGGGTGCCGTCGCGGTCATGCCGCTGGCCGCCCCGATCGGGTCGGGCCTTGGCGTACAGAATGCGGTCAACATCCGCATGATTGTCGAGCAGGCAAAGGTGCCGGTGATCGTCGATGCCGGAGTCGGCACCGCGTCGGATGCGTCCGAAGCAATGGAGATCGGCTGCGACGCCGTCCTCATGAACACGGCCATCGCGGAGGCGAAACACCCGGTACTGATGGCTCGCGCAATGCGTCATGCCGTTGCGGCCGGAAGGCTTGCCTATCGGGCAGGACGCATGCCGAAAAAGCGTTATGCCGATCCGTCCAGCCCGCTTGCCGGCTTGATCTAGTCTGGCGTGGTTGGAGCCGCTCCATCCAGGCTCAGGATGAGGCGCATAGCCGTGCGTGGCGCCTACGACTTCTTCGTCATCTGGGCGAGCGTCGCGTCGTCCATGGCGCCTTCGCGGATGTGGCCGTTGACGATGAACGCTGGCGTGCCGTCGATGCTGGCCGCGCTGGCGAGCGTCTTCGCCTCGGCAAGCGAACGATCGATGGCAGGCGATTTCATGTCGCTCTTGAGCTTTTCCAGATCGAGTCCGTTCTGACGCGCCACCTCGAAGACCATCTTCTCGTCGACCGGGCCGTCCTGGCTCATCAGCGCGAAATGGAACGCAAGGTATTTGTCCCGTTGGTTACGCGCCGCCATGGCCGCACGCGCGGCAACAGTTGAACCGGGTCCCTTGATGGGGAACTCGATGAAGGCAAGGCGCGCATCCTTGTGCGACACCAGAAACTTCTTCACTGGCGGTATCGACGCGCGGCAATAGGGGCAGTTGTAGTCGAAGAACTCCACCAGTGTGGTTTTCGCGTTCGCCGGTCCGAAGATGAAAGCCACCCTGGGATTGAAAAATGCTCCCACCCCCAGCTTGTCGACCGCCGCTTGACGCGCGCTATCGTCATCTTCGTCCTGTTTGGCCTGGAGCTTGTTCGACATCTCCACCAGCACTTCGGGGTGCGAAACGAGGTAGGCGTGAACGGCATTGGCGTTCGCAGCCATGAACGGCGGCCAACCCAGATTCGCGGCCGCAAAGGCAATGACCAGCGCCACGCAGGCGCCGGCAGCCCCGCCGATCGCAGCAGTTTTCCAATTTTCGGCCATCAGACTCCCATTATCGTTTTTGCGCTCCCGGTCCAGCAACGGCCATGATGTCGGTTGCACGCTGCCAGTCGGGGGAGCCGAGGGGCAGCTTTTTCTGCGCAATCATCGCGAAATGCGCTGCCGCGGGCATGGCGCCGATATTGTAATAGCGCTCAGCCGTGGAGAGGTTGGCCATCGGCTCATTGCCCATTTCGCTGTACGCCTGCGCCGCTTCGAACCAGGCGAAACTGTTGTCGTTTTCCTGCCGGAGCGCGATCTTGAGGTTGTCCAGAGCCGGCTTCGCGACCACGGATTTTTCCGTCGCCAATTGGGCCGCCGCAAGGCTGACGCGGAGCAGGGGCGCATCGGGCAAAAGATCGACCGATTTCTGATAAGCGGGAACACCTTTTTCCGGCTTGCTCATGTCCACGTAGATCTGGCCTTCGAGTTCCCAGAAATAGGGGTTGTTTGGCTCGAGCTTCATCAGTGTGTCGCATTCCGCGAGCGCTTTCTGAAGGTCCGGTTGGCGGAAATACGCGACCGCGCGGGCGTAATGCGCTTCCTCGCTGTTGTCGGACGGCGGGTAGCGGTTCAGCACTGTATCGACAGGGTCAATGAATCCGGCGAGTTTCGCCTGCACCATGTGGAAGGCATGCAGCGCTTCGGGACTATCCTTCACGTCCTTGTAGGGCGAGGCATCCACGATTCGCTGCAGCAGGTCGATGCGATCGCGGTCCGCGGGGTGATCCAACGCCATGGGATCGATATGGTAGGCCGACATCGCCTCTTCATCGGCCATGCGTTCGAATACATCCAGCATGCCCTGACCAGATTGGTGCGTTTCGCGCAGAAACTTCTGGCCCATCTGATCGGCCGTTGCTTCCTGCACGCGGCTGAAGCGCAGGAATTGTGCCTCACCGGCTTGCATGCCGAGGCCCATGACGGCCATCCCGCCCTCACCCGCACCGGCAATCATTGCGGCGACGCCAGCCGCTATGCCCAGGAGCATGGGGACCATGGCCTTCGACATTGCCGACGTGTCGCGGATCAGGTGTCCCCCGGCAATGTGGCCCGTTTCGTGTGCGAGAACGCCGATCACCTCGTTCGGCTTGTGAAGTTGTTGTATCAACCCGGTGTTTACAAAAATATTTTGACCCTCGGCTGCAAACGCGTTGATGGACGGATCCTGCACCAGGTACATCTTGACGGCAGCCGGCTCGAGGCCCGCCGCGCGAAGGATGGGGTCCTCGTAGGATTTCAGAAGACGCTCCACCTCCGTGTCGCGAACGAGGGGGATCGAGTCGGCGAGCACAGGCTGGGCGACTACGGAGAACGCGCAAAGCGCTGCCACCCCGAGCTTGACGACCGGGCCGAGTTTTGGGGGAAATGACCGGTGAAGTTTCAAATGGCGGCTGAAAGGCTTCAACGCGTGAGCACTCCCGCGAGCGACTATTCCCCGCCGCGCCGGGACCGTATGTGGGTGCACTTCCCGCGTCAACGGCGGGCTTTTTTGCGCCGGACGCTCGCGGCCGCGCTCTCCGGGCTGCTCACGTCGTGCTCGCTGATTCGCGGTTCGCCCGACATCCCACCGACGGGACAGGTTGTCGGAGATGAGCCCCGGGCTGTGGAAGTGGGGGCAACGGTTCTGGCCCATGGCGGCGACGCCGCCGATGCGGCGGCCGCGACCTATTTTGCCCTTGCCGTTACGTTTCCCGTGGCAGCGGGGATTGGCGGCGGCGGAATTTGTATTGTTTTCAACCCCAATCCTCAAAAGGCCGAAGAGCTCGACTTTCTGCCGCGCGACGCCGACGGCGGTGGTCCATTTGCGATTCCCGGCAATGTTGCAGGATTCGCGGAGCTGCAATCGCTCTATGGCCGACTTCCATGGCAGCGCGTGATTTCCTCGGCCGAAGGTCTCGCCGCCACCGGCTTCCCCATTTCGCAGGCGCTGCATGCGCGTTTGGATCCCAATCAGGACGTCATAAGGCTCGACGCCGAAATCGCGCGCGAGTTTCTCGACGAAACGGGGCATCTGAAAGCGCCAGGCTCCGTCGTGGATGCGCCCGCTCTGGCGCAGACGCTTTCGCACATACGGGTGGACGGTGCGGAAGCTCTGTACAATCAGCCGCTCGCCGGCGAGATCGTGAACTATGCGCACGCCCAGGGCGGTGACATCACACCGGCGGAGCTGTCGTCATACCGGCCGGAGCGCGGCGCGCCATCGCAAATTCCGATCGGCGACCAAACCGTCTTTCTGCCGTCCGACCGCGTAGGCGCCGGCCAGTATGCGCATGCGCTATTTGCGCGGCTTGTCGATGCCCAGGGACAGGTCGTTGACGCCGATCACATCGGTGCCGGCGTCGCGTCGGCGACAAAAGCGGCACTCGATTCTTTCCGCATCGCCTCTCTGCCACGCGATCTCGGCGCCACCGGTTTTGCCGTGGTCGATTCATCGGGCCAGGCGGTTTCGTGCGCGGTAACTATGGACGGTCCGTTCGGTTCGGGGCGTACAGCCGGCAATTCCGGCGTGGCACTCGCGGCGGCGCCCAAAAGTGGAGGCGGGGGATTGTCACCGGCGTTTCTTGCACCGGCCATAGCGACATCCGGCGGTACCGTAACATTCGCCGGAACCGGTGCCGGCGGTCCCAACGGGACGGCGATGATTGTCCGCGCGCTTCTCGACCTCGTGAAGGGAGGCGATCTGACTCGGCCCGGGGTCCTTGGCGCGACCGGACTGGAGCCCTTCGAGACAGCAAATGTCGTCCAGTGCAAGGACAGCGTCTGTACAGCCGTTCCCGACCCCAGGGCCTTCGGCCTTGCGGCGGCGGGACAGTGATAGGACGCGACGTTATTCCCTGTCGCGGAACGGGCGTTGCCACCAGCCACGACGCGGCGGCGACGGTAGCGTCTCGGGCCGTGGCGGCTCCGGGGCAGCAGTCTCGGCAGGCTCGCCTGTCTTCACGGCAGCCTGCGAGTGCTCGATTTCCTTTTCGGGCAGTGTCGTCTCAAGTACCCGTTGCGGTGGCACAGCTGGTTCCTGTTCCGGTGGTACAGCCTCCCGACGTCGAGCGGGCGATTGTGCTTCCACGGCTAGCGACCAAACGGGTTCCGAGGGAGCGTTGGGCAGAAACGACGGCATATCCGCGTTGAAATCGCTGCGCGGGCCGTCGGTCGTCTGCCGACCCTCGGAGTTGGCCTCTGCGACTGACGCGGCACCGTTTTCGATTTGTGGGTTCGGGGCCGACGCTGCGGGCGCTGCGCCTTCCGGGCCCGCGCGGTGGCCACGGCGACGTCGGCGCCGCTTTCGACCAGATGACGTTTCCTGCGACGGCGCGTGAACCGCCGGTTCCGGGTGTGCTGTTGAACTCGGGGCCGAAACCCTGTGGGGCCGTTCCCATTCGCCGCCTGACTGGGCACCTGGCTGAGCATGTGTATGCGGACGGGCTTCGGTCTGCGGCTGTTGCGGGCGGTCGCGGTCACGACCGCGTCGCCGTCTTCGTCGGCGTTTGCCCGGTCCCTGTACGCCGGGTTGGGCCTCCGCCTGGGTTGGTTCAGCGCCGGCCTGGGGCTGCCCTTGCCGTTCTGGGTGATCGGCGGAGGGCGGCACAGCCCGTTCCTGCAGCGGACGAGCGCGCTCTTCAGGTGCTCGCTGGCCCATCCGCTCGATTTCAAACGTCCCGGCCAGCATGTCGTCCTTGGCCTCAAACTGAATCGAGAGGTCGTACTCTGTTTCCAGATGCGCGATCTCGCGCCTTTTCTTGTTCATTGCGTAGATCGCAACACTCGTTGGCGCGCGTACATTGAGCGCGGACGACTTTTGCCGCTGCGCTTCCTCCTCCAGGCCGCGCATGACCCGAAGTGCCGTTGACTCGATGGACCGCACGATGCCCTGGCCGCCGCAGTGGGGGCAGGGAATGGTCGACCCTGCAACGACTCCCGCGCGCAGGCGCTGTCGCGACATTTCGAGGAGACCAAACTGGCTGATGCGGCCAATCTGTACGCGCGCGCGGTCGTTTTTCACTGCGTCGCGCAGACGCTTCTCCACGTTGCGGTCGTTGCGCGCGTCCTCCATGTCGATAAAATCGATCACAATCAGGCCGGCCAGATCGCGCAGACGCAACTGGCGCGCGATTTCGTCCGCTGCTTCGAGATTGGTCTTGTACGCCGTCTCCTCAATCGAATGCTCGCGCGTTGCACGACCCGAATTCACGTCGATCGAAACCAGTGCTTCGGTCTGATTGATCACGATATAGCCGCCGGACCTGAGCGTCACGGTGGGCGTGAACATGGCGTCGAGCTGGGCTTCGATCTGGTAGCGCTGGAAGAGGGGAACTATATCCTTGTAGAGCTTTACGTTCTTGGCATGACTCGGCATGAGCATGCGCATGAAGTCTTTGGCGTTGCGGTAGCCCTCCTCGCCTTCGACGAGAATCTCGGAAATGTCCTTGTTGTAGAGATCGCGGATGGCGCGCTTGACGAGATCACCTTCTTCGTACACGCAGGCCGGGGCGTTCGACTGCAGAGTCAGTTCGCGAATCGTGTCCCACATCCGCAGGAGATACTCGTAATCGCGCTTGATTTCGGCCTTGGTCCGGTTTTCGCCGGCGGTGCGGATGATCACGCCCATGCCTTCCGGCAATTCGAGCGACTGCGCCGCGGACTTGAGACGATTGCGGTCGGTGGCGCTTGTGATTTTGCGTGAAATGCCGCCACCGCGGGGGGTGTTTGGCATAAGGACACAATAGCGTCCTGCGAGCGACAGATAGGTGGTGAGGGCTGCGCCCTTGTTGCCGCGCTCTTCTTTCACGACCTGAACGAGGATCACCTGTCGCCGCTTGATCACTTCCTGGATCTTGTAGTGACGCCGCCGTGCCCATTTCTGGGTGGGTCGAACCGACTGAAGTTTTGCCTGCGTCGGTTGCTCGTGATCCCCCTGCTGATCGGGCATCGGCTGATCCGCCAGCTGTTCGGGCAGGAATTCCTCTGCAGAACTTTCCAGTTCGCCTGTTGCGCCGTCTCCTTCCATAGCTGCCGTCTCTTCCACGCTTTCGGCGGGAGACGGCGAGTCCGGAAACGGCTCTTCGAAATCTTCGGGGAGAGAGTCATCCACGAGGCTCTGTACGCCGGAATCCTGGCCGTTTGCTTCCGTCACGTCGCCAGCCGTAGCGGCGGCGGCTTCGGCAGCGGATTCCTGAGGCGCGATGTTGGTCACATCCACGGCCTCGACGTCCTCTTCGGCGCGGCGCCGCGCTTCCTCCTCGCGTTCGGCGATCAGCGCCATGCGGTCGGCGATCGGTATTTGATAGTAGTCGGGATGAATTTCCGCGAAGGCCAGAAAGCCCTGGCGGTTGCCGCCATACTCGACGAAGGCCGCCTGGAGTGACGGCTCCACGCGAGTCACTTTAGCGAGATAGATGTTTCCTTTGAGCGGCCGTTTCGATGCGGCTTCAAAATCAAATTCTTCGACTTTTTGTCCGTCGAGAACCACGACCCGGGTTTCTTCCCGGTGACTGGCATCGATGATCATGCGTTTCGGCATAGAATTCTCCGGTCAGCCGCATCACTCGCGAGCGTACGCGGCGCTTGTGCGCGCCAGCGGAGCTCAAGTGGGACACGGGCTGCGATTTGGGGTTGGCGCCCGAGCGCGGTCGAGCCCGCGGGTGTCCCGCGGAGGGCATCGATATCAGTCGGGCAGTGTAATCCATGGCAATTCACTTAGGGTTCGCCAACGGCGAACATCGACCCGCCGCGTCGCCGTCTCTCAATGGGTGATTCCATCGCAAACCTGGTGGGACCGTACCTACGGCCTCCCCGGCCGCGGCGGCACCCGAACGCGATGAACACGAGCGAGCCGAATCTTTTTTTAAGTCTCCACGTTCCTTGCGGCAAGGGCTTAATGAAGAATTCACTATACTCTTTAAAGGTGCTAACGGCTGGTAAAGGCCGAAAGCAGTCCAAATGAGTGCGGGGAAGCCTAAGTGACAATGGGGAAAATGGGGCGCCTCGGGTTGCTGGTGCTGGCTTGCGCCCTGCTGGGTCCGGCCGGAACAACCGCAGCCCATTCGCTTGCCTCGAAAACGCAGGACGAGGCAAACGCCGCTGCCCGCGCGCAACCGGTGGTTATGGGCGCGCGCATCGGCGAGCATCCCGGCCTGACGCGCTTCGTCCTTGAGTTGTCCGATCCGGTCACGCCGCGAGTCTTCACGCTCGCCAACCCTGACCGCGTGGTAATCGACCTGCCTGACGTTCTCTGGCGCATTGGCGCTCCCGATCGGCCGAGCGGTCTCGGGTCAATTCGAAGCTACCGCTACGGATCGTTCCGACCGGGCGAGTCGCGCATCGTGATCGATCTCAACCGACCGGTGTCGCTTGCTCCATTGCTGCTAATTCCTCCCAAAGACGGCAACGGCTACCGCATCGTGCTCGATCTGGCTCCCGCTACTCCCGAAGAGTTCGCCCGAAACGCAGGTTGGCCAGAAGACGTGTCCGCGAAACGCGTCGCTGAGGGAGCGGCGGCCGGCGCGGCCGAACCCTCGACCGAAACGGCCTCAGCGGCCAGGGTCATCGTCGTCGACGCTGGGCATGGCGGCGCCGACTCCGGCACAATCGGCATCAACGGCACGCGCGAAAAGGACCTTGTCCTCGACGAGGCCAAGCGCCTTGCGAGCGTGCTTCGAAAGCGCGGTTATATCGTGCATCTCACCCGCGATAGCGATGTCTACATCCCGCTCGAACAGCGTGTCAGGGCCGCGCGGGATTTTCATGCGGACCTGTTTATTTCGCTGCACGCCGATTCCAACCCCAGTCAGGACGTCTACGGCGCCTCGGTCTACACGCTCTCGGAAGCGGGTTCGGACCGGGAAGCGGCAGAACTCGCCCGCAAGGAAAATCAGTCGGACATCGTCGCGGGCGTCGACCTGTCAGGTCAAAGCAGCCCGGTCGCCTCGATTCTGATCGGACTGGCGCAGCGCGACACGATCAATCGGTCAATCAGGTTCGCGGAGACGCTGGTAGGGCAGCTCGGCCGGGTGACTGACACATTGCCGCGCGATCCCCATCGCTCCGCAGCGTTTGTCGTGCTAAAAGCCCCCGACGTTCCCGCCGTCCTGATAGAGCTCGGCTATCTGACAAGCCCGCGCGATTGCGTGCAAATGGCGACGGAGCAGTGGCGGAACGACGTATCATTTGCGATTGCGGACGCCGTGGACAGGCAGCTAAGCCCCACCGCGGCAAACCTCAAAGCGGCGGACGCCATGAGGTGATGCCCTGCGCCTTCGGAGCGCCACAATGAAAAGGCATCACGAGTTGGAAAAGGGACTATCGGGTTGCGGCGCTTAATCTTTGCAGCGGGGCTCGCGCTCCTCGCCCTCGCTTTGGCGGGGACCGGCGCGCTGGCTGTGTACATTTATTCGACCACGCGCGATCTCCCGAGCGTCGAGGCTCTCCAGAACTATCAGCCGGCCGTCACCACGCGCGTCTACGCGGGAAACGGCACTCTGCTCGGCGAGTACGCGCGCGAACGGCGCGTATTCGTTCCCATAGCCTTTGTACCGAAGCTCGTGATCAACGCCTTCACCTCGGCCGAGGACAAGAACTTCTTTCATCATCCCGGTATTGATCCGAGCGGCATTGCGCGTGCGGCGATCAAGGACGTGTTCAACGTGCTGGAGCACAAACGCCTTGAAGGCGCCTCCACCATCACGCAGCAGGTAGCCAAGAATTTTCTCCTCAACAGCCAGCAGCGATTTTCGCGCAAGATCAGGGAAGCGGTACTCGCGGTCCGCATCGATGCCACCTATTCCAAGCCGAAGATTCTCGAGCTGTACCTGAACGAGATTTTTCTCGGGGAGAATTCCTACGGGGTAGCCGCGGCCGCACTCAACTACTTCGGCAAATCGCTCGATCAGCTCGATGTCGCCGAGGCGGCCTTTCTGGCGGCGCTGCCCAAGGCGCCCAGAAACTACGACCCGCGGTTCAACAGGAAGGCGGCACTCGAACGGCGCAACTGGGTGATCGGCCAGATGGCGGAGAACGGCTACATCACCCGAGACCAGGCGCGCGCGGCTGTCGCGGAACCGCTGGTGACGCAGATGCGCCCGCTTGGGATTCAGGCTGAGGATGCCGATTACTTCGTCGAGGAAGTTCGGCGCCTGCTGTACAGCAAATATGGTCAGCGCGCGCTCTATGACGGCGGACTCCAGGTTCGTTCGACACTCGATGCGCGGCTTCAGAACTTTGCGGTGAATGCACTTCGCGCCGGCCTCGTGCGCTATGACCGGCGTCACGGCTGGCGTGGTGCGAAGCGGCGCATCGACATCAGCGGGGATTGGCTCCCGGCGCTCAAGGCGGAGGGCAATCACTCCGGCATTCCGACCTGGCGCACCGCCGTCGTGCTCGGGTTCGGCCCGGGGAAATCCACCGAAATCGGACTCGATGACGGCCAGCGCGCGAGCATTCCGTTTTCCGAACTGCACTGGGCGCGCCGCGAGCTGCACGATGCGCTTGTGGGCGCACCGCCCGACCGACCCGAGGATGTGCTGAAAACGGGCGATTTCGTTTATGTCGAACCGGTTGCAGGGAGTTCGCGCGACTACGGTCTGCGGCAGCTTCCGGAAGTGAACGGTGCCATCGTCGCGATGGATCCCCATACCGGCCGCGTGCTCGCGCTCTCCGGCGGCTTCAGCTATGCCTCGAGCCAGTTTGATCGCGCCATGCAGGCACAGCGGCAGCCCGGCTCGGCGTTCAAGCCTTTCGTCTACGCGGCCGCCCTCGACAACGGCTTTACACCGGTCAGCAAAATCGAAGACGCCCCAGTGTCGTTGCCGCAGGGACCGGGCCTGCCGATGTGGACGCCGAAGAATTTCGGCAACAAGTTCCTGGGATTACAGACGTTGCGCCGCGGCATCGAACTTTCGCGCAACTTGATGACCATCCGGCTCGCCTACGCGGTGGGCATGAAAAAGGTGGTGCCCTATCCGATCCGCTTTGGTGTCTACGACCAACTGACCCCGTGGCTTTCGAATTCGATCGGCGCGGCCGACACAACGCTCGTGCGCATGACCACTGGTTATGCGGAATTCGTGAATGGTGGAAAGAAAATCATCCCGACGCTGGTCGATCGAATCCAGGATCGAAACGGGCGCGACATTTATCGGCACGATCCGCGCTTTTGTGAAGGCTGCAACGGCCGCTGGCACAATCAGCCAGAGCCGCTGCTGCCCGACACGCGCGAGCAGATCATCGATCCGCGTACGGCCTATCAGATCGTTTCCCTGCTCGAAGGGGTTGTACAGCGCGGAACGGGAGTCTCCGTGAGGGCGGTTGGCAAGCCACTGGCGGGAAAGACCGGGACCACGAACGACTCGAAAGACACATGGTTTATCGGTTTCTCGCCCGACCTCGTCTGCGGCGTATTCGTCGGCTTCGACAATCCGCGCACGCTCGGCAAGCTGGAGCAGGGCGCCACGGTGGCGGCACCGATTTTCCGCGATTTCATGATGGGCGCTCTTGCCGATCAGCCACCGACCCCCTTCCGGGTGCCGCCCGGCATCGACCTTGTGCCGGTCGATGCGCACACCGGTGCGCAGACGAGCGCCGGCGCCGCGGGGTCGATCATGGAAGCATTCAAGTCAGGCACGGAGCCGAGCCTTGCCAGCGCGGACGCCGACCAGCCCAACAAGCCGGCCGGCAACAACAAGCCCGCGGCTACAGTGGATCAGGGCACGGGAGGGCTCTACTAGCCGCTTGCGGTCATCCAGCTTCAGGCAGTTGTTGACCCCGCGCCTGCAGGCTCGGCAGAACGTCGCAATGGACTCGACCGAACGCGAATCTTCGAGCAGCGCGCTGGCCGAGAGCACGCGCTTCGTCATTCGTTCGGCGCGGTTCTTTTACACGGGCCTGCAGCGCGAACTGCGCTCGAATGAAATTGCGCAGATCTTCGCCTGCGCTTTGATCGGCTCCTTCGTCGGCGTCGTGGTCGCGATCCTGCGCGGTGTGGTACAGGCCCTCCATCATATCGACTTCGCGCTCGTGGGTACGGGATATCTTTCCACCGGGCTTCACGTCGATCCCGCCCGCATTCTCATCGTACCCGCTCTCGGTGGCCTTTTCCTCGGCCTGCTGGCGCTCGTCGCGCGACGCATCGGCGCCAGGAACATCGTGGACCCGATCGAGGCGAACGCGCTTTACGGCGGGCGCATGTCGCTGCGGGACAGCATGCGGCTGACGGCGTCCACGGTCGTATCGAACGCGGCGGGAGCGTCGCTCGGCATGGAAGCCGGTTACACGCAGCTGGGTTCCGGCCTGTTCGCGAGCATCGGCGGCTATTTTCGATTGAGACGCGCCGATCAGCGCGTTTTCGTAACCGCCGGTTCGGCGGCAGCCATCGCTGCGGCGTTCAACGCGCCGCTCGCCGGCGCCTTCTACGGCTATGAACTCATTCTCGGCAGCTACATGCCGAACGCGCTGGCGCCCGTTGCGGTCGCCGCGATCTGTGGCGCGCTTTCGCAGCACCTCATTGCCGGCGCGCAGCCGCTGTTCGCGGTGAGCGGCGGCGTCCCCCTCGACGTACACAGTTACGTGTTGTTCGGAATCATGGGCGTGTTCGCCTCGATCGTAGCGATTGCCGCGATGACCGGCGTCACCTGGACCGAGCGGACGCTCCGCTACCTCTCGATTCCCGATTGGCTCAGACCCTGTGTCGGTGGAATGCTGCTTTCGGCGATGGCCTGGTTCTATCCGCAGGTGCTGGGCAGCGGCCATGGCGCCATAGAATACTACCTGCACAACGATGCGCCATTGCTCGTTCTTGGTCTTCTGCTCGCCGCCAAACTGCTTGCTTCTGCGGTGTCGGTAGGATCGGGCTTTCGCGGCGGACTGTTCAGCTCATCCCTCTTTCTCGGTTGTCTGTACGGAGGCGTTTTTGCGAAGACCGTCGCATTCATCGACCCGCATTACACCGTCC
>Ga0209579_10000351_pt1 | contig 51541 bp, 61 predicted proteins | sample Coa_R1_2_FD_187152 | JGI IMG/M metagenome (GOLD analysis project Ga0209579, IMG submission 187152) | Surface soil microbial communities from Centralia Pennsylvania, which are recovering from an underground coalmine fire - Coalmine... | ecosystem: Environmental > Terrestrial > Soil >...
GGTCGAGGGCCATCGGGTGGTCTCCTTTGTGCGTTCGGTCAGGAACACACCGAGGATCACCCCGATGGCCTCCTATGTGGTGGACCCTCGGGTCACCTCAATCCCCACCACTTGGTGGGACTCCGACCGACGCGTGACCTCGCCGAGAGCCCGGAAACAGTTCGAGACCGTGCAAACACCGCCGGCGGAGCCTTGTGTTGCGCCGGGCGATGGTTACAATGCCGTGAAGGCGGTCGGGGCGCAGGTCGAAGCAGCGCGAAGCCGACTGCTGGCATGGCTGAGCGGGGCGCAGGGAAGGACTCTCTCGGTTGGTGGCCTGGAGCGGGCGCGTGGTGTCCGTCGGGCCCGATGAGGAGACCCGTTCGCCGAGGGCGATGGCACCACACAGGCAGAGGTTCGTCGTGCGAGAGAGGATGACAAGCCGGGGGACGGACGGCAACCCCGGCGAGGCCGGGGTGTCGCGGTCCGGGTTCGTCGGCGCGCTGCGCGAGCGCCGTGAGCGGTTCGCGCTCCACGTGGCGAGCGCCGGCCAGGCGGCCGACCGCTTCGGGATGCGTCTCGAGATGCTCAAGGTGCGCGTCCTGCCGGCGTCGATGCTCTCAGAGCGCGTCGACCCGGGTGCTGACGACCCCGACGGCTGGCGGTTCCTCCGCCGTCCCGCGATGCTCGGCTTTCTCGCCCTCGTGTCGATCGCGGTGGGCGCGTCCCTGCCGAGCTCGCCGTTCAAGCTGGAGATGGCCGGGAGCTGGTTCTTCGGGGAGCCGCCGCCCGGCGGTTCCTCCGAGAGCTTCATGCTGTTCGGGCTGGTCGCCGTCTACGGCGGCCTCGTCCTGCTCATCCGGGTCTGGTACGGGCTGATGAAGGCGCTCGCCCGCCGCCCCGGGGTGCCGGTGCACTACCTGACCTTGATCCTCGTGCTCTGGACCATCCCGATGCTCGTCGTCGCCCCGATCTTCAGCCGCGACGTCTACTCGTACGCGGCGCAGGGCGAGATGATGAGCCACCACATCAACCCGTACCACTACGGCCCCTACACGCTCGGCGCCGGGCCCTACGTGAACCCCGTCGACCCCCTGTGGCTCAACACGCCTGCCCCGTACGGGCCGCTGTTCTTGCTCATGGACGGCCTCTTCGCCAGCCTGAGCCTGCACCACGTGCTCGCGACCGTGCTGCTCCTCCGCCTCTCGGCGGTGGTCGGCGTGGCGATCATCGCCGCGTGCATCCCCGCGCTCGCCCGCTCCTTCGGCAAGGACCACGGGGCCGTGTACGTCATGGCGGTCCTGAATCCACTCGTCACGCTCACGCTCGTCGGCGCGGCGCACAACGACGCGTTGATGCTCGGGCTGCTCGTGGCCGGCGTGACGGCTGCCCGGTACCGGCACCCCGTCTGGGGGGTGCTGCTCTGCTCGCTCGCGGCGGCGATCAAAGTGCCGGCCGCGATCGGCATCGTCTACATCGGCTGGCAGTGGGCAGGCGAGGGGCTCTCCTGGCGACAGCGCGTGAAACCGCTCTTGAAAGCCGGCGCGCTCTCGAGCGCGGTGGTGCTCGGCCTCTCGGTCGTGAGCGGGCTCGGCGTGGGCTGGATCGCGAACCTCGACACGCCCGGCACGGTGCGGAGCTGGCTCGCGCCGGCGACCGGCGTGGGCATGGTGCTCGGCGGGGCCCTCCACGCGGTCGGGATCACCGCGATCTCGTCGGCGGGAGTGCTCTCGATCACCCGGGTGCTCGGCCTCGGCGCTGCGGCGGCGATCTCCGTCTATCTCCTGCTGCGAAGCGACCGGGTCGGCGCGCTGAAGGCGGTCGGCATCAGCATGTTGCTCTTCGTCGTGCTGGGACCCGTCGTCCAGCCGTGGTACCTCACGTGGGGGGTCGTGCTCCTCGCCCCGATCGCGGCCGGCAAGCTGCGTGTGGTCCTCGTAGCCGTCTCGGCGCTCGCGCCCTTCGTCGGCCTGCCGGGAGGGCGCACCCTCCTCGACGACCTCATCCACTACAACCCGATCGTGGTGGCGGCCGCGCTCCTCGTCCTGCTCGGCGTGCTCTTGGCGCCGCTCGGACGGTGGTCGAGCTCGTGGCGGGACCCGCTGTCACCCGCGAGAGTGAGCGCCCTCACCGGCTGACCTGGGCTCAGAGCATGCGCTGCAGCTCGACCACGTCGAGCCAGCGGCCGTGCTTGCGGCCGACCTCGCGCTCGACGCCGACTTTCTCGAAGCCGCAGGCGAGGTGGAGCCGGATCGAAGCGACGTTCTCCGAGGAGATCCGCGCGATCGCCGCGTGGAACCCCTGGGCGGCCGCGAGGCGCAGCATCTCGTCGAGGAGCATCCGCCCGATCCCCTGCCCGCGGTGGTCCCGGTGGACGTAGACCGAATCCTCGACGGTGGTCGCGTAAGCGGCCCGGTCCCGGAAGGGCGACAGCACGGCGAAGCCGACGACGTCGCCCTGGCCGCTCCCCGGCACGTCCGGTCCGGGCTCGTCGACCGCGACGATGGCCGGGTGGGCGCCGCGGTGGCGCTCGATCCAGGTGCGTTGCGCCTCGAGACTCCGCGTCACGAGGTCGAACGTGTTCGTCCCGGTCGAGACCTCGTGGTTGTAGATCGTGAGGATCGCCGCTGCGTCTGCCGGCTCGACGAGGCGTAACCGCATCGCCGGATGGTACCGACGGCCGTCCGCGACCAGCGGTCCGGCGGGATACGGTCGGAACGGTGGCCGACTATCATGTCCTCCCGACTCGGCGTATGCCGTGCCCCCTTAGCTCAGTCGGCAGAGCACAGCCATGGTAAGGCTGGTGTCGTCGGTTCGATTCCGACAGGGGGCTCCCCGGCGGCGTAGCTCAGTAGGCAGAGCACACGGCTCATAATCGTGGTGTCGCGGGTTCGAGTCCCGCCGCCGCTACGGGTTGCCGGTGGTCGTGAGGCGGCCGACCGGGGTGAACAAGGACAGACGGGACGGATTGAGAGGATCCCGATGGCGAAGAACGAAAAGCGGGTGCATGTGACCCTGGCGTGCGAGGTCTGCAAGCGCCGGAACTACATCACGACCAAGAACAAGCTGAACGACCGCGAGCGCATCGAGATGCAGAAGTACTGCCGCTGGGATCGCAAGCACACCCTCCACAAGGAGACCCGCTGATCGGGAGGGTCGGCCGGGTGGTAGCCTGACGTGCTGCTTCCCAGCGACGACCGTCGCCAGGCCCGGTGGCGGGGACCGGCCCCCGAAAGGACCCGCGCGGTGACAGAGGGCAGTAGCTCAACTGGTAGAGCACCGGTCTCCAAAACCGGCGGTTGGGGGTTCGAGTCCCTCCTGCCCTGCTCGGGCCCGACACCCACAGGCGGGGCGGGCGAGGGAGCATGGAGGGGGACGGAACCCCGCCCTAGCGGCGGGACCGACCTCAGGAAAGCGAGACCCGGAGCGACGCAGTGAACCGCGAGAGCAAACGCATGATGGAACGCCGCAACCGTGGCGCGGCCGCCGCGGCAGCGGACGGCGGCTCGACGGCAACCGAAGACTCCTTCGAGGCGGGATCCTTCGCGGAGCTTCGCGAGGTGGGGCCGGTCGCAGCCCCGAGGGCCCCGGTCACCCGGCAGCGGACGACGCCCCTCCGCTTCGCTCGCGAGATCAGGGACGAGCTGCGCCAGGTCGCGTGGCCGAGTCGGCGCGAGATGATCAACTACTCGCTCGTCGTCTTCTTCACCCTCGTCGTGATGATCAGCCTGATCTTCCTCCTGAACTTCGCCTTCGGAAAGGGCGTGTTCTTCCTGTTCCAGAAGTGACGGCTCCCGAGGAGACGACCCCCCGCTCCGCCCCGTTCTTTCCGCTCTTCTTCCCCGTGACAGCAATGACGACCGACAAGCGACCGGTGCTCAAGTGACAGAAACCGATCTCGAACAACTCGACGAGGCCGCGGGCGACGCTCCCGAGGCGACCTCGGACGGCTCCGACGCGACCGGCGATGCCGTCGACGAAGGTTCCGGCGAGGCCGCTGCCGGCGCGAAAGCCGAGGACGATGACGGAGCGCTCGACGGGGACGTCGCGCCCGCCGAGCGGATGCTCGACACGGACGGCGACGCCGCCACCGGTGGCGAGGCCCTCGAGATCGCGGACGACGAGGCTGCGCCCGCGGCCGAGCTCGACCTCGCCGAGGCAGCTCGCGACGCGACCGACGAGCTCGGCGCGACACAGACAGACACAGAGACAGAGGAAGAAGAGGAGCCCTACGTCCCGAGCCCCTACGACCAGCCCGGCCGCTGGTACGTGGTGCACACCTACTCGGGCTACGAGAACAAGGTCTCGTCGAACCTGAAGAACGTCGTCGCCTCGCGCGGCATGGAAGACCGCGTGTACGAGATCGTCGTCCCGATGGAGGACGTCGTCGAGGTGAAGAACGGCAAGCGGGTGACGGTCCAGAAGAAGGTCTTCCCGGGCTACCTGCTCGTCCGCACCGATCTCGACGACGACACGTGGGGCGCCATCCGCAACACCCCGGGAGTCACCGGCTTCGTCGGTCCCGGCACGAAGCCGACGCCCCTCTCCCGCCGGGAGGTCGAGAGCATCCTGCAGGTGAAGGCAGAGGGGGAGAAAGCTCCGGCCAAGCATCGCAAGCCGCGTCTCGAGTACGAGGTGAACGAGACCGTCCGTGTGCGGGAGGGACCCTTCGCCGATTTCTCGGGACAGATCGCCGAGATCAACGAGGACCAGCTGAAGCTCAAGGTGCTCGTCAACATCTTCGGCCGGGAGACCCCGGTCGAGCTCGAGTTCAGCCAGGTCGCGAAGCTCTAGGCTTTCTGAGTCCGAAGGAGAAACCCACATGCCCCCGCGCAAGCGCGTCCTCGCCGTCGTCAAGATCCAGCTCCAGGCCGGCCAGGCCACCCCCGCCCCCCCGGTCGGGACCGCGCTCGGCCCCTACGGGGTCCAGACGATGGAGTTCACGAAGCAGTACAACGCGGCAACCGAGGCCCAGCGCGGCACCGTGATCCCCGTCGAGATCACGATCTACGAGGACCGGTCCTTCAGCTTCATCCTGAAGACGCCGCCGACCCCGGTGCTCCTCCGGCAGGCGGCCGGCCTCGAGAAAGGCTCGGCGACCTCGGGGCGTCAGACGGTCGGCACGATCACCGACGCGCAGCTGGGCGACATCGCACGCGTGAAGCTCGTGGACCTGAACACCGAGGATCTCGAGCAGGCGAAGAAGCAGGTCGCCGGTACCGCCCGCTCCATGGGCATCACCGTCGGCGCCTGAGCGGCACGACGAGCGGCTCGGCGCGGCGAGAGGAGGAGAGATGACCCAGCACGGCAAGCGGTACCGCACGCTCGCCGGTCGTTACGACCACGAGCAGCTGCACACCGTCCCCGAGGCGATCGAATTGGTGAAGTCGATGGCGTCCGCCAAGTTCGAGGAGACCGTGGAGCTCGCGGTGCGCCTCGGTGTCGACCCCCGCAAGGCCGACCAGATCGTCCGCGGAACCCTCACGCTGCCCGCCGGCACGGGAAAGTCGGTTCGGGTGGCGGTCTTCGCGACCGGCGAGCAGGCCGCCGAGGCGAGAGCGGCGGGCGCCGACGTCGTCGGTGCCGACGATCTGGTCGCCCGTGTCCGCGATCAGGGCTTCTTGGAGTTCGACGTCGCGATCGCAACGCCCGACCTCATGGGCCAGGTCGGCACGCTCGGCCGCATTCTCGGCCCGCGTGGGCTGATGCCCAATCCCAAGACCGGGACCGTCACGACCGACGTGGGACGCGCGGTGACCGAGTTCAAGGGAGGCCGGGTCGAGTACCGGACGGACAAGGTCGGCAACGTCCACCTGCCGGTTGGGAAGGTCTCTTTCACCTCGGCGCAGCTCCTGCAGAACATCCATGCCGTGATCGAAGAGCTGGTCCGGGCGAAGCCGGCTGCGGCCAAGGGCCGGTACCTGCTCGCCGTCACCCTCTCCACGACGATGGGGCCGGGCGTCCGCATCGACCCGGCGCGTGCGAGGGAGTTGCCCGAGGAGCTGGCCGCGACCGCCTGAGGCGTCGAGCCCGGCTCGTTCATCGCCGGCTGCAGCCCCCGGGCCCGGACCTTCTCCGGGATCACGCCTGGTACCATTCGGCCCCGTGCCCGCTCGACGCGGGCAAACGACCAGAACGAATCGATCGCCGTAGACCTCCGGTGCGCCCCCGGGCGCCGAAGGGGCCCTGGGGGCCCGCCCGACGAGGCGACGTCTCGGAGAGCCGTCCGTTGCGACGGGTCCCGGTCCGTCGCACGCCGGGGGAGCGGCGCCACTGCCACCCGGTGGAGGAACGATGGACAACCCGAGGCCCGACAAAGTCGCCGTCGTCGACGAGGTGCGAGCGCGCCTCGACGGCGCCGACGCCTCCGTCGTCACCGAATACCGGGGCTTGACCGTCAAGGAGATCGCACAGCTCCGACGGAGCCTCACGGCAGCGGGCGGCGAGTACAAGGTCTTCAAGAACACGCTGGTCAAACGCGCGATCGACGGCAGCGCGTACGCGCCGCTCGACGAGCTGCTCACCGGGCCGACGGCCATCGCATTCGTCCACGGTGACGTGAGCGCGGTCGCCAAGGCGTTGCGGGACTTCGCCCGGACGAACACGCACCTCGTCGTCAAGGGCGGTCTCCTCGACGGTTCGGTCCTGACCCCGGCGCAGCTCGGCTCGCTGGCGGATCTCCCGTCTCGCGACGCGCTGCTCGCGATGTTCGCCGGCGCGGTGCAGGCACCGCTCACGCAGCTGGCCGGGCTCATGCAGGCGCTGACCCGCAACCTTGCGTACGGGTTGAAGGCCCTGATCGACGAGCGCGGCGGCCCGGTCGAGCCCGTGGTGGCCGATTCCGCCGCTCCCGAGGCGGTGCCGAGTGCGGACGTTCCCGCGGAAGCGCCGGAAGGCTCCGCCGAGACGCCCGCAGACGCAGATGTTCCCGCGGAATCGCCGGAGGGCTCCGCCGAGCCCGCCTCGGAGGCGCCTGGTTCGGACGCGGACGTTTCCGCGGAAGCGCCCGGCGAGCAGACCGGCGCCGTCGACGATGCCGGAGCCGAGGAGGCTCCGACGGCGGACGCCGCCGCGTCCTCGCCCGAGCAAACGGACGCAGCGGGGGGAGAGGGGACCGGGCGACGCCGCGAGTCGCCCGTGACGGACACGTGATCTGAAGAAGAAGCACGAGATCGGAAAGATCGGAAGAGAAAGGAAACCGGAGATGGCAGGGACCCTGACCAAGGAGCAGATCCTCGACGGCATCGCCGAGCTGTCGGTGCTCGAGCTTTCGGAGCTGCTCAAGGACTTCGAGGAGAAGTTCGGCGTGACCGCCGCGGCACCTGTTGCCGTCGCTGCGGCGCCGGCAGCCGGCGGCGCGGCGGAGGGCGGCGCGACAGAGGAGGAGCAGACGGAGTTCGACGTCATCCTCACCGCCGCGGGAGACAAGAAGATCCAGGTGATCAAGGAGGTCCGCGCGCTCACCAGCCTTGGGCTGAAGGAGGCGAAGGATCTCGTCGACAGCGCTCCGAAGCCGGTGCTCGAGCGGGCGAGCAAGGACGACGCCGAGAAGGCCCGAGCGGCGCTCGAGGGTGCCGGCGCGACCGTCGAGGTGAAGTAGCACGCAGGAGGGAGTCGGAACCGCCGCCGGCTCCCGGCGGCGGTGCCGACATGGTCCGCCCTGGCCGGGCGATCGTGTCGAGGCAGACCGGAGCGTGAAGCGCCGCCGGCCCGGGAACCCCGGCGCTCTCCCTCCGGCTCGGGGCGCCGGCCCGGGGCCGACCCAACGCTTGACGGGGGAGGCCCGGCCATTTACCCTGTGGTGGTTCGCTTCTCGGCGCTCAAGCCGAGGGGTTGTGTATTTGCCCGTCTCCGGGTATGATGCAGGGTTGCCGTGCAGCCCCGTCGTGCGATCGCAATTCTCTCAGCCTGAATGGCGCGCGCCACGGCACGTCTCCGGGCCCCTGGTGGGTCCGCGCTAGTACGCCGCCCCGACCCCTCCGACCCTCCGACCAGCCCTTCTGTCACCGCCGACCGCCGTTCTTCGAACCTCCTCGACCCCTGGGAGCTGCCTCCGTTCGGGCGATCCCAGCTGTACCCCGTCCCCGGTCCCCGTCCCACCTCCGAGCGACGGGAACCGCCACCGTCTCCAAAGCGGTCAACACGAGAGCCACACGACCCGATTCACGAAGCCACCAGTAAAAGCCCCGAAGCCACACCGTCACCGAAGCCAATTGGAGGATGACCGTTGCCTGCACGGTCCCGTAGTCCTGAGCGCGTCTCGTTCGCGAACATCGACGAAGCGCTTCCCCTGCCCGACCTCATCGCCATTCAGAGGGACTCGTTCCAGTGGTTCCTCGACAAGGGACTCGCCGAGGCCTTCGACGACATCAGCCCCATCGAGGACTTCACCGGCCAGCTGAGCCTCGAGCTGGAGTTCGACCCGACCGACGCCGACCTGCGCCCGCCGCCCAAGTTCACGGTGGAGGAGTGCAAGGAAAAGGACATGACCTACGCGGCGCCGGTCTTCGTCCGCGCCCGCTTCTTGAACGCGTCCACCGGCGAGATCAAGGAGCAGACGGTCTTCATGGGCGACTTCCCGATGATGACCGACCGCGGGACCTTCATCGTGAACGGCACCGAGCGGGTCGTCGTCAGCCAGCTCGTGCGTTCACCGGGCGTCATCTTCCAGCCCGGCCGCGACCTGAAGACCGTCTTCACCGGGACGATCCACCCCTACCGCGGCGAGTGGATCGAGCTCGACATCGAGGCGAAGCCGTCGAAGGACGTGACCGCCGGCGCCCGCGTGGCACGGAAGCGCCGCCTGTCCCTGTTCGTGCTCCTGCGCGCCCTCGGCTACGGCGACGAGGCGTTCCTCGAGCGTTTCGTCCGGCACTTCGACTTCCTCGAGGGCCAGTGGGAGAAGGAGAAGGACCTCTTCACCACGCGTGAGGACGCCCTCTTGGAGATCTACAAGCGCGCGCGGCCAGGCGAGCCGCTGTCCGTCGAGGCGGCGCGCCAGTACTTCGAGAACGCCTTCTTCAACCCCAAGCGCTACGACCTGACGCGGGTCGGCCGCTACAAGCTGAACCGCAAGCTCGGCCCGGAGATCGAGCGCATCGCCGAGCTCTTCAACCTCGACCTCGAGCGGCCGGCACCCAACCAGAGCGTCCTCAGTCCGTCCGAGATCCTGGCGTCAGCGACGTACATGCTCCACCTCGCCCTGCACATGGCGGACGGGGATTCGACGTACCGCATCGACGACCAGGACCACTTCGCCAACCGCCGGATCCGCTCGGTCGGCGAGCTGATCCAGAACCAGGTTCGCGTCGGGCTGTCCCGTATGGAGCGGGTGGTCCGTGAGCGGATGACCACCCAGGACGTCGAGGCGATCACGCCGCAGACGCTCATCAACATCCGCCCGGTCGTCGCCGCCGTGAAGGAGTTCTTCGGGACCTCCCAGCTCAGCCAGTTCATGGACCAGAACAACCCGCTGTCGGGCCTCGCCCACAAGCGCCGCCTGTCGGCACTGGGGCCCGGCGGCCTCTCGCGTGAGCGCGCGGGGTTCGAGGTCCGCGACGTGCATACCTCCCACTACGGACGGATGTGCCCGATCGAGACCCCCGAAGGCCCGAACATCGGTCTCATCGGTGCGCTCGCGACCTATGCCCGGGTGAACGAGTACGGATTCATCGAGACCCCGTATCGCAGGGTCGTGGACGGCCGCGTCACCGACGACGTCGTCTACCTCGCCGCCGACGAGGAGGAGGAGCACGTCATCGCGCAGGCGAACGCGCCGATCGGCGGCGACGGGCGCTTCACGAACGAGCGCGTGCTCGTCCGGCGCGGCCCGCAAGGGACCGGCGTGCGCTTCGGCGAGGCGACCCGCAGCTACGGCACGACGAGCGAGATCGACTTCGTCCCGCCGTCGGAGGTCGACCTCATGGACGTCTCGCCGAAGCAGATCGTCTCGGTGTCGACCGCGCTGATCCCCTTCGTCGAGCACGACGACGCGAACCGTGCGCTCATGGGCGCCAACATGCAGAAGCAGGCCGTGCCGCTGGTCGTCCCCGAGGCCCCCTACATCGGGACCGGGGTCGAGGGCCGCGCCGCACGGGACGCGGGTGACGTGATCCTGGCCGAGGGCGAGGGCACCGTGACCGAGGTCTCCGGCGACCACATCGTGGTCGAGTACCGCGCGGGCCAGAAGGACCGCAACGGCCACCCCCTCACCCGGAAGCCCTACCGGTTGGCGAAGTTCCGCCGCTCGAACCAGAACACCTCGATCAACCAGAAGCCGCTCGTGGACGAGGGCGACAAGGTCGCGACCGGGGACCTCCTGGCCGACGGTCCCTCGACCCACAACGGCGAGCTGGCGCTCGGGAAGAACCTCCTCGTCGCGTTCATGCCGTGGGAGGGCTACAACTACGAGGACGCGATCATCCTCTCCCAGCGTCTCGTGCGCGACGACGTGCTCACGTCGATCCACATCGAGGAGCACGAGGTCGACGCGAGGGACACGAAGCTCGGAGCCGAGGAGATCACGAGGGACATCCCGAACCTCTCCGAGGAGATCCTCGCCGACCTCGACGAGCGCGGCATCATCCGCATCGGGGCCGAGGTTGGCCCCGGCGACGTGCTCGTGGGGAAGGTGACGCCCAAGGGAGAGACCGAGCAGACCCCCGAGGAGCGGTTGCTTCGGGCGATCTTCGGCGAGAAGGCGCGCGAGGTGCGCGACACGAGCCTGAAGGTCCCCCACGGGGAGGAGGGGAAGGTCATCGACGTGCGGGTCTTCTCCCGGGAGGACTCCCACGAGCTGCCGCCCGGGGTGAACCAGCTGGTGCGCGTGTACGTGGCGCAGAAGCGCAAGATCTCCGAGGGCGACAAGCTCGCCGGACGCCACGGCAACAAGGGCGTGATCTCGAAGATCCTCCCGATCGAAGACATGCCGTTCCTCGCCGACGGCACGCCGGTCGACATCATCTTGAACCCGCTCGGCGTTCCGAGCCGGATGAACGTCGGCCAGGTCCTCGAGTCCCACCTCGGCTACGCGGCCCGCTTCGGTTGGGACGGCGTACCGGTCGAGGAGGAGGCGGGGTCGAGCGGTCGCACGGGCGCGAACCGCAAGACCCGGCCGCGCACGATTCCGGCCACCTGGGTCTCGACGCCCGCGTTCGACGGCGCACACTGGGACGAGGAGGACGAGGCGGGCGGGCACCCGACGATCCGCCAGCTGTTCGAACGGCTGAACACCGACAGCGCCGACGGCGGTGTGCAGATCCAGCCCACGGGCAAGGCGGTGCTCTACAACGGGCGCACCGGCGAGCCCTACGACAACCCCATCTCGGTCGGCTACGTGTACATCTTGAAGCTCGCCCACCTGGTCGACGACAAGATCCACGCACGCTCGACCGGGCCGTACTCGATGATCACCCAGCAGCCCCTCGGCGGGAAGGCCCAGTTCGGGGGCCAGCGCTTCGGGGAGATGGAGGTGTGGGCGCTCGAGGCGTTCGGCGCCGCCTACGCCCTCCAGGAGCTGCTCACGATCAAGTCGGACGACGTGCTCGGCCGCGTGAAGGTCTACGAGGCGATCGTGAAGGGGGAGAACATTCCCGAACCGGGCATCCCCGAGAGCTTCAAGGTGCTCATCAAAGAGATGCAGTCCCTCTGCCTCGACGTGGAGGTGCTTGCCCGGGACGGGTCCGAGATCGAGATGCACGAGCTCGACGAGGACGTCTTCCGCACGGCGGAGGAGCTCGGCATCGACATCAGCCGGCCCGAACGCGGGTCGGACGAAGAGGACGAGCGGCGCGCAGCTGAGAGGAGCTTCTCGTAATGGCGCTTGACGTGAACACCTTCGACCAGTTGCGGATCGGCCTCGCGACCGGGGACTCGATCCGCGCGTGGTCGAACGGCGAGGTGAAGAAGCCCGAGACCATCAACTACCGGACGCTCCGTCCCGAGAAGGACGGGCTGTTCTGCGAGAAGATCTTCGGGCCCACCAAGGACTGGGAGTGCTACTGCGGAAAGTACAAGCGCGTCCGGTTCAAGGGCATCATCTGCGAGCGCTGCGGCGTCGAGGTGACCCGCTCGAAGGTGCGCCGGGAGCGCATGGGCCACATCGAGCTCGCCGCGCCCGTCGTGCACATCTGGTACCTGCGCGGGACGCGCAGCTGGCTCGCGTACCTGCTCATGGGCACCGAGGCGCGTGAGGAGCTGAAGGCCAAGCAGCTCGAGAAGGTCATCTACTTCGCGGCGAACCTGGTCACGTGGGTCGACGAGGACAAGCGGCACCAGGACCTCCCGAACCTTCAGTCGGAGCTCGCCGAGGAGATCGCCGAGATCGAGCGCCGCAGGGACCTCGAGATCGACCGGCGCTTCAAGGCGCTCGAGGGCGAGCTCAAGGAGCTCGAGTCCCAGGGCGCACGCGACGCGGAGACCAAGGCCCGCCAGCGCGCGGCCGAGAAGGAGATCGGCGCCCTCCGCGAGCGGTCCGACGACGAGATCGAGCTCGCCAAGCGCGCGCTCGACGAGCTCCAGAGCCTCCACGCGAGGAAGATCATCGAGGACGAGCTGCTCTGGCGCGAGCTGCAGCTGCGCTACACGGACTACTTCGAGGGCGGCATGGGCGCCGAGGCGATCCAGCGCCTCATCGACCGCATCGACTTCGACGCGGAGGAGATCAAGCTCCGCGAGATGATCGACGCGGGGGACGGCCGCCGGCCCCTCTCCGCGCAGCGGCGCCAGAAGGTCATCAAGCGCCTGAAGATCGTGACCGCGTTCAACCGCCGCGACGACCACGGACGGCGCGTGAACGACCCGCGGGCCATGATCCTCGAGGCCGTCCCGGTGATCCCGCCCGACCTGCGGCCGATGGTCCAGCTCGACGGTGGCCGGTTCGCGACCTCGGACCTGAACGACCTCTACCGGCGCGTGATCAACCGGAACAACCGGCTGAAGCGCCTCTTGGACCTCGGCGCGCCCGAGATCATCATCAACAACGAGAAGCGCATGCTCCAGGAGGCAGTCGACGCGCTGTTCGACAACGGGCGGCGCGGCCGCCCGGTCACCGGGCCGGGCAACCGGCCGCTCAAGTCGCTGTCCGACATGTTGAAGGGCAAGCAGGGACGGTTCCGCCAGAACCTGCTCGGAAAGCGAGTGGACTACTCGGGCCGCTCGGTCATCGTGATCGGCCCGACGCTCCAGCTGCACCAGTGCGGGCTGCCGAAGCTCATGGCGCTCGAGCTCTTCAAGCCCTTCGTCATGAAGCGGCTCGTCGACCAGGAGCTGGCGCAGAACATCAAGTCCGCCAAGCGCATGGTGGAGCGGCGCCGGCCGCAGGTGTGGGACGTCCTCGAGGGCGTGATCCGCGAACACCCGGTGCTCCTCAACCGCGCGCCGACGCTCCACCGCCTCGGCATCCAGGCGTTCGAGCCGGTGCTCGTCGAGGGCAAGGCCATCCAGATCCACCCGCTCGTCTGCACCGCCTTCAACGCGGACTTCGACGGCGACCAGATGGCGGTCCACCTGCCGCTCTCGGCAGAAGCGCAGGCCGAAGCGCGCGTGCTCATGCTGTCGGCGAACAACATCCTCTCGCCGGCGACCGGGCGCCCGATCACCGTGCCGACCCAGGACATGGTCTTCGGCGCGTACTACCTCACCCTGGCCGTCGACGGCGCCAAGGGCGAGGGCCGCGCGTTCCGCCACTCCTACGAAGTCCAGGCGGCGCTCGACGACGGTTCGGTCGCGCTGCACGCGAAGGTCCTGCTTCGGCCCGTGGCCGGCTCGCCGCTCGCCCAGCGCCTCGCCCTCGCCGCCGCCGAGGGGGCCGCGGCGCACGACGGCGCCTCCGGCGAGTCCGACGCGTCGGACGGAACTGCCGGGGAGGCCGCAGACGGCGTCGCGCAGGACGGCGCGGCGGCGAACGGTCGACCCTCGATCGAGACGACGCCCGGACGGGTCCTCTTCAACGAGGCGCTCCCCGAGGGCTTCGCGTACGTGAACGACGTGGTCGGCAAGCGCAACACGCCGATCGGTGCGATCGTCGAAGAGCTGTCCTCGGGTTACCCGAAGGCACTGGTCGCCCAGAGCCTCGACCGCATCAAGGCGCTCGGCTTCCGCTACGCGGCGCAGTCGGGTCTCACCATCTCGATCGACGACGTCCGCACGCCGCCCGAGAAGCAGGCGATCCTCGACCGCTACGAGAAGGAGGCCGAGAAGGCCGAGAACCAGTTCAAGCGCGGCATCATCACCGACGACGAGCGCCGCCAGAAGGAGATCGAGATCTGGACGTCGGCCAACTCCGAGGTCGGGCGCGCCATGGAGCAGACCCTCTCGGGCCTGGCCTTCAACCCGCTCGACATGATGGTCGACTCCGGCGCACGTGGGAACGCGCAGCAGATCCGCCAGATCGCCGGCATGAAGGGGCTCGTGTCGAACCCGCGCGGCGAGATGATCCCCCGGCCGATCAAGTCCTCCTTCCGGGAGGGCCTGTCGGTGCTCGAGTACTTCATCTCGACGCACGGGGCCCGCAAGGGGCTCGCGGACACGGCGCTCCGCACCGCGGACTCGGGCTACCTGACCCGGCGCCTCGTGGACGTCGCGCAGGAGCTCATCGTCAGAGAGGAGGACTGCGGGACCTCACGCGGGGTGTGGATCGAGAACGTCGAGCCCGACAGCCCCGGACGCCGCAGCTACCTCGAGACCCGCGCGTACGGGCGCGTCCTCGTCGAAGACGTCCGCCTCTCGGACGGGACGACGCTCCCGGCGGGGACGATGCTCTCCGACGAGCACGTCGCGCAGCTCCGCGACGACGCGGAGGTCACGCGGATCCGCACCCGCTCGGTGCTCACCTGCGAGGCGGTCCACGGCGTCTGCGCCGCGTGCTACGGCCAGTCGCTCGCGACGGGCCGGATCATCGAGCTCGGCGAGGCGGTCGGCGTCATCGCCGCCCAGTCGATCGGCGAGCCGGGCACCCAACTCACGATGCGGACCTTCCACACCGGCGGTGTCGTGGGCGAGGACATCACCCACGGCCTGCCGCGTGTCGTCGAGCTCTTCGAGGCCCGGACCCCGAAGGGCGCGGCGGTGCTCGCCCGGCACTCGGGCGCGGTGCGCATCGAGGAGGAGGAGAACGGCCGGCGCATCACGGTCGTCGCCACAGACGGCACCGAGGAGTCCACGCTCGTCCCGCCCCGCGCGCACGTCGAGGTGGCGGACGGCCAGGAGGTCACGGCGGGCGACGCGCTCGTCGAGGGCCCGAAGGACCCGAAGGAGCTCCTCGAGGTGCGCGGGATCCGCGAGACCCAGCAGTACCTCGTCGAGGAGGTCCAGAAGGTCTACCGGGACCAGGGTGTCTCCATCCACGACAAGCACATCGAGCTGATCGTGCGCCAGATGCTGCGCCGGGTGCTCGTCGCCGAGCCCGGCGACGCGCCGTTCCTCCCCGGCGAGCGGGTGGACAACCAGGTCTACGCCGAGGTCAACCGCCAACTCGTCGAAGAAGGCAAGCGTCCCGCCGAGGGACGCCCCGAGCTGATGGGGATCACGAAGGCCTCGCTCGCGACCGACAGCTGGCTCTCGGCGGCCTCCTTCCAGGAGACCACGCGGGTGCTCACCGAGGCCGCGATCGAGGGGAGGAGCGACCAGCTCTTCGGCCTGAAGGAGAACATCATCATCGGCAAGCTCATCCCCGCGGGCTCGGGGATGGACCACTACCGCCACATCCGGATCGACCTCCCCGGCGCGGAGACGCTGCCGTCGTGGGCGGCGGGTGCCGGCGGCGCAGGAGAGGACCTCGACATCGCGGCGTGGCTGCGTGACATGGGCGGCGAGGGCGGGAGCGGCCAAGGGTCCGCGGGCTCGATCGACGCCGGCTGGCTCGCGAGCGGCGGTGACGGCCGGGGCGACGGCGACGGGACCGTCTCTGCGTACGCGGGCGGCACGGCCGACGGTGGGTCCGACGCCCCGGGCGAGGTGGGCGGCGAGGACGCCGGCACCGGTGCCGAAGAGGTCGAAGGCCCGGCCTCGGAGGCGGGCGCCGGCTGATACCATGGATGCCTGCATGTGGGAGCGGCGCGCGTCGCCGGAGCCCGCTGCAGGCATCCACATCACATCGGTCCAGAGGTCACGCGTGCCCACCATCGCCCAGCTCGTCCGCAAGGGACGGGAGGCCAAGCAGTCGAAGACCAAGACCCCGGCCCTCCGGGGCGCCCCGCAGCGCCGGGGGGTGTGCACGCGCGTCTACACGACCACGCCGAAGAAGCCGAACTCGGCGCTCCGCAAGGTCGCCCGGGTGCGCCTCACGAGCGGCGTCGAGGTGACCGCCTACATCCCCGGCGTGGGGCACAACCTCCAGGAGCACTCCATCGTGCTCGTGCGCGGCGGCCGGGTGAAGGACCTCCCCGGGGTCCGGTACAAGGTGATCCGCGGGGCGCTCGACACCTCGGGTGTGCGCGAGCGCAGCCAGGCCCGCAGCCGCTACGGCGCGAAGAAGGAGTCCTGAGGTGCCGCGCAACGGCCCCGCCCAGCGCCGGGACCTCCAGCCGGACCCCGTCTACCGCTCCGTGCTCGTGACCCAGGTGGTCAACAAGGTCCTCTCGCGTGGCAAGCGCACCCTCTCGGAGCGCATCGTCTACGGCGCGCTCTCCCTCGTCCAGGACCGCTCGGGCTCCGAGCCCGTGACGGTCTTGAAGCGGGCGGTCGAGAACACGCGTCCCGAGCTCGAGGTGAAGAGCCGTCGCGTCGGCGGCGCCACCTACCAGGTCCCGATCGAGGTCCGCCCGAGGCGGGCGACCACGCTCGCGATCCGCTGGCTCGTCGGGTTCTCCCGCCAGAGGAGGGAGAAGACGATGGCCGAGCGGTTGGCCAACGAGATCCTCGACGCGTCGAACGGCGTGGGGGCCGCAGTCAAGCGGCGTGAGGACATGCACAAGATGGCCGAGTCCAACAAGGCGTTCGCCCACTACCGCTGGTAGAGGGCCGACCGGGCGGGCGCCGCGGTGCTCCGCCGACGGCGTGCGGCGGGCGCCACGGCCGAGAACCCGGCTCTCGCCCGGAGAAGTCGACGGACGTCCGGGGAACGGGGACGACCACGCCGACGAGCACACACAGACGATCCAACGAAGCGATCCACGCAAGGTCCACTGAATCGAGCACCCATGGCTGAACCAGCGCCACAGAGAGAGTTCCCGCTGGCCAAGACCCGCAACATCGGGATCATGGCCCACATCGACGCGGGCAAGACCACGACGACGGAGCGGATCCTCTACTACACCGGTCGCAACTACAAGATCGGCGAGGTGCACGAGGGCGCCGCCACCATGGACTGGATGGTCCAGGAGCAGGAGCGGGGCATCACCATCACCTCCGCCGCGACCACCTGCCGGTGGCGCGACACCTTGATCAACATCATCGACACCCCCGGCCACGTCGACTTCACCGTGGAGGTCGAGCGGTCGTTGCGCGTCCTCGACGGCGCGGTCGCGGTGTTCGACGCCGTCGCCGGCGTCGAGCCCCAGACCGAGACCGTGTGGCGCCAGGCGAACAAGTACCGGGTGCCGCGGATCTGCTTCGTGAACAAGATGGACCGGATCGGCGCGGACTTCCCACGCACCGTCGAGATGATCCGGGACCGGCTCGATGCCAACCCCGCGGTCATCCAGCTGCCGATCGGCGTCGAGAGCGCGTTCCGGGGCGTGGTCGACATCCTCCGCCGCCGGGCCCTCGTCTGGGAGGAGGGCATGGGCGAGAGCTGGGACGAGACCGACGTGCCCGAGTCGATGACCGGCGACGTCGAGGACGCGCGCCACCAGCTCGTCGACGTGCTGTCGAACTACGACGACACCATCATGGAGAAGTTCCTCGCCGACGAGGAGATCACCGCGGACGACCTGCGGCGGGCGCTGCGCGTCGCGACCCTCGACAACGAGGTCGTGCCGGTCCTGTGCGGGTCCGCCTTCAAGAACAAGGGCGTCCAGCCGATGCTCGACGCGGTCGTCGACTACCTGCCGAGCCCGCTCGACCTGCCGCCCACCGTCGGCCTGAACCCCGGAGGCGACGCCACCGAGGAACGGGCGGTCGACGACTCGGCGCCGTTCTCCGCGCTCGCCTTCAAGATCATGAGCGATCCCTACGTCGGCAAGCTCACCTACCTGCGCGTCTACTCGGGCACGTTGCGCAAGGGCGAGACCCTCACCAACACGACCAGGGACCGCAAGGAGCGCATCGGCCGGCTCCTCCAGATGCACGCGAACCACCGGGAGGACAAGGACGCGATCTTCGCGGGCGACATCGTTGCGGCCGTCGGCTTGAAGCAGACGACGACCGGCGACACGTTGTCGGACCCGGCGCACCCGATCGTCCTCGAGGCCCTCGAGTTCCCCGAGCCGGTCATCCACGTCGCGGTCGAGCCAAAGACGAAGGCCGACCAGGACAAGCTCGGCAAGGCCCTCTACGCCCTCAGCGAGGAGGACCCGACCTTCCGCGTCCGAGGCGACGAGGAGACGGGCCAGACCGTCATCTCGGGGATGGGCGAGCTCCACCTCGAGGTGCTCGTCGACCGGATGCTCCGCGAGTTCAACGTCGACGCCAACGTCGGGAAGCCCCAGGTCGCCTACCGCGAGACGATCCGCAAGCCCGTCGACAAGGTCGAGGAGCGCTACGTCCGCCAGACCGGTGGCCGTGGCCAGTACGGCCACGTCGTGATCCACCTCGAGCCGACGGGCCCCGGCGGCGGCTACGAGTTCATCGACAAGATCACCGGCGGCGTGATCCCGAAGGAGTACATCCCGGCCGTCGACGCGGGGATCCAGGAGGCGCTCACCTCGGGCGTGCTCGCGGGCTACCCGATGGTCGACGTGCGGGTGACTCTCGTCTTCGGGTCCTACCATGACGTCGACTCCTCGGAGATGGCCTTCAAGATCGCCGGGTCCATGGCCGTGAAGAAGGCCGCCCGGCTGGCCGACCCCGTCCTCCTCGAGCCCGTCATGGCCGTCGAGGTCGTGACCCCCGAGGACTACATGGGCGACGTGATCGGGGACCTCTCCTCGCGGCGGGGCCGGGTCGAGGGGATGGAGCAGCGCGGCAACAGCCATGTCGTCCGGGCGCAGGTACCGCTCGCCGAGATGTTCGGCTACGCTACCGATCTGCGTTCGCGTACCCAGGGCCGAGCCACGTACACGATGCAGTTCCACGCCTACCACGAGGTGCCCGACTCGATCTCGAAGGAGATCATCGCCAGGGCACGAGGCGAGTAGGCGGTCCGACGGGCGCCGCCTGACGGCGGCTGTCCGGCGGAGCCCGGGGGCAGGACTGGACCCCTCAGGCCGGGACGCAGGAGACAACCGGAAGCGACAAGACACCACCATGGGCGGGCGACCGCCGCAGGCGGGCCCGAGGGGGCGCCGCCCGAGATCAGGGAGTAGTCCGAGGAGATGGCCAAGAAGAAGTTCGAGCGCTCGAAGCCCCACGTGAACGTGGGGACGATGGGGCACATCGACCATGGCAAGACCACGCTGACGGCGGCCATCACGAAGGTGCTGTCGGAGGCGAACCCGAACGTCGCCTTCACCCCGTTCGACCAGATCGACAAGGCGCCCGAGGAGAAGCAGCGCGGGATCACCATCTCGATCGCCCACGTGGAGTACGAGACGGCGAAGCGCCACTACGCGCACGTCGACATGCCGGGCCACGCGGACTACATCAAGAACATGATCACCGGTGCCGCGCAGGTCGACGGCGCGATCCTCGTCGTCTCGGCGGCCGACGGCCCGATGCCCCAGACCCGCGAGCACGTGCTGCTCGCCCGGCAGGTCGGCGTGCCCTACATCGTGGTCGCGCTGAACAAGGCCGACATGGTCGACGACGAGGAGCTGCTCGACCTCGTGGAGCTCGAGGTGCGCGAGCTGCTCAGCGAGTACACATTCCCCGGCGACGACGCGCCCGTGATCCGGGTGAGCGCGCTGAAGGCGCTCGAGGGCGACCCCGAATGGACGCCGAAGATCATGGAGCTGATGGACGCGGTGGACGAGTACATCCCCGAGCCCGTCCGCGACATCACAAAGCCCTTCCTCATGCCCGTCGAGGACGTCATGTCCATCACCGGGCGCGGCACGGTCGTCACCGGCAAGGTGGAGCAGGGCATCATCAAGGTCGGCGAGGAGGTCGAGATCGTCGGGCTGCGCGACACGCAGAAGACCACCGTCACCGGCGTCGAGATGTTCCGCAAGCTGCTCGACGAGGGCCGTGCGGGCGACAACATCGGCGCGCTGCTGCGCGGCACGAAGAAGGAGGACGTCGAGCGTGGCCAGGTGCTGTGCAAGCCTGGCTCGATCACGCCCCACACCGACTTCCAAGCGGCGATCTATGTGCTCACCAAGGAGGAGGGCGGCCGCCACAAGCCGTTCTTCACGAACTACCGGCCGCAGTTCTACTTCCGGACGACCGACGTGACCGGGACGATCGCCCTCGCCGAGGGCACCGAGATGGTCATGCCGGGCGACAACACCGAGATCACCGTCGAGCTCGGCAAGCCGATCGCCATGGACGAGGGGTTGCGTTTCGCCATCCGCGAGGGTGGCCGGACCGTCGCCTCCGGCCGGGTCGTCAAGATCATCAAGTAGTCGGTCGGCGGCAGGGAGGCAGGTGGTCATGGCCGACGGCCAGCGCCAGAAGATCCGGATCAGGCTGAAGGCCTACGACCACGAGATCCTCGATCAGTCGACCGAGAAGATCGTCCAGACGGTGCTCCGCACCCAGGCGAAGGTGCAGGGGCCCGTCCCGCTGCCCACCGACAAGCACCGCTACACGGTCATCCGCTCCCCGCACAAGTACAAGGACAGCCGGGAGCACTTCGAGATGCGGGTGCACAAGCGCCTGGTGGACATCGTCGAGCACACGCCCAAGACGGTCGACTCGCTCCAGCGTCTCGACCTCCCGGCGGGCGTCGACATCGAGATCAAGATCCAGACGGCCTGACGCCGGAGTCCGGCCCCGGGCCGGCCGGCGGGAGGCACCGGCGACCCGACTCGACGACACCCGGCGGGCGCCGGGGCGCCTTGGCGGCTCCGGAGCGGTTACGGTAGGATTGCAGGTCGGCCACCCCGAGGTGGCAACTCTTCGGCGAGATGAACCCCGCCGAATCAAAGCGATGTGCTCGAGTGCCCGTCGCGCTCCAGGAGCGGCGGGGACCTCGGGCCGGCACAGGACGCGCGCTCCGTTCGGGACGACCCGGGCGGAGCGTTGGCATGCGCACGGACCGTCCGTGGGCGAGGAGAGTCGTGGCAACCAAGGCGATCGTCGGCGAGAAAGTCGGCATGACCCAGGTGTGGGACGAGCAGAACCGCGCCATACCGGTGACGGTGCTGCGCGTCGCGCCCGTGCGCATCGTCCAGGTGAAGACCCCCGAACGCGAGGGCTACTCCGCCCTGCAGGTCACCTGGGGCTTCCGCCGGTCGACCACCCTGACCAAGCCCGTGCAGGGTCACTACGAGCAGGCCGGTGTCGACCCGGGCCGCAAGCTCCTCGAGCTCCGCCTCGACGACGCGGGCGGTTTCGAGGTCGGCCAGGAGCTCACCGCCGAGCTGTGGAGCGCCGGCGAGCGGGTCGACGCCATCGCGGTGAGCAAGGGCAAGGGATTCGCCGGCGGGATGAAGCGCCACAACTTCAAGGGCCAGGGGGGGGCGCACGGCAACCACAAGCACCACCGGGCCCCGGGCTCGATCGGCGCCTGCGCCACCCCGTCCAAGGTCTTCAAGGGCACCCGGATGGCGGGGCGCATGGGGGCGCGGCAGGTCACCGCGCTGAACCTCGAGGTGGTGTCGAGCGATCCCGAGCGCGAGCTCGTCCTCGTGAAGGGCGCGGTGCCCGGGCCCCGTGGCGCGGTCGTCGTGCTTCGGGACTCGGTGAAGACGCCGCCGCAGCGAAACGGGAGCCAGGCATGACGGCCGCCCCCGCGTCCGCCGCCCGATCCGCATCCGTCCTTCGCCGGGAGCGCCCGGCGCCCGCCGTGCGATCGGTCGCGCGCCGCGACGTCACGGGCAAGGAGCTCGGGACGGTCGAGCTCGACGCGGAGATCTTCGGGATCGAGCCCAACGAGGCCGTCCTGCACCAGGTGGTGACCGCACAGCTGGCGGCGGGCCGCTCGGGCACCCAGTCGACCAAGACCCGCGCCGAAGTGCGCGGCGGCGGATCGAAGCCCTACCGCCAGAAGGGAACCGGCCGCGCCCGGCAGGGGTCGATCCGGTCCCCGCTGTGGACGGGGGGCGGGGTGGCGCTCGGGCCCAAGCCCCGCAGCTACCGCCAGAAGACCCCCAAGAAGATGGTGCGCCTCGCGCTGTGTTCTGCCCTCTCGGACCGGGCGGCGGCCGAGCGGGTTGCACTGGTCGACGGGTGGCGCTTCGAGGTGCCGAAGACCAAGGACGCCGTCGCGGCGCTCAGGGTCCTCGGGCTCGAGGGACGGGTCCTCGTGGTCCTCGAGCACGACGACGAGGCTGCGGCCCGCTCCTTCGCCAACCTCCCCCGGGTCCGGACGGTCGCCGGCGGAGCGATCTCCGCCTACGACGTGATCCGCAGCGACTGGGTGGTCTTCACGGACGCGACGCTGCCCCGGAGCCGACGGGACGAGACCGAGAGCGCCGCGACGACGACCGGTCCGACGACCGGTTCGGACGGCGGCGACGCCACAGACGCCACCGCCGCCGGCGCCTCCGAAGAGCGCGACACCGGGGCGGACGTGGTGGGCGACCCCACCGGGACCGCGCCGGAGGGGGAGGAGCGATGAGGGACGCGACGAGCGTGCTTCGCCAGCCGGTCATCTCCGAGAAGACCTACGCCCTCATGAACCGCAACGTGTACGTCTTCGTCGTCGATCGTCACGCGACGAAGGTGGACGTGCGACGCGCGGTCGAGCAGGCCTTCGACGTCCGCGTCGACCGCGTGAACACCCTCAATCGAAAGGGCAAGGCCACCCGCAACCGCCGGACGAACCAGCGCGGGCAGCGTGCCGACACGAAGCGCGCGTTCGTGACGCTCCACCCCGGCGACAAGATCGACCTGTTCGAGAGCTGAGGTCACCATGCCGCTTCGCTCACGCAAACCGACCAGTGCCGGCCGCCGGTTCCAGACGGTCTCGGACTTCGCGGAGATCACCCGCGAACGTCCCGAGCGCTCGCTCGTCGGGCCGAAGCCGCGCTCGGGCGGCCGCAACAGCTACGGCCGCAAGACCTCACGTCACCGAGGTGGGGGCCACAAGCGCCAGTACCGCTTCGTCGACTTCCGGAGGGACAAAGACGGCGTGCCCGCCAAGGTCGCCGCGATCGAGTACGACCCGAACCGCAGTGCCCGCATCGCGCTGCTGCACTTCGCCGACGGGGAGAAGCGCTACATCCTGGCTCCGGCCGGGGTGGGTGTCGGAGACGTCCTGCAGAACGGACAGGGCTCGGAGATCCGGCCCGGCAACGCGATGCCCCTCCGGTACATCCCCGTCGGGTCCACCGTCCACTGCGTCGAGTTGCGACCCGGGGGCGGGGGGAAGCTCGCCCGTGGAGCCGGGATGAGCGTGCAACTGGTGGCGAAGGAAGGGATGTTCGCCACCCTGCGCCTCCCCTCCACCGAGATGCGCAGGGTCTCGATCGAGTGCCGTGCGACGCTCGGCGTCGTCGGCAACGCCGAAGCCGAGTTGGTGAAGGTCGGCAAGGCGGGCCGGAACCGCTGGAAGGGCGTCAGGCCGCAGACCCGCGGCGTCGCCATGAACCCGGTCGACCACCCCCTCGGCGGTGGCGAAGGGAAGTCCTCGGGCGGCCGGCACCCCGTCTCACCGTGGGGGAAGCCGGAGGGCAGGACGCGCGCCCGGCACAAGGAATCCGACAAGTTGATCGTGCGACGCCGCCGCACCCGCGGCGCGCGCCGCTAGGAGGGCTCGTGCCGCGCAGCGTGAAAAAGGGGCCGTTCGTCGACGACCACCTGCTGAAGAAGGTGGACGCGCTCAACGCGAGCGGGGACAAGCGGGTCATCAAGACCTGGTCCCGGCGCTCGACGATCATCCCCGACATGGTCGGCCACACGATCGCCGTCCACGACGGTCGGCGACACGTCCCGGTGTACGTCACCGAGGCCATGGTCGGCCACAAGCTCGGCGAGTTCGCGCCGACGCGCACCTTCCGGTACCACGCGGGCCAAGAGCGCGCCGGGAGACGGTGACATGGTCTACGTGAAGACGAACGAGCGGCCCGGCACGAGGGCGGTCCTCCGCCACTACCGCATGTCGGCGACCAAGGCCCGCGTCGTGCTCGACCTCATCCGGGGCAAGGACGTCGACCGCGCCGCGGACATCCTGCGCAACACGCCGCGCGAAGCCGCCGAGGTGATCGGCAAGCTGCTCGCGTCGGCGGTGGCGAACGCCGTGCACAACGACAACGAGCAGGCCGAGGACCTCTTCGTCTCGGCGTGCTACGCGGACGAGGGCGTCACGTTGAAGCGCTGGCGCCCCCGCGCACGCGGGCGGGCGACCCGCATCCGCAAGCGGAGCTGCCACATCACGGTCATCGTGAGCCGCATGCCCGACGAGCGCCTCGAGCGCCGCCGGGCCGAGCGCCAGGCCGCCGGCTCGCAGCGTCAGCGGCGGGTCGCCGAGTCCCGTCGGCGGGCCGACCTCGCCGGACGGTTGTCGCGGCGGCGTCACGCGGCCGAGGCGGATGCCGCCCTTGCGGCCGAAGCCCCCGAGGTCGACATCGGTGAGGACGTGGTGGAGGCACCTGACGACGTGGCGTCCGAGGACGCCGGCACCGAGGCGATCGGCGACGACATCGAGGCCGAGGAGCCCGACGAGACAGGTGCCGAAGAGGCGGGCGTCGAGGGAGAAGCCGGCCAGGAGGCCGAGACCGCCGACGCGGCGGAGGCCGAGGACGCGACCGCCAGCGCCGAGGGCGCGGCCGGCGAGAACGAGAAGGGCGAGTAGATGGGCCAGAAGGTCAACCCCTACGGCTTCCGGCTCGGTGTCACCACCGACTGGAAGTCGCGCTGGTTCGAGGAGCGCCACTACCGGGACTTCGTCGTCGAGGACTGGAAGATCCGCGACTACCTCATGTCGCAGCTCGAGGCGGCGGCGGTGAGCCGTATCGAGGTGGAACGGACCCGGGACCGGCTCCGCGTCGACATCCACACGGCGCGACCGGGCATCGTCATCGGCCGGCGCGGCGCCGAGGCCGACCGGCTGAAGAAGAAGCTCGAGGAGATGACCGGTCTCCAGAACCGGATCCAGCTGAACATCCAGGAGATCAAGCAGCCCGAGCTCGACGCGGCGCTCATCGCCCAGGGCATCTGCGACCAGCTCGCGCGCCGCGTCGCGTTCCGCCGCGCGATGAAGCGTGCCATCCAGACCGTCCAGAAGGCCGGGGCCCAGGGCGTGCGCGTGCAGTGCGCCGGCCGGCTCGGGGGCTCGGAGATGGCGCGCCGGGAGTCCTACCGGGAGGGCCGCGTCCCGCTGCACACGCTGCGCGCCGACATCGACTACGGGTTCCGAGAGGCGCGCACGACGTCGGGCCGCGTGGGCGTGAAGGTCTGGATCTACAAGGGCGACATCCTCCCGTACAAGGTCTCCATCGACGACAAGATCACCCGCGAGGCCGCGATGGCCGTCGGGGAGACCTCGGGCCAGGGGCGGCCTCGCCGTCTCATCACCGCGGGCGGGGGCAGGCGCCGGGTGGACCAGGGGGCACCGGGCTCCGTCGCCGCGGAGGCGGCCGAGTCGCCCGACGGCGACGGCCTCAGCGAAACCGTGATCGACGAGACGCCCGAAGCGCCCGAGGTGGAAGAGCCCGTGGCGAACGGCGCGCCCGCGGACACCGAGAGCGCACCGCCGGCGGCGGCAGCGGTGCCTGAGGCAGAGCCAGAGGCAGAGGCGGAGGCCGAGGCGCCGGAGGAGACCGAGGAGGAGGGCCCCGCTTTCCCGGATCTGATCGCCCCGCCGACGGAGCCCGACGAGCTCGAGCGGAGGCTCGCCGAGGACGAGGAGATGGAGCGTCGCAGCCGCCACGAGCACCACGAGGCGCCGCACTTCCGCCGGGAGGTGGACTGAGATGCTCATGCCGCGCAAGGTCAAGCACCGCAAGCAACAGCGCGGGCGCATGACCGGAAACGCCAAGGGCGGCACGACCGTCACCTTCGGCGACTTCGGCATTCAGGCGATGGAGCCAGGATGGCTCACGGCGCGACAGATCGAGGCGGCCCGGATCGCCATGACCCGCCACGTCCGACGTGGCGGGAAGATCTGGATCCGGGTCTTCCCGGACAAGCCGGTCACCCAGAAGCCGGCGGAGACCCGCATGGGCTCGGGCAAGGGCAACCCCGAACACTGGGTCGCCGTCGTGCGTCCCGGCCGCGTGCTCTTCGAGCTCTCGGGCGTCGACCAGACGCTCGCGCAGGCCGCGATGGAGCGCGCGATCCAGAAGCTTCCGATGAAGGCTCGATTCGTGGTCCGCCCCGGGACCCACGGTGCTCCGGAGGTCCAGGTCTGATGGCCGGGTCCGAATTCGCGGCGATGGAACGGAGCGAGCTCGAGGACCGGCTCGCCGAGGCGCGGCGCGAGCTCTTCAACCTCCGCTTCCAGCGGGCGACCGGACAGCTCGACAACACCGCTCGCCTCGGCCAGGTCCGCAGGGAGGTCGCGCGCGCGCTCACCTTCCTGCGCCAGCGCGACCTCGGCATCGAAGAGGAGCCGCTCACGGGCGGCGCTCCCGCCGCGACGGCATCACCCGAAGAGCGGCCCCGCCGCCGCACGCGCCGCGGGCGCACGGCGACCCCCGAGGAGGAGGCGGACGCCGCGATCACCGAAGACGTCGCCGCTGACGCCGACGAGGACGAGGACATGGAGGAGGAGGCGTGATGGCCGACATGGTCGCGGGCGGCGACAACGCCGACGCCGGCGCCGCGCGTCCCGGCGCGCAGGGCGTCGACGAGACGCGCCCGAACCGCCGCAAGGTGCGCGAGGGCACGGTCGTCTCGGACAAGATGCAGGCCACCGTCGTCGTGGCCGTCGTCGAACGCGTCCGGCATCCCCGCTACGGCAAGACGGTCCAGCGCACGAAGCGCCTGTACGCCCAGGACGCCAAGGAGGGTGCCAAGGTCGGCGACCGCGTCCGCATCGTCGAGACGCGGCCGCTCTCCAAGCTGAAGCGGTGGCGCGTCACCGAGATCGTGGAGCGTGCCCGGTGATCCAGCAGGAGTCGCGCCTTCGCGTCGCGGACAACTCCGGGGCGCGTGAGGTGCTCTGCATCCGGGTGCTCGGCGGCTCGCGCCGTCGCTACGCCAGCATCGGTGACGTCTTCGTCGCGACGGTGAAAGACGCCATCCCGGGCGCGGCCGTGAAGAAGGGGGACGTCGTGAAGTGTGTCGTCGTCCGAACTGCCAAGGAGAAACGGCGGCCCGACGGCAGTTACATCCGTTTCGACGAGAACGCCGCCGTTCTCATCAACGACCAGCAACAGCCGCGCGGGACCCGCATCTTCGGGCCCGTCGGCCGCGAGCTGCGCGAGAAGAAGTTCATGCGCATCGTGTCGCTCGCACCGGAGGTGTTGTGATGCGTATTCGAAAGGGCGACCGCGTGATCGTCCGGTCCGGGAAGTACAAGGGTCACCGAAGCGAGGTCGTGCGCGCGATGCCGTCCGAGAACAAGGTGGTCCTCGAGGGCGTGAACGTGGCCAAGCGGCATGCGAAGCCGACGGCCCGGACGTACCAGGGCGGCATCATCGACAAATTCATGCCGATCCCGGTCTCGTCGGTGTCGCTCGTGTGCCCGTCGTGCGGCGAGCCGACGCGCATCGGGATGAAGACCGACGACCAGGGACGCAAGGTCCGTGTCTGCAGGAAGTGCGGTGCGGACCTGTGAGCCCGGCGAAGACGAAGGCGACGAAGGCCGCAAAGGGGACGAAGGCGGCCGCCAAGAAGGGCGGCTCCACCGCGCGGGCCGCGCAACGGACGCCCGCGAAGGCGGCACCCGCCAGGGCCCAGGGCGGTGCGAGGTCCGCACCGGACATCTCGCGGACCGCGGGCCGTGCGGCGGGCAGTGCGGGGGAGTCCGTCCCCAGGCTGAAGGCGCGCTACCGCGAGGAGATGCAGGCGAAGCTGAAGGACGAGCTCGGCCTGGCGAACGTGATGGAGGTCCCCCGCCTCGAGAAGGTCGTCGTGAACATGGGGGTGGGCCGCGCCACCCAGCAACCCTCCCTCATCGAAGGGGCGCAGCGCGACATCGAGGTGATCACGGGCCAGAAGTCCGTCGTCACCCGGGCGAAGAAGTCGATCGCCGGGTTCAAGCTCCGTGCCGGGATGCCCATCGGCGTCCGGGTGACGCTCCGGGGTGACCGGGCGTGGGAGTTCCTCGACCGGCTCATCAGCCTCGCGATCCCGCGCATCCGTGACTTCCGCGGCCTCTCGCCGCGGTCGTTCGACGGCCACGGCAACTACACCTTCGGGGTCAACGAGCAGTTGATCTTCCCGGAGGTCGACTACGACCGCATCGACACCGTGCGCGGCATGGACATCACGATCGTGACGACCGGCCGCACCGACGACGAGGGCCGCGCGTTCCTCCGAGCGTTCGGCTTCCCGTTCCGACAGGAGACCCGATAGGCAGATGGCGAAGAAGGCACTCATCGAGAAGCAGCAGCGCACGCCCAAGTTCAAGGTGCGGGCGTACACGCGGTGCAAGCGTTGCGGCCGCCCGAAGGCGGTGTACCGCAAGTTCGGGCTCTGCAGGATCTGTCTGCGGCAGTTGGTCCACGCCGGTGAGATCCCGGGCGTGACCAAGGCGAGCTGGTAGTAGGAGCGCGCCCATGACCATGACCGACCCGATCGCAGACATGCTCACCCGCATCCGCAACGCGAGCTCCGCCCAGCGCGACACCGTCTCCATGCCGGGGTCGAAGTTGAAGGAGGCGCTCGCCGGCATCCTCGAGCGGGAGGGCTTCATCGCGGGCTACGAGGTCCGCCAGGAGCCGGGACGTCCCGGCTCCACGCTCGAGATCACCATGAAGTACTCCCAGGACCGCGCCCGCGCCATCGGCGGCATTCGCCGGGTGTCGAAGCCCGGACTGCGGATCTACGCCCGCGCCGACAAGATGCCCCGGGTCCTCGGGGGGATGGGCGTGGCCGTCGTGTCGACGAGCCACGGCCTCATGACCGACCGCGAGGCGCGCAAGCGCCATCTCGGCGGAGAGGTGCTCTGCCATGTCTGGTAGCGGCTCGCGGCCCGGCGCGCGATGCCCGCGTCGGCCGGTGGCCGTGCGGATCGCCCGCAGGAGCGGGGCAATCCGAGGAATCGAAGAAGGAGGCCGGTAGATGTCCCGGGTCGGGCGCATGCCCATCCCAGTGCCCCAGGGCGTGAACATCGCCCTCGACGACGCGTCGGTGAGCGTCACCGGTCCGCAGGGACGCCTCGAGCGGCGTCTCCCCGAGGGGATCAGCGTCAGCCAGGACGGCGACGTCCTCACGGTCTCGCGGGCCGACGACGAGCGGCAGCGCCGGGCCCTGCACGGGCTGGTGCGCTCGCTCGTGTCGAACATGGTCACCGGCGTCACCCAGGGCTTCGTCAAGGAGCTCGAGATCGTGGGGGTCGGCTACCGCGCGACGGCGCGCGGCCCAGCTGCGATCGAGCTCGCCCTCGGCTTCTCGCACCCCGTCGTCGTGGACGCGCCCGAGGGGATCACCTTCGAGGTGCCGACGCCCACCCGGATCGTGGTCCGCGGCGTCGACAAGGAGCTCGTCGGGCAGGTCGCCGCCGACATCCGCAAGATCCGCAAGCCCGAGCCCTACAAGGGCAAGGGCGTCCGCTACTCGGGCGAGCGCGTGCTCCGCAAGGCCGGAAAGGCGGCGAAGTGATGGCCGGCACCGACCGTGACAAGGTCCTGCGCCGCCGCCGCCACGCCCGGGTCCGCCGCAAGGTCTCGGGCACGGCCGACCGCCCGCGCCTCGCCGTCAACCGGAGCCTTCGGCACATCTCGGTGCAGGTCATCGACGACACGTCGGGCCGGACGCTGGCCGCCGCGTCGACGGCCGACAAGGAGGTCCGCGAACGCCTTTCTGGGTCGGGCGGCGGTAACGTGAACGCCGCTCAGGCCGTCGGCCGCCTCGTGGCATCCAGGGCGAACGCAGCCGGGGTGAGTCGCGTGGTGTTCGACCGGGGCGGATTCGCCTACCACGGCCGCATCGCGGCGCTCGCCGACGCCGCACGTGAGGCAGGACTGGAGTTCTGATGACCGATGTGCAGTACGAGGAGCGGACCATCCGGGTGAACCGGGTGGCCAAGGTCGTCCAAGGGGGCCGGCGGTTCTCCTTCGCCGCCCTCATGGTCGTCGGGGACGGCAACGGGCGCGTCGGCCTCGGCTACGGCAAGGCGAAGGAAGCCGGCCTGGCCGTCCAGAAGGGCATCGACGAGGCGAAGAAGAACGTGTTCGAGGTGCCCCTCGCCGGGACCACCATCACGCACCCGGTGATCGGGGAGAGCGGCGCGGGCCGAGTGCTCCTCAAGCCCGCCGCGCCGGGCACCGGGGTGATCGCCGGCGGAGCGGCGCGCTCCATCCTCGAGATGGCCGGCATCCGCGACATCCTCGCCAAGTCGCTCGGCTCGTCGAACGGCATCAACGTCGCGCACGCCACGATCGCCGGCCTCCGGGCGCTCCGGCGTCCCGACGACGTCGCCGCGCTGCGAGGGAAGCAACCTGAGGAGGTGACCCCGACGGGCGTGCTGCGCGCATACCGGGAGCGGCGTCGAGAACGCGAGCTGTACTCGGAGGTGCGCTGACCGTGGCCGTGCTGCGCGTGAAGCAGGTGCGCTCGGCGATCGGCTCGAAGCCCAAGCACCGGGGGACGCTACGCGCCCTCGGCCTGCGCGGCATCGGCCAGAGCAACGACCTGCCGGACCGCCCCGAGATCCGGGGCATGCTTGCCCGGGTCCCCCACCTGGTCGAGGTGGAGGAGGTGACCGAATGAGAAAGCTGCACGACCTGGCGCCCCCGCCGGGGTCGCGCCGTCCCAAGCGCCGCGTCGGGCGCGGCATCGCCGGCAAGGGTGGCAAGACCGCCGGCCGCGGCACGAAGGGCCAGCATCACCGCGACACGGTGGCCGCGGGGTTCGAAGGTGGACAGCTGCCCCTGATGCAGCGCGTGCCGAAGCTGCGCGGCTTCAAGAACCCGTTCCGCATCGAGTACACGCCGGTGAACCTCGACACCCTCGAGGCCCTCGGTGCCGACGAGGTCGGCCCGGACCAGCTCGTCACCGCAGGCGTGGTGCGCAAGGGCGCCCTCGTGAAGGTGCTCGGCCGTGGAGAGCTCACCCGCCCGGTGCGGGTGCGCGCCCACGCCTTCAGCTCCTCGGCCGTCTCTGCGATCGAGGCCGCGGGGGGCTCGGTCGAGCGCGTGCCGCTCCCGTACGCCTCCGGCCGCCCACCTGCCCGCGGCAACGCGCTCACGAACCGCTAGCGCCATGCTCTCGCGCGTCGCCAACATGTTCCGGGTCCCGGACCTGCGCAACAAGGTCCTCTTCACCCTGACCGTCATCGCCCTCTACCAGGTGGGCGCGAACGTTCCGGTCCCGGGCGTCAACTGGTCCCAGCTCCAGTCCCTGCAGTCGAGCGCGCGATCCTCGGGGGTCCTCGGCTTCCTGAACCTCTTCAGCGGGGGAGCGCTCGTGAAGCTGGCCGTCTTCGGCCTGGGCGTCATGCCCTACATCACGAGCTCGATCATCATCCAGCTGCTCGCGACGGTCATCCCCAAGCTCGAGGAGTGGCGCGACCAGGGAGCCGTCGGCCAGAAGAAGATCACCCAGACCACGCGCTATCTCACGATCGCCCTCGCGCTCATGCAGTCGACCGGCCTCGTCTACGCGTTCCACGGCCACGACTCGGCGCTCATCGGCTCGAACATCGACCTCATCCCGAGGTTCACCATCCAGCTCGCCGCGTTCATGGTGCTGTGTCTCACCGCAGGCACCGCGTTCGTGATGTGGCTCGCCGAGCTCATCACCCAGCGCGGCATCGGCCAGGGGATGTCGATCCTCATCTTCGCCAACGTCGTCGCCGCGATCCCATCCGGGGGGAAGGGTCTCTACGACGAGGGAGGCGCGTTCAAGTTCGGCGTGATCATCGCGGTGTCGCTCATCCTGCTCGTCTGTATCGTCTTCATGACACAGGGCCAGCGACGCATCCCGGTCACCTTCGCCAAGCGGATGGCCGGCCGGCGCATGTACGGCGGACAGAGCACCTACATCCCGCTCAAGGTGAACCAGTCGGGCGTGATCCCGATCATCTTCGCCAGTTCGGTGCTCTACATCCCGGTCCTGCTCAGCAACATCATCCCGTCGGGAGGGTTCCAGACCTGGGTGCGGAACAACATCACCCCGACGTCGCTCTTCTACATCTTCATGTACTTCGTGCTGATCGTGGCGTTCACCTTCTTCTACGTCTACGTCGCCTTCGACCCCCACCAGCAGGCCGACATCATCCGCAAGCAAGGAGGGTTCATTCCGGGCATCCGGCCCGGCGGTCCGACCGAGCGCTACTTCAGTCACATCCTGAACCGCATCACCGTGCCGGGAGCGTTGTTCCTCGGTGCCGTCGCCGTGATCCCGTCGTTGCTCATGGCGCTGTGGAACCTGAACCGCTTCCCCTTCTACGGCATCACCCTCCTCATCTCGGTGGGCGTCGCCTTGACAACGATGCGGCAGATCGACAGCCAGCTCATGATGCGCAACTACGAGGGCTTCCTGAAGTAGGGACTGGGTGGTTCCCGGCGTCAGGCTCGTCGTCCTCGGGAAGCAGGGGGCTGGCAAAGGGACGCAGTGTGTGCGACTGTCGCACCACTACGTCGTCCCGCACGTCTCGACGGGCGACATGCTCCGCAGCGAGGCGAAGGCCGGCACCTCGTTCGGCCAGCGCGTGAAGAAGCTGATGGACGACGGCGAGCTCATCCCCGACGACCTCATCATGGAGATGGTCGCCAAGCGGCTGTACGAACGCGACGCGAAGGCGAGGGGCTTCGTCCTCGACGGTTGCCCACGCACGATCGCCCAGGCGCAGGAGCTCGACGAGATCGTGCTTCCCGACCGCCTCGACCTCGTCATCGATCTCGAGGTCCCGACGGCCGTCGCCCTCAGGCGTCTGGCCTCCCGCCGGGTGTGCGTCGACTGCGGGACGAACTACTCGACGTCCGCGCCCCCCTCGGTGAACTGGACCTGCGACGTCTGCGGTGGCGAGGTGATCCAGCGCGAGGACGACACCGAGGAGGCGATCCGGCGGCGCCTCGAGCTCTACGAGCGCCAGACCGCCCCGTTGATCGAGTGGTACGAGGGGGCCGGCATCCTCGCCCAGGTGAACGGGACCGGGCCGCCCGACGTCGTCACCCGGCGCTGCGTCGCGGCGATCGACGGGACCCGGCCGTGAGGCGCAACTCGAGGGAGCTCGCCAAGATGCGCCTCGCGGGCAGGGTGGTCGCCGAGATGCACGAGCGGACGCGGGCCGCCGTTCGGCCGGGCGTGACGACGGGCGAGCTCGACGCCGTCGCCAGGGCGGTCCTCGAGCGCCGCGGAGCGTCGTCGAACTTCCTCGGGTACCACGGGTTCCCGGCGGTGATCTGCACCTCGCCCAACGACATGATCGTCCACGGGATCCCGGGCGACCACCGCCTGGAGGACGGCGACATCATCTCGATCGACTGCGGGGCCATCGTCGAGGGGTACCACGGCGACGCGGCCTTCACGATGGCCGTCGGGGAGGTGTCGCCCGAGGCGCGGCGGCTCATGGAGGTGACCGAGCGGAGCCTGTGGGCCGGCATCGACCAGCTGGAGAAGGGCAACCGGTTGCACGAGGTCGGCCGCGCGGTCCAGGCCGTCGCCGAGGCGGCCGGCTACTCGGTCGTGCGGGAGTACGTCGGGCACGCCATCGGGACCGCCATGCACGAGCAGCCGCAGGTCCCGAACTACTGGCCGGGAACCCCGGGCCCGACGCTCAAGACGGGCATGGTCTTCGCGGTCGAACCGATGGTGAACGCCGGCAAGCCCGGGACGAGGCTCCTCGACGACGGGTGGAGCGTCGTGACGGCCGACGGCTCGCTCTCCGCCCACTTCGAGCACACGATCGCGGTGACCGACGAGGGCCCCGAGGTGCTGACGCTGCCATGACCGGCACCGGGCCGGTGGCCGTGGTCGGTGCCGGCGATCGGGTCCTGCCCCGGCGCACCCGGAGCGCTCCCCGAGAGGGCCCTGACCGGGGCCGGAGGCGACCCCGTGGCCCCGACCAGGGGCGGCGCTGGAAACGGCGGCGCGATCCGGTAGAATCTCAGGTCGTCCTGCCGCCGCGCCCGGCGGCGGGGTCCATCATCGTTTTTCGACGGTCCGACGCCGCGCCGGCGGGCCCGAGAGAGAGTCGAGGAGAGTCACCTGCCGAAACCGAAGGAAGACGCCATCGTGCTCGAGGGCACGGTGGTCGAACCACTGCCCAACGCGATGTTCCGCGTGGAGCTCGAGAACGGGCACAAGGTGCTGGCCCACAGCTCGGGGAAGATGCGGATGCACCGCATCCGCATCCTGCCGGGCGACAAGGTCCAGGTCGAGATCACGCCCTACGACCTGAGCCGCGGGCGCATCACCTACCGCTACAAGTGAGGCAGGCAGGGGCGCAGAGAGGATCGCCATGAAGGTTCGACCGAGCGTCAAGCCCATCTGTGAGAAGTGCAAGGTCATCCGTCGACACGGACGGGTCGTCGTGATCTGCGAGAACCCCCGGCACAAGCAGCGCCAGGGCTAGCGGAGCGCGCGAGACACCGAGGACGAGGAAAGGGACAGGCAGGAACACTATGGCGAGGATCGCCGGCGTCGACGTCCCGCGTGAAAAGCGCGTGGAGGTCTCACTCACTTACATCTACGGCATCGGGCCGAGCCGGTCCCGCGAGATCCTCGCGCGCACGGGCGTTCACCCGGACACGAGGGTGCGGGACCTGACCGACGAAGAGGTCATCCGCCTGCGCAACGACATCGACGGGAACCTCGAGGTCGAAGGTGACCTCCGGCGCGACGTCGCGCAGGACATCAAGCGGAAGATGGAGATCAACAGCTACCAGGGCATCCGGCACCGTCGCGGTCTGCCGGTCCACGGCCAGCGTACGCACACCAACGCGCGCACCCGGAAGGGCCCGAAGAAGACGGTGGCCGGGAAGAAGAAGGTCCGCAAGTAATGCCGAGAGCCACGAAGCAGCAAGGCGCAGCCGCCGCCCGGCGTCCCCGCCGCCGGGAACGCAAGAACATCAGCTACGGCGTCGCCCACATCAAGAGTTCGTTCAACAACACGATCGTCTCGATCGCAGACCCCGAGGGCAACGTCCTCGCATGGGCGTCCGCCGGGAACGTCGGCTTCAAGGGGTCGCGCAAGTCGACGCCGTTCGCCGCGCAGCTCGCCGCCGAGGCGTGTGCCAAGCGCGCCATGGAGCACGGCGTGCGGAAGGTCGACGTGCTCGTGCGCGGCCCGGGATCCGGTCGCGAGACCGCGATCCGGTCGCTCGCCGCCGTCGGCATCGAGGTCGTCGGCATCAAGGACGTGACGCCGATCCCGCACAACGGTTGCCGCCCCAAGAAGCGGCGCCGGGTCTGAGGGGGCGGGGAATGGCACGGTACACGGGTCCCGTCTGCCGCCTGTGCAGGCGCGAGCGGACGAAGCTGTTCTTGAAGGGCGAGCGGTGCTTCTCGCTCAAGTGCCCGGTCTCCGAGGCGGTCACCGACCGTCACAGCCGCGCGTACCCGCCCGGTGAGCACGGGCGTGACCGGATGCGCCAGGGCTCCGAGTACCTGGCGCAGCTGCGCGAGAAGCAGAAGGCCCGCCGGATCTACGGCGTGTTCGAGAAGCAGTTCCGCAACCTCTACGAGGAAGCCGACCGGATGGGGGGCATCACCGGCGAGAACCTGCTCCGGATGCTCGAGATGCGCCTCGACAACGTGGCCTTCCGGGCGGGCTGGGGCGCGAGCCGCGCGCAGGCCCGCCAGCTGGTGCGCCACGGCCACGTCCTCGTGAACACAAAGCGGGTCACCATCCCGAGCTACCGCGTGCGCAAGGGCGACGTGGTCACGCTCAAGTCGTCGGCGCGCGAGATCTTCGTCGTCCGGCGCAACATGGACACCCTCGACCGCCAGCGACCGCCGTGGCTCGAGGCCGGCGACGGGGGCTTCAGGGTCGAGGTCCTGAACCCGCCGCTTCGCGACCACATCGACGAGCCGGTCCAGGAGCAGCTCATCGTCGAGTACTACTCGAAGTGACCCCCGCGGGTTGACGGCGCCTCGCGCCGCTGTCCCGGGGACCACACCGAACGCCAGCCCTCGAAGTTTCGAGACCAACACACCGCACACACCGCAGACACCGCACGAAAACGAGCGAGGAACCATGCTCATCATCCAACGACCCACCGTCGAGTCACTCGACGAGGACGGCGGCGACCGTCAACGGTTCGCCGTCGGCCCGCTCGACCCCGGCTTCGGCCACACGCTCGGCAACGCGCTGCGCCGCACGCTGCTCTCCTCGATCCCGGGCGCCGCGGTGACCCAGGTCCGCTTCGACGAGGCGCTCCACGAGTTCGCCACCCTGCCGGGCGTGAAGGAGGACGTCACCGACCTCATCTTGAACCTGAAGGACCTCCTCGTCCGCGTCCACAGTGACGAGCCGGTCACGCTTCGCTTCGACAAGCGCGGCCCAGGCGACGCGGTGGCGGGGGACCTCCAGACGACGGCCGACGTCGAGATCCTGAACCCCGACCTGCACATCGCGTCGCTGAACGCCAAGGGCCACCTCGCGTTCGACCTGACGGTCGAGCGCGGCCGCGGCTACGTCTCGGCCGACCGCAACAAGCGGTCGTCGACGATCGGCGTGATCCCGGTCGACTCGATCTTCTCGCCCGTCCGGCGCGTGACCTTCCAGGTCGAGCCCGTCCGGGTGGAGCAGTCGACCGACTTCGACCGCCTCGTGCTCGACGTCGAGACCGACGGGTCGATCACGCCGAGAGAGGCGCTCGCGTCGGCCGGCGACACGTTGCGCACGCTCGTCGGCCTGGTCGCGGACCTCGAGGAGTCCCCCCAGGGCCTCGAGCTCGGCGAGACGGGCAGTGTCTCGGGCGGCTCGCCCGACCTCGACCTGCGGATCGAGGAGCTCGACCTCTCGGAGCGGCCGCGCAACTGCCTGAAGCGTGCGCAGATCAACACCATCGGCGAGCTCGTGGAGCGCACCGAAGACGAGCTGCTCGCCATCACGAACTTCGGGCAGAAGTCGCTCGACGAGGTGATCCAGCGCCTCGACGAGCGCGGCCTGTCGCTCAAGAGCAGGTAGGCCGTGCAGGGGACGCCCAAGCGCGGCCGCCGCATGGGCGGGGACGCCGCCCATCAGAAGGCGATGATGGCGAACCTCGTTGCCTCGCTCATCGCCGCGGAGTCGCTCGTCACGACGGAGGCCAAGGCCAAGATGGTGCGGCCGATCGCCGAGAAGTGCATCACCGCCGCCAAGAAGGGCGGCATCCACCATCACCGCCAGGTCGTCGCGCTCATCCGGGACCGCGACATGGCGCACAAGCTCTTCGCCGAGATCGCCCCGCGCTACGGGGACCGTCCGGGCGGCTACACGCGGATCCTGAAGCTCGGGCCGCGCCCGGGGGACAACGCCCCGATGGCCCGGATCGAGCTCGTCTGACGGAGGACCGGGCGCCGACGGGGACCGACGAGGGGCACGTCCGGACCCGCCGCTGGCGCCTCCTCGTCGCCTACGACGGCGCGGGGTTCCGGGGCTTCGCCGCCCAGGAAGGCGTGGCGACGGTCGGCGGGCTCCTCGGCGAGGCGATCGGACGGGCCGCCCACCTGGGCGAGCCACCGCCGCTCGTGTGCGCCGGGCGCACCGACGCCGGCGTGCACGCGACCGGCCAGGTCGTCCACGTCGACCTGCCCGCCACCTACGCCGGGGACCTGGCACGGGCGGTGAACCGTCAGCTCGCCCCTTCGGTCGTCGTGCGCCGTGCCGCCGTCGCCCCCGACGGCTTCGACGCGCGCCGGTCCGCGACGTCGCGCCGGTACCGCTACCTCGTGTGGAGCTCGCCTGTGCCCGAGCCGCTCCTCGCGGGGCTCGCCTGGCACGTGCCGCACCAGCTCGATCTGCGCGCGATGGCGGCGGCCTCCGACCCGCTGCTCGGCGAGCACGACTTCCGGGCGTTCTGCCGGCGCCCGCCGGGACGTGGCTCCGACGAGCCCATCGTTCGCCGGGTGACCTCCGTCAGCTGGAGCGAGGTGCCCGCAGGGTGGATCCGGTCCCCCGACGGGGCCCTCGGCGGCGCCGAGCCGTCGGAGGGGCCCGCTCTCAGGGCCACCGTCGGCGGGGGCGGCAGCGGGTCTCCCTCGGAGTGGGCGCCGGTCCTGCTCCGTTTCGACATCGCCGCCTCGTCGTTCTGCCACCAGATGGTCCGCTCGGTCGTCGCGGTCCTGGTCGACGCCGGCCGGGGACGCACCACGGCCGCCAGGGTCATGGAGCTTCTCGCCGCGGGCTCTCGGGCGGGGACCCCCAAGCCGGCACCCCCGCACGGCCTGTGCCTGGTGGCGGTCGACTACGGCGAGCGGCGGGGAGCGCCGGCCAGCCCCGGGACCGAGGACGGCGCGGGGCTCGCCTCCGCCCCCCCGGCCACCCGAGCTCCCGGCGCCACCTCCACCGGCGCCCTCCGTTCCGGGGGCGGCTTGTCGGGCTCGGAGCCGGACCGGTAGGCTGTCATCCGCTCTACGTGGCCCTTCGCGGCCACGGAGCTCCTTCGAGGACACCGTTTCGAGGAAAACCTTTGCGTACCTACAGCCCCAAAGCCGCCGAGATCGAGCGTGCGTGGCACCTCGTCGACGCGGACGGCCTCGTGCTCGGTCGGCTCGCCACCGAGGTGGCCCGCGTGCTCCGCGGCAAGCACAAGCCGATCTTCGCGCCGCATGTCGACACCGGTGACCACGTGGTCGTCGTGAACGCGTCCAAGGTCGTGCTGACGGCGGACAAGGCCGGCGACAAATTCGCGTACCACCACAGCGGTTACCCCGGCGGCCTCAAGCGGACGAGCTACGCCGAGCTGCTCGAGCACAGCCCCGAGGAGCTGGTTCGCCGTGCGGTGCGCGGGATGCTGCCCAAGGGCACCCTCGGGCGCCAGCAGCTGGGCAAGCTGAAGGTCTACGCGGGTCCCGACCACCCCCACGAGGCGCAGGCGCCCGAGCCCCTCGAGCTCGCGTCCGCCAGAAGGGCCGGCTGACGATGCCACCGCCGCTCTCCCAGACCACCGGCCGCCGCAAGGAGGCCGTCGCGCGCGTCCGGTTCCGGACCGGCCAGGGTGCCATCACGGTGAACCGCCGTCCGATCGAGCAGTACTTCCCGTCGGCCACGCACCGGATGGTCGTGACCGAGCCGCTCCGGGTGACGAGCCAGGCGGACGCCTACGACATCGACGCGACGATCGACGGCGGCGGGATGTCGGGGCAGGCCGGAGCGCTGCGGCTCGGCATCGCCCGCGGCTTGTGCACGCTCGACCCCGAGCTGCGCGGGGCACTCAAGCGTGCCGGCCTCCTCACGCGCGACGCGCGGGAGAAGGAGTCCAAGAAATACGGGCTGAAGAAGGCCCGCAAGGCTCCCCAGTACTCCAAGCGCTAAAGCGATCTCGCGTTGGGGCGTCCGGGCTTCGGCACCGACGGGGTGCGCGGGGTCGCCAACGTCGAGCTCACCGCTGAGCTGGCGACGGCCCTCGGCAGGGCGGCCGCGCGGGTGCTCGGTGCTCCCGCGTTCGTCGTCGGGCGCGACACGCGCCTTTCGAGCCCGATGCTGCAGGCGGCGCTCTCCGCCGGCATGGCGTCCGAAGGAGCCGACGTGGTCGACCTCGGCGTCCTCCCGACCGCCGGCGTCGCGTTCGTCGCCGAGCGTCGCGGCGTGCCGGCGGCCATGGTGTCGGCGTCCCACAACCCCTACGCCGACAACGGCATCAAGCTGTTCGACGCCTCGGGGATGAAGCTCGCGCCCGAGCTCGAGACCGAGGTCGAAGCGGCGCTCGACGGCACTCCGGGCACCGGGCGCGTCGGGACGCTCGTCACCGACGACGAGGGCGTCCACCGCTACGCCGAGCACCTGGTCGGGGCGCTCGAGGGCCGGCACCTCGGCGCGATGCGCATCGTCGTCGACTGCGCGAACGGCGCGGCGTCCTCGATCTTCCCCCGAGTGCTCACCGAGCTCGGCGCAGAGGTCCGGACGATCTGTGCGCAGCCGGACGGCACGAACATCAACGCAGGGTGTGGGTCGACCTCCCCCGGACGCCTCGTCGAGGAGGTCCGGGCCACCCACGCGGACATGGGGCTCGCGGTCGACGGCGACGCCGACCGCCTCGTGGCCGTGGACGACACGGGGGCCGTGCTCGACGGCGACGTCCTGCTCGCGATCTTCGCCATCGACCTCGCCGAGCGCGGCGAGCTCGCCCACGACGCGGTGGTCGTGACCGTCATGACCAACCTCGGCTTCCGGCTGGGAATGGATCGTCGTGGCATCGGCGTCCACGAGACCCCGGTCGGCGACCGCCAGGTCCTCGCCGCCCTCGACGCCGAAGGGCTCGTCCTCGGCGGCGAGCAGTCGGGGCACATCGTGTTCCGCAACCGAGCGACCACCGGTGACGGGCTCTTGACCGGCCTCCTCCTCGCCGACGTCGTCGCGCGGGGCCGCCGGCCGCTCGCCGCGCTCGCACACGGGCTCGTCGAGCGGGTGCCGCAGGTGCTCGTGAACGTCGCGGTCCCGGACCCCGCACGCCTCGCGTCGAGCGAGGAGGTCTGGCAGGCGGTCGCCCAGGCCGAGTCCGACCTCGCCGGCCGAGGTCGCGTGCTGCTGCGTTCGAGCGGCACGGAACCGCTCGTGCGGGTGATGGTCGAAGCGCCCGACCACGACCTCGCCGTCGAGACGGCCGCCAAGCTGGCCAAAGTGGTCGAGATGGCCCTCGGCGCCTCCGATCCCGCGTCGCCCGACGCGTCGCAACGGGCCGGCCGATCCGGGACCGGGCAGTAGCCTCGCCGACATGTGCGGCATCATCGGGGTGACCGGCGACGACGGCGCCCTCGGGGTCGTGTTCGACGGTCTGCACCGGCTCGAGTACCGCGGGTACGACTCGGCCGGCGTCGCGCTCGCCGCGGACGGGACGATCTGGCGCGCACGGGCGGCCGACGGCACCCACTCCGTCGACGACCTCGAGCGGGACACCCGCGCCGCGCCGGCGGCGCGGACCGGGATCGGGCACACCCGCTGGGCGACGCACGGCAGCCCGACGAAGGAGAACGCCCATCCCCACGAGGACTGCACCGGCCGCCTCGCACTCGTGCACAACGGCATCATCGAGAACCACAGCGAGCTCGCCGCGCCGCTCGTGGCCCGCGGCCACGTCCTTCGTTCGGAGACCGACACCGAGGTGCTCGCGCACCTGCTCGAAGAGGAGGTGCGGGACGGCACGGGGCTGGCGGACGCGATGCGTGACGTGCTCGGCCGGCTCCGCGGGGCCTTCAGCGTGGTGGCCATCGACGCCTCGGACCCCGAGCTCATCGTCGCGAGCCGCCGCTCCGTCCCGCTGCTGGTCGGGCAGGGCACCGGCGCGGGCCTGGTCGCCTCCGACGTCTCGGCACTGCTCGGACGGGCCGACCGGCTGTTCGCCCTCGAGGACGACCAGGTCGCCGAGGTCCGTCCCGCGTCGCTGCGGGTGAGCGCTGCGGACGGGGGGACGGTCGACCCGACGGTCGTCACCGTCGACCCGGCCTGGGACGTGGCCGCGGCGCAGAAGGGCGGGTTCGACGACTTCATGTCGAAGGAGATCCACGAGCAGCCGCGGGCCATCGCCGACACGCTCCTCGACCGCCGCGCGCCCGACGGCACCCTCGTCGTGGACGAGCTGCACATGCGTGTCGACGACCTGCGCGCCGTGGACAAAGTGGTCGTCGTCGCGTGCGGCTCCAGCTACCACGCCGGCATGGTCGCGAAGTACGCGATCGAGCGCTGGGCGCGCCTGCCGACCGAGGTGGAGATCGCGAGCGAGTTCCGCTACCGCGAGCCCGTGCTGCACGAGCGCGCGCTCGTCGTCGGGGTGAGCCAGTCGGGCGAGACGCTCGACACGCTCGAGGCGTTGCGCGAGGCGCGCCGGTCCGGCGCGCGGACCATCGTCGTCTCGAACGTCGTGCACTCGACGATGGCACGGGAGGCGGACGGCGTCGTCTACACGCGTGCGGGGCCGGAGGTGGCCGTCGCCTCGACGAAGTGCCACCTCGCGCAGATCGTCGCCCTCGACGTGCTCGCGCTCGCCCTCGCGCAGTGGCGCGGGACGCTCGGGCCGCAGGCGGTGCGGGCCGAGATGGACGCGCTCGCGCGCCTTCCGGGACTGGTCGACGATGCGCTCTGCCGGGCGAAGGACGTCGACGCGGTGGCGACGTCGCTCGCCGGCGCCCACGACTACTTCTTCCTCGGCCGCCACCTCGGCTACCCCGTCGCGCTCGAGGGGGCGCTGAAGCTGAAGGAGATCTCCTATCTCCGGGCGGAGGGCTACCCCGCAGGCGAGCTCAAGCACGGGCCGCTCGCGCTGATCGAACCCGGGACCGTCGTCGTGGCGGTGCTCGACCCCCTCCGGGAGAAGATGTTGTCGAACGTCGCCGAAGCGGCCGCGCGCGGCGCGACGGTCGTCGTCCTCGCGCCCGACGCCGAGAGTGAGGACGACGGCGCGAGGGGCGAGCCCGGCGCCGAAGCCGACTCAGTTGCACGCGGGCTCGGGCTCGCCCGCCACGTGCTTCGGATCCCGAAGGCACCCGACCCGGTCCTCGCCCCGGTCGTCGAGGTCGTCCCGCTCCAGCTGCTCGCGTACTCGCTGGCCCGCAGGCTCGGCAACGACGTCGACCGGCCGCGCAACCTGGCCAAGACGGTGACGGTGGAGTGACCCTGATCTCCGGCGTGGGGGTCGACGCCGTCGACGTCGCGCGCTTCGGCGCCGCGCTCGGGCGACACCCGGCGATCGCCGCGCGCCTGTTCACCGACGGGGAGCGCTCCGAGGCGGCCGGAGACGTCCAGCGCCTCGCCGCGCGCTTCGCCGCCAAGGAGGCGGCCATGAAGGCACTCGGTCGCGGCATCGGGGCCTTCGGGTGGCACGACGTCGAGGTCGTGCGCGCGGACGGGGGGGCCCCGTCGTTGCGCGTCACGGCGCGGGCGGCGTCGCTCGCCAGGGGCCGCGGGGTGTCGCGCTGGCACGTCTCTCTCACCCACACCGCGACGGTCGCGGTCGCGATGGTGGTCGCCGAGGAGTAGGCCGATGCGGCCGGTCGCCACCGTCGCCGAGATGCGCGCGGCCGACGCGGCCGCTCCCGTCGCCGAGGAAATCCTGATCCGGCGCGCGGGGACCGCCGCGGCCATGGCCGCCCTCCGCCTGCTCGGTGGCGCCTACGCCAAGCGGGTCGTCGTCGTCGCCGGCAAGGGCAACAACGGCGCCGACGGCCGCGTCGCGGCGGCGGTGCTCGAGCGTCGCGGTGCGCGGGTCACGGTCACCGGCCCCGAAGCCGTCCTGCCGCCGTGCGATCTCGTGGTCGACGCGGCCCTCGGCACCGGGCTGCGGGGACCGTTCGACGCGCCGGACGTGCCGCGGGGGGCGGCCGTCCTCGCGGTCGACATCCCCTCCGGGGTCGACGGCGACACGGGCGACGCGCCGGGAAGCCCGATGCACGCAGACGTGACGGTGACCTTCGCCGCCCTCAAGCCGGGTCTCCTCCAGGGTGACGGGCCGCGCTTCTGCGGGCGCGTCGAGGTCGCCGACATCGGGCTCGGCGCGTTCGCGACGCGTATCGCCCTCGTCGAAGACGACGACGCCGCGCTCGTGCCGCGGAGAGCCGCCGACGGGCACAAGTGGAAGAGCGCGGTCGCGGTCGTGGCCGGATCCCCGGGGATGGAGGGCGCCGCCGTGCTGTCCGCCGAGGGGGCGAGCCGGGCCGGGGCCGGGATGGTCCGCCTGGGTTCTCCCGGAGGCGGGCAGGCGTCCTGGCCGACCGAGGCGGTGCGCATGGACCTGTCGCAGACCGGCTGGTCGGACGAAGTGCTCCACGTGCTCGAGCGTTGCCGGGCGCTCGTCGTCGGCCCCGGGCTCGGCAGGGAGGAAGCGACGCGCTCGGAGATCCGCCGGCTCGTCGCCAGGGCGCGCGTCCCGGTCGTCGTCGACGCCGACGGCCTGTTCGCGCTCGGTGACGCCGCGGCGGCCCGCACAGTCGTGGCCGGGACAGGATCCGCCGCGGGCACCCGGCCGGTCGTCCTCACCCCGCACGACGGCGAGTACGAGCGGCTGTCGGGCGCGCCGCCCGGTCCGGACCGGGTGGACGCGGCGAGGCGGCTCGCCTCGGCGACCGGCGCGCACGTGCTCGTGAAGGGCTCGCTCACGGCCGTCGGGGCACCCTCTGGCGACGTGCTGCTCTCCGCCGCCGGGAGCGCCCGGCTCGCGACGGCCGGGACGGGCGACGTGCTCTCGGGTGTCGTCGGGGCCTTCCTGGCCCGCGGGATGGCGCCCCTCGAGGCTGCGGCCGTCGCCGCCCACGTCCACGGCCGGGCTGCGACGCTCGGTCCCGCAGAAGGGCTCATCTCTGCGGACCTGCCCGTCCTCGTCTCCACCTGGCTCTCGGGAGCCCTCGGTGGTTGAGGGCCGGTCCAGGGCGGCGTGGGCGGAGGTCGACCTCGGAGCCGTCCGCCACAACGTCTCGCTGCTCGCCAGGTGGGCGGCGCCGTCCGCCCTCTTTGCCGTGGTCAAGGCCGATGCCTACGGACACGGCGCCGTGCCGGTGGCCCGCGCCGCCCTCGACGCCGGAGCGGCCGGCCTGGCCGTCGCCATCGTCGACGAGGGGGTCGAGCTTCGCGACGCGGGCATCGGCGCCCCCGTCCTCGTGCTCTCCGAACCCTCGCCCGGGTCAGAGGACGCCGTCGCCGCGGTGGGCATCACGCCCACGGTGGCGTCGGTCGCAGCGGTGCGCGCGCTCGGCGCCGCGGCGCGCCGGAGAGAGAAAACGGTCGCGCTCCACGTGAAGGTGGACACGGGCATGCACCGCGTCGGGGTCGCGCCGGAGGGTGCGGCGGACTTGGTCTCGGCCGTGGCCGAGGAACCGGGGGTGGTGCTCGAAGGCATCTTCACGCACCTCGCGGTCGCCGACGGCGGCACCGCCGCGGACTCGGCCTTCACCGCGTGGCAGCTCGAGCAGTTCGACAAGGTCGTGGCCGGCCTGCCCGCCCGGCCCAAGCTCCTCCACGCCGCCAACACGGCGGGAGCCGTGGCGTGGCCGGCCTCCCGCTTCGACCTCGTCCGTTGCGGCATCGGGGTGTACGGGCTCGCGCCCTCCGAGGAGATGGCGGCCGGCGGGGTCGAAGGCCCCCAATCCGACGTGGCCGGTTTCCTCGCCGCCCTCCGCCCGGCGCTCGCGCTCAAGGCGCGGGTGGCGCAAGTGCGGGAGCTCGACGCGGGCGCCCGCCCCTCGTACGGGAGGCTCCGGCCGCTCCCCGAGCGCTCACTCGTCGCGACCGTGCCGCTCGGGTACGCCGACGGGGTCCGCCGGGGCCTCCTCGCGGGCGGCGGGGAGGTCCTCCTCGGTGGCCGCCGTCGACCGCTCGCGGGCACGGTGACCATGGACCAGCTCATGGTGGACTGCGGTCCGGGGGCCGACGTGGCCCCCGGCGACGAGGTCGTCCTGCTCGGGCGCCAGGGCGACGAGGAGGTGTCGGCGGCCGAGTGGGCCCGTGCGCTCGGGACGATCTCCTACGAGGTGCTCTGCGGGATCGGCCCACGGGTTCCCCGCGTCCACGTCGACGCGGGCCACGACACCGGCCACGGCGCGGGACAAGGCTCGGCGTGACGGCCCGGCGCACGCTCGCGGTCGCGACCGGGACCCTCTCTGCGGGCGGCGTCGCCTACGTGCTCCAGCGCGCCGCCGCACGGCGCTGGAGGGTGGGCGAAGAGGAGCTCGCGGCCTCCGGCCTGACGCTCCCGCCGGACCTGCGGCACCACTTCGTGCCGGTGAGCGACGGGGGCCGGATCCACACCGTCGAGCGGGCCGCGCGTCCCGGGCCCATCGAGCGCCCCGCCCGGGCCGAGCGCGTCCGGCCGGTCGGGACACCGGCGGGCGTCGGCACGATCGTGCTCCTGCACGGGATCTCCTTCGGCGTCGCCAGTTGGGCGCCGCAGCTCCGGCGCCTCGACGGGCGCGTGGTCGCCGTCTCCCAGCGGGGCCACGGCCAGTCCCGTCCGGGGTCGGAGGGCTACGCGTTCAGCCGGCTCGGCGAGGACCTGCTCGAGGTCATGGGGGCGCTCGAGGTGCACGACGCCGTCCTGTGCGCCCACTCGATGGGGGGGATGGTCGCCCTCTTGCTCGCGACCGAACGCGCGAGCGACCTGGCCCGGCACGTCCGGCGGCTCGTGCTCGTCGCGACGACGGCCGGGGGGTATCCGGTTCCGCCGTCGGTCGCGGACGTGGCCGCGCGCGTCATCGGGCGTGCCGAGCGACGGGGCCGGGGGCCGTTCCCCAAGGCCTCGACGGTGTGGCTCGCGCGCCTCAACTTCGGCTCCGCGCCCCGCCCCGCCGACGTCGAGCTCGTCCGAAGCATGCTCGACACGATGTCGCCGTCCGCCTTCGCGGGGCTGGTCCCGCACCTCCTCGCTTTCGACGTGCGGGACCGGCTCGCGTCGGTCACGCTCCAAACCGATGTCGTCGTCGGCGGGAACGACGTCTTCACGCCGCCCCGAGTCGCGCGGTCGATCGCCGGCCAGGTGCCCGGCGCCGAGCTCACCGTCCTCCCCGGCTGCGGCCACATGGTCATGCTCGAGCGCACCGACGAGCTGAACGACATCATCGGGTGCACGCGATGACCGCGCTCGACGCGCTCGACCTCGGTCAGCTTCGGGAGGAGGCACTCGGCTGTACCCGATGCGGGCTCGCCTCGGGTCGCACGAAGGTCGTCTTCGGCGTCGGGGACCCGCGTTCGGACCTCGTCTTCGTCGGGGAGGGCCCCGGACGCGACGAGGACCTCGCCGGCGAGCCGTTCGTGGGACGGTCGGGGAGGCTCCTCGACCGGCTCATGGCCGAGGAGCTCGGCATCGACCGAAGCAGCTGCTACATCCTCAACTGCGTGATGTGCCGGCCGCCCCAGAACCGGGACCCGAGGCCGTCGGAGCTCGAGGCGTGTCGTCCCTTCCTCGACCGCAAGCTCGCGCTCATCGACCCGAAGGTGATCGTGACGCTCGGCAACGTCGCGACGCGCGCCCTCCTCGCCACCGCTGACGGCATCCGCTCGCTCCGGGGGCGCCCGTACCGGTTCGGCCGCGCGTGGCTCGTGCCGACGTACCATCCGGCGGCCGCGCTCCGCTCCGGCGGTGAGGTTCTCGCCGAGATGCGCGCGGACCTGGTGCGAGCGAAGCGACTGCTCGCATCCGGCCAACGCCCATCCGGATGAGCCGATGCGGACAGAGATGAGACGCTGCGGTGATGCGCCAGTGCCGAGCCGTCCGTGATGAGCCGTCCGTGCTGAGCCGTCCGTGATGAGCCGTCCGTGAGCTGGTCGGTGACGGTGCGCTCCGAGTCCGCAGAAGGGACGCGGGGGATCGCGGCGGCCCTCGCCGCTCTCGCTCGGCGCGGCGACGTCGTGGTCCTGGCGGGAACCCTCGGCGCGGGGAAGACCACGTTCGCGCAGGGGTTCGCGCGCGGCCTCGGCGTCGAAGGCCCGGTGACGAGCCCCACCTTCACGCTCGTGCGCCAGTACCCGTGCCGGCTCGGCCTGCTCGTGCACGCCGACGTCTACCGGCTCGAGCACCTGGCCGAGGTGGCCGACCTCGGGCTGCCGCAACTCGCAGACGACGGGGTCGCGCTCGTCGAATGGGGTGACGCGGCCGTCCCGGCGCTCGGACCGGTGACGTGGACGGTGACGCTCACCGTGCCTCCCGGCGCCCCCGGCGGCGCCGACGTCACACCTGAGCCGCCGGCCACCCAGCGCGTCCCGCACGGTGCGGTGCCGGCGGAGGGTGACGAGCTCCGCGACATCTCGGTGCGGGGCGAGGACGACGACGACCGGCGCGACGCGCTCGCCGTCGCGCTCGGCGGTGTGGTCCCGGCGCGGTGATCCTCCTCGGCATCGAGACGGCGGCCGAGCTCGTGGGCGTGGCCCTCGCCGACGACGACGGTCCGCTCGCCGGCACCTTCGTGCGCGGCGAACGCCGCCACGCGGAGACGCTTGCACCGGCGATCGGCCACGTGCTCGCGCAGGCCGGGTTGGCGTTGAAGGCGCTCGACGCGGTCGCGCTCGACGTCGGCCCGGGCCTCTTTACCGGGATCCGGGTCGGCGTCGCGACCGCCCAGGGCCTGGCCGAAGGGCTCGGAATCGGGATCGTCCCGGTCACGAGCGTCGCCGTCCTCGCCCGGGAGGTCTACGACGCGGGGTGGGACGGACCCGTCGCGGCCGTGGTCGACGCCCGGCGCGGGGAGGTCTTCTGCGCGCGCTACTCGGGGCCGGAGGAGGAGACGCACCCGCCCGCCCGCTACTCGCCCGAGGCGCTCGCAGCGGAGCTCGCCGCAGAACCGGGCGTGCTCCTCGCCGGCACCGGGGCGCGGCGGTACGCGGCGTCCTTCGCCGGGTTTCGCGTGGCCGCCGTGGTCCATCCCTCCCCACGTGCCCTCGTCGCGGTGGCCGCCGATAGGCTGGCCGCCGGGGAACGGCCGGTCGCCCCGGCCGAGGTCCGCCCCGTCTACCTGCGTGAAGCCGACGCGCGCATCAACTGGGTGCAGCGGTGAGCGGTCAGTTCGCCCTGCCCGTGATCGGGGGCCGGTGATCGACCTCGTCCGGATGCGCCGGCGTGACCTGCGCAGGGTGATGGAGATCGAGCACGCCGTGTTCCCCGAGCCGTGGACCCGGGCGGTGTTCGCCTCGGAGCTCGCGCTCCGGCGCGGGCGCGCCTACCGGGTCGCGCGCGAGGGGCACGAAACGATCGGCTATCTCGGGTTGATGTTCGTCGAGGAGGAGGCACACGTGACGACGGTCGCCGTCGCACCGGAGCACCAGGGCCGCGGGGTCGGGACCGCGATCATGGTCGGCGCGTTACAGATCTCCCGCGACCAGGGCATGCGCCAGATCTCGCTCGAGGTCGCCGTCGGCAACCACCGCGCCCAGGCGCTCTACCGCCGCTTCGGCTTCGCGCCGGTCGGGGTGCGCAAGCGCTACTACCAGCTGACCGGGGAGGACGCGTACGTGATGTTCGCGCACGCCATCGACACGCCGGAGTACGCGGCGCGCCTCGAGCGCATCGAGGCCGGCACCGACGTCCGCCCCGAGGAGACCGAGCGGGAGGCGGGGGAGTCCAAGGCATGAACGACGCCCTGGTCGGGTCATGATCGTCCTCGGGATCGAGACCTCGTGCGACGAGACGGCGGCTGCGGTCGTGGCGGACGGCAGCGACGTCCGCTCGTCGGTCGTGGCGAGCCAGGTGGACCTCCACGCGCGCTACGGGGGCGTCGTCCCCGAGATCGCCGGACGCGCCCACGTCGAGCTGCTGATGCCGGCGGTCGAAGAGGCGATGGCGTCGGCCGGGATCGAGCGACCCGACGCGGTCGCGGCCACCTACGGCCCGGGGCTGATCGGTTCGCTGCTCGTCGGCCTGAGCGCCGCGAAGGGCCTCTCGATGAGCTGGGAGGTCCCCTTCGTGGGGGTCAACCACCTCGAGGGCCACCTGTTCGCGCCCGTCATCGAGGAACCGTCGCTCGAGTGGCCGCTCGTCGTCCTCCTCGTCTCGGGCGGCCACACCCTGCTCGTCGAGGCGACGGCCCCCGGGCGCTACCGCCTGCTCGGCCAGACGCTCGACGACGCCGCGGGCGAGGCCTTCGACAAGGTGGCGCGCTACCTCGGGCTCGGCTACCCGGGCGGCCCGGCGATCGACCGCGTCGCGGGGGAGGGGGACCCCGCCGCGTTCGACTTCCCCCGGGCGATGGCGGACGCCGGGTTCGACTTCTCCTTCTCGGGCCTCAAGACCGCGGTGGTGCGCACCGTCGAGCGCCACCCCGAGGCGAAGACCCCCGACGTCGCGGCCTCGTTCCAGGAGGCGGTCGTCGACGTCCTCGTCACGAAGGCGGCGCGCGCGGTGCGGGAGGTCGGGGCGAAGGCGCTGTGTCTCGGGGGCGGCGTGGCCGCCAACTCGTTGCTGCGCCGCCGCGCCAAGGAGGCGGTCGACGTCCCGGCGTACCTGCCGAGCATGGCCATGTGCACCGACAACGCCGCGATGGTCGCGGCCGCGGGCTCGTGGCACCTCGAGCACGACGGGCCGAGCCCGCTCTCGCTCGCCGCCGACCCGAACCTCTTCCTCTCGTTCGGCACATGACCCCGATCACGGATCTGCGCGTCGCGCTCGAGGCTGGAGACAGCAGGTGAACGGCGCCGTGCCGCCCGCCGCACGCGACGGGCGGGCGGCCACCCGGCGCTCGCGCTACGACCTGTCCCTCGAGGAGGTCGCCGCCGTCCTCGGTAACCACCCCGCCTACCGCGCCCGGCAGGTCTGGGACGGCCTCTACCGTCGCGCGCTCGCGCCGGCCGAGATGACCGACCTGCCCCTCGCGCTCCGCGACCGCCTCGAAGCCGACCTCCCGGCGGCGTTGACCGAGGTGACGCGCCAGCACGCGGACGGCGGCGACACGGTGAAGTGGCTGTGGGCGCTCGGCGACGCGCGGCGCATCGAGACCGTGCTCATGCACTACCCCGACCGCGTCACGGTGTGCGTCTCGACGCAGGCCGGCTGCGCCATGGCGTGTTCCTTCTGCGCGACGGGGCAGGCGGGGTTCGGCCGGAACCTCTCCGCCGGCGAGATCGTCGAGCAGGTCGTCGCGTCCGTGCGCGAGGCGCGTCCGAGGCGAGTCACGAACGTCGTGTTCATGGGCATGGGCGAGCCGCTCGCCAACTACGACCGGACGATGGCGGCGGTGCGAAGGATCCGCGACGACGTGGGCATCTCGGCGCGGCACCTCACCGTCTCGACCGTGGGGATCGTGCCGGGCATCCGCCGTCTGGCGCACGATGGCCTTCCGGTCAATCTCGCCGTGTCGCTCCACGCGGGCAACGACGAGTTGCGGGACCGTCTCGTCCCGGTCAACCGGCGCTACCCGCTCCACGAGCTCGCCGCGGCGTGCAGGGAGTACGTCGAGGCGAGCGGCCGGAGGCTGTCGATCGAGTGGGCGCTCATCGACGGGGTGAACGACCGGGCGGACGACATGGCCGAGCTCGCGGCCTTCGTCCGTCCGCTCGGCGCGCACGTGAACCTGATCCCGCTCAACCCCACGCCCGGCTACCCGGTCCGCGGCACCCCGCGCCGGCGGGTGCTCGAGGCCGCCGCACGCCTCGAGGCGCTCGGGGTGAACGCCACGGTGCGCGCGACTCGCGGCGTCGAGATCGACGCCGCGTGCGGCCAGCTCGCCGCAGGCGCCGCCGCCGCGACGACCGGGGCGGTTGCCGCGCCCGGCGCCGTCCGCTAGCATTAGCACTCGTCAGGTTTGAGTGCTAACT
>Ga0209579_10000352_pt1 | contig 51504 bp, 47 predicted proteins | sample Coa_R1_2_FD_187152 | JGI IMG/M metagenome (GOLD analysis project Ga0209579, IMG submission 187152) | Surface soil microbial communities from Centralia Pennsylvania, which are recovering from an underground coalmine fire - Coalmine... | ecosystem: Environmental > Terrestrial > Soil >...
GTCGCGGACGCCCCCGCCATCCTGCTCCTGGCGGTCGTCGCCACGGTGTTGACGATGGCGGCGGTCGGGCTGGCGCTGTGGCCCTTCAGCCGGCTGCCGCTGGCGGTCTGCCTGCTGCTCGGCGCGATCGTCGCGACGACCGACCCGGCAGCGGTCATCGCGGTCTTCCGCGACGTCGGCGCGCCGCTGCGGCTCACTCGCCTGGTCGAGGGCGAGGCGCTGCTCAACGACGCCGCCGCGATCGCGATTTTCATCGTGCTCTTGGCGATGATCGTCAGCGGGAAGGAGCCCAACATCGCCGCCGCGTGCGGCGAGTTCGCGGTGTCCTTTGTCGGCGGCGCGGTTGTCGGGTTGTGCGGCGGGCGCCTCTTGCTGTGGACGATCACGCATCTCAGCGACGACCGGCTCGCCGAAGCGACGCTGTCGGTCGCCTTCGCCTATCTGATTTTCATCGTGGCGCAACGCGCTCTCAACCTCTCGGGGGTCGTCGCGGTGCTGGCGACCGGGCTGACGGTCAGCGCCCTCGGGCGCTCGCGCATCACGCCCGAGAACTGGGTTTTTCTGGTCGATCTGTGGGAGCAGATCGCGTTCTGGTCGCGCTCGCTGATTTTCGTCCTCGCCTCGATCCTGGTGCCGCGGCTCCTGGTCGACGTCGGCTGGCACGATTTTGCGCTGCTCCTGGTGCTGGTGGCGGCCGCGTTTGGCGCGCGGACGCTGGCGCTCTTCGCGCTGCTGCCACCGCTCGAATATTTCCGCCTGACCCAGCGCGTCAGCACCCAATACAAGCTGGCGATCATCTGGGGGGGGCTGCGCGGCGCGCTGACCCTGGTGCTGGCGCTGGCGGTCACCGAGAACGAGGCGATCCCGGCCGACGTCCAGCGCTTCGTCGCGGTGCTCGCGACCGGCTTCGTCCTCGTTACGCTGTTTGTCAACGGCACGACGTTGCGCCGGGTGATCCGCCTCCTGGGCCTCGCGCACCCTCCTGGGTAGCTTGACGCCCAGCGGGCGGGCGCCTCATCTTGCCGCGCAGAAAACCGCCAGGGGGAGGAACATTCATGGCTGCGCTTCAATTGACGCCGTCGCGCCGGGCCGTCGTCGGGTCGCTGCTGGCGGCGCCGCTGGCGTTGCGGCCCAGGGCTGCGTTCGCGGCGGCGGCGCCGGCCGGGCAGATCGTCGTCGCCTTTCACGTGACGATCTCGCCGGCGTGGTTCGATCCGTCGCTGGCGCCGCCGCAGATCACCCCGTTCGGCGTGCTCTACGCGCTGCACGACGCTCTGGTGCGCGCCTATCCCGGGACGCAGATGGGACCGGCGCTGGCCGAATCCTGGCAGGAAGCCGAGGACGGCCTCTCCTACGAATTCAAGCTCAAGCCGGGGTTAACCTTCCACAACGGCGACCCGCTCACCACCGAGGACGTGAAGTTCAGCTTCGACCGCTACAAGGGCGCCGGCGCCACCGTGCTGAAGGAAAAGGTCGCGCGGGTCGAGATCGTCGATCCGCTGGTCGTCCGTTTCCACATGAAGGAGGTGTGGCCCGATTTCATGACGTTCTACGGCAGCACCGCCAGCGCCGCCGGGCTGATCGTCCCGAAGAAATACCTCGAGAAGGTCGGCGACCAGGGGTTTTCGGACCACCCGATCGGCGCCGGCCCCTACAAATTCGCCAGCGGAAAGCCCGGGGTCGAGATCGTCTTCGAGGCGTTCGACAAGTATTGGCGCCACCCGCCGCATGTGAAAACCATCGTGATGCGCAGCGTGCCGGACGGCGACACCCGGGCGCTGATGGTCAAGACCGGCGAAGCCGACATCGCGATCGCGCTGCAAAGCGTCGCGGCCCAGGGCCTGAAGGACGACCCGAAGATGCGGATCGTCGCGACCAAGCACGCCTCCTCGCAATGGATCGAGTTTCCCGACCAGTACGACCCGAAATCGCCGTGGCACGACAAGCGGATGCGGCTGGCCGTCGCCTATGCGATCGACCGCGAGGGGATCAACAAGGCCTCGTGTCTGGGCTTCTGCCCGCCGGCCGGGGTCATCGTCCCGCGGGTCATGCCGTTTGCGCTGCAGGTCCCGCCGCTGCCGTACGATCCGGACAAATCAAAGCAGCTGCTGGCCGAGGCGGGCTACCCCAACGGTTTCGACGCCGGCCTGTTCCGCGCCATCCCGGGATTTCCGACGGCGGCGGAAGCGGTCGTCAACGACCTCAACGCGGTCGGCATCCGGATCAGGCTGGCGCCGATGGAGCGCGCCTCGTTCTACGCCGACTGGAAGGCGCACAAATTCCACGGCCTCTACATGACCGGGGCGGGCAACGCCGGCAACGCGGCAAGCCGGGTCGAAGCCTTCATCTATTCGAAGGGCGGCTTCAGCTCGGGCGGCTACCCCGACATCGACCAGCTTTATCTCGCGCAGGCCGGCGAGCGTGACCCGAAAAAGCGCGAGGAAATCCTCGACAAGATCCAGCAGCTGACGATCGATCGGGTGATGTTCGCGCCGGTCTACGATTTCCGCGCGCTCAACGGCGTCGGCCCGCGCATCGCCAAGGACACGATCGGCGACGTCTATCTCGACCCGTTCCCCGAATACGAGGACATCGAGCTGAAGCCCGCCTAGCGCGGAATCCATTGAAGTTCGATCACCCTCATTTCGTCATCCCCGGGCTTGTCCCGAGGATCCACGTGGATGGCCGGGACAAGCCCGGCCAAGACGAGTAGGGGGCGATTCAACCTGATCGGAATGATGCTTAGAAGAGGTGTCCCTTCAGCCGGCCGGGGCGGCGGCGAGGGGAAGCGGGGCGGGCATGGTGTCGGCCGCCTCGTAGAGGTGGCAGGCGACCAGCCGCTCTTCGATCATTCTGAGGGCCGGCACTTCGACGCCGCAGCGCGCCATCGCCTGCGGGCAGCGCGGATGAAAGCGGCAGCCGGAGGGCGGGTTGAGCGGGCTCGGCACCTCGCCGGGCAGGATGATCTCCTCGCGCCGGTCGTCGGGATGGCTCGGCAGGGCCGCCGAAAAGAGGGCCTCGGTATAGGGGTGCTTTGGCGCGCGGGCCAGCGCGCGGGCTTCACCGGCTTCGACGATCCGGCCGAGATACATCACCGCGATCGTGTGGCTCATATGCGCGACGGCCGCCAGATCGTGGGCGATGAAGAGGTAAGAGAGGCCGAGCCGCGCCTGCAGGTCGCGCAGCAGGTTGAGGATCTGCGCCCGGATCGAGACGTCGAGCGCCGAAACCGGCTCGTCGAGCACGATAAGCCGCGGCGACAGCGCGAGGGCGCGGGCGATCGCGATGCGCTGGCGCTGCCCGCCGGAAAATTCGTGCGGGAAGAGCTCGGCGGCGTGCGCCGGCAGCCCAACCAGCTCGAGCAGCTCGGCGACCCGCTCGCGCACCCCGGCGGCCGACACCATCTCGTTGGTGACCAGCGGCTCGGCGATGATCGCGCTGATCCGCATGCGCGGATTGAGCGAGGCGTAGGGGTCCTGGAATACCGCCTGCACCGATTTGCGGTAGTGCCGGCGGCCGGTCGCGTCGAGCAGCTGCAATTCGCGCCCCTCGAAGCGCATCGTGCCGCCGCTCGGCTGTTCGAGCCCGAGGACGAGCTTGGCCGTCGTGGTTTTGCCGCAGCCGGATTCGCCGACGATGCCGAGGGTCTGCCCCGGCTCGATCGCGAACGAGATGCCGTCGACCGCGCGCACGATGTCGCTCGCGCCGAACGCGCTGCGCCGCACGCTGAAATGCTTGGCGAGATCGGTGGCCTCGATCAGCGGCATCACGCCGTCCCGCTGACGAGGCGGCGGTCGGCGTCCGCGGCGAGTGCCGGCTCGGCCAGCCAGCAGCGCGCGATGCGGTCCTCCTCCGGCGCGAAGGGCGGCGGCGCCGCGTCGCGGCAGCGCGGCATCGCCTGGGTGCAGCGAGGCGCGAACGAGCAGCCCGGCGGCAGCGCGGCGAGGTTGGGCGGCTGGCCGTCGATCGCGGTCAGCCGCTGGTCGGGGTCGCCCATCCGCGGGATCGAGTTGAGCAGCGCGCGGGTATAGGGATGCGCCGGCGCGTTGAAAATGCGCGACACCGGCCCCGACTCGACCACTCGCCCGGCATACATCACCGCCAGCTGGTCGCACATCTTCGCGACGATGCCGAGATTGTGGGTGATGAAGATCAGCGCCAGGCCGTGCTCGCGCTGCAATTCGCGCAAGAGGTTCAGGTATTGCGCCTGGATCGTCAGATCGAGGCTGGTGGTCGGCTCGTCGGCGATGAGCAGGCGCGGCTCGCAGGAAATCCCGATCGCGCCGACGATGCGCTGGCGCATGCCGCCGGACATCTCGTGCGGGTATTGCCGCACGCGCGCCTCGGGTGAGGGGATGCGCACCGCCTTCAAGAGCGCGCGCGCCCGGTTCCACGCACTGCGGCGTCCCGCGCCCTCGTGCACCTGAATGGGCTCGGCGACCTGGTTGCCGATCGTGAACAGCGGGTTGAGGGAGGCCATCGGGTCTTGCAGGATCATCGCGATCTTCTTGCCGCGGATCGCCCGCATCTCGGCTTCGGACTTGGTCACCAGATCCTCGCCGTCGAGCAGCATCCGGCCGCCGACGATCTGCGCCGCCGGCGGCAGCACCCGCAGCAGCGTCAAGGCGAGCGTGCTCTTGCCGGAGCCGGATTCGCCGACGATCCCCAGCGTCTCGCCCGCTTCGACGCGGAGCGACACTTCGTCGACCGCGCGCACCACGCGCGCGCCCTGCCCCGAGATGTAATGCGTCGACAGATGGTCGAGTTCGAGCAGCGGCGGAGCGGCCATCAGAGCTGCCGCAGCTGTGGATCGAGCTTCACCCGCAGCCAATCGCCGAGCAGGTTCGCGGCCAGCACCAGAAGCATGATGCCGAGCCCCGGGAAGACCGTCAGCCACCAATAGCCGACCATCAGCCCCTGCTTGCCGTCGGCCAGCATCAGCCCCCAGGCCGGCTGCGGCGGCGGCACGCCGACGCCGAGAAACGACAGCGTCGCCTCGGCGATGATGACGACGCCGAGCATCAACGAGCCGAGCACGATCGCCGAGTTGATCACATTGGGCAGGATGTGACGGTGCATGATCGTCCATTTCGAGCAGCCGGCGACGATCGCCAGCCGGACGAACTCGCGCTCCTTCAACGACAGCACCTCGCCGCGGATGACGCGCGCGTAGCGGGTCCAATAGGTGATCCCGAGGATGATCACGATGTTCCACATCGAGGGGCCGACGATCGCCGCGAGGAAGATCGCGAAGGTCAGCGCCGGCAGGGCAAGCCAGGTGTCGGTGATCCGCATGATGACCTGGTCGACCCAGCCGCCGAGATAGCCCGAGAGGATGCCGAGAAAGGTGCCGACCGCGCCGGCGAAGATCACCGCGGTAAAGCCGACGACGAGCGAGATGCGGGCGCCGAAGATCAGCCGCGACAGCACATCGCGGCCGAGCTGGTCGGTGCCGAGCAGGTAGTGGACGCTGCCGCCCTTCAGCCAGAACGGCGGCTTGAAGCGCGCGGTCAGGATGCCGACCTCGGGATTGTGCGGCGCCAGCTGGTTGGCGAAGACCGCGACCAGCGTGATGATCGCGAGGATCGCCAGCGGGATCACCGGATAGTCGCCGACCCGGATCTTGCGAACCGCCGCAAGGCCGGGCGGCGGCGACGGCAGGCGGACGATATCTGCTTGGATGGCCATCGTGTCAGCTCCCCAGCCGGATGCGCGGGTCGATCACGGCATAAACAATGTCGATCGCCAAATTCACCAAAACGATCATGGCGCCGCCCATGATCACGACGCCCTGCACCACCGGGAAGTCGCGGAACGTGATGCCCTCGTAGAGTAGGCGCCCGATCCCTGGCCAGGCGAACACGGTCTCGACGACGACCGCGACGTTGATCATCAAGACAAGGTTGATCCCGGCCAGCGTCAACACCGGGATCAGCGCGTTCTTGAAGGCATGCTTGGCGATCACGAGCATCTGCGGCAGGCCCTTGATGCGCGCGAGCTTGATGTATTCCGAGCCCAGCACCTCGAGCATCGAGGAGCGGGTGAGGCGCATGTGGGCGGCCGCGAAATACCAGCCGAGCGCGAAGGACGGCATGATCAGGTGCCACGGCGTGCCGGAGCCCGAGGACGGCAGCCAGCCGAGATAGACCGAGAACAGGAGGATCATCAAAAGCCCGATCCAGAACGACGGCATCGACAGGCCGAGCAGCGTGAACAGCTTGCCGAACTGGTCCCAGAAGCGGCCGACATTGACCGCGGCGAGGATGCCGGCCGGGATGCCGATCACCAGCGAAAACGCCATCGCCACCGCCGCCAGCTCGATCGAATTGGGCAGCCGCGACAGGTAGAGCCCCATTACCGGCGTCTGGTAATAGAAGGACTGCCCGAGGTCGCCGTGGAACAGCGCCCACATGAATAGCCCATATTGCACCCAGAGCGGCCGGTCGAGGCCGAACTGATGGTGAATGGCCGCGATGTCGCCGGGGCTGGCCCCCGGCTCGACGAGCAGCGCCGCCGGGTCGCCGGTGACGCGGACGAAAAAGAAGATCGTCAGCGACAACAGAAACAACGACACCAGCGCGTAGCCGGAGCGCCGGGCGATGAAGGCCTTCATGAAGTCCTCGCTGGCTGAGCGTCGGTGTTTCGGGGGAGCTAGGCGCTCTTGATCGTGATGTCCTCGAACGGCGCCGTGTAGGCAAAGCCCGGGATCGTGCCGAACGAGGAGTGACCGACCCGCGGCCCGGTGCCGTTGAGGAAGGCGAGCTGCCAGATCGGCGCATAGATCGACTTGTCGTAGACCATCTGCTGCATCTTATCGAGGATCGCGGCGCGCTTTTTGGGGTCGGTCTCGTCGGCCTGCTGCGGGTAGAGCGCGTCGATGTCGGGGTAGCTGCCGTAGCAGTAAGCGCCGCCCTTGACGACGAACGAGGCCATCCGGGTCGCGGCGTTGCCGAAGGCCGCGCTCGCCCCCTGGATGATGCCACGCTTGTATTGCTTGGCCGAATAGCCGGCGAAAAAGCCGGCCCGTTCGATCGGCTGCAGCTTAACGGTGATGCCGATCGCCGCCAGATTGTTGATCGAGACTTCGGCCATGTTGGCGTAGGAGCTATCGCAATACATGAGCCCGGCGTCGAAGCCGCCGGCGTGGCCGGCCTCGGCCATCAGCTTCTTGGCTTTTTCCGGATCGTAGACCGCGGCGGGCGGCTGCCAGTAATCGGCGAAGGTGTAGGGCACGATGCTGTTGGTGACCTTGCAGTAGCCGAGGAAGAGGGCCTTGCTCATGCCCTCGCGGTCGATCGCGAAATTGGCCGCCTGGCGCACCCGCAGATCGTGCCATGGCGAATTGGGGTCCCACTGCTCGGGGAAATAGAGCCAGTTTGGCCCCTGCAGCACCACCGGCTCGAGCTTGAGGCCGGGCGCCTTCTCGAGCTCCTGGGCGAGTTCGCCGCGGATCGAATAGGCGATGTCGACTTCGCCGCGCTCCAGGGCCGCGAGCCGGGTCGACTCGTCGGGGATGACCTTCATGACGAGGCGCTGGACCGCCGGCTTCTTGCGCCAATAGCCGTCGAAGGCTTCGAGCACGAGTTCGACGCCGGGCTTGAACGAGACGAATTTGTAGGGGCCGGCGCCGACCGGGGCCTTTTTGAACCCGTCGTCGCCGACCTTCTCGACGTATTTCTTCGGGACGATCCAGCCGGCGCCGCTGGCGCTCGAATAGAAGGTCAGGAAATCGGGCCACGGTCTCTTCATCTTGAAGCGGACATGCCGGGGGTCGACCGCCTCGATCGAGTCGACCTGGCTCTTCATCAGTTCATGCGCGGCGCCGCGGTAGCGCTCGTAGGAAAACTTGACGTCGTCGGCCGTCACCGGTTCGCCGTTATGGAAATGCACCCCGTCGCGGATCACGAAATCGTGAGTCAAATTGTCCTTCGAGGTCGACCACGATTCCGCGAGGGACGGCGACTGCAGGTGCTCCGGCATCGGCTTCACCATCGCGTCGTGCAGCGCGTAGAGCACCATGAAGGGGGTGATGAGCCCCAGCGTGTCGGCCGGGTCGAACCAGGTCGGCGCCAGCGAAACGTGGATTGCGTAGGTCAGCTGCCCCGCCGCCTTGTCGCCGGCCGCCAGCGCCCGCCCGGGCGCGCTGCCGGCGACCAGGCCCAGCGCGCTCGCCGCCAGCACATCGCGCCGGGTCAGGCCCGGACGCGCCGCGTTGGGGTTGATCAGCTGCTGCCGCTGCACAAACGAACTCATGGCGCCTCCGTACTCCAGTCCCGGCTGATGGTTGTTGTTGTTGCCGGGACTGTAGCTGAGCCGCGCCCAGGCTGTCTCGGCTATTCGCCTACTGCTTTGGGGTGCCTCAGTGCGCTGGCGGCGCCGTTACGGCCCCCGGCGCGGCCCCTGGTATCGCCCCTGGCGCCATCTGCGGCGCGACCTTGCGCAGCAGCGGCACAAGGAGCGTCGCCGCGACAAAGGCCAGCATGATCGCGCGGAACGCATCGGCGTAGGCGAGCGTCGAGGCTTCGCGGTAGGCGAGGTGCCACAGCGCCTTCAGCGCCGCGACATGGCCCGCGTCGGGGCTACCCGGCAGCGCGCCGTAGCGGCCGGCGAGCCCGGCGACCATGCGGTCCATCGCGCCGTTGGCCGGCGTCAGGTGCGAGGCGATCATCGAGAAATGGAAATTGGTGCGGGCGTTGAGGATCGCGCCGCACACCGCGATGCCGACCGCGCCGCCCAGATTGCGCATCATGTTGAAGAGGCCGCTGGCGTATTTCAGCTGCTGCAGCGGCAGGCTGCCGAGCCCCAGCGTCACCGCCGGCGCCACCGCGAAGACCTGCGGAAAGCCGCGCAGGATCTGCGGGATGAAGAGCTCGCCGCCGCCCCAATCGTGGGTAATGAAGCTGAAGCTCCACATCGCCAGCCCGAACGAGGCGAGCCCCGCCATCATCAGCCAGCGCGTGTCGAACCGGCGCGCCAGGAAAATATAAATCGGCACCCCGGCGAGCGAGGCCGCGCCGGTCGAAAAGATCGCGACCCCGGTCTGCCACGCGCTGTAGCCGCGCACATAGCCGAGAAAGAGCGGCGTCAGGTAGATCGTCGAGAAGATGCCGATGCCGGTGACGAACGACAGAAAGCAGCCGAGCGCGAAATTGCGGTTGCCCAAGGCGCGCAGATCGACGACCGGCCGCGCGAAGGTCAGGCTGCGGACGATGAAGAGGACCAGCGTGATCGCCGCGACCCAGGCGCAGCCGCGGATCGTACTATCGTCGAACCAGTTCCACCGTGACCCCTCCTCCAGCACGTATTCGAGGGTGCCGAGCGCCACCGCCATCAGGCCGATGCCGAGATAATCGGCGTCCTTCAAGAGCTTCGGGTCGGGCTCGTCGATCCGCACCAGCAGCACGACCAGGACCGTGATTATGATTCCCGGCACCAGGTTGACGTAAAACAGCCAGTGCCAGTTCAAGGTGTCGGTGATCCAGCCGCCGATGACCGGCCCGAGGGTCGGCGCGACCGAGGCGATGGTGCCGATGACGGCGGCCGAATAGACCCGGCGCGGCCCCTGGAAATAGTGAAAGGACGAAGTAAAGACGGTCGGGATCATCGAGGCGCCGAGGAGGCCCTGCAGGGCCCGGAAGGCGATCATGCTCTCGATGTTCCAGGCGAGGCCGCACAAGAGGCTGGCCAGCGTGAAGCCGGCGGCCGAGGCGGCGAACAGCCAGCGCGTCGAGAAGACGCGCGTCAGCCAGCCCGACAGCGGGATCACGATGATCTCGGCGATCAGATACGCGGTCTGCACCCAGCTGATCTGGTCCTGTGCCGCCGACAGCCCGCCGCCGATCTCCTGCAGCGAGGAAGCGACGATCTGGATGTCAAGGAGCGCGATGAACATGCCGACGCACATCACGACAAACGGCAGGAGGCTCTTTAGCCAGTCGGCGGTGGCCGGCATCGCCGCTACTCCGCGCCCTGGGCCCCGGCCCGGGTATCGACGCTGACCGTCGTCGAGAGGCCGGGGCGCAGCGCGCCGAGGGTTGCCTCGGCGTCGTCGAGCGCGATCCGCACCGGCACGCGCTGCACGATCTTGGTGAAGTTGCCGGTGGCGTTTTCCGGCGGAATCACGCTGAAGATTGCCCCGGTGCCCGGCGCCATGCTTTGCACGTGGCCGTGGAAGACCTTGCCGGCGAGGACGTCGGCGACGATTGTCGCCGGCTGTCCCGGCCGCATCCGGGCCAGCTGGTCCTCCTTGAAATTGGCGTCGACCCAGAGCCCGTGCGCCGGGATCACGCTGAGGAGGTAGGCGCCGCTCGCGACGTAGGCGCCGACCTGCGCGGCGCGGTTGCCGATATAGCCGTCGACCGGCGAGCGGATCTCGGTGTAGCCGAGGTTGAGCCGGGCGGTTTCGAGATCGGCCGTGGCCTGGGCGACGCCGGCGCGCGCGCCGGCGATCTCGGCGTCGAGCACGACGAGCTGCTGGCGCGCCGCGGCGAGCCCGGCCTGCGCCGATTTCGCGGCCGAGCGCGCCGCCTCGTCGGCCGCCGACGTGCGCTCGGCGTTCTGCCGGGTGCCGTAGCTGGTCAGCGCCAGGTTGCGGTAGCGGGTGGCATCCTCGCCGGCAAACGCGGCCTGCGCGGCCTTGGCGTCGAGATCGGCGGCGGCGGCCTCGATCATCGTATGCTGCAGCGTGTATTTCGCTTCGAGGCCGGCAAGCGTCGCCTGCCGCTCGCTCTCGACGGCCCGGGCATGGTCGAGCGCGGCGCCAAAGTCGCGCTGGTCGAGCCGGATCAGCACCTGCCCGGCGCGCACGCGCTGGTTGTCGCCGACCAGGATCTGCCCGACGAAGCCAGCGACGTGCGGCGACACCGCGGTGACGTTGCCGCCGGCATAGGCGTCGTCGGTGCTTTCGATAAAGCGGCCGGTATTCCACCAGTAGCGGCCATAGCCGACGGCGCCCAGCAGAATCGCGAGCGCGAGGCCGGCCAGCGCCAGCGTTTTGCGGCCGAGAAGGAGCCTGGTTTTGACCGCCGGCGCAGCCGCCACGCGGTCGAGGGTAACGGTACTCATCCTACTCTCCATCGCATTGCCGGCCGCTACAGGGCCGGGTTGGCGGGGGCGTCGGCGGAGGTGTTAGCGGGGGCGGCGTGGCGCCGCCGGGTGCGCGCGTCGGCGGCGGGCCCGGCGGCCGAGCGGAACGCCGGCTCCGCCAGCGGGCGGCCGCTGTGGCGGTCGATCAGCAGCGGCTCGGCCGGTGCCCCGGTTGCGCTGTCAACGATCACGACGCTGGCGCCCTCGGGGGCGAAATGCCGGTTGCCCCAGGCGAGCAGCGCCCACAGCACCGGACGAAAGTCGCGCCCGGCCTCGGTCAGGACGTATTCGTCGCGCGGCGGCCGCTCGCTGTAGCGGCGGCGCTCGAGGAGACCGGCTTCGACCAGCGCCTTGAGCCGCCGCGTCAGCATGTTGGGCGCGATGCCGAGGCTCTCCTCGAACTGGTCGAAGCGCGACAGGCCGTGAAACGCGTCGCGCAGAATGAGGATGCTCCACCATTCGCCAACCCGCTCGAGGCTGCGGGCGATCGGGCATTGCATGTTGCCGAGGCTCTTGCGCCGCATGGGCCGCTCCTGACTTGCATGTTGCAAGCTAGATAGCGCCGTTACTATCATCATGCAAGTTATTTTTGGGCACCGCATGGCGGTCCGGCCGTCACGCCCGCGCAAGCGGGGGTCCGGAGCAAGCGACAGACTGGTCGCCCCTGGATTCCCGCGTGCGCGGGAATGACGATTCGATGTAGTCAGGTAACGCTCTCGCGAGGAGTATCGCGGCGCGGTGGATTGCCGCCGGGAAACATCGGATAACCCTCGCCTTGCGAAGGTTGGGCGAGGGCGCGGCGTGCGGTTGTCGTGGAAGATTGGCGCGGCATCGCTGGTGCGCCGCGGGCCGGCGATCGTGCGCCGGCTGCGGCTGGCCAGCGGCCTGACGTTATTTTCGTATGTCTTCCTGCATTTTCTCAACCACAGCCTCGGCAACATCTCGTTCGCGGCGATGGAGCGCGGCGCCGAGGCGGCGGAATGGATCTGGCGCAGTCGGCTCGGCACCCTGGCGCTCTACGGCGCGTTCGCGGTCCACATCTCGCTCGCCTTCTGGGCGATCTATATTCGCCGCGACCTGCGGATGGGTTGGCTCGAGGGGCTGCGGCTCGGCCTTGGATTGTCGATCCCGCTGTTACTGCTGCAACATGTCCTTAGCCAGCGATTTGCCTACGCTTATTTCGGCATTCATCCGGCTTATCGAAACGTTCTTTATTTATACTGGGTGGCGGACCCGAACGTCGCCGGGCTCAAGCAACTTGCCGTCTTCTGCGTTGCCTGGCTGCACGGCTGCATCGGGCTTTATCTGTGGCTGCGGGTAAAGCGCCGTTTCCGCCGGCTGGCGCCGCTACTGCTGGTTGTCGCGGTGGTGCTGCCGACCACCGCCCTCCTCGGGATCATCCAGGGGGCGCGCCAGGTCGAGGCGCTGGCGCGCAGCGATCCGGCCTTTTTGTCGGCTCTGCGCCAGACCGGGATCGGCGGCCATCCGGCCGCCGCGGCGACCCTGTGGACGATCGCGCTGTGGAGTTGGGGCGGCTACGCCGTCGCCCTGGCGCTGACCCTGGCGGCACGCGGCGCGCGCACCCTCGTCGAGCGCCGCGGCGGAACGCTCCGGGTCGTCTATCCCGACGGGCGGGCGGTGCGCATTCCGAAGGGCCTCAGCGTGCTCGACGCCAGCCGACGCGGCGGCATCCCGCACGCCTCGGTGTGCGGCGGCCGGGCGCGCTGCACGACCTGCCGGGTGCGCGTGCTGCAGGGTTCGGAAAGCCTGCCGCCGCCCTCGCCGGCCGAGAGCCGGGCGCTGGCCGCGCTCGGCGTCGATCGCACGGTGCGCCTGGCGTGCCAGCTGAAGCCCGCGGCCGACATCAGCATCTGGCCGATGCTGCCGCCCGGCGCGACGGTGGGCGAGCGCGACCGCTTCGATGCCGCCGAGCGTGGCGCGGAGCGCTTTGTCGCGATCCTCTTTGTCGACATCCGCTCGTCGACCCAATTGGTCGAGAAGCGCCTGCCGTTTGACGTCGTCTTCATCCTCAACCGCTTCTTCGAGGCGGTCGGCAGCGCCATCGTGGCGGCGGGCGGCGCCCCCAACCAATTCATCGGCGACGGCATGATGGCGATGTTCGGCACCGCGAGCGACGCCGCGCAGGCCTGCCGCCAGGCGCTGGAGGCGGCCCGCCTGATCGACTGGCACATGGCCGAGATGAACCGCTCGCTGGCGAGCGAATTGCAGCAGCCGATCGGCTTCGGCATCGGCATTCACGCCGGCGAGGTCATCATCGGCACGATGGGCTACCGCGAGCACGCGCAAAACACCGCGATCGGGGAGGCGGTTCACATTGCCTCGCGGCTGCAAGACCTCACCAAGGAATACCGCTGCCAGCTGGTCGTCTCGGAGGTTGTCGGGCGGCTGGCGGGGCTGCCGCTCGGCGACTTCCCCCGCCACGACATTCAGCTGCGCGGCCTCAGCGCGTCACTGGCCGTCCGGGTGATCGACAGCGCGCGGGCGCTGGCCGCCGCCGAGGCGTCGCAGGCGGGCCGCGAACCCACGCCGGCCGCGGCGCCGGCCGGTGGCCCGGGCTGAGCGCCCTCAGCGCAGACGGGCGGCGACCGCCGGCAGCGCCGCGATATCGATGCCGTGGCGCGCCGCCGCGGCGATCAGCGCCAGCGGATCGCCGCCGGCGCGCATCTGGGACAGCGCCCACAGCAGCGTCGAGCGGGTGCCGCTGCGGCAATGCGCGACGACCGGCTGCGGCGCGCTCGCCAGCACCGCGGCGAAGGCGTCGACATCGGCGCGCGACAGGCTCGCCGCGGTCACCGGGATGTGATGGTAGGCGATGCCGTGCGCCTCGGCGAGGCGGCGCGCCTCGGCCGCCGGCAGCTGGCCCGGGTCTTCGCCGTCGGGGCGGTTGTTGACGATGGTTTTGACGCCCGCCGCGGCGAGCGCCTCGATGTCGTCGCGGTCGAGCTTGCCGGCGGCCGAAAGGCCGGGCGCGAGTTCGGCAAGCGGCGGAGGGGCGGACGGCATGTGACGGCTCCAACAGCGAGAGGCGGCAGACTCGCAGCCCGCCGCCCCGCCGTCACCTGAAAAAATGGCACCCCGAAAGATGCCGCCCGGAAACTCAGGCGGCAAATTGTCCCGGCCGCTGCACCAGATCGCTGGCGCGGACCCAGAACCGCTCGAGCCGGCGCAGCGTCACGTTGACGGTCTGCAAATCGCCGTCGGTGATCGGGGTCTGCCCCAAGAGCTCGACATGGCGCTGGTGCATGCCGGTCAGCTGGTCGCGCAGCGCCCGGCCCTTGTCAGTCAGCTTGACATGGATCGAACGGCGGTCGTGCACCGACCGCTCCTGCGCGAGGTAGCCGTTCTCGACCATCTTCTTGACGTTGTAGGAGACGTTCGAGCCGAGATAGCAGCCGCGCAACGTCAATTCGCCGACCGTCATCTCGGCGTCGCCGATGTTGAACAGCATCAGGCCCTGCACGTTGTTGATGTCGTGGATGCCGAGCCCGTCGAGCTCGAGCTTCACGACCTCGAGGAAGTGGCGATGCAGGCGCTCGACCAGCGAGATCACCTCGAGGTATTCGTTCCCGTTCGACATAACAGCCTCGCGTCAGGACACCGAACGAAAGGTTAAGGCGAATTTCGTTAAATTTCCGTTGTCATTTCGCGCGATCTGTATGGTGCAGGAACTGCATGATCCCGGAGAAATCGAACCCGCCGGCGCCGCCATCGACATAGAGCTGGTAGAGGTTGGCTGCGGCCGCGCCCATCGGCGTCGCCGCCCCGGTCGCGCCGGCCGCCTGCTGCGCCAGACGCAAATCCTTCAGCATATTGGCGGCGGTGAAGCCGGCCCGGTACCCGCGGTTGGAGGGCGCCGCCGGCACTGGCCCCGGCACCGGGCAATAGCCGGTCATCGCCCAGCACTGGCTGGTCGAGGTGCTGCAGATGTCGAAGAGGGTCTGCGCCGGCAGCCCGAGTTTTTCGGCGAGCGCGAAGCCTTCGCACACCGCGATCATCGAGGCGGCGAGGATCATGTTGTTGCAGATCTTGGCGCTCTGGCCGTTGCCGGAGGGGCCGGCATGGATGATCGTCTTGCCCATCGCCTGAAGTATCGGCTGGGCCCGGGCGAAGGCGGCGGCTTCGCCGCCGACCATGAAGGTGAGGGTTCCCGCCGCCGCCCCGATCGTGCCGCCGGAGACCGGCGCGTCGATCATCTGCAGGCCCTTTTCGGCGGCGGCGGTGGCGACCGCGCGGGCGGTCTCGACGTCGATCGTCGAGCAATCGATCAAGAGTGCCCCCGGGCGCGCCCGCGCGATGACGCCGTCGGGGCCGAGGTAGACCGCACGCACCTGCGGGCCTGCCGGCAGCATCGTGATGACGATGTCGCCGGCGGCGGCGGCCGCGGCGACGCTCGACGCGGTATGCCCGCCGTTTTCGGCCAGCGCCGCGGCGGCGCTGGCGACGACGTCGAAGCCCTCGATGCGGTGCTGCGCCTTCACCAGATTGGCCGCCATCGGCCCGCCCATGTTGCCGAGCCCGATAAAGCCGATCGTCGCCATGATGCACTCCATATCCGTCATTGCGAGCGGAGCGAAGCAATCTCGCGCCGGCTGCACATTCCGAATCGAGATTGCTTCGTCGCTGCGCTCCTCGCAATGACGACGGTGGCCGGTCTAATCGAAGCGCAGCTCGCCCGCGCCGAGCGGCGCGAAATAAGCCTCGACCATCGTGTCCGTCACCTTGGCGAGGCTCGCTGGGCGCCAGCGCGGCTGCTGGTCCTTGTCGACCAGGGCGGCGCGCACCCCCTCGTAGAAATCGTGGCCTTCCATGAAATGCTGGGTCAGGCGGTATTCCAGCGCCAGCGCCGCCTCGATGTCGCAGCCCTGCCCGAAGCTCAGCTGGCGCAGCGTCACCTTGAGGCTGGTCGGCGATTTCGCCAGCAGCCCGGCGCCGGTCTCGGCCGCCCATGCCGCCTCGCCGCCGGCCGCCGCCGCCTCGCCAGCCAGCGCATCGAGGATCGCCTCGACCGTAGCGCCGGCAAAGCAGCGGTCGATCGCGCCGTGGCGCGCCGCCAACGGCGCCGCGCCCGGATCGGCGGCGAAGGCGGCGAGCGCCGCCTCGATCTGCGCCCGCTCCTCGCCGGCGCGCCACGCGATCTCGGCTAGCGCCGCCTCCAGCGCCGGCACCCGCTCGCGCGGCACGAAATGGGTGGCGAAGCCGCAATAGAGCGCGTCGGCCGGCCCGAGCCGCGCGCCGGTCAGCGCCAGATAGCGCCCGATCTGCCCGGGAGCCAAATTGAGAAAGCGCGTCGCGCCGACATCGGGAAAAAGGCCGATGCCGGTCTCGGGCATCGCGAACATCGTGCGCTCGGTGGCGACGCGGTAGCGGCCGTTGACCGAAACCCCGGCGCCGCCCCCCATCGTGATCCCGTCGATGATCGCGAGATAGGGTTTCCGGTAGCGGTGGATGCGGCGGATCAGCCGGTACTCTTCGGCGAAAAACGCCGAGGTCAGGCGCTTGTCGCCGGATAGCCCGCGCCCGGCCTCGTAGATCGCGCGGATGTCGCCGCCGGCACAGAAGGCGCGCCCCTCGGCGCCGCGGATCATTACCGCATGCACGGCGGGATCATCGGCCCAGGCGCGCAGCATCGGGTCAAACCGGCGGTACATGCCGAGCGTGAAGGCGTTGAGCGCCTGCGGCCGGTTGAGGGTCACGGTCGCGACGCCGCCGGCGCGCCCGAAGAGGATGTCATCAGGCATCGCGCGCCCTCACAGCGCCCCGACGGTGCGGCGCACGCGCTCGATGAAGGCCTGGCGCGAGGCCGGCGTCGAGCGGTCCATCGCATAATGCGCCAGGTAGAACGAGCGCACCCCCTTGCCGCACATCGGCTTCAGGGCGCGCAGCAGCACCTTGCGCGCGGGATCGCCGGCGTAGAGCCGCGCGGCCCACCACGGCGAGCCGTAGGTCGTCACCACGCCGAACACCTTGATGTGGGTCAACAGCGGCGTGATCCGCGCGCCCGCAATGTCGTGCGCAAAGGCGATGCCGGGCGCCCAGACGCGGTCGAAATAGCCCTTCAGCACCGCCGGCATGCCGAACCACCATTGCGGGAAGGAAATGATCAGCCCGTCAACCTGCCGCAGCAGCCCGGTATAGTGCTCGACCGCGGCACCGGCATAGGCGGGACCGAAATAGCTCTGGCGCTCGGCCGGGCGCAGCGCCGGGTCGAATTCCTCGGCATAGAGGTCGTTCGCCGTCACCCTGTGGCCGCGCTCCTCCAGCGCCGCGACGATCGCCACGAAGAGGGCGTGGCTGTAGCTGTCGGCGAGCGGATGGCAATGCACGATCTGGAAATGCATCAGCCGAGAAGGCGGCGCCCGCTGCTCACAGCGGGATCACCAACAGCGTGTCGATCTTCTGGCTGTCGAGGACGACGATGCGCTCGACGAAGCGGAAGGGCTTCGCGCTGACGTCGATGCGGTCGAGGTAGCGGCCGGTCGCGAAGAGCCGGCTATCGCCATCGTGCATGATGCGGACCGCGAGGAAATTGGCGCGGGATTGCGCTATGCCGCCTTCGACCGCGCCGAGCCGCGCCGGGCCGACGATGTGGCGGTAGCGGTGCGCCTCAAAGATGTTGGCGCGGCGCATCGCCATGACCCGGTCCAGCACCATGCCGCGCGACGCGCAATAGATGATGCCGTGGCGCAGCCCCGCCGCGTGGCTCTCGCGGTCAGTGAGGAGATAGCGGCAATCCTCGACAAAAAAATCCGACCATTCCTCGAGCCGGTCCTCGTCGATGCAATCGGCATATGCGGCGTAGAGGTCGTCGATCCCCTGCCGCAGCGCGGTTTCGTCCATCTCGCGAGAACCCCCTCTACCCCGTCATTGCGAGGAGCGCAGCGACGCAGCAATCTCCTCGGGCCGGAGCGCTATCGGCACGGGATTGCTTCGCTTCCGCTCGCAATGACAGAGTTGCTGCGGCTCAGGCGCCCATCAGGCTGCGGTATTTCTTCCAGAAGCCGCGGATCGCCGCCTCGCTGGCGCGGAAGGTCTGCGACTGCGCCTCGTGGCCGCCCATCATCACGATTCCGGCATCCTCGTCGTTGTAGTTGAGGGCGCGCTGCACGAAGCCGCCGACGCAGCCATCCTCCAGCGCGATATAGCCGGCCGGGCCGACCAGATTGCCCTGGCGCAGCCGGCGCTCGCTCATCGCTTCGTCGTCGTCCGCGAAGCCGAGATGGATCCAGTCGAGTTCCGAGCGGTCGACCCCGCGCGGCCGCAGCACGCGCACCGCGATCGTGTTGCGGATCTGCTGCAGCACCATGCCGGGGAAGACGGTCAGGATTTGCACCGAGACGCTGTCGCCATATTCGTCAATCGATTCGACGACGAAGTTGTCATGCAGCTTCAAGTCGGTGTCGGCGCGCAATGCGGCCGCCTTGTATTCGGCGTCCTCGGCGGCGTAGTCGAGCTTGGCCTGGCTGAAATGGTTGCCGCCGCTGTCGTCGATATTGATGCTGCCGGGCTGCGACAGCCGGTTGATGCGGAACGTCGTCAGAAAGGCGTGCAGGATCGAGGCGTGGTAGGTGTCCTTGACGTTCTCGAAATAGAGCTTCCAGTTGTTCGGCAGGATTTGCGTCGAGCGGCCGATTACCGTCGCCGGCCGGTTGAGGACACGCTTGATGCCGCCCACCACCAGCGGCCCGAGATAGGCTTCGAGGTCTTCCACCTCTTCGCTGAAGGTGGCGAACACCAGTCCCGCCAGCTCCGCCACCCGCAGGCGCTGCAAATGGTGCTCGTCCTTCTTGAATTCGGGCGGCATGCCGCCTTCGCGCCGGATGCCGCGCTCGAACGCGACCCCCGTCAGGTGCCCCTCTAAATCGTAGCTCCAGCCGTGGTAGATGCAGGTGATCTCCTTGCCGTGCCCCTTACCCGTCAGGCACAGGAGGTTGCCGCGATGGGCGCAGCGGTTGACAAAGGCGTTGACCGCGCCGTCTGCCCCCCGTGCGACAATGACCGCGACCTCGCCCACCGTCGTCGCCACCCAATCGCCCGGCTGCGCGATCTCGGCCGCGAGGCAGAGGTAATTCCACGTCGGTCCCTTGAAGATCCGCTCCTGCTCGAGGGCATACTGCTCGGGATCGGTATAGAGCCGAAACGGCACCTCGCTGATCCCGTTCGACGGCCACGCAATGCCGCTCGTGAAATCGAAACCCTGCACCGACATCGGCGGCCTCCTCGCTCGGCAAATCGAGCGCCAACTATGCGCCCCTCGACCGCGCCGCGTCCAGACGACGCCTCACTCGACGGTGCGCGGGTCGTCGACGGTGACAGTCAGGTGCTGCGTCGGCTGCGGCGTCGCGGTCATCAGGCTGACACCGTCCGGCGCCTCGAAGCGGTGCCAGATGTTCTGCGGCACGACCACCACCATGCCGGCTTTGAGCTCGAGCTTTTGCGGGCCCTCCGCCGTCATCAGGTGGAGGATCGTCGCGCCCTCGACGATCTGCACCAGTTCGTCGCCGTTGGGGTGGCGCTCCCAGGCGCCGTCACCGGCGAATTTGGCGAGAAAGATGTTGCCGTCGCGGATCGGCGCCAATTTGGCGAAGGCGCCCTCGCGCGCCGCCGGCGGGGTCTCCGCGGTGCGCCCGCGCAGCATCTTGAGCTTGGCGAATTCCGCCTTGAGGTCGACGATCGCTACCATTTTGCTTCTCCTCGCAATGGGCCGCCTATTGCCTGAGCAGCCGGCGGGCGATGATGACGCGCATGATCTCGTTGGTGCCTTCCAAAATCTGGTTGACGCGCACGTCGCGCAGGTAGCGTTCGAGCGGGAAATCCTTCAGGTAGCCGTACCCGCCATGCAGCTGCAGCGCCGCGTCGCAGATGCGGGTGCCGGCATCGGTGGCGACGCGCTTCGCCATCGCGCAATGCAAGGTGGCGTCGGGGTCGCCCTTGTCGAGGCTCGCGGCGGCCCGGCGCAACAGAAGGCGCGCGGCGTCGAGTTCGGTCGCCATGTCGGCAAGCTTGAACTGCAGCGCCTGGAAATCGGCGAGGCGCTGACCGAACTGGCGCCGCTCCATCATATACGCGCGCGCCGCCTCGAACGAGGCGCGGGCGCCGCCCAATGAGCAGGCGCCGATATTGAGCCGGCCGCCGTCGAGCCCCATCATCGCGATCGCGAAACCCTCGCCCTCGGCGCCGAGCCGGTTGGCGACCGGCACGCGGCAATCGGCGAAATTCACCATCGCGGTCGGCTGGGTGTGCCAGCCGAGCTTGCGCTCCGGCTTGCCGAAGGAGAGGCCCGGCGCGCCGTTCTCGACGAGGAGGCAGGAGATGCCCCGCGGGCCCGCCTCGCCGGTGCGCACCATCGTGACGTAGAGGTCGCTGCGGCCGCCGCCCGAGATAAAGGCCTTCGAGCCGTTCAGCACATAATGGTCGCCGTCGCACCGCGCCCGCGTCTGCAAGGAAGCGGCGTCCGAGCCGCTGCCGGGCTCGGTCAGGCAATAGCTGGCGAAATGCGCCATCGTCATCAGCCGCGGCAGGAAGCGGGCGCGCTGCGCCGCATCGCCGAAGCGGTCGATCATCCACGCTGCCATGTTGTGGATCGAGAGAAAGGCCGCGGTCGAGACGCAGGCGGCGGCGAGTTCCTCGAAGATCAGCGTCGCGTCGAGCCGGGTGAGGCCGCTGCCGCCGGATTCCTCGCGCACATAGATGCCGGCGAAGCCGAGCGCCGCCGCTGCGCGCAGCGGCGCCTCGGGAAATTCCTCGCGCTCGTCCCAGCCCGGCGCGTGCGGCAGCCATTCCTCCGCCGCGAATTGCCGCGCGGTTTCCTGGAAGGCAAGCTGGTCGGCCGAGAGATCGAAATCCATGCGCCAGATTAGCCTCTACCGCCGGGCGCGATAAGCCCCACTTACCGGCGTGGCGGGCCCCGGCGACAGCGCCGGCCGCTGCATGCTAACCTAACGCCGGCATTCGGGAACCGAACCGTGAAGCTGTTTCAAATCGAGGAGCCGGACGGCTCGCCCCTCGACCCCGACGCGCCGGGGGTCGCGATCGGCATCGATCTCGCCGCACAGGCCGAAATCGCGGTCGCGGTCGGCGGCAACGCCGTCGTGCTGGCCGACCGCGACGGGTTCGCGCTCGACCTCGCGGTGCCGCTGGCGACGGCGCCCGCGGAAGCCTGGCGCGAGCTCTTCGAGGGCGCCCGGCTGCGCGCCGAGCGGGCGCTGGCCCAGCCGGTGACCCACGCGGTAATCATGCTCGCCGCGCCGCCCGAGCCGCCTTTCGCCGAGCGGCTGCGCGCCGCCGCCGCTGCGGCCGGTCTTACATTGCTCGATCTGCTGGCGCCGCGGGCCGCGGGCGACACGCGCGCCGCAATTGCCGCGATCCGCGCCGAGGACCTCGCGCCGCGCCCGAAAGCGCCCTAGGCCACGCGCATGCCGAAGATGGTCTTCATCGAGCGCGACGGCACCCGCCGCGAGGTCGAGGCGCCTTTGGGGCTGTCGCTGCTCGAGATCGCGCACAACAACGACATCGACATCGAGGGCGCCTGCGAGGGCTCGCTCGCCTGCTCGACCTGCCATGTGATCGTCGACCCGGAATGGTACGAATTGCTGAAGGACGCCAGCGAGGACGAAGAAGACATGCTCGACCTCGCCTTCGGCCTGACCGCGACCTCGCGCCTCGGCTGCCAGATCGTGATGACCGAGGAATTGGACGGCCTGACGGTGCGGCTCCCGGCCAGCACCCGCAACCTCTTGCGCGGCTGAGATGCCGCGCCCAACGTCAACAGAGCGTCGTCACCCCCGCGCATGCGGGGGTCCAGAGCAGGCGATGACGCCTCCGCCCTGGATTCCCGCTTGCGCGGGAATGACGGGATGGGGTTGAAGGCGATGGCGGGCGAGCTCTTTCAGCGCCTGGTCGCCGCCGCCGGCGCCACCTGGCAGGCCTATACGCGCCACGAATTCGTCTTGCGCCTCGCGCGCGGCGATTTGCCGGAGGCGGCCTTTCGCCGCTATCTGGTGCAGGATTATCTGTTCCTCCTGCACTTCGCGCGCGCCTGGGGGCTCGCGGTCTACAAATCGGAGTCGCTGGCCGAGATGCGCCGGGCGCAGGCCCTCGTCGCCGCGACGCTCGATGTCGAGATCGGCCTGCACATCGAATATTGCCGCGGCTGGGGCCTCTCGGAAGCGGCGATGGCGGCCGCGCCCGAGGCGCTGGAGACCGTCGCCTACACCCGCTTCGTGCTCGACCGCGGCCTCGCCGGCGACCGGCTCGACCTCGAAGTCGCGCTGGCGCCGTGCATCGTCGGCTACGCCGAGATTGCCCGCGAGCGGCTGGCCGACCCGGCGACCAGGCATGCCGGCAACCCCTACCGCGAGTGGCTCTTGATGTACGCCGGCGACGAATACCAGGGCCTCGCCCAGGGCGGCGCGGCGGCGCTCGACGAGCTCTTTGCCCGGCGCGGCGGCGAGGGCCGCGTGCCGGCGCTCGCCGCGAGTTTCACCGCCGCCACCCGGCTCGAAGCCAGTTTCTGGCAGATGGGCCTCGATGTCGCGCGCAATGACGCCGCCCGCTGATCTCGACCTCGCTGGCGACCCGGCCGATCACCGCATCGTCGTCGCGATGTCGGGCGGGGTTGATTCGTCGGTGACCGCGGCGCTCCTGGTGCGCGCCGGGTTCGATGTCGTCGGCATCACGCTGCAGCTTTACGACCACGGTGCCGCGACCGGCCGGAAGGGGGCCTGCTGCGCCGGCGTCGACGTGCGCGACGCCGCCCGCGTCGCCGAGCAGCTCCAAATCCCGCATTACGTTCTCGATTACGAAGCGCGGTTTCGCACCGCGGTGATCGAGGATTTCGCCGACGGCTACCGGCGCGGCGAGACCCCCATTCCGTGCATCCGCTGCAACGAGCGCGTCAAGTTCCGCGACCTCCTGGCGATGGCGCGCGACCTCGGCGCCAGCGCGCTGGCGACCGGCCATTACGCCCGCCGTATCGCCGGCTCGGCGGGGCCGGAACTGCACCGCGCCCGCGATCTGGGGAAGGACCAGAGCTATTTCCTCTGCCGCACGACCCCCGCCGAACTCGATTTCCTGCGCTTTCCGCTGGGCGATTTCGGCAAGGACGAAACCCGCGCCCTGGCGCGCGATTTCGCGCTGCCGGTCGCCGCGAAGGCGGACAGCCAGGACATCTGCTTCGTGCCGCAGGGCTCCTACGCCGCGCTGGTCCGCCGGCTGCGCCCCGAGTCGGGCGAGCCCGGCGATATCGTCGATTTGAGCGGCCGGGTGGTCGGACGCCATGACGGGATCGCGCAGTTCACCATCGGCCAGCGCAAGGGGCTGGGGCTCTCCGCCGGCGAGCCGCTTTACGTGCTGCGGATCGAGGCGGCGAGCGGCCGCGTCGTGGTCGGCCCGCGTGGTGCGCTCGACCGAACGCGCGTCCGGCTCGGCGAACTCAACTGGCTCGGGCCGCCGCTCCCCGCCGCGAGCGGCCTGCGGGTCGCCGCCAAGCTGCGCTCGGCGCAGCCGCCGGTGGCGGCGACGCTCTACCCGCTGGCGGGCGAAGCGGGCGACGCCGAGCTGCGGCTCGACGCGCCGGCCGGCGCGGTCGCCCCCGGCCAGGCGGCGGTCTTCTACGATGGCGAGCGGGTGCTGGGCGGCGCCTGGATCCGCCGCGACGACGCCCGGGCGAACTGACCGGACGAACTTGACCCTGGCCGGCCCATCTCCTATATGCGGGGCCCGATGGCGGCCTAGATGCCGGCCCCTGGGGCGGGGTAGCTCAGTTGGTTAGAGCAGGGGAATCATAATCCCAAGGTCGGGGGTTCAAATCCCTCTCCCGCTACCAAATAATTCAATGGGTCAAAATGAAAAGCGGGTCAGTACATCTGACCCGCTTTTGTGTTCGGGTGCCGCCTGGGTTCCTACAGGAGTGGGGGAGCCGGGGGTCCGGACCAGCAGCGACACGGTGTCGCCGCCGGTCGCGCCGTACTCTGGGCATCCAGCGGGAACTGTGCTGCTCGATCAGACCACTGCAGTCATGCCTGGAACAAGCTCGTTGACCGGCCATGCACCATCATGTCAACCGGCCTGCGCGATTGGGCGCACCGGTTTTAATCAGCGGGATTTGGTATCAGGTGTTGAAAAGAATGGTGGGCGCGACAGGGATTGAACCTGTGACCCCTACGATGTCAACGTAGTGCTCTCCCGCTGAGCTACGCGCCCGTTGCCCGGCGTCCCGGAACGAGGGCGAGGGTTTAACCGAAATGCCGGCCGTGGGCAAGCGCGTGCCCCTTCCCCGCTAAAGTCGAGCGCGTAGCGCGAGGCCGCGGCATAAAACAGCTTCGTTGCACGGCGCCGATCTTTTCGGCACCGTCCCGCGCCTAAGCTTCACATCATCGAAGGACGGCGGTCGATGGCGCAATGGGACATCGTGATCCGCGGCGGCATGGTGATCGACGGCAGCGGTCGCCCGGGGGCGATCGCCGACGTCGCGATCGCGGGCGGCCGCATCGCCGGCGTCGGACCAGGGCTTGCCGGCGAGGCCGCGCGGGTCATCGACGCCGCGGGGCTGGCGGTGACGCCCGGCTTTATCGACATCAAGACCCATTCCGATTTCGTACTGCCGATCAATCCGAAAGCCGAAAGCAAGGTGCGCCAGGGGGTGACGACCGAGATCATCGGCCATTGCGGCTTCTCGGTCGCGCCAGTGCTGCCGGGCAAGACCAAGCTGCTGGCAGACTATCTTTCGGGCGGCGCGCCGTGGCTGCCGTTTCGCGAGGTGAGTTTCCCCGACTATCTCGACACGTTTCCCCAGGTCGCGGTCAACGCCGGCATGCTGGTCGGGCACAACACGCTGCGGCTGATGGCGATGGGCCTGGAGGACCGCGCCCCCAGCCCGGCCGAACTCGACCTGATGAAGGCGCTGCTCGACGAAGGTTTGCGAGCCGGCGCGCTCGGGTTCTCAACGGGGCTCTTCACGCCGCCCGGCAGCTTTGCCGAGCCCGCCGAGATCATCGCGCTGTGCGAAGTCGCGGCGCGCCACAAGGCCGGCTATTTCACCCATATCCGCGACGAATCGAACAGGGTCATGGCGGCCATCGACGAGGCGATCGCGGTGGCGCGGGCGCTGCCGCTGCATGTCGAGATCGTCCACCTGAAATGCTCGGGCCTCGACAATTGGGGGAAGGCGGGCGAGGTTCTGGCGCGCATCGCCCGGGCTCGGGCCGAGGGCTGCGACATCGATTGCGACGCCTACCCCTATGCCGCCGGCGCCAATCCGCTCAAGAACCTGCTGCCGCCGTGGGTGCAGGTCGGCGGCAACGCGGCGATGCTGGCGCGCCTCGCGCAACCCGAGACGCGGGCGCGGATCGAGGCCGAGATCGCCGACAACGGGCTCAACAATTGGGGCCGCATCCCGTCCTGGGAGGCGGTGCAGGTGTCGATCTCGCCGCGCCTGCCGCACACCGCCGGCCGCACGGTCGCGGCGCTCGCCGCCGAACGCGGGCGGGACCCGATCGATCTCGTCTGCGACCTCTTGATCGAGGATGACGGCGCGACGCGGGTGCTGATCACCTCGATCGCCGAAGACGACATCCGCACGATCGTGCGCTCGCCCGACGCGCTGGTCGGCTCGGACGGCAATTGCGTCGCTGATTACGGCATTGTCGGCCAGGGCATGCCGCACCCGCGGTTTTACGGCACCTTCCCGCGCATCATCGGCCATTACGTTGGCGAGGAGCGCCTCTTGCCGCTCGAGCAGGCGATCCACAAGATGACCGGCGCCACCGCGCGCGCCCTCAAACTGCGCGACCGCGGCCTCTTGGCCGAAGGCTGGCGCGCCGACATCACGATCTTCGACGCGGCCGATTTCCGCGACCGCGCGACCTATGCCTCGCCGCACCAGTACCCGACCGGCGCGCGCACCAGCGTCATCGTCAACGGGGTCGTGGTGGTCGACAATGCGGTCCATACCGGCGCCCTGCCCGGCATGGTGCTGCGCCGCGCCCCGGACGGCAGCGTCGGGGACCCGCGCTGAGCGGCGCCGTGAGCCCGCCTCGCGCGACGGGCCGGGTCAGCCGATGATTTTGGCGGCGCGCAAATCGCGCAGCGTCGGGGCGTCGTAGCCGAGCAGCGCCGAGAGCACGTCGTCGGTGTGCTCGCCCGGGGTCGGGACATGGCCGACCCGGCCGGGGGTCTTCGACATCTTGATCGTGGCGCCGGGCACGTGGATCTCGCCGGCCAGCGCGTCCGGCATCTTGACCAGCATCTCGCGCTCCCAGAGGTGCGGGTCCTGGGCGGCCTGGGGGATCGTCTTGACCGGTGCCACCGGGATCTCGGCATCGAGCAGCGACTTCACGACGTGGTCGACGGTGTTCTCGGCGCACCATTTGGCGACCGCCAATTTGCGCGGATCGTCCTGGCCGACCCGGCTGGTCCAGCCGCCGACCGTGGCGCTGTCGTCGCCGGTGGCGATCTGCATTAGCCGCGTCGCCATCGCGCGCCCCGAGGCGGAAATGACGACGTAGCCGTCCTGGCATTTATAGGGCGGGCGGCCGCCCTCGCCGCCTTCCTGGCCGGTCGCGAGATAATAGGAGAGCGGAATTTCGACCATCGTGAAGCCGGAATCAAGGAGGCAGCAATCGACCACCTGCCCCTCGCCGGTCTGGTCGCGGTGGCGCAGCGCCGCCAGCGTGCCGATCGTCGCGTGCAGCGAGGTATAGCGGTCGACCAGCGAGGTCGCCGCGCCCAGGGGCTGGCCGACCGGTGCGCCGGTCAGGCTCATCAGCCCGCTCATCGCCTGGCCCAACGGATCGAACGCCGGGCGGTCGCGGTAGGGGCCGTATTGCCCGAAACCCGACACCGAAGTCAGGATGATGTCGGGCTTCAGCTTGCGCAACTCGTCATAGCCGAACCCCATCTTCTCCATGACCCCGGGGCGGAAATTCTGCAGCACGATGTCGGCCGTCGGCACCAGCGCGGCGAAGATTTCCTTGCCGCGCTCGGTGCGCATGTCGAGGCAGAGGCTCTTCTTGCCGCGGTTGTAGACCGAGAAATAGACGCTCTGGCCGCGTACCAGCGGCTCCGACTTGCGGGTCTCCTCGCCGCCCAGTTTCTCGATCTTGATGACCTCGGCGCCGAGGTCGCTGAGGATCATGCCGCCGCGCGGCCCAGCCTGATACCGCGCCAACTCCAAAACCCGCACGCCGTCGAGGGATCCGCTCATCGCACCGCTCCGCCTCTATTTCAGCCCGCCGGGATTGCGTCGCTACGCTCGCAGTGACAGAAGAGGTTGTCTTGCGAGGAACGCAGCGACGACGCAATCTCGTCCGGCCGCCATATTGCGCCGGGCGACACCGGGAGGGAAGGAGAGCCGAGCGATGGCCTACGAACTGATCCGCAGCGAGCGTCTCGATGGCGTTGCCCTGATCACGCTGAACCGGCCGGACAAGCTCAACGCGCTGAGCTTCCCGCTGATGCAGGAGGTCGATGACGCGCTCGTCGGCTACGAGGCGGATGACGAAATCAAGGCCGTCGTCGTGACCGGGGCCGGCGACCGCGCCTTCTCGGCGGGGGCCGACATCCACGAGATGGCCGGGCTTTCTTCCGAGGAACTGGCGGCGCGCAGCGCGACCCGCGGCGAGATCAGCTGGCATATCGCGAGCTATTCCAAGCCGCTGATCGGCGCGATCAACGGCCTTGCCTATGGCGGCGCGGCGCTGCTCTCCTCCTCGCTCGACCTGCGCATCGGCTGCGAGAAGACGCAATTCCGCTTCCTCGCGGCGAGCTACGGGCGGGTCAACTCGACCTGGTCGCTGCCGGCCCTGGTCGGCATCCCGAAGGCGAAGGAATTGCTCTACACCGGCCGCGTCGTTGCCGCCGACGAGGCTCTGCGCATCGGCCTCCTCAACCAGGTTGTACCGTCGGCGAAGCTGATCGAGGCCGCGGTCGAGATCGGCCAGATGATCGCCAAAAACGACGCGCGCATGGTGCAGGGCATCAAGCGCCTGCTGCACGAGGGGATGGGGCTCGACTGGCAGGGCCGCTACGAGCTCGAGGACGAGGCGCGCGCCACCTACCTCGCGGCCGGCCACCCGCGCGACGGCTTCAAGGATTTTCTCGCCAGGAAGCCGGTCCGGGCATAGCGCTATGAGCTGCCCGGTGTCGTCGGGCGACGGCGGGCGATCGGCATCGCCGGGATGTTGGAGACGTCGATTTCCGGCATTGGCCGGTCGATCGCGCCCAGCACCGCGTTCGCCAGTTCGTTGTAGTCGCTGAAGTTCCGCCTGAGCCAACCGCGCCAGTTGGGGTGGCCGCCGCTGGCGTGCAATTCGAAGGCGGATTCGCGGCCGTCGAGGGCCGACGACACATGGTCCGCGGCGAGCTGCAACAGCGCGGCGCGCTGCATTGCGCTGTAGCCGCCGCCGCTGAATGACTCCTCCAGCCCCGCCGCGATCTGCGGCGCCGCGAGATCGCTGTCGGCCGGCGCGACGACCAGCGAGGAGCCGGGCAGGATGCGCAGGATTTCGGAAATCCGCTGGCGCGCCTTGAAGAGCGCGATGCCGCCGGCCGCGGTATGGCGGTGGTTCGGGTAGCAGTAGCCCACAGCGGTGAATTCGGGGTCGCGCTCGGCCGCGACGAGGCAGGTGCGCACGGTCTGCACCTCGACCACCAAATCGACCAGGTATTCGACCGTCTGCGCGTGCTCCTTCAGCCCCATCGCATCGGTCAGCGCGAGCCCCAGGCCGAGGGTGAATTCGGCCTTGGCCAGCCAGCCGTAAAGGTGGTGCCAGCGCAGCCAGCGGGCGATCGGATCGGGATCGGGCCCGACCGGAAACACAAGCTCCCACGGCACGAACACATCGTCGAGCCACATCTGGCCGTCGAGTTCGTCAAAGCGGCTCGACAACGGCGAGACGAACGGGTTGGGGTCGCGCGCAGCGATCTTGCGGCACAGCACCGTGACCCCGGCGGCGCCGACCGGCACGATAAACCCGGTGCGCATACCCTCGATATCGACGCCCGACAGGCCGCCGACATACACCTCCTCGGCATAAGCCGGGCTCGTATGCATGCCGAGCCGGCCGCGCAAGACGATCCCAGCATCGCTCTCGCGAACCAGCTTCAGGGCCACCCGGTCGGCGGGGTCGGGTCGCATGCGCTGGCCGATGATCGGGGCGCCGCCGCAATAGGTGATGAACCGCTGGTCGCGCGCGATGCCGTCGCGGTAGGTGCGCGCATTCTCGGCCGGTGGCGAGGTGGCGCCGCTCTCGGCTTCGACCGTCGCCAGCACGCCGAGCGCGATCAGATTGCCGTAGGCCGGGTCGTGCGTGATGTTGCCGGCGCTGTGGAACAGCGTCCGCGCGAACGAGCGGCCCATGCCGAGCAGGTCAGCTTCGCCGCGAGGCACGGTGAACGCCCAGGCCGCCGCCTCTGCGCTCCCTCCCGGCTCGGGCCATAACGCTTCGCGCCAGGCGGGGTCCCGGTGCCGGTCGTACCAGAGGGCGTATTCTTCGACCATCGCGCGCGTCGCCGGGTGGGTCGTCACGTCGTCGACCCAGCCGGCGCCCATCACCCAAACCTTGCGCCCGTCGCGCAGCGCGTCGCGGTATTGCGAGCCGGTGCGCATCATCGGGGCTCGCTCCCGGCGGAAGCCTCGCTTCTGGGCGGCGCGGAATTGGGCCGGCGCGGCGCCAGCGGCGCGGCGGGGATGCACCCAACATCGACCGCCGGCATCGGCATGTCGATTGCCCGCAGCACCGCGTTGGCCAGCTCGTTATAGCTCGGAAAGCGCTGGCGCAGCCGGCCGCGCCATACCGGGACGCCGCCGCTGGCGTGCAGCTCGAAGGCCGACTCGCGCCCGTCCAGCGCCGAGGACACGTGGTCGGCGGCGAGCTGCAACAGCGCGGCGCGCTGTTCCGCGCTGTAGCCGCCGCCGCCGAACGAGTCTTCGAGCCCGCTCCCCAGCTGCGGATCGGCGAGATCCATGTCCGACGGCGCCACCACCAGGGACGAACCCGGCAGGATGCGCAGGATCTCGGAAATGCGCTGGCGCGCCTTGAGGATCGCCAGGCCCCCCGGCATCAGGTGGAGGTAATTGGCGTGGCAATTGCCGCCGATGGTGAATGCCGGGTCGCGCTCGGCGGCGGTCAGAGCGGCGCGTACCGTCTGCACCTCGGCGACGATGTCGAGGATGTATTCGACGGTCTGCTCGTGTTCCCGCAAGCCCATCGCATGCGCCAGCGCGAGCGCCAGCCCCAGCGCGAACTCGGCCTTGGCGAGCCAGCCGTATAGGTGATGCCACAACAGCCACGTGGCGATCGGCTCGGGCGACGGCTCGACCAGGAACACCCGCTCCCACGGGATGAAGACTTCGTCGAGCCACATCTGGCCGTCGAGCTCGTCGAAGCGGTGCGACAGCGGCGCGACGAACCGACTATTGCTGCGCGCCGCAATCTTGCGGCACAGCGTCGTGACGCCAGGCGCCCCGACCGGCACGATGAAGCTTGCGTTATGCTCGCCGATCATCGCGCCGTTGAGCGCGCCGACATAGACGTCCTCGGCATAGGCCGGGCTCGTGTGCATGCCGAGCCGGCCGCTGATGACGACGCCGGCGTCGCTCTCGCGCACGATCCGCAGCGCGGCGCGCGCCGCCGGGTCGGGACGCAGGCGGACGCCGATCGGCGCGGCGCCGCCGCAGAACGTCAGGAACCGGCCGGTCGTCGCGATCAGCTCGCGATAGGCGCGGGCATCGGCGATCTGCTGCGGCGAGACGTTGCGCTCCTCGACCGCGGTCAGGACGCCCATCGCGATAAGATTGCCGTAGGCCGGGGTATGGGTGAGGTTGCCGGCGCTGAGAAACAGCGTCTTCGAAAACGAGCGGCCCATGCCGATCAGATCGGCCGAGGTTTTCGGCAGCACAAAGGCCCAGGCGGTGGCGGCGCGATCGGCCGCAGCCGGCGCGATCAGCAATTCCTGCCAGGAGGGATCGAGGTGGCGATCGTACCAGGCGACGTATTCCTCGACCACCCCCTTTGTCGCGGGGTGCGTCGTCACGTCCTCGACCTGCCCCTCGCCGAACACCCAAACCTTGCGTCCGTCGCGCAGCGCTTCGCGGTATTCGGCGCCGGTCCGCATCATCGTTCCTTCAATCACCCGACGGGCTGCCAGAGATGGCGAAATTGCATCGCGACGATGTTCGCATATGCGACGTCGGCTGCAAGCACCCCGATGCCGCGGGCGAAGGCATTGATCGCCGCGACCGATTTCTCGCTGATCGTCGCGTCGTAAAACGGCAGGTCGCGCGCGACGATGCCGGCGATCAACCCGGCCTCGCGCGGCGGAAAGCGCTTGCGGCCGACCTCGGTCGCGCGCCCGACATCGGCCTTCAGCGCCTCGTGCGTCGCGACCAGCGCGCGCACCGCGGCGGCCGCGGTTTCGGGCGAGCGCTCGACCAATCGCTCGGTCGTCGCCAGCACCGGCATCGTGTAGTCGAAAGAGCCCGCGGGGCCCCCATCTAGACCAGGGGCGCCGCGCCGCACGTCGAGGACGACCGTGCCGACGCCGCTGCTCACCGCGAGCTCGGTCGCCATGCCGTTGGCCCAGAACCCGTCGATCAGCCCCTTGTCGAGCGCGTCGGCCGCGGTCAGCCCGAAATTGACGGTGCTGCCCGTCGCGCCCGGTACCGGGCCGATGCGGATGTCGTCGCGCGCCGGGTCGAGCCCGGCGGCGGCGAGCAGCGCGCGCAACCCCATGTCGACCCACGGCGCCGCTCCGATGCGGCGGCCCTTGAGCGCCGCGAGGTCGCCGGGGGCGATGCCGAGATCGGCGCGCATCACGAGGAACCAATACATGCCTTGCGCCAGCGCGCCCAACAACTTGACGCCGCGCCACTCGGGGAAGGCCGCCAGCGCGCCGTGCGCCGCGCCGCCGACGAAATCAACTTCGGCGTCGCGCAGCGCCTCGTAGGCGCGATCCACCGGAAAAATCAGCCCGGCCGAGACCTCGAGCCCTTCCGCAGCGAAACGACCGAGTTCGGCCGCCGCCAGCGCCGGGAAATACGAGTTCGAGATCAGGTCCGGTATCGCCAGCTTCATGCCGTCACTCTACCAGACCACGCCATCGGTCGTCATTGCGAGGAGAGCGAAGGGCGACGAAGCAATCTCGATGTCAGTAGCGCGAGATTGCTTCGCTGCGCTCGCAATGACCGCTGGTCAGCGCCGGAACGGGTGGCCCGGCAGGCCGGGGACCTTGACCCGCATGCTGTAGACGGAGGTGTGCGCGGTGAAGAATATCGTTTTCATGTCCGCGCCGCCGAAGCACAGATTGGCCGGCACCTCCGGCGTCTTGATGATGCCGATCTGCGAGCCGTCGGGGGCGAACACCCAGGTGCCGCCCGGCCCGGTGCAGTAGACCCGGCCCTCGACATCGACCTTCATCCCATCGGGCACACCGATTTTCTCGTCCGACGACATGTCGGCAAAGATGCGCCGGCGCACGACGTTGCCGGCGCTGTCGAGTTCGAGCGCGTGGATGTACGCAGCGAAGCGGGTGTTCGCGACGTAAAGCGTGCGCTCGTCGGGCGAAAAGGCCAGCCCGTTCGGGTATTCGACATCGGCGACGTGGCTGGCCGTGCCGTCCGGCTTGACGCGGTAGACCGCCGAGGGGTCGAGCTCGCGTTCGCCCAATGGGATGCGCAGGCCGGGATTGGTGAAATAAATGCTGCCGTCGGATTTGCAGATTACATCGTTGGGCCGGCTCAAGCGCTTGCCCTCGAAGCGGTCGATCAGCACCTCGTGCGAGGCGAAGCGGCCGTCGGCTGGCCAGCGCGTCAGCCGCCGGTTGCCGCCCTCGCACAATACCAGCCGGCCCTGCGGATCGAACGTCGTGCCGTTGCCCTCGCCGGTGTTTTCGCGCAGCAATTCCACCGGGCTGCCCGGCCGCAGCCGGTAGAACTTGCTCTCGCGCACGTCGACGAAATAGTAGAAGCCCTCGGGGTGATAAAGCGGCCCCTCGGTGAAGGTGAAGCCGGTAGCGAGCCGCTCGGCCGCGCCCTCGACGATCTGCGTCAGCCCCTGCATGCGGTCCTCCCTCACTCCGGCGGTTTTGCCGTATCCTAGGGGCTGCCCTTCGCGCTGTCCATTTCGGGAGGCCCCATGACCGGCCCAACGACCCGCGCCGCCGCCATCGCCGCCGCCGAGCGCTATTTCGACGAGGGCGGCTTTGCCGCCGACCTCGCGCGCCGCGTCGCGATCCCGACCGAGAGCCAGGTCGAGGAGCGCCTGCCGGTGCTGCAATCCTATCTCGCCGACGAGATCGCGCCTTCGTTCGGCCGCCTCGGCTTTGCGACCGAGATCGTGCCAAACCCGGTGCGCGGCGGGCCGCTGCTGATCGCCGAGCGGCGCGAGGCGGGGGCCGCGACGACCGTCTTCGGCTACGGTCACGGCGACGTGATCCGCGGCCTCGAGCCGCAATGGCACGACGGGCTGTCGCCGTGGCGGCTGCAGCAGCAGGGCGAGCGGCTCTACGGCCGCGGCACGGCCGACAACAAGGGCCAGCACACGATCAACCTCGCCGCGCTCGACTGCGTCATCGAGACGCGCGGGCGGCTCGGCTTCAATTCGGTGTTCCTGATCGAAACGGGCGAAGAGATCGGCTCGCCCGGGCTGCGCGAGGTGTGCCGGCAATACAAGGACCGGCTCGCCGCCGATGTGCTGATCGCCTCGGACGGCCCGCGCCTCGCGCCGGAGCGGCCGACGATCTTTCTCGGGGCGCGCGGCGCGATGAATTTCGACCTTGTCGTCGAGCTGCGCGAGGGCGCGCACCATTCCGGCAATTGGGGCGGGCTTCTCGCCAATCCCGGCATCATCCTGGCGCATGCGCTGGCGACGATCACCGACGCCAAGGGCGCGATCAGGGTGCGCGAGTGGGTGCCGACGCACCTGCCGAATTCGGTGCGCGTGGCGCTTGCCGATTGCGCCGTCGATGGCGGCGAGAGTGCCCCTGAAATCGATCCCGACTGGGGCGAGCCAGGGCTCAGCCCGAGCGAGAAGGTGTTTGGCTGGTGCAGCTTCGAGGTGCTGGCGTTCACCACCGGCAACCCCGACAACCCGGTCAACGCGATCCCGCCCAAGGCCACCGCGACCTGCCAGATCCGCTTTGTCGTCGGGGTCGATCCGGAGGAATTCCTGCCGGCGCTGCGCCGCCACCTCGACGCGCACGGGTTTCCGATGGTCCGGGTCGAGCGCTGGGCGAAGGCCTATTTCCCGGCGACGCGGCTCGACCCCGAGCATCCCTGGGTTGGCTGGGCCGCGGCCTCGATCAAGGAAACCACCGGCAAAACGCCGGCGATCCTGCCCAATCTCGGCGGCTCGTTGCCGAACGACATCTTCGCCAACGATCTCGGCCTGCCCACCGTTTGGGTGCCGCACTCCTACGCATCGTGCTCGCAGCACGCGCCGAACGAGCACATGCTGGCCCCGGTCGCGCGCGAAGCGCTCCAGGTCATGGCCGGGCTCTACTGGGACCTCGGCGAGGGCAGGACGCCAAGCCGCGGCTGACACCCGGCGATCCGGCCGCGCGCGGGCACGAGGGGACTGGTGGGCGATGAGGGATTCGAACCCCCGACCCCCTCGGTGTAAACGAGATGCTCTCCCGCTGAGCTAATCGCCCGAACCATCGCCCCCGGACACCGGACCCGGCGTCCCTGGGCGGCCTCCCTGGAAAGGCGGGCGGCGCCGGCCGTTTATTCTAGTTGAGTTCGTCGCGCAGGCGCTTGCCCGGTTTGAACTTTGCCTGCTTCGACGCAGCGATCTTGATCTTTTCGCCGGTTCGCGGGTTGCGCCCCTCCGAGGCGGCGCGCGCCGCGACCGAAAAGGTGCCAAAGCCGACCAGGCGAACCTCACCACCCCCCTTTAGCGCGTCGGTGATTGAATCAAACACCGCCTCGACTGCCTTGTTCGCGGCCGACTTCGTCAGATCCGCCTTGCCCGCAACGGCATCGACGAGCTCGTTTCTGTTCACGTGTTGCCCCCTAAGCGAGAAATCGGAACGATTGAGCGAAAGCGCCGGGAGTGTAGAGCGCCCCCCGAGGCCGGTCAACGCCGCTCCGCCAGCCGAAAGCCTGATTTTTTCGCCGGTTACCGAGCGTTGCCGCCGCCGGCCGCTGACCCGGCCGGCAAGACGACAACGCGGGCAATTCTATCAATGCGTTAGGAGGCCGGGGCGCTCTTCGCTCGCTGCGGGAATCACCGTCCCCGCCGCGTCCTCGTCCCATTCGATCGGAGTAAGCGGCGCCGTCAGCGCATGCGCCAGCACCTCGTCGACCGCCCGCACCGAGATGATCTTAAGCCCCCGCTTAACATTATCGGGGATTTCGGCGAGATCCTTTTCATTCTCCGCCGGGATCAGCACGGTCTTGAGCCCGCCGCGCAACGCCGCCAGCAGCTTCTCCTTCAGCCCGCCGATCGGCAATACCCGGCCGCGCAGCGTGATCTCCCCAGTCATCGCGAGGTCACGCCGCACCGGCGTGCCGGTCAGCACCGAGACGATCGTCGTCACCATCGCCACGCCGGCCGACGGCCCGTCCTTGGGCGTCGCGCCCTCGGGGACGTGAACGTGGATGTCCTTCTTATCGAACAGCGGCAGCTTGATGCCGTAGGCCTGGCCGCGCGACTTGACGAAACTCTCGGCCGCCTGGACCGACTCCTTCATCACATCGCCGAGTTTCCCGGTGGCGGTGACGCGCCCCTTGCCGGGCACCATCACGGCTTCGATCGTCAGCAATTCGCCGCCGACCTCGGTCCATGCCAGACCGGTCGTGACCCCGACCATGTCCTCGCTCTCGGCTTCGCCGAAGCGGAAGCGCCGCACGCCGGCGTATTTGTCGAGGTTGCGCCGCGTTACGACGATCTTCGCGGACTTCTTCATCAGAATGTCCTTGATCGCCTTGCGCGTCAGGTTCGCCAGCTCGCGCTCCAAATTGCGCACCCCGGCTTCGCGCGTGTAGTAGCGGCACAAATCGCGCAATGCGTCGTCGCTGATGCTCCATTCGGTCTTCTTGAGACCGTGCGCCTTGATCTGCTTTTCGATCAGGTGGCGCTTGGCGATCTCGACCTTTTCATCCTCGGTGTAGCCGGGGATGCGGATGATCTCCATGCGGTCCATCAGCGGCTGCGGCATGCGCAGCGTATTGGCCGTGGTGATGAACAAGACGTCCGACAGATCGTAATCGACTTCGAGGTAGTGGTCGGCAAATGTCGAGTTCTGCTCGGGATCGAGCACCTCCAGGAGCGCCGAAGAGGGGTCGCCGCGCCAGTCGGCCCCGAGCTTGTCGACTTCGTCCAACAGGAACAGCGGGTTGGACGATTTCGCCTTCTTCATACCCTGGATCACCTTGCCGGGCATCGAGCCGATATAGGTGCGGCGATGGCCGCGGATCTCGGCTTCGTCACGCACGCCGCCCAGCGACATGCGGATGAAGTTGCGCCCGGTCGCGCGCGCCACCGACTTGCCGAGCGATGTCTTGCCGACCCCCGGCGGGCCAACCAGGCACAGGATCGGTCCCTTCATCTTGCGCATGCGCTGCTGCACCGCGAGATATTCGAGGATGCGCTCCTTAACCTTCTCCAGCCCGAAATGGTCAGCGTTGAGCACCTGCTCGGCGCTCTTGATGTCGCGCTTCACCTTGGTCCGCTTCTGCCACGGGATCGACAGCAGCCAGTCGAGGTAATTGCGCACCACGGTGGCCTCGGCCGACATCGGGCTCATGCTCTTCAGCTTTTTCAGCTCGGCGAGCGCCTTGTCGTGGGCTTCCTTGGAGAACTTGGTCTTGTTGATCTTGTCTTCGAGTTCGGCCATCTCGTCCTTGCCGTCCTCGCCCTCGCCCAACTCCTTCTGGATCGCCTTCAGCTGCTCGTTGAGGTAGTACTCGCGCTGGGTCTTCTCCATCTGGCGCTTGACGCGGTTGCGGATGCGCTTCTCGACCTGCAGGACGCCGATCTCGCCCTCCATGTAGCCGAACACCCGCTCGAGCCGCTCGAACACGGTCTCGGTCTCGAGCAATTCCTGCTTCTCCGGGATCTTCAGCGTCAGGTGCGAGGCAACCGTGTCGGCGAGCTTGCCGGGCTCCTCGATCTGGTTGATCGAGACCAGCACCTCCGGCGGTATCTTCTTGTTGAGCTTGATGTACTGCTCGAACTGGGCGACCACGGTGCGCGACAGCGCCTCGATCTCCTGGTGCGTCCCCTGCTTCTCGCCGATGACCTCGGCGTGCGCCTGGAAGAACGCCTCGTTCTCGGCAAAGCGGGTGATGCGGGCGCGCTGGCCGCCCTCAACCAGCACCTTGACCGTGCCGTCCGGCAGCTTCAACAGCTGCAGCACGGTGCCGATCGTGCCGACGGTGTAGATGTCGGAGGTCGACGGATCGTCCTGCGCCGCATTCTTTTGGGTGACGAGGAGGATCTGCTTATCGTCCTTCATCACGTCCTCGAGCGCCCGCACCGATTTCTCGCGGCCGACAAACAGCGGCACGATCATATGCGGGAACACCACGATGTCACGGAGTGGCAGGACCGGATAAAGCGCAGCGCGCGCGGTTTCGAACATGAGCCCTCTTTTGCCAGAGGCCGCTCGCCGATGGTGGCGGACGGTCGGTCGATAGGCGTTGTCTAGTTTGGCGTCCTGGGGCCGGCCGTCAAGGTCCGAACCAGGATGCCGCAGGCGAGCGGCCGGCGCCCGCCTTGTCAGCCAGCCCCATCAGGTGACCGCGTCAGCCGGCCCGGCTAGGCGCCGGTGCCAACGTCGCCCCGGCGGTCGGAATAAATGTGCAAGGGCTTCGCCCGCCCCTCGACCACTTCGCGGTTGATCACGATCTCGCTGACCCCGGCAAGGCTCGGCAGCTCGAACATCGAATCGAGCAGGATCCCCTCCATGATCGAGCGCAGCCCGCGCGCCCCGGTCTTGCGGGCGATCGCCTTCTGGGCGATGCCGCGCAGCGAATCCTCGGTCAGTTCGAGGCGAACGTCCTCCATCTCGAAGAGCCGCTGATACTGCTTGACCAGCGCGTTCTTCGGCTTGGTCAGGATGTCGACGAGCGCGTTCTCGTCGAGATCGTCGAGCGTCGCCACCACCGGCAAGCGGCCGACAAACTCGGGGATCAGGCCGAATTTGAGCAGATCCTCGGGTTCGAGGTCCTTCAGGATCTCGCCGGTCTTGCGCTCGTCGGGGCCGCGCACCTCGGCGCCGAAGCCGATCGAGGTGCCCTGGCGGCGCTGCGCGATGATCTTCTCCAGCCCGGAAAAGGCGCCGCCGCAGACGAACAGGATGTTGGTGGTGTCGACCTGGAGGAATTCCTGCTGCGGGTGCTTGCGCCCGCCCTGCGGCGGCACCGAGGCGATCGTGCCCTCCATGATTTTGAGGAGCGCCTGCTGCACCCCCTCGCCCGAGACATCGCGGGTGATCGAGGGGTTGTCGGATTTGCGCGAGATCTTGTCCACTTCGTCGATGTAGACGATGCCGCGCTGCGCCCGCTCGACGTTGTAATCGGCCGATTGCAGCAGCTTCAGGATGATGTTCTCGACATCCTCGCCGACGTAGCCCGCTTCGGTCAGCGTCGTCGCGTCGGCCATCGTGAACGGCACGTCGATGATGCGCGCCAGGGTCTGCGCCAAGAGGGTCTTGCCCGACCCGGTCGGACCGACGAGCAGGATGTTCGATTTGGCGAGCTCGACGTCGTTGTTCTTCGAGCTATGCGCCAAACGTTTGTAATGGTTGTGGACCGCCACCGACAGCACGCGCTTGGCGTGATCCTGGCCGATCACATAGTCGTCGAGCACGCGGCAGATGTCGCGCGGCCCCGGCACCCCATCGCGCGACTTGACCAACGTCGTCTTGTGCTCCTCACGGATGATATCCATGCAGAGCTCGACGCATTCGTCGCAGATGAAGACGGTGGGACCCGCAATCAGCTTCCTGACCTCGTGCTGGCTTTTGCCGCAGAACGAGCAGTAGAGCGTGTTTTTCGAGTCGCTCCCGCTGGACTTCGTCATCACCACTCCATCACCGGGTCGGGCGGGGCAACCAGCCCGACGCACCGGCCTCGCCGTCAAGCCGCCGGCAAATGGCGGCCACCGGCCGCCAACCCCAGAGCCAAGCCAATACGCCGCCAGAATTGGCCATCAAAGTATATGTCGTCCTGACGGATCAACAACCAGTTAAATCGGATGTCTCCCCTCCGGCTCGCTTGCTGCCGAGGGCGCCGGGCCGGTGCGCCGCGTCAGCTGCGAAAACCGCGTTCCTCCTCGCGGGTCGGCCGCGTCTCGACCACTTCGTCAATGAGGCCGAACTCCTTCGCCTCGGAGGGCGTCAGGAACTTGTCGCGCTCGACCGCGGCCGAGATGACTTCGAGCGGTTGCCCGGTGTGGCGCACGTAGATTTCGTTGAGTCGCGCCCGCAGCCTGAGGATTTCCCGCGCCTGGATCTCGATGTCGGTGGCCTGGCCCTGGGTCCCGCCCGAGGGCTGGTGGATCATGATGCCGGAGTTCGGCAGCGAGAAACGCTTGCCGTGGGCGCCGGCGCACAGGAGGAGCGAGCCCATCGAGGCGGCCTGGCCGATGCATACGGTCGAGACCGGCGAGCGGATGTATTGCATCGTGTCGTAGATCGCGAGGCCGGAGGTCACCACCCCGCCCGGCGAATTGATGTAGAACGCGATGTCCTTGCTCGGGTTCTCCGATTCGAGGAACAGCAGCTGGGCGCATATGAGACTTGCAACCGCGTCATGCACCGGCCCGACCAGAAAGATGATGCGCTCCTTCAGAAGGCGCGAATAGATGTCGTAGGCGCGCTCGCCGCGGTTGGTCTGCTCGACCACCATCGGCACCAAATTGTTCATGTAGATTTCCGAATAATCGGCCATTGCCCTCTCCTTCAACCGCCGCGCCGGAACCGGCGCGCGGGGGTTCACCCTGCCGTCGCAGCAGCCTCGCCCGCGTCATCCGCGTCGCCCACTTCGCCCTGGGCGGCGGCCTCGGCGATCAGCTCCTGCGGGGTCACCTTGCGCTCGCCGGGCTTTGCCAGCTCGACGATGAAGTCGACCACCTTTTCCTCGTAGATCGGAGCGCGCAAATTGTTCAGCGCGTCCGGGTTCTTGCGGTAGTAATCGACAACCTGGCGCTCGTACCCGGGATGACGCCGCGCTTCCTGGGTCAGCGCCTGATTGAGTTCCTCCTGACTTACCGTAATATTGGCGTTGCGGCCAACTTCGGCAAGCAGCAGGCCGAGGCGAACGCGCCGCTCGGCGACCCGGAGAAATTCGTTGCGCGCGGTCTCGTCGTCGGGCGCGCCGGCCGGTTCGCTGTCGGAAGCGCCTTCGAGCGCGGTTTCCTCGGGCGCAACGATTGCCGCCGCGTCGATCGGCTCCTCGGCCGAGCCGGGATGCGACACCGCATGATGCCCCGAGGTCGCAGCCTCCGGCGCGTGCGCCGGCGCCTGCGGGTGAGCGGCCTCGGCGCCGGCCGGCGCGCGTTCCGACGCGCCCTCCAGCGCAGTCTCCTCGGGCGCCACTAGCGCGCCGGCGGCGATCGGCCCCTCGACAGCTCCCGGCGCCGACGCCTGGGTCGAGGTGAGCTGCCGGCGCTGCTCCTTTTCGCCCTCGTACTGCGCCCAGATCGAGTTGAACTCGACCTCGACCATGCCCGGCGGCACTGGGAAATCGTAGCGCTCGGCGAGCTTGTCGAGCAGCGTCCGCTTCAGCCGCTGGCGGGCGACGCCGTCGTAGTCGCGCTGCATCCGCTGGCGGATCTCCTGGCGCAGCTCGGCGAGGGTTTCGAGCCCGACCGCCTCGGCCAGCGTGTCATCGATCGCCGCGGGGAGGCGCTGGCGCACCTCCTTTACGGCGACCTCGAACACCCCCTCCTTGCCGGCGAAGTCCGGGTTGCCGTATTCCGCCGGGAAGGTGACCTGCACCTTGCGCTGGTCGCCGGCCGCGGCGCCGACCAGCTGGTCGCTGAAGCCGGGCAGCAGCCCCTCGGCGCCGAGCTCGATCTGGCGCGCCTCGGCGCGGCTGCCCGGGATCTCCGCGTCGCCGACGCGGCCGACGACATCGGCGACGATGATGTCGTTGGCTTCGGCCGGGCGCTCGACCGGCTCCGATTTGCGCTGCGCCTCGGCGATGCGCTCGACGGCCCGGTCGATATCCTCCTCCGGCACCTCGGCGACCAGCTTTTCCAAGTCCAGCGCGGCGAAATCGGGCTCGGGCATGTCGGGCAGCACTTCGAGCGACATCTTGTATTCGAGGTCGGCGCCCTCGGCGGCCGCGACGATTTCGACCCGCGGCGGCAGCGCCGGCCGCAGATTGTGCTCGCTGATCGCCTTGGCCGAGCTGTCCTGCACCGCGCTCTCCAGCACCTCGCCGCGCACCGAGGGGCCAAAGCGCTTGCGCAAGAGCGGCATCGGCACCTTGCCGGGGCGGAAGCCGGGGATCCGCACCGCCTGCCCGATCTCGCCCAGGCGGCGGGTGACCTGGTCCTCGACATCGCTCGCCGGGACGATGATCTTGAACTCGCGCTTCAGCCCGTCGACGCTGGTTTCTGTCACGTTCATCGCAGAATGCTCACTTCCGTTTGGTCAAATCGCCATCGCCGGCGCATCGGCGCCCTGGTGCGGGCGGGGGGATTTGAACCCCCACGATTTTCATCGCTGGAACCTAAATCCAGTGCGTCTGCCAGTTCCGCCACGCCCGCGCGGCCGCCCGTCGGCGGCGTCATTAACATAGTCCCGGGACCGAACCTAGCGGGCCGAACCTAGCGGGCCGGCGCAGGAGGCTCACGAAGCGCGCGCCAGGCCGCGCACGGCGGACGACGCGGCGACCCGGCCGTCGTCGCGATAGGCCTCGTGGTTGGCTTCGATGTCGCCGAGCCGATAGAGGTAATTGACCATGATGCCGGCGGATTGCTGCAGGCCCTTCTCGGAGACGTCGCCCAGCCAGTTGAGCCGCTCGACCCGGGCGCCGTTGCTGAGGTGGAAATGCGCCACCGGGTCGAGGGCGCGGCCCGAGGGCGCGCGCTCCTGCAGCAGATAGCGCGCGGCGAGCCGCAGCAGCGGCTCGCGCAGCGCCGCCGCGACACGCGCGTCGGCCTGCCAGTCGGGCCGTTCGACGAGACGCGCCAGAAACCTCTCGGCGCCATCCTCGCCGAGATCGCCGCCGAGCCCGCGCAAGGCTCGCGCCTCCGCCGCTGGCAGCAGCCCGCCGCGCTCGGCCTGCGCCGCGAGCCAGGCGCGAAAGCCCGGGAGCGGCGACAGCGTCGCGAAGGATTTGAGGCGCGGCAATTCGCTCGCCAGCGCGTCCACTACCCGCTTGATCAGAAAATCGCCGAAGCTGATCCCGACGAGGCCCTTCTGGCAGTTCGAGATCGAATAGAAGATCGCGGCGTCGGCGGCTTGCGGGTTGCCGACCGGCGCCGCCTCGTCGAGCAGCGCGTGGACATCGCCGGCGATGCCGGTCACCAGCGCGACCTCGACGAATATCAGCGGCTCATCCGGCATGCGCGGGTGGAAGAAGGCGAAGCAGCGGCGGTCTGCCTCGAGCCGGTTTTTCAGGTCGGTCCAGCCCTGGATCTCGTGCACCGCCTCGTAGGCGATCAGCTTTTCGAGCAGCGCCGCCGGCGAATCCCAGGTAATCCGCCGCAATTCGAGAAAGCCGATGTCGAACCAGTTGGCCAGGAGATCGCGCAAATCGTCGGCGAGGCCGCGCAGCGCCGGGTCGCCGCCATTGCCGATGATCGCGATCAGCTCGGCGCGACGGTCGACGAGAAATTTGACGCCCTCCGGCAGCGCATTGAACTGTCGTAGCAGGGTGACCCTGGGCGCGGTCAGCGCGGCGCGCAGGGCGCGTTCGGCAGCGCTGCGGGCCGCCGGGTCAGCCGCCGCGGCGACCAGCGCACAGCAATCGTCGACGACGGCATGGTCAGTATCGAATTCCTCGGCGAGGAGGCGCAGGAAGCGCTCGCGGCCAGCCGGGCTCAGCGCCAGGTAACTGCGCCCGAGTTCGGCCGCCCGCGCCCGGGCGGTGACTTCGCCGCCGCGCCCGTCGAGGCAGCTCAGCATCTGCTGGCGCAGCCGAATGACGTCGTCCTCGGGCAGGTCGGGCCGCGGCGCGCCGGAGAGCACCCCGCGCGCCGACAGCGCGATCTCGCGCCACGCGCTGCGCAGATTGGCGAGCGTCCGGTCGAAGACGCCGTCGAAAAAATGGACGGGAGCGCGCTCGCTCATCGGCTGTCCGCGATTGTTCTGTGCCACGGGGGAGTTTACCACGCTCGTGCCGGCGGCAACGCACGGTTGTGCAACGCCGCGAGCACCAGCGGCAGCGCCTCGATCAGATCTTCGGCGACGAGCCCGGGACCGAAGCGGCGCGCCGCCTCGGCGTGCAGCCACGCCGCGGCCGCCGCCGCTTCGAATTCCGGCATGCCCTGCGCCACCAGCCCGAGCACGATGCCGGCGAGCACATCGCCCGAGCCGGCGGTCGCCAGTTCGGGCGGCGCTCCCTGGTTGATCGCGGCGCGTCCGTCGGGTCCGGCGATCACCGTGTCGCTGCCCTTGAGCAGCACCACCGCGCCGCTGGTGGCGGCGGCGCGCCGGGCGCGCTCGAGCTTGCTACCTTGCGTATCGAAGATCCGGGCAAATTCGCCTTCATGCGGCGTCAACACCGCGGTCGGGGTTTTCGGCGCACGCAGCGCTGCGAAAAGCGCCGGCGGATCGTCGGCGAATACGCTCAGCGCGTCGGCGTCGAGCACCGCTCGCTTGCCGGCGGCAAGCGCCGCCAGCACATTCTCGCGCGTCTCGGGGAGAACGCCGGCGCCGGGGCCGATCAGCGCGGCGTTGCGCCGCGGGTCGGCGAGGAGCCCGCGCCATGCGTCGCCGCCGGCGACCGGCTGGACGATGACCCCGGTCAGCGCCGCGGCATAGACCGCGAAGGCGGCCTGCGGCGCCGCCACGGTGACAAGCCCGGCGCCGCTGCGCGCCGCTGCGCGGGCCGCCAGCCGCGCCGCCCCGGTCATCACCGCGCCGCCGGCGACCAGCGCATGGCCGCGGCTATATTTGTGGCCCGCGACGCCGGGGCTGGGGAAGACGCTTTGCCACCACTCGGGATCGTTGGCCGCGACGCGGGGCCGCACGAGGCCGAGCACCGCGGCCGTGATGCCGATCGGCGCGAGCAGCGTCTCGCCGCAATATTCCCGGCCCGGCAGCAGCAGGTGCCCCGGCTTGCGACGGAAAAACGTCACGGTCAGCGCCGCCTGCGGGGCGATGCCGCGCACCGCGCCGCTAGCGCCGTCGATGCCGCTCGGCACGTCGACCGCGACGACCGGCAGGCGGCGCGCCGCCAGCGCGGCGATGACCTCGAAGGCGAGCCCCTCGATCGGCCGCGCCAGACCGGCGCCGAACAGCGCGTCGACGACCAGCGCCGCGCCCTCCAGGCTCGCGGCGCCGAGCGGCTCGACCGGACCCGGCCAGCCGCCGGCGGCGGTCGCCGCATCGCCCCGCAACGCCTGGCGTTCGCCGAGTAGCGACAGCCGCACCGGCCAGCCGCGCTCGGCGAGGATGCGGGCCGCGACAAACCCGTCGCCGCCATTGTTGCCGGGGCCACACAGCACCGCGATCGGCCGCACCGGCCAGCGCCGCCCCACCGCGTCGGCGACGGCCCGCCCGGCGTTCTCCATCAGCGCCATGCCGGCGACGCCGCCGGCGATCGTCAGCCGGTCGGCCTCCGCCATCTCGGCGGGCGCCAGCAAGGCGTGCCGACGCCAGGCTTCCGCGGGCTCATCCATGCGGGCAAAAGTGGGGTGCCGCGACCGCCGGAAAAAGGCGCCGCGCCGCCGGCCGGCCGCCTTGACGCTGCCCCGGCGATTCGCTACCTCCAGCCAGGACGGCGGGTGTAGCTCAGGTGGTTAGAGCGCCAGATTGTGGATCTGGATGTCGTGGGTTCAAGTCCCATCACTCGCCCCATTCTTTCTTTCCTCGCCGCCAGAGTTCAGTCGACAGGCCGCCCTGAACCGGCCGCGGCAGCGGCGCAACATCTACGACAGCGCGGACCAGCCAGATGCCGGACGCCCCCTCAGCCTTGCAGCTGGTGCTGACCGCCGACCCGGCGTTCGTCGCGATCGTCCGGCTGTCGTTGACGGTGAGCCTGTCGGCGGCCTGCCTCGCCGGCCTGATCGGCGTGCCATTCGGCGCCCTGATCGCGCTCGTCCGCTTCCCCGGCCGCGAAGCCGCGATCGTCGTCCTCAACGCACTGATGGGGCTGCCGCCGGTGGTCGTCGGCCTGACGGCCTACCTCGCGCTGTCGCGCTCGGGGCCGCTCGGCGGCTGGGGGCTCCTATTCACGCCGCAGGCGATGGTTCTCGCGCAGATCGTGCTGGTGGCCCCGATCGTCGCCGCGCTGGCGCGGCAGACCATCGAGGATCTGTGGGTCGAATATCGCGACGAGTTGACCGCGATGAACATCGGTCCCCTTGGCCGGATGGCGACGCTGATCTGGGATGCCCGCTTCAGCCTGGTAACCGCGCTGCTCGCCGGGTTCGGCCGGGCCGCCGCGGAGGTCGGCGCGATCATCATCGTCGGCGGCAACATCGAGGGCTTCACCCGCACGATGACGACGGCGATCGCGCTGGAGACCTCGAAAGGCGACCTGCCGCTCGCCATCGGCCTCGGCCTCGTGTTGATCGCGATCGTCATCGTCGTCAACGCGCTCGCTTGGGCCGCGCGGCGCGCCGGCGAACGCCTCGCGGGCTGAGCGAAGTGGACGCGCTGGCCCCCGATTTCCCACTCAGCTTCGGCGAGGTCATCTTCGACGAGGTCAGCGTCGCGGTCGGCGCGGTGACCATCCTCGATCGGATTACGCTTACCCTGGCGCCGGGGCCGCCGACCGTGGTGCTCGGGCCGAACGGCGCCGGCAAGACGACATTGCTGCACGCCGCGATGGGCCTCATTGGGCCGACCGGCGGGCGGATCGTCTGGGGCGCGCACGACAACCCGCACGCGACGCGGCGCGCCATCGTGCTGCAGCGCCCGGCCATGCTGCGCCGCAGCGTCGGCGGCAACATCCGCTATGCGCTGCGGGCGGCCGGCATCGCACGACCCCACCGCCAGGCGGCGGTCGCGGCGCTCTTGGCGATGGTCGGCCTCGGCGATCTCGTCAAGCGGCCGGCGAGGCGTCTTTCGGCTGGCGAGCAGCAGCGCCTGGCGCTGGCCCGCGCGCTGGCCGGCGAGCCGGCGGTGCTGTTTCTCGACGAACCGACCGCCAGCCTCGACCCCGGCGCCGCCCAGGCGGTCGAGGCGGTGATCGCCGCGGTCAGCCGGCGCGGCGTCAAGGTGGTGCTGTCGACGCACGATCTGGGCGAAGCGCGGCGGCTCGCCGGCGACGTGGTGCTGCTCAACCGCGGCCGGATTGTCGAGACCGGAACCGCGGAGGCCTTCTTCGAGCGGCCGCAAACAACCGAGGCGCGCCGCTTTATCGCCGGCAAGCTGCTCGTCTGACCGCGCCCGAAGACGGAGGAAAATACATGTTCGCCCGCCGCTCGATGCTGGCTCTGGCCGCGTTTCTTTTGCTCGCGACGCCGGCGCTCGCCCAGGACAAATCGATCGTCGTCGCCTCGACCACCTCGACCCGCGATTCCGGGCTGTTCGGCCACATCCTGCCGCTCTTCAAGGCGGCGAGCGGGATCGAGGTCAAGGTGGTCGCGCTCGGCACCGGTCAGGCGCTCGACACCGCGCGGCGGGGCGACGCCGATGTCGTCTTCGTACACGCCAAGGCGGCCGAGGAAAAGTTTCTGGCGGAAGGCTACGGCGTCAAACGCTATCCGGTCATGTACAACGATTTCGTGCTGATCGGCCCAAAAAGCGACCCGGCCGGGATCAAGGGCGAACACGATATCGTCGCCGCGCTCAGGACCATCAAGGCGAAGGCCGTGCCGTTCATTTCGCGCGGCGACCGGTCCGGCACCAACATGGCCGAGCTGCGGCTGTGGCAGGCCGCCGGCATCGACATCGCGAAGGACGAAGGCCCCTGGTACAAGGCGATCGGTCAGGGCATGGGGGCGGCGCTCAACACCGCGTCGGCCGCCGAGGCCTATGTGCTGTCCGACCGCGGCACCTGGCTGTCGTTCAAGAACAAGGGCGACCTCGCGATCGTTGTCCAGGGCGACAAGCGCCTCTTCAACCAGTATGGCGTGATGCTGGTCAACCCGAAGAAGCACCCGGAAGTCAAAACCGAATTGGGCCAGCAATTCATCGACTGGCTGATTTCGCCCGCCGGACAGCACGCCATCGCCGCCTACAAGATCAACGGCGAACAGCTGTTCTACCCCGACGCCGACGATCCGAACGCGTGAGGGTGCCGTAACATCGGCAGCCAGCGGAAGCGGGGGGTCGGGGTTGCGCCGGCGCCGCGAAGTCGCGATGATGGCCGGCAGCGGCAGCGCATATCGCGTTTCGGACCAGCAAAGGGAGGGCAAGGATGGCCTACGAAGGGATGATTGCGGAGACGATCTCGATCCGCGGCGACAAGAACGAGCCGATTTCGGCCTATGTCGCGCGGCCGTTGGGGCCGGGCCCGTTCCCCGGCATGGTGCTGCTGCATCACGCGCCGGGCTGGGACGAATGGTACCGCGAGACGACCCGCAAGTTCGCCCATCACGGCTACGCGACGATCAGCCATAACCTCTATCACCGCGCCGGCGAAGGCAAAGCCGACGACGTCGCGGCCAAGGTGCGCGCCGAGGGCGGGGTTCCCGATGCGCAGGTCATCGGCGACACCGAGGGGGCGGTGCAATGGCTGCGCGCGCAGCCCTGGAGCAACGGCAAGGTCGGCGTCTTCGGGACCTGCTCGGGCGGCCGCCAGACCTTCCTCTTCGCCTGCCACACCAAGAGCATCAACGCCGCCTGCGAATTGTGGGGTGGCCGGGTGGTGATGAGCAAGGAAGAGCTCAACCCGAAGCAGCCGACTTCCCCGATCGAGTTCACCAACAGCCTCTCTTGCCCGCTCTTGGGCCTCTTCGGCAACGAGGACCGCTCGCCGACCCCCGAGCAGGTCAACGAGCACGAGGCCGAATTGAAGAAGCACGGCAAGAACTACGAGTTCCACCGCTACGACGGCGCCGGCCATGGCTTCTTCTATTACGACCGGCCGGCCTACCGCATCGAGCAGGCGCTCGACGGCTGGAAGAAGGTGTTCGCGTTCCTCGAGAAGCACCTGTCGGCATAAGCGCCGGGGGCGGCCGCGAGATGTGTACCTCGATCGTCGAGATCGTCAGCGCGGCCGGCGCCGGCAAGAGCGGTGACGGGTGGATCGACCTGACCCATTCGGTGGTGTCGTATGACCACCCGCACCATGCCGTCTTGGAGGAGGCGATCACGATCGATTTCGTCAACGCCGCGCTCGGGCCGGAGGCGCGGGTCGCCGTCGAATTGACGCTGGAGGCGGCCAAGGAGCTAAGCGGCGCGCTGCTGCGGGCGATAGCGGCGGCCGAGATCGAGGAAAGCGCCCGCCACAGGGGATAGGCCACAGAGGCCACGGCGGATAGGGCAGCCAGGCTCATGCAGATCGTCGACGCGCAGATCCACACCTGGGGATCGGGCCTGCCGAGCAACCAGTCGCACCGCCAGGTGACACATTTCACCCCGGCGGAAGCGATTGCGTTGATGGACGAAGGCGGGGTCGACGCCGCGGTCATTCATCCGCCGGGCTGGGACCCGAATTCGACCGCGATGGCTCTGAAGGCGGTCACGGACTATCCCGGCCGCTTCGCGATCATGGGCGCCTTGCCGCTCGACCGGCCGCAATCGCGCACCCGCATCGCCACCTGGCGCCAGCAGCCGGGCATGCTCGGCCTGCGCTACGGGTTCCTCACCGATCCGATGCGGCGCTGGCTGGCCGACGGCACGCTCGATTGGCTGTGGGCGGCGGCCGAGGCGGCCGGCGTGCCGATCGCCATGCTGGCGACCGACTCGCTGGCGGAGATCGGCGGCATCGCCGAGCGCCACCCCGGCCTCAAGCTGACGATCGACCATCTCGGCGGCCGCGGCGGCACCTCGACGCTGCGAGACGCCGCGGCGATGACCCACATGCCGGCGCTGCTGGCCCTGGCAAAGCACCCCAACGTCGCGGTCAAGGCGACCGGCGTGCCGCATTATTCGGGCGAAGCCTATCCGTTTCCGGCGCTGCATCCTTATCTGCGGCAGGTCTTCGACGCGTTCGGCCCCGACCGCATGTTCTGGGGCACCGACATCACCAAGATGCCGTGCTCGTGGCGGCAATGCGTCACGATGTTCACCGAGGAGCTGCCGTGGCTCCAGGGCCGCGACCGCGACCTCGTGATGGGCGAGGCGCTGTGCGCCTGGTGGGGCTGGGACCGCGCCGCGTGAGGTCCGCCGCGGCTGCATCGTGATCCGGCGGGACCGGGGCGGTTGGAGCCTCAGGGCGTTTCCGCGCGCTCGTTGAACGCACCGCAGTCGCATTCGATGACGCAGTTGAGGATCTGCGCCAAGTTGACATTTTGCAGAACGACGGCGCCGCAATTACCGCATTCGAACGTTAGCGGCCCGCTGGAGCTGATCGGTTGGCCGCGCGCGACCCGCAAAATTACGCGCCGTCCCGCTCGAGCCTGAACCTCTGAGATGACTTTCAACCGAGCCACAACGGTTCTCCAGCCCTGGTCCTCCGTCGAGGCGAGCGATGCCGCAAAAACACGCAGTTTGCCGTGAGCCCGCCGGCGGGCAGCGTTCGACACGCATTCCCCCGACCCCCATCAATCTCTGATTGTGAGCCCGTTCAAGGAGCGCTGTCGGTAACATACATTACCGGCGCGGCGCGTGCGCGCTTTTTACTGGTATGTCTTGGGCAGGTGAAAGGCGATGCGGCTGCGGACCAGCTGATAGCATTCGCAGGAGGCCGCGACGAGGCCCGGCCGATTGACGATCGTGACTTGCTGTCGGCCGCGCTCGATCAAACCGTGTCGTTCCAACTCCCGGGCCGCATTGGTGATCGATGGCCTCTGGACCCCCAGCATTTCGGCGAGCAGGCTTTGACTGATCCGCAGGACGTCGTCGTCGCAGCGATCGCGCATCATCAACAGCCAACGCGCCAGCCGCTGCCTGAGGCTGTGCGCCCCATTGCACGCGACCGACACCAGAACCTGTTCGAGAAAGGCCTGGGCGTAAGCGTACATGAGGCTTCGGAAGGCCGGCATCGCCTCGACGGCGCGGGTGAAGACCGCGCGGGACATCCTGGTGGCGCCTCCCGGGATCTGAACGAGCAGCCGGACGGAGGACGTCGTCGCGCCGAAGATGGCTTGCACCGAGGTACAACCCTCCCGGCCGATCGTCGCCGCCTCGATGATGCTGCCGTCGGCGTAAACCGCGACGACCGAAACGACGCCGCTGTCGGGAAAGAAAACATGGTCGAGCGGACTATCGGCGTCCATCAGGACCTGCGAGCGTTCGCAGCGAATTTGTTCGAGCTCCGGCATCAGCTGCCGCAGGTCGACGGCCGGCAGGGCAAGTAAAAGACGATTGCGCGGCCAATTTGATCGATCGCTCATCCCGAGCGAATGCACCGGGACGAGCGATCGCAACAAGGTTCGGGTTATACCTAGCGAGCGTCAACAAGGGCGGAAAAGCGCAGCGCGTTCCACATGAGCACGCCCGTAGGGCCGTTTTCAGAGGGCGCCCGCGATATCGGTTTGGGCGAAATCGCCGCCGACATAGAGCAGGCGGCAGGCATGTTCCTTTGCCACATCGTAAGCGAAGCAGTCGCCGAAATTGAGCGCGGCCGGGTGTAGCCCTCGTCCCCATTGCTCATAAGTTTGGCCGATCCGTCGCGCTGAAACAATCAGCGCCTCGGCCACGGTGCCGGCGGAAATCAGGATCTCGTCCTCGACCGCGAGCACCCTCTTGCAGGCATCCGCATCCGGTTCCTTGAGCAGAATTGCCATCAATGCCGATGTATCGACCGCGATCATCCGGGCAGGCCGTCATCCCCGTAAAGAAAATCCTGGCTGCGCGCGGCGCTTGGCCCCGGACTGGGCTTGGCCGAAGCTTGCACCTCTTCCAGCAGCGCCCGGCGGGCTTTTCGGTCCGGTGTCGCCTTGACCGGAACCAGCCGCGCCGCCGGATGGCCATGCCGGGTCAGAATGACCTCGTCGCCATTTTCCGCGCGACGCACCAGTTCGGTCAGTTGCGCCTTGGCGTCGGTGACCGAGATGCGCAATGGACTGCTCCGCCGATCGTTGCGTCCCTCGATAAATTAGGTTCCAGACTCAATCATAACCACCAGATAACGATGGCGGCGAGGGTCACCGCGGCGGCGAAGTTGGCGGCGAGCTTGTCGTAGCGGGTGGCGATGCGGCGCCAGTCTTTGAGGCGGCAGAACAT